>Ga0074197_1001871_pt1 | contig 16174 bp, 7 predicted proteins | sample EPASupsiteSAE305_FD_64526 | JGI IMG/M metagenome (GOLD analysis project Ga0074197, IMG submission 64526) | Bioremediated contaminated groundwater microbial communities from EPA Superfund site, New Mexico - SAE3-05 reassembly with SPADES | ecosystem: Environmental > Aquatic > Deep subsurface >...
GTGGTAACCAGCAGAAGCGTGATCAGGATGGCGGCGATGACCACCACCAGGCCAACCAGGAAGTTGGTGCGCATCATTTTCTGAGCAAGACCGTTGTCAATTCCCGCATGGGAAATAGTGAAGGCGAGAGAGAGTCCCCATTTCTCGATGTGTTGTACATACACCACCTTACGTTCACCATCGTGCGTATATTCCAGCAATCCCTCCTTATGGTCCTTGAGCGCGGGAACCACCTTGAAGACGTTCGCGTCTGTGCCAAGGGAGGGATGAATAACCACATCGCCTGAATCGGTATAAGCAAAGAAATAACCGGTGTTCAATTTGGTGTTTGCAATATAGGTGCGGACTTCAGGCGCAAGCATGAGCTGGCCGACAAAGGCGGCGCCGACAACCTCTCCCCCGGCTCCACGCAGCGGTGCATAGGCCGTGAGATACCAGTCGTTGACGACAAAGGCTTTCCCTTTATAAATCTGCCCCTGGGTAATGGCTTTGAAAACAGGACTGTCAGAAGGAATATAGGTGCCGCTCGCCCGCTCGCCGTTCTGTTTCTTGACGGTCGTTGATACCCGCAGGAGCTTGTCGCCCACCAACTGAAAAATTGTCGCCGTGCTGCCCGTGCTGGCAGTGACACTGTCGACGATGTCATTGGCGCCGGTTATCGACCTGTCACCCGCCATAAATTGGGGCAGGGTAATTTGTTCGGACTGCTGGGTAACCTGGTTGACGATGGTGCTCTGCGTTGCGTTGACGGTGTCGAACACCAAATCGCCCTTTGAGAGAATCTCCTTCTCAAAGATTTTGAGGTCGCTGTCCAACTTTCTGCTAATGGTTTGGTCATACGTGAGCAGTGAGTCATAAACCGCCTTGTGGATATGCTCAAGGGCACTCCTGCCGAGGCTGTTGAGCCCATTTTGCGACATCCGGATGGCATTGGCCGAAATAATAAGGATGGAGGCAATGCAGAGTAGGGCAACGGCTGCAAAAAGTTTGGTCGTGAACTTCATTGAACTGAATTTGGTTAAAGCCATAACTGCTCCTTGAAAAAAAGACGGTGTATTCCCGAAAAACTAGAGGAAAGAGATGCCGTGCTCATATTGTGCCGCTTGAGTAGCAATGCGGCGCACCGGGAAAGTGCATTCCCCATGGGACACCTATACTTAGTAGCAATTATTATTCCATGTAGAATGATATAAAAAATATAACAGAATGTCAATCGGTTAAAGAAAATGGAGGGCTGAGGTCGAGCCAGGAAACCCGGTCGGTCCGGAATAATCGGACAAAACAAAACGGTCTTGTCCGATTATTCCGGACAACGATCAGCGGCAAGGTCTGGAAAAAAAGTGGGGGGTAAGGAGAGGGTATGAAACAAACGGTTCTAAAATTTCAGAGGATTTCGGGTAACTCCACAATCAGCGAGACTTTTCTCCTGTTTTTGGTAGGGTTGTCTCAGATAACGGGAAATAAAGCACGCTTAGCAGATAGAAACGAAAAAAGTTGGAAATTTTTAAAATTCCATGAGCGCAGATGCTCGATAACGCAGGACCAACAGCTTTGAGGTGAGTGCCTGCCCTCGGTTTTCCTGATTATTCATTGCTCAGCTTATTCCATGGCTGCCGCTCTTCCAATCTGTCCGGCGCTGGCCAGAAGCCGTAACCGTGCTGAACGCCATTCAGCCAGACAACGAATGCGTTCCTGCCGTGCATCGGCCAGAGCCGCTTGGGTGTTCAACAGCTCCACGATGTCTGCAGCTCCCTTGGCATACTTGCGCTGTGAAACCGCCAGTGCTTTTTGAGCAGCTCCAAGCAGATTTGCGGAGGCCTCCAGATTCTGCAGGGCGGAGGTGGCATCGGCATACGCCTTGATCACTTCCATGGCGATCTGATGTTCGGTGTCAGCCAGTACCGCCTCCTTTTGCTCCACCTGGGCTTGTGCCCCTCGAAGCTTGTAGGTGGAAGAGAAGCCGTCAAAGATGGGCACCGTCAAGACAAGTCCCACAGTGGTTTCTTTGCTGTCGTTGTACGTGACCGCTTCACCGGGTCGGGTATTTTGGTAGTAGCTGGCGGAAAGCCCTAAAGAAGGCAAACCTGCCGAGCGAGTGGCTTCAACTCGCTGTTGCGCGGCTTCGAGTTGACTTCGGGCTGCGAGAAGAGCAGGATGCCGTTGCTGGGTTTCTTCTAGCCAAACGGCCAGAGCCTTGCCGCCATTCTCACCGGCCTTCTCATCCGAGTAATCCGGCAGTGAAAATGTGGGTTTTCCGGGTAATCCCAAAAGATATCGCAACAAGGACAGGGCTTTTTCATGTCCGCCTTGAGCACGATTTTTTTCCAGAGTGGCCTTGGCCAACGCGGTGGTCGCCTGCAGAGTGTCGGTTTGTGCAAGAGCCCCTTTTTCTTCTCGCGATCTTGCTGAACGGAGCGTGTTGGCGGCAATATCCGCACTCTCGACTTTTGCGTTGAAGGCCGCACGAGTGGTCAGCGCATCGCAATAGGCCTGAATCACTTCAGTCAGCGCTTTTTGCAAGGTGGCACTGTGGCTGGCGAGTGCCGCTATCAGTAGATTTTCAGCAGCCTGATGGTTGGCTGTTCGTCCCCCAAAATCAAGCAGACGCCAGGTCAAGGTTCCCTGCGCGGTGTTCTGGTCGACATTGGTTCCGGTGAAACGGGAATCCGAATACCTGATCTGGTCATTGGTCCGGCCAAGCGATCCGGTTACTGCGGGCAGATAAGTAGCGCGTGCTTCTCCGAGCGCCCCGGCCTGGATTTTGATATTTGCCCAGGAAGATCTGATCTGCGGATTATTGCACAAGGCCAGATCCACAGCTTCGCCCAAAGTCAGCGGCAGGGAGAAATCTTTCTGCGCCGGACAGGGAACCGGCGCGCCGTCGCCCGGAAGAGTGGCCCCGGTTTCCAACATATCAGGCTTGGTGCGCAGCGGGTCGACAAGCGGATACGCAGGATCAAGAGCCCATGCCGACACGGCCCAAAACAATCCGGCGAGCAGCACCACGCCCGTTCGAAAGCCTATCCGTCCGCAACCGCCTTGGCGCCTACCTACATCAACGCTCATTGAGACTCTCCCGCTTATGCTGCAGCAGCGGGCTCAATACATATTCAATCACCCGGCGTGAGCCGGTCTTGATCTCCACTTTCACCGACATGCCCGGACTCAACTCCATGTCGTGGCCATTCACCGGGATGATTGAATTATCCAGTGCGACCCGGATTGAGTAAATCAAACCCTTTTTCTCATCCTTGATGGCATCGCGCGAGACATGCACCACCTTGGCGGGAACCGTGCCGTACTTGGTATATTCAAAGGCATCGACCTTGACTGCCGCAATCTGCCCATCCTCCACAAAACCTACATCCTTGTTCTCCAGGAAGGCTTCCACCTCAAGGCGGTGCTCTTGAGGAACGATCAGCATCAGGGGTTGCGCCGCCGGCACGACTCCGCCGATGGTATGCACGGTCAACTGCAGCACCGTGCCCTCCACCGGAGCAACCAACTTGAGCAGATTGCTGTGCGATCCAGCCCGCAACGCATCCTGCCGCGCCGCCCCGATGATCTTTTCCCCCTCGGCCAGAGCGTCAAAAGCGGCTCGCCTGGTTTCGGCAATCAAAGCCGTGCGCTGGTCTTTCGCCTCCACCAGTTGCCCTTGCAGATCAATCCGCGCCTGCTCTTTTTCCAGATAGGCATGCTGGGAGACATCATGCTCCTTGGCTAATTCCTTGTAATCCACAGCCCGCTGGGTCGCTAGCGGTAAGGCTTGGCCATAGCGGGAGATTGCCCCGTCGAGGCGTTGGAGCTTGGCCATGAAATCCTGGAATTGACCATCCAGGTGCCGTTGCGCCTCGTGCAGCTTTTCGGTAGGAATGCCCTCAAGCGGCGTAAGTATCGGTCGTTTGCGACTATCCACCGCCGCGATCATCGCCCGCGATCTCGCCGCCTGCAGCGTTGCCTCCACTACGCTTGCCAACGCTTTGTCGCGTTCGGCATCGGGGGCGCTGGTATCCAACTCAATCAACACATCCCCTTTCCGGACCTTTTGCCCTTCCACGACGTGCAGGGCTCTGACGCTGGCCACATCCACGGAGGCAATGGTCTTGGTGCGCCCACTGGGGATGATTTCGCCGGTGGCGTTGACGATGATGTCAATATGGCCAAGAATCGACCAGGCAAGGAGCACTGCGACGAGCAACGTCAGCACCTTAGCCGTCAGGCGGGATGTTGGCGAGACCGGTTTTTCCTGAAGCGAGAGAGCCGCCGGCAAAAATTCCGCTTCATCTTCAGTGAAGAGCTCACCGCCCAACTCGTGGCGTTTTTGCCAGTAATGTTGAAAAACTTTGCGATAATGGCGTAACAACCCCACATACGCCTCTCGCTTGTGCTTGGCGCTCACAGTGCCACCTGCGCTGGGCTTGAGCCAAGTTGCAATTGATGCAAGTGTGCGTAAATGCCGCCGTCCATCGCGATCAATTCGTTGTGCGATCCGACCTCGACGATCTGTCCCCGATCCAGCACAATAATGCGGTCAGCGTCCCGCACGGCCGAAAGCCGATGCGCAATAATCAGCACCGTGCGTCCTGCCCAGATCTTGCGCATGTTGTCCTGAAGGATCTTTTCCGATTCATAGTCGAGAGCACTGGTAGCCTCATCAAAAATGAGGATGCGCGGATTGCTGATAAGAGCGCGGGCGATGGCAATCCGTTGCCGTTGTCCACCGGACAATCCGGCACCATGTTCTCCCACCTGGGTGTCGTAGCCTTCTGGTTGTTCGCAGATGAATGCATGAGCGCCTGCAAGTCTTGCCGCCTCGATAATCGTTTCAATCGGAAAAGCGGGATTAGCCAAGGCAATGTTTTCCCGAATGGATCCGGTGAAAAGGATATTCTCCTGGAGGACCACGCCCAACTGGCGCCGCAAGGAAGTGGTGTCGATCACCGCCAGGTCCTGGCCATCGATCAGTACCCGGCCGCGATCCGGGACATAGAGGCGCTGCAGCAGTCGGGCCAGGGTGCTTTTTCCTGAACCGGAGCGGCCGACAATGCCGATCACCTCTCCCGGGGCGATCTTGAGCTGGAGATCACGGACGACGTCCGGGGCGTCGGGCCGGTAGCGGAAGGAAACCTGGTCAAACTCGATGGCGCCGGCCAGCCGGGGGATCCGGGTTTTCTGGCCCGCCACCTCGGTCTTGGCGTTGAGAATATCACCGAGGCGCTGCATGGAAATACCGACCTGCTGAAAGTCATTCCACAACTGCGCTAAGCGCAGGATCGGAGAGGAGATTCTCCCGGAGAGCATGTTAAAGGCGATCAATTCACCCACTGTCAATTTTCCATCCACCACCAGCGAGGCGCCCAACCAAAGGATGGCTACTGTCACCAGTTTGCTCACCAGATTCACCCCGCCGCTGGCTACCATGGAAACATTGTTGGCGTTGACCCCGGCGGACACATAGGCGGCCAACTGTTTTTCCCAGTTCTGAATCCAGCGGGGTTCCACAGCCATCGACTTGACCGTGTCGATGCCGCTGATCGATTCCACCAGGAACGCCTGATTCTTGGCGCCGCGATTGAATTTTTCATTTAAGCGTGCGCGCAAGGTAGGGGTAATCGCCACCGACAAGGCGATATACACTGGTATGGAGATAACAACGATCAGAGTAAGTAAGGCGCTGTACCAGAACATAACCCCGAGAAAGACAAAGGAGAACAACAGGTCCATCATCAGGGTGATGGCATTGCCGGTGAGAAAGGAGCGGATGTTTTCCAGCTCACGGATTCGGGCCACGGAATCACCGACCCGCCGCGATTGAAAATAGGCAAGGGGCAGCGCCAGTAGATGCCGGAAAAGCCGGGCGCCGAGCTCGACATCGATCTTGCTGCTGGTGCGGGCAAACACCCAGGTGCGAATCCCGGTGAGAATCGATTCAAACAGGGTGGCGCAGAGCAGCCCGACGGCAATGACATTGAGCGTTTTCATGGCGTGATTGACCAGCACCTTGTCCATCACCACCTGAAAAGCTAAAGGAGTGGCCAGGCCAATGAGCTGCAGCACAAAGGAGATCAGGAGAACTTCGCCCAGCAGTTTCCGATATTTGACGATGGCCGGTATGAACCAACTGAAGTCAAATTTGGCCAGTTCCTCGGCAAAACTCGCCTTGGAGGTGAAAAAGATGAACTGCCCGGACCATTGCGCGAGAAAATCTGGGAGATCGAGCGTCTCGGCGGGAGAGCCGGGCCGCTGGACGATGATCTTCGGCCGAGCCTTGTCGCCGCCCTCATAGCCGAACTTGACCGCGATACAATAGTTGCCCTCTTTGTCGATGGCCACGGCAGGAAGGGGCGCACGTTCCAGGCGATCCGGGTCCTGCTCAACGGGCTTGGCCGTCATCCCCAGGTGTTTGGCTGCCAACAGTATCCGCTCCGTGGAAAAATGCTCCTGGCCGAACTCGTGCCGCAGCTGCGTTTCATCAACCGCGATGCCATGATACCTGGCTATCATCAATAATGCCAAAAGCCCTGAATCCATGACTCTTCTTCTCTGTTAGCAACAAATGGGTATAAACCGCATCCTTGCGGCCCACTAATCTCTCAAAAAAAACAACTCTCTTCACAAGCTGATGGTCACGAAACTCTATTGGCGACAACAACGGGGAAGGGTGTTTTTCAGCAGCTCTGTCGCAATACGACAAAGGAAAGCGCCATCCTTATGCTGTGGGGATGGCGCTTTGTCTCGAAAGGTTGAGCGTGTCGATCAGGCGGCAACCATACAATCGCTGGCCGTGATTGCCGGTTTGGTGGTCAGGGTTGCAAACTGCACCGCAGCGCCTGAACCGTTGCCGTCGGCATCGTACAACAGGGCGCCTGAGGTTGTATTGTAGAGGATATAGTCATTGCTGTCACTGGCAGTGCCGGTTGCACTGGAGTTAAAATTGGCAGCGGAAAGGGTTCCCTCCGTGGTCAGGGCGGTAAATACGTCTTTATCCAGCTGAATGATATCCTGCCCCGCAACAAAGTCGCTGAGGCTGTCTTTATTGGCCGTTGCACTCAGGACGGTGTCGAAAACAAAGATGTCGTTGCCCGCGCCGCCAGTTAACGTATCATTGCCCAACCCACCGTTTAATACATCGTTGCCGCCATAACCGATCAAGGTGTTGTTTTGATCCGAACCAATCAGTGTGTCGTCGAAGTCCGTTCCATAAAGATTTTCGATCGAAAGGAATGTGTCACCCTCGGCAGCACCGCCGGTGGCCGTGCCAGTGGCAAGGTTGACGGCAACGGCCGCACCTGAACCCCGATAATCGGCACTGTCACGCCCCTCACCGCCGTCAAGCAGATCGGCACCTGCGCCGCCGTGGAGCACGTCGTTGCCGGCACCCCCTAGCAGCTGGTCAGCACCGTCTTCGCCGCGCAGGTTGTCGTTGCCCTCCAGGCCGGAAAGTAGGTCGTTACCGCCATAACCGATCAGGGTGTTGTTTTGATCCGAACCAATCAGTGTATCGTCGAAGTCCGTTCCATAAAGGTTTTCGATCGAAAGAAATGTGTCACCCTCGGCAGTCCCGCCGGTGGCCGTGCCAGTGGCAAGATTGACGGCAACGGCCGCACCTGAACCCCGATAATCGGCACTGTCACGGCCCTCACCGCCGTCAAGCAGATCGGCACCTGCGCCGCCGTGGAGCACGTCGTTGCCGTCACTTCCGAAGAGGACGTTGGCCGCGCTGTTGCCGCGAAGCGAGTTGTTCAGTTCGTTACCTGTGCCATCTATGGCAACGCTTCCGGTCAGTGTGAGGTTTTCGAGATTAGCTCCCAGCACGTAACTGATTGCGGACTGCACCGTGTCGGTCCCTTCATTGACGTTCTCGGTGACCACGTCGCCGTCATCTTCTACGACATAGACGTCATTGCCCTCGCCGCCGAACATCAGGTCTGAGCCAACGCCTCCGTTTAACGTGTCGTTGCCGCTTTCGCCCGCTAAATAATCGTTGTCGGCATCTCCGAAAAGTTTGTCGCCATCGCTACCTCCATACAACGAATCATTGCCATCGCCGCCGGATATGCTGTCAACACCGTTATCTCCATAAAGCAGGTCCCCTCCAGCATTCCCGCGAATAACATCATTTCCTCCACCGCCATAAATGATATCGGCAGTCTCTCCACCTTCGGCTAGATCATCTTCATCGCCATAAAAAACTTCTTCGCCACTGCTTTCGCCTAGAGGCACCTTAGCGAGAATTTCAGCATGGGTATAAATATGTCCATTGCCAAGGTCGTAAGTGAAATCAAGCTCCGCGTTGCGCCCGCCCAATATGATATAAATATCATTATAGTCGGTAAAACGAATCATTAAATCTTGCTCGTTATCGGTCGGATAGGAATCAGTGTAGTGATTGATCTGTGATGCAAAACTGTAAATCTGCTGCATCTCCTCTCCGTTGTCGCGATCTTCATATGTCATTAAAGTATTGAGCCGATCAACATCTACATCAATAAAATCAACAACTAGGTTTTGAATCGTCAAGCCGCCGTTTAACGAATTGTATTGGTTAAGAGGGGCACCAGTGAAAGAATAATACATCCTGATGGTATTGCTTCCTTCAGAGTCGGAGATGAAATCAATGCCGGTAAAAACTTCATTTTTTAAATAGGTGTCGTTTCCGGCGCCTCCAACCATCAGGTCGAAGCTATCGCTATCTCCATAATCACTGGAGCCGCTGCCATCGAATTGGTCGTCGCCTTCGCCACCGACCATCACGTCATGACCGTCTCCACCGAAAAAAGAATCATTTCCAGCGCCGCCGATCATGTTGTCCGCCCAAAAAGATCCACTCAGCTGGTCATTGCCGTCGCCGCCATCAAGCAAACCATGAATATAGTTGCCGCTCATGAGCCAATCGTCTCCCCCTTCTCCAAAGAGTTGAGAGGCGTGGTACTCGCCAAAAAGGTTGCCGTTGCCGCCAAAAAGAACATCATTGCCGTCGCCACCATAAAGGATACAGTTGCCGTACCCCCCTCCTTGAAGATTATCGTTGCCCTCACCGCCATACAGACGGTCGTCGCCTCCTCCTCCTTGCAGCTCGTTGTCTTCATTGTTGCCGACAAGAGTGTCGCTATAGGCGCTCCCTTGAACATTTTCCACAGCAATTAATTCGTCGCCTTCTGCTTCGCCGCCAGTGGTTATGTGGGTGGCGAGGTTGACGATCACCCCTTCCGGGGAGTTCCAATAGGAAATTGTGTCATTCCCTTCGCCGCCATTGATAACATCTGCGCCGTTCCCCCCTTCGAGAAGATCATTGCCGGTCTCGCCAAACAATTGATCATTGCCTTCGCCGCCATATAGGGAGTCGTCATCCGCCCCACCAATTAAAAAATCATTATCCTCATCGCCATACAGGAAATCAGATCCATCGCCGCCATACAGGGAGTCATTTCCTGTACCGCCTTGAAGCGAGTCGTTGCCCCATCCGCCATCCAGGATGTCGTTTCCTGAACCCCCGTTTAAATGATCATCGTCGGTTTCGGTTTCACCGCCACTTCCATAACCAATCGCTGAAGGAAAGACAGGATTACCGTTTTCATCCAGCCAGAGTGCGTGTTGATGCAAGAGGGCGATAAACCTTTCGTCAAAAACATTTCCACCACTGATCGCGTCGTTCCCGCCGCCGCCAGAAATGGAATCGTTTCCCCCACCCCCATACACCCGATTGTCAGAGTCATCGCACGACAAATTTTGCGGACCTTCTTCATACTGGCTGTACTCGGCGGCTAGGTTGCAAAAAAGATCGCGGGAATAGGTTGTTCCATTGCCAAGCTGAACATCGAAATCCACCGTGGCTCCACCTCGAATGACGACTCCATCGCCTGAGCCATATCGTATAAAGACATCCTGTCCCGCTGAACTGTAGCTCACGACTCCTGAAGTGCTAACGGTCGCCCGCATCCATTCCAAGGAGGCTAAAGAATTGACGCCCGATAAACGAATAATGTTTTGCCCTTCATCGTCATCAATATAATCGAAGCCGCTACCGGAGGAGAGTTCGTATACGTCGATGCCGGCACCTCCTTGCAGGCTGTCTTTGCCTACTCCGCCAATCAGAGTATCTCTGCCCTCACCACCCTGCAACTGATCATTGCCTATGCCTCCATAGAGCGCATCATCGCCGGTCTCACCCCAAAGTATATCATTGTCCTCATCTCCATACAGCGTGTCATCACCATCTGAGCCAGCCAATTCGTCATTGCCCGCACCGCCATGAAGCACGTCATTGCCATCCAGCCCGATGAGAGTATCGACCCCCGCATCACCATATAAGCTATCATGGCCCCCTCCACCTTCGAGATAATCCTCCCCGTCTCCACCGTAGAGCACATCGTTACCGTCTCCGGTATGATCGCCGTTGTCGCCCCAAAGATGGTCGTCACCAACTCCGCCATATAACTGATCGTCTCCCTCATTGCCCATCAAATGGTCATTTCCGCTGTCCCCAATGAGCTCGTCATCGCCCTCATCGCCAAACAATACATCATTATCTTCGCCACCGTAGAGCAGGTCGTTGCCGCCAGATCCCTGCAATTGATCAGCGCCGGCTTCTCCATAGAGGATGTCGTTCCCATCCCCGGAATTGTCGCCATTGTCGCCGAAAAGCACGTCGTCTCCTTCCCCACCACACAATAAATCGTCGCCTTCACCTCCAAGCAAGGTGTCCTGGCCAGTACCACCCAACAAAACATCGTCGCCTTCACCTCCAAGCAAGGTATCCTGGCCAGTACCACCTAACAAAATATCGTCCCGCCCACCGCCGAATAATTCATCATCGTCTGCGCCGCCGTCCAGGTAATCGTTTCCTTGCTCGTTCACCGGGATGCTGATCGAATCACCGATAAGGATATCGTTGCCGTTCTTGCCAAGAAGAGTATCCGCTCCGCCTTCACCAATGATAACATCGTCATCCGCCCCGGCATCGACAAAATCGTCGCCTCCTTGAGCAAAGATCCAGTCGTTGCCAGCGCCGCCATAAATGAAATCACCACCTTGTTCTTCAATAGCAATTTGCTGGGTACCTGTTTCGCTGTAAGTACGGATATATAGAGTCGAATTATTCTGCGTTTCGATGCTTCGCGTCACATTCCAGTCGTCATAGGCCCAATTGATTTCATTGTCGCCTTCGATCATGTCGTCACCCGCGCCGCCGTAGATAAAATCAATGCCGCCACCACCTGCTAGTACATCATTACCGGACCGGCCATAGAGCCAGTCTTCCCCGTCCTGCCCACTCAACAACTCGCCGCGAGAGCCAGTGCCTGCACCGGACTCACCGAGTTCGATGAGACCTGCCGTCTCCTCCTGCTCTTCGGCAAAGAGCACATCGCTATCGGCACCGCCAAAAAGACGATCATTCCCCGCATCTCCCACGAGCACATCCGTACCTTCATCTCCCCAGACAAAATCGTTGCCAGTACCCCCTTCAAGAAGGTCGTTGCCCGATTCGCCCGACAGATAATCGTCACCAGCATAGCCAAGCAAATGATCGTTATCACCGCTACCGTACAATTCGTCCTCCCAGCCGGTTTCTGAAGTGTCCGTAACAATGATGTTACCCCAGTCATCATATTTGTAATAATGGTTGCCGTCATCATCTTCATAGACTTTCGGTTTCAGGTCTCCGTGCACGGTGATGCCATTTATGATTGGGGCGGCGGGCGCATCATCGGGAGGCTCAATCAGATTGATTCCGAAATCGCCGTCTTGGAATTCGTTACCCAAATCGAGCAGACTGCCGTCGGGCGTGCGGAGTTTCCAGGTCGCACCATGGATCAGAGTGACTGTGTCCACCTCGTTGATTTCCCGTTCCCATTCATTGAGATAGCCGCCGCTGTCGTTCTTCTTGCGCTCGAACTGTCCCGCCGCCACGTATTCACCATCGATATCGCGAATGGTGATGGTGCCGTGCTGTTTTCCGTCCTCCTCCCGGACATCGACGATCTGGTCGTTGCCGTTGCCGACGTTCCATATGTAGATATCGTTGCCCTTGCCACCCTCCAGGTAATCGTCACCACCCCCTCCAGTCAAAACATCGTTACCCCCCATGCCGTAGAGGTGGTCGGTTTGGTCGTCGCCGGTCAGTTGGTTGCTGTTAGCGCTGCCGAAATGGTAGCGAACCCTCGTTTCGGCCGGCAGGGCCAGATTGGAATAGGCCACAATTCCAAGGGTTGCGTCGTAAAATTCGATGTTGTCGCTTGTGGTTACAGAGGGGCAGGTCTGGTGATACAAAAAGGCCTTTCTATCCATGGAGAACTGATCGGAATAAGTCTCGTTCAGTTCAGGGAGGCTATCATACAGGGCATTGTTGCCCGCGATGGTAAAGGGCAGTAGCCGTAGCAGGGCGTACAGATCGGCCTTGTCGGTGGGATCGAGGTTGTTGATCCGCGAACCCGTGGCGCCGACGTCGAGCTCCCCGGCCGACGAAACCGCCAGGAAACCGAGCGACAAAGCACCCACCGCAGCTTGTGCCGCCGCGATGTCCTTCGATGCCTGCACATGATCGCTGGTAGGGGTGACGTTGACTCCGGCAAGCTCACCGAGGCAGGTCAGCAATCGGGAGATTTTTTTATCGGTCGGGCCGAGAAAGCGGATCGCGGCGGTCAGCGAATCGAAGTTCTCGCCGGGAAAGAGGGTGAGGATATTGTTGTAGACGGCGATGCTTTGGTTCAACGGAGCGATTTTGTGATTCTCGATCAAGCCGCCGGAATCCCCGGTATGATTAAGGACAAAATGGGTCTCGCCGATCTGTCCGGAGACGATATCGGTGCAGATGCCGCCGACCAGATCATCTGCAGCATAGCCGTCCTGAACGATGTTGATGATCCGGTTGGTGGAATGCTGGACGGTGACGCCCAGTGTTTCGAGGTATTCTCCAAGAGTAGTATTATCACCAATAATTTCACCGGTCAGAGGGTCAGCATAGAGTTCTTTGGGTGTTGTTACAGAACTGGTATCGTTTGCATCCCAAAGCATGTTCTCGATACCAAAACCGTTGTAGGTATAGGCATCAAATCCGAAGACATAGCTGGCCATGCCGGCGATGGAACCGCCCAGGGAATGACCAGTGAAGGTGGTGTTGGTAGCGTTGAGGCCACGCAGATCGATCTGCGTATTAGCAAACGCCATGGCATCCTTCATCTGCTGGGGCACGGTGCCGGTGCCCATGTCGGCGATGTCGGCGATGACGAGGTCTGTAAGGAGTTGCTCGTATTCAAGGGGATTCAGCCATTCCCAGCCCTCTGGGGTTTCCGTGCCGCGGAAGGCGAAAACGTATTTGCCGGTGCCACCGCCCTGGGCGTTGACCTCCTCCACCAGCATACCTTGGAAGCCGCTGAGCATGTCGCTTACGGCGAGGACTTTGTAGTTTTTTTGATCTAGGGTGAAGATGAAATCTTGTGTGTATGTTTTATAAGCCTCTCCAGCCAACCTTCCCAGTTCGTATGCAGTCTGATTGTCCATTGTCATCCTCTGTTTATTTTGCTGTTTTTAATCAAGGCTTAATTAGTTGATACCACCGCCTGTCTAAAGCATCTTTTGTTATATCTAATCCGTGTTTTACCCCCGCATATCCAAACAGCACCTTGTCGTCGAACTCATAGGCGCGCTGGTCGCCTGGTCCATGAAGATACTCCGGTGCCTGCTCGCTGAAATCCGTCAGCCAGAATGAAAACCCCAAATACCTCCGGGAATAGGCGATTACCTTTCCGGTGGCTGACTCGGTGATGTTGATTTGGTCGGCATGGTAAATACCCTTCTCCCGCCACAAGTTGTCCAGGGGCACGAAATGCACCCGGTAGCGCATGGACGGCAGTTGCGAGGGGGAATCGTACACCTCGACCCGATCTTGAATCCCCCCTTGCGCCCTTTTTCTTGGCTCCATATAAGCGCCAAACTCCTTGGCTTCTTTTTCTGTTATCCTTATCCGTTCCCACATTTCCTGATTATTTCCACCTTTGCGGCCAACATCCATTGCCGCCTCTTTCATTGCTTCGATTTCTTTTCTTTTTTGATCCCGTGCCGGTCTCATCCGTTCACTCTCCGCAAAGGTCTCAGCATCCGCCCGGTAGAGATAAATCTTGCCATCCTCGCCATTCAGGGCCAGCACCTTAAGATGCACGCCGTCCAGATATTGGTCTACCATCCAGTGGCGGCCGAAGGCGTCGAAGCCGGGCCAGACGTCGTCCTGCCAGTAGACCGACTCCGGCGACTCCACCGTCTGGTGGATCTCCTGCAAGGGTTCCCGGGCAACGATCTTGAACAAAAGGCCGCAGAACAGCGGTCGCCAGAACGGAGCAACGAGCAATAACGGCAGTGCTATCCACTTGGCCCTCTTCGAACCGGTCAACGACTTGACCATCCACAGCACGAGGGGAATTCCCATGAAGAGGTAGCCGATAACCACGATCAGCAGCAAAATACCCATACAATCAATCTCCTGAAAAACCGTTTACCGGTAGTTCCTGTCCCGGTTCAAAGGGGTTCAACGTAAAAGGGGCAGGCTTCCACCCTGACAAGTTTCCCCTTCAAGCAGAGAGAAAACAGGGAGCCACGATTATTTTCATCTGGATTTTTTCTGCCGCGCACCCTTGTCCTGCATATTTCACGACATGGAGTTTTCTATCAGAACGGACCGGGTTGCCACAACTGTTTTCCAGCTCCATATTGTTGAGATTGCATCTCAATTAGCCTGAAAGCCTTGTGCCGAAAGGAATCCACTGCTTCGGATCGTGTGAAAAAAAATAATGGCAGAAAAGAACGCGATGAAAAATATTCTTGCCTGCCCCGGTTTCCTTCCGATCGTAGCCAGCCCTCTCCCTGCACCTCCGCCCTGGCCCGCGATCCAGTCGTTACCACCCAGACCGTAGAGGTGAGCGGGTACAGAAAAAGTGGACATAAAGTTGGTTGTGGTCGCGATTATGCAGAATGATTTCCTCAAACCACGAAGACGCCGTGAACGTCTTTGAAGGTAGCCGTGATCGGAAATCAATAAAAATAACGAAAACAGGAAGATAGCTGAGTCGCGCAGCAGGGACGAAACGGCACCCCTGAAAAGACAAAAGCGCCACCCTCATGTTGCGGGGATGGCGCTTTTTGTCTCATGTGGGTTGAGCGTATTGATCAGACGACAATCATACAATCGCTGGCCGTGATTGGTGGTTTGGTGGTCAGGGTTGCGAACTGCACCGCAGCGCCTGCACCGGTTCCGTCGGCATCATACAACAGGGCGCCTGAGGTTGTGTATTGGAGAGTATGTAATCGTTGGCGTCACTGGCAGCGCCGGTTGCACTAGAGTTAAAAATGGCTGCAGAAAGCGTTCCTACCGTGGTCAGGGCGGTAAATACATCTTTATCCAGCTGAATGATATCCTGGCTCGCAACAAAGCCGCTGAGGCTCACTTTATTGGCCGTTGCGCTCAGGGCGGTGTCGAACACAAAGCTGTCGTTGCCCGCGTCGTCAGTTAACGTATAGAGGTACTTCTTGTTTTCGGAACAACATGCTGAATTCCGACAGGTGCCCGTGATCTTGGTCGGAAAAATGTGTTTCCTTTTTTGTCCCTGCCGGCCGTGAGAGAAAAAAAGAAATCTTTAAGCTGCAACGGGAAAATTGTCTTGGGCAAAACCAGCAACTCCTTCGAAGTATTTACCCTAAACAAAAAAGGCGATTGATGATCTGCATCAATCGCCTTTTTTCAGTAAGAAGGAGCGAGGAGTAGTTATTTTCCCTCAAGTATTTTTCGGCTGCGTTTGACCGCGCAGAGATCGCCGCACATGGTGCAGACCTCCTGATCAATGGGTTGGGAGGAGGCGCGATAGGCCTTGGCTTTTTCCGGATCCATGGCCAGCTCGAACATTTTGGTCCAATTCAGATCTTTACGCGCCTGGCTCATGGCGTTGTCCCAGTCGATAGCTCCAGGAATGCCCTTGGCTACGTCAGCGGCATGGGCGGCGATGCGAGAGGCGATGATGCCCTCTTTCATATCGTCTGCATCCGGCAGGCGCAGATGCTCAGCCGGGGTGACATAGCAAAGGAAGTCGGCGCCATAAGTAGCGGCGAGCGCCCCGCCGATGGCCGAGGTGATGTGGTCATAGCCGGGTGCCACGTCGGTGACGATCGGCCCCAGCAAATAAAAAGG
>Ga0074197_1000781_pt2 | contig 16161 bp, 14 predicted proteins | sample EPASupsiteSAE305_FD_64526 | JGI IMG/M metagenome (GOLD analysis project Ga0074197, IMG submission 64526) | Bioremediated contaminated groundwater microbial communities from EPA Superfund site, New Mexico - SAE3-05 reassembly with SPADES | ecosystem: Environmental > Aquatic > Deep subsurface >...
AGTGTACCGGGACTGGCTTTCGGCAAGCCCGGGACAAAAACGATATCATCACAAATTGCAATGTTACCGATCTCTTTCATGATCACTTTGTTGATCTCTTTAACCATCTCCATCTCTTCACCGACGGTGTCATCGCTTTTGAGAACGATGTAGGCAAAGATACCCTCACCTTTGATATCGTGCGGCTTACCGACAACGGCTACTTCCGCGACGTTCGGATGTTTTTTACATGCCGCTTCTACTTCAGCGGTTCCCATACGGTGACCGGAAACGTTGATAACGTCATCGGTACGTCCTGTGATGGTGATGTATCCGTCTTCGTCATAGATTGCACCGTCACCCGTGAAGTAGACCGGCTGTCCGTCTTTTTTGACATCACCGAAATACGATTTCACGAAACGCTCAGGATCACCCCAGATGCCGCGAATCATCGACGGCCAAGGACGGGTTACACACATATAACCCGGCTCGCCTGCTGCGACTTTGATACCCGTTTGAGGATCAAGGATTTCGGCGATGATACCCGGAAGCGGGAACGTTGCACATGCCGGTTTGATCGGAGTAGCACCTGGCAATGGAGAGACGATATGTCCACCCGTCTCGGTTTGCCAGTAGGTATCAACGATGGCGCATTTGCTTCCGCCAACTGCTTCGTAGTACCATTTCCATGCCGGAGGATCGATCGGCTCACCGACGGTTCCGAGGACTTTAAGAGAGCTAAGATCGTATTTTGCCGGCTCATCTTCACCCATTTTATGCAATACGCGAATTGCGGTCGGAGCGGTGTAGAATTGGTTGATTTTGTACTCTTCGACCATTTTCCATGGACGTCCAGCATCGGGATACGTTGGTACACCTTCAAACATTACCGTAGTAGCACCCATTGCAAGCGGTCCGTAAACGATATAGGTGTGTCCGGTAATCCAGCCGACGTCTGCCGTACACCAGTAGGTATCGTTCTCTTTGACATCGAATACCCATTCCATCGTCATTTGCGCCCAAAGGATATATCCCGCACTGTTGTGTTGAACCCCTTTTGGTTTTCCGGTAGAGCCTGAGGTGTAGAGGAGGAACAACGGATCTTCGGCATCCATCATTTCCGCTTCACAGATGCTTGATTGATTTTTGATGAGTTCGTTGTACGAGTAATCGCGTCCTGCTACCCACGTAATATCTTCATTATTTCTCTCAACAACGAGTACTTTTTGTACCGGAGATTTTTCATCGATTGCTTGATCCACAACCGGCTTGAGCATGTACGGTTTGTCTTTACGGAATGCTCCATCGGCGGTGATAACCACTTTTGCCTCAGCATCTTCGATACGGTCTTTTAACGCTTCAGACGAGAATCCGCCAAATACGATCGAGTGAATCGCACCGATACGGGCACACGCGAGCATCGCGTATGCCGCTTCAGGGATCATCGGCATATAGATAACAACACGATCCCCTTTTTTGACATGAAACTCATTTTTAAGAAGATTTGCAAATTTATTGACGTTGTAATAAAGCTCAAGATAGGTAATAATTTGTTTGTCACCACGATCCCCTTCGAAAATGATCGCCGCTTTATTTTTGCGTGAGCTGAGGTGACGGTCGATACATTGGTGAGCAACGTTAAGTTTTCCGTTCACGAACCATTTGTAAAACGGTGCATTGCTCTCGTCGAGAACTTGGGTATACGGTGAAAACCAATCGATTTTCTCAGACGCAAAATGTCCCCAGAACCCCTCATAATCCTCTTGTGCCCATGTTTGCAAATCATGGTATTCACACATATTTTTAATTCGGGCATTTTTAGCGAACTCGCGGTTCGGCTGAAAAGTTGGTTTTACGATATCACTCATAGTTAAGGCTCCTTAGTGTAGTTTAAGTGTATTTTTTAATTTAATGTAGACCATTGCGGTCATTATCGCGTCATTCAATGCGTTATGCTGTCCCATCCTCGGGATTTTCAAATCACGGAGGATTGTATCAAAGCGCAAATCAATATTTCCTTGAGGGATCAGGGCAATTTTTTTATCAAAATAAAGTCCGGAAACCTCGATCTGTTTATGGGGAAGTTCACACCCCAACCACGGCTTAATCAGACGATTCATCATCGCCATATCAAACTCTAAATAATACCCAACCAAAGGGCGATTTCCGATAAAATCGAGAAACTTTTTTGCCCCTTCCAAGGGTTCATGTGCGTGTTCCAAATCACAGGGACGAATGTGGTGGATTTTGATACTTTCAACACTGATTTCTTTGTCAGGTTTCAAGAATATTTCAAAACTCTCGGAGGTCAAAATACGATCCCCTTTTACCTTTACCGCACCGATGCTGAGTACCGCATCTTTTTTGGTATTGAGTCCCGTCGTTTCGGTATCGAAAACGACTACTTCATCACCGCAGTAAGGCTCAAACATCCACGCATAGTTTTCGTCCTTCAATCCTCGGGCGTTCCATGCACGTTTGAGTCGCTCGAACATCAGACCACCATACCCAAATGAAAATGATAGGTGAGAAACTTTTTAAAGGTATTCACGATTTTAAATGCATCTTTCAACAAATCCCTCTCTGCCTTACTCAGCAATTTAGGGTTCACATAATTTTGTTCCTCACTCCCCTGCTTTTGTCCAAGAATAAATCGCAAACGGATGCTGAGCAACGTGTCATACGCTTCGATCAACTCGCTCGCGTACGCTTTGTCGAATAATCCTAGATTATTGAGTTCTTTGATCCGCTCGGTAGTATTGGTTTGAGTGATTTTATGCTCCAAAGAGAGGATGCGGATTCCGTGAACGATCGCAAAAATCCCCCCTTTTTTAATATCAAATTCACTTCCATGCTCGGCACGTCCCAAAACAAACCCTGAGAACAGACTCAAAGGAGTTTCAAAAGCCAAAGCAGCTTTGGCCAAATGGGCCATTACGTCGCTTCGACCCTCAAAATGCTCATTCAGGTAATTTTGACACTCACCCAAGAGTGTTTCATCCCCCGCAACGCAGTGAGCATCGAGAAAAATCGACAGCCCCATCAATGCCTCTTCGCTCAATGTATCGACCCAGTCACTTATGAGATTTTTATATCCACCGACACTGCGTCGCCAGTACGGATTGGAAACCATCACATTACCGCTGCATTTTGGGAATCCCAATTGCAAAAGGTAGCCGTTTAACTGCATCATATACGGCTCAAATACCGCTTCATCTTCACCATCGCGAATAATCAAAGCATTATCCTGATCGGTTCGCAATATCTGCTCTCCGCGTCCTTCGCTCCCCATTACGATCAAAGCGCATTTATCTTGGAGTTCTGAGGGAACGACCATCTCGAAAACTTTGCGATACACTTTAGCGTTTAGCTCGCTCACGAGTTTGGAAACATACCGAACCCGTACCCCTTTGGTCGTTAGGGAACGGACAAGATGGGTCAATGAACGCTGTGCATTTTGGAGCTCATCGATACTCACCGCACGCTCGATTGATGCGGCAATGAGATGGGTGTGGTTGGCAAAATGGCTGAGGAGATCAAGCTGCTCTAATATTCCGACAATTTCCTCATTTTCAACAACAACCAGCCGTTTAACTCCGTGTTTGGTAAAGAGAAGCAATGCATTAAAGAGAAAATCGCTCCGCTCGATACTAATCAAACCGAACGTCGCGATCTCGCCTATCGGATCACGACTGCTTTTATCCGCTAAAAGTACTTTTTCTCGTAAATTAGTGTCGGTAACGATTCCGACTCTCCCCCCATCACGAACCAAAATCACCTGCCCATTCTGATCCGCCATTTTTTGCAATGCTTCGCGGATCGAAGTCTCTGCATCAACGAAACACGGAGTATGAAGATAGATTTCATCAACACGGGAAACCATAAACGGTGTTAACTCATTTTGATGCTGACGCTCTTTTAGGTTTTGGTGTTTGGTAATGAAATCTTGCATGAAGTAGTTTTGAAACGGTTCGACGTCTTGGAGGAGATTGAGGAATGATTCTTTAGGGAGTTCATAACAGATGAGATCTTCGGCGACACTGAAGGTGCTTTGGGTATTTCCGTATATGAGGGAGTTGGCGTCAAAGCTGTCGCGCTCCCCATACACGTTTTGGAGTTCACCCTCGATGGTTTCGTTGACAATACCTTTGATAATGATATACAGGGATTCCGCCCTCACCCTCGGAGCGATCAGTACCGTCTCCTTGGGATAGTAGGCTATATCCATCTGTGTCATCAGCTGCTCAATCATCCTCTCGCCCAGCAGGTCGAAAGGATGGATCGACATCAAAAGTGCTTTTTGATCAAAAAGACTCAAGTGTGCTCCTATAATATTTTCCCGTCATTGCGGATCGAGTCCGCACTCTAATAAATTAGATCCTGAATCAAGTTCAGGATGACGAATTAATTAATGCTCTACAGCACCTTCTGCACCGATACCCGTTTGACTTCGGATAAATTGTGCTTCGTACGCCTCTTTCTCTTTTTCTGAGTTTTCACTAGAATCGGTGATCGAGAAGAACCAGATTCCGATAAACGCTGCACTCACAGAGAAAAGAGCCGGATATTTGTAAGGGAAAATTGCTTCGGCATTTTTCAATACATCCACCCATACGGTCGGCCCGAGTACCACAAGAACTGCCGCTGTCAATAAACCTAATGATCCACCGAGCAATGCACCGCGAGTGGTGAGTTTTGACCAATACATAGAGAGGAACAAAATAGGGAAGTTAGCGGATGCTGCAATAGCGAACGCCAATCCAACCATGAACGCAATATTTTGATCTTCGAATGCAATACCGAGATAGATTGCTACGATACCCAAAATAACGGTAGAGATTTTAGAAACTTTCATCTCCATCATTCCATCTGCTTTACCTTTACGGATAACACTCGCATACAAGTCATGTGAAATCGCTGATGCACCGGCCAATGTAAGACCAGAAACAACCGCAAGGATCGTTGCAAACGCTACCGCAGAGATAAATCCGAGGAAGAAGTCACCACCAACTGCATGGGAAAGGTGAATTGCCGCCATGTTATCGCCGCCGAGGATCGGAGAACCGCCGTCAACCGCTTGTTTCGCAAGGTCAAGATATTGCGGGTTTTGGAATACCATAACGATCGCACCGAAACCGATGATAAACGTCAAGATATAGAAATACCCGATGAAACCTGTCGCATAGAAAACCGATTTACGTGCTTCTTTTGCATCGCTAACGGTGAAAAAGCGCATAAGGATATGCGGAAGACCCGCAGTACCGAACATCAACGCCACACCGAGTGAAATAGCTGAAATCGGATCCGATACCAATCCGCCCGGAGCCATAATTGCATTCGTTTCTTTCATTTGTACCGCAGTCGCAAACAAGGTTTCGAAGTTAAAGTCATAGTGAGCCATAACCGCAATCGCCATAAATGTCGCACCAGAGAGGAGCAAGAACGCTTTGATGATTTGAACCCAAGTTGTTGCCAACATCCCACCGAACGTTACGTAGAGGATCATCAATACACCGACGAGGATAACCGCGATCTCATAGTCCAAACCGAAAAGAAGTTGGATCAATTTTCCAGCCCCTACCATTTGAGCGATCAAATACAATACAACCGTCAAAATCGAACCAAACGCCGCCAATGTACGGATAGGCGTTTGACGCAAACGGTACGATGCAACGTCAGCAAACGTATATTTACCGAGGTTACGAAGCTGTTCAGCCACCATAAACAAAATGATCGGCCAACCGACCAAGAATCCGATTGAGTAGATGAGTCCATCATACCCTTTCGCATAAACGAGGGCTGAAATCCCCAAAAATGATGCTGCTGACATATAGTCACCCGCAATCGCCATACCGTTTTGGAATCCAGTGATCCCTCCGCCGGCAGTATAGAAATCTTTTGCCGTTTTGGTACGTTTTGCCGCCCAATAGGTGATCCCCAAAGTTGCCCCTACGAAAATCAAGAACATGATAATCGCCGACATGTTTAACGGTTGTTTTTCTACCGCGCCGCTGAGTGCCTCACCGGCAAATGCAGCAACCGAGAAAAGAGCTAATAATAACGCTTTCATCACTCTCCCTTTGCTTTAGCTTTGATTCTTGCAGTGAGTTCATCAAACTCAGTATTTGCACGTCGAACATAAATACCTGTAAGGATAAATGCGCTGATGATAACAGCGACACCCACCGGGATTCCAACGGTTGTCACTGAGCCTTCCGATAACGGAGTCCCCAAAATTGACGGATCAAATGCGATCACCAATACAAATCCGAAATAGATCACCAACATAACGATCGTCAGTGTCCAAGCGAACTTGCTGCGCACACGGGTGAGCTGTAAAAAATCGGGATCGTTTTTAATACGATCAACCATCTCTTGTTTCATAATAAACCTCCTTTAAAAGTTATAGTTTGCGATAACGCGGTATTCATCCCAACTTGTGTCTTCAGCCGCATTTTTGAACTTATCCGGGAAATTCCCGCGTAAACGAAGTTGAAGATTTTTTACCGCTTCAGGATTCCAAATAATATCAAATCCCGGTTCTGTTGTTTTACCTGTAGTATATCCACCTTTGCTACCAACATCAAAACTAGCGTAATATGCGCTTGCAGTAACGTTAGCACCCATATCTTTAAAGTTATAACCGCCACTAACTTTCCAAGCATCCGTTCCACTCATAAACTGATGACGTGTAACCATACCTTGCGTAAATGCCGGCATACCGCCCCATGGAGTGATGGTTCCACCTTTGATGGTAGCTGTATCACTTTCATCGTTTTGTGAATACGCTACTGCCGCATTAACATTACCGTATTTAGCGGCAAGCTGAACACCCCAATACAAGCTATCAACTTCTCCCGCCAAATTATCACCAACATCACTTTCTTGGATCAATTGTGCAGAACCGGTCATCTTGATATCAGAATTCAAAGGGCATCCCCATGTTACATCCGCTTGAGCATAAAGTGCATTGAGAATATCATGCGCATAATAATCCCATAATTGTAATGTCGTATTCGGAAGCCCTTTGTAGATAGCGGCTACCGCAGTTACTCCATTGGTGTCTGTTCCTTCACCTAATGCTGCAACTCCCATCTCCAAGAAATGCCCGCTGCGGTAAGTTCCTGAAGTAGCTGTTCCGATCAAGCCATACCCTGATGTCAACGCTAACTCTCCACCTGAATACGCATTGGCAAAGGTGCCATAATTAATCTTTGTTACGTGTGCACCGATCAATGTCAAATCTTTAACATCGCTATTACTGAGGACTAAAGCTTCGAATGTATTTGGCAACATACGTGCATCATCACCACCTGCGAGTGGAGTATTGAGTTCTTGACGACCGAATTTGATCGCAGTATTGCCGATTTTATACTGCAAATAAGCCTGACCAAGCGTTGAATACCCGTTGCTTGTTGTGCTGTCAACCAAGGTAGCATCATTTTCTTTCGCCACATCACTTTTACTGTCAAGTTTATTGGTCGTATAGAACATCGCTCCCATGCTAAAACCGGATAGACTTCCTGTTTCATATCCGAGTTTACCACCAATAGCGGCTGCATCGCGAGAATAATCTGCGGTAGCACCGCTATAATCGATAGAACGGTCAATGTAAAAAGCACGGACTTGCCCACTGGCTTTCCCCTCTTTAAACATTCCTGCTAAATCATCGGCGGCTGAAGCACTCAGAACCATTACTGAGGCTAAAAGCGAAAGACGTACTGTATGTCTCATTCTCACTCCTTGATAAGTTTTTTACACTGCCATTATGAAAACAAAGCGTAGCATTAACGTAGCAATCGTTAAATTAGAAAAATTTATTGTTAGAAATGGAGAGGAGGGAAAGAGTAATGTGTAAAAAAGTAACTTTATTAACTTTTAGGAATATCGATCATATAACCTAACGCGCGGATATTTTGGATGAAATCTTCCTTCAAAGACTTTTTAAGACGACTCACTTCAGCACGTATTGTTGCATTATCCACGTACTCTTCGTCCCATACGTAGTTGCGAAACTGATCAAAATCGACCACACGCCCGCGATTACGCGCTAAAAGATCGATCATCTGGAGCTGCCGCTTGGTGAGGGGGTGTGTTACGTTATCACACATCAATGTAGCGGTTGAAGCATCGTACGCGTAACTCTTTGAAAGACGCAAATGATTTTGAGGAATCGTACAACTTTGCATCACTTTATCAATACGCAGCGAGAGTTCTTTAAGATGAAACGGTTTTTTCAGATAATCATAACACCCTAAATCATACGCCCGACTAATTCCCTCGATATCAACCAAAGCACTGATATAGATAGCGGGAGGACGTATTTTAAGTGTATGAAGCTGTTCAAGAAGATCAAGCCCATCGATCCCCGGAACATTAATATCGAGTATCAACAAATCGAACGTCTCTTTTTTAAGTGCTTCAAGAGCATCACTCCCATCATAAAATGAAGTGACCCGGTGGCCCGAAGAGAGCAGGTATTCATTAATCGCTTCACTGAGCATCTGCTCGTCTTCAAGAAGGAGAATTTTCAATGACGCCCTTTTTAAAAGAATATTCGAAGCGGGTCAATTTGCTGTCTGAAGAAATTTTAATCTCAACCCCGTCTTCATCGCAAATGGATTTGACCAAACTAAGCCCCAATCCAAATCCATCGGTTTTTTTCCGTTCCCGATAGTATGCCTCAAATATTTTGTCTACATCTTGAATTTTAGCCGATTTGCTCTCAACCCAAAAACGGCATTCTTGGGTATCACACCCTACTCCGACCCGAATCTCCTCCCCGTTTTTGGTGTATTTAATCGCATTGGTCAGGTTATTATCGATCACCCGTTGAAGTTTGGTCTCATTAAATTGTATCCATGATTGAAACTCCGGCTCATGATAATTAAACGTAAGGTTTGAGAAATGGGCAACCTCATCGAAAAACTCCAGACGTTTTTTGACATATTCTCCCAAATCAATCGCTTTTTTGGGATATTCGATCTGATCTTTTTTGACCAGATAACTTAAATCATCGTAAATACTAAAAATATTTTTGACCGCCGCTTCGATTTTGGCGAGATACCGATTACGCCCTTCATTCATCGAAAACAGCTCGATATTTGCCATAATAACCGATAAGGGTGTATGCGTTTCGTGGATAGCATAACGGATAAATTGCTTGTGAGAATCAAGAAGCCCCTGTGAAAATTTTTGTTCTTCTTCAAGTGCATCATTTTTTTGCTGTAATGCCTGTGTTTTAAACTTAACTCTCTCTTCCAATCCGGCATTCAACTGTTGCAAGGAATCTTTTTGCTCTTGCAATGTCATTGCCATCTCATTCGCAAATCCTGCCATCCGTTTGAATTCAGAAAAATAGAGTTCATCGTGTTCAATCAGCTCTGTTTTCTCACGGGCTGACTCAAAAAAATTCAAAAACCGTTCCATATCCCGAGCAATCATACTGTTTACGATCTTCGAAATACCGATAATAAAGCCGAACAAAATCAATGCCAGTGTCGCAATTTCAACAATGATTTTAATCAACCGCCCTTTAAGGGCATGAGGATCACCATGTATTCCTACAAGTGTGTCACCCGCAGCCATCGCAAATTGACGATATTCATCATAAATCAGCAAAGAGGAAAAAATAACGGTAAAAAAGAGGATAAATACAATAGTATAGAAGTTAAGATCGCGTAAAGAAATATTGTTCAACCAGCGCTGTAACCAAGATTCCACAGTTCACCATCACCAAATTAATTTCGACCATTATAACCCATTCCCTTTTGATAGTTAAGATTGTTCTACTATAATTTCAAAAAATTCCTCCAAGGATCACACAAAATGTTCGGACGTAAAGAACTTAAGAATTACAATGCTACCGCTGAGGAGCTCGCATCTTACCAATGGGCGAAAATGACTACTGCCAAAGGGGTTATGTGGATCAAACTCTACAACGATGAAACCCCCAACACGGTTGCTAACTTCGCGGCACTCGTAAACGACGGCTACTACAACGGTCTTAACTTCCACCGTGTAATCCCTGGTTTCATGGCTCAAGGCGGATGTCCTCACGGCACCGGGACCGGCGGACCGGGTTGGGCAATCCCATGTGAAACGGCTCTGAATAAACACAAACATATCAAAGGCTCTCTCTCTATGGCACACGCAGGACCAAACACCGGAGGAAGCCAGTTTTTCATCTGTTTCGTAAGTACTCCGCATCTTGACGGTGTTCACACAGTATTCGGCGGAATCGAAAGTGATGATGCGGAATCTATGGCGGTTCTTGACAGCATCCAAATGCGCGACACCATCGAAAAAGTCGAGATTTTGGCTGCACGCGACTAATTATGCTAGTTCACATCTGCTGCAGTGTCGATTCCCATTTCTTTATGGAGAAGCTACAGCAGGAATACCCCGACGAAAAACTCGTCGGGTTCTTCTATGATCCCAATATCCACCCTTACAGCGAATACCAACTCCGACTCCTTGATGTAGAACGCAGCTGTCAAAAACTGGGAATTGAGCTGATAGAAGGCCCCTATGATTATGAAAACTGGATGGATGCCGTCCGAGGATTGGAAAAAGAGCCGGAAAAGGGGGCACGCTGTGAAGTGTGCTTTGATCGTCGTTTTGAAGTAAGTGCGCATAAAGCGCTCGAACTTGGTGAGCAGACGATGACCACCACACTCCTCGTCAGCCCAAAAAAATCCCAAGATCAGCTCAAAAAATCGGGTGATGCATTTCACGCCTCTCACGGTGTCGAATTTATCGCCTTTGATTACCGTAAAAACGGCGGAACCAATGACCAAAGCCGTGTCAGCAAAGAAGAACAGCTTTACCGACAGGACTACTGCGGCTGTATTTACGGCCTCACCATGCAGCGGGATCAACAGCATCGATTGATGGATGAGATGTTCTCTCCCCTCACCCGCCAAATCCTCCCCGCTTCCATCGAAGAGCGTTTGGAACTCTACACAAAACGGATGAATCTCGAAGATCAAGGTATCAACTATCGCATCATCAAAGAGCGCTTTTTAAACTACCGCCTGCTGCGTGCATCGGTAAAAGTGGGTGATTGTGTTATCCCCTCTCACCCCCTCTTCTACTCCACCATCAACCGCACCTCCACCGAGGGAAAAATCGATTTTGAGATTAACGGACAGTTTTTTCTCAACCGTGAAGAGGTGCGCTTTATCACTTTGGAGACTTTCAACACCCTCACCGCATCGTCGTATCAAAATACCCAAGAGTTGATGTTTAATGCACCGTCCGTCGAAACTGAAATGGCATTACGTGCTCAGCTCAGCGGAAATCCATTTAACACCTCCGCGATCATTGTCGTGGATGAGATTCCGACTGAAAAAATATCGCTTGTATTAGAGACGAAAACCTATGAAGATACGAGGGAAAAACTTATTCATCTTTAATTAGCCTTTTTTACAAAACCCGATTTGCACTCATTTTCTATATGTGCTATGCTTTTGCAAAATTTGAGAAATAAGTTGAAAAGCATGGCTGAATATATTGAATTACTTAAGAAGTTAAAAAGTGATTTGAGTAAATTAAAAATTGATCATAAAAAATTAAAACCCGAAGAATTAAACATTTATAATTTGATTAATGGTAGAAATAGTATAGCTCAATTCAATGTTGACGATCAAATCATTTTATTAGGAAAAGGCGATTCAAATAAAGGATTAGTACACATTCTCGAAAGACATTACTGTGATCATTGTGATGGATGGCTCAATGCAAGGGACATTGTTTTCATGAGTCGCGTATTTAAAAATGGAAGAAAAATGTCGGATTACGAAATGAAGGAAGAGTACATCGATAAAGAAGGGTACATATACCTATTGAATGACATCAAATACATTGTTATTATAGGGATTGATCATAAAGTTGGAATAAAAAAAGTGATTACTTACTATACGGATAGAATAGCGGAGCCAGTCGCCTTGCATTAAGCCCTCGGGGCAACCTTACTAAGTAAGTTGCAAGTGCGGGGGCCAGCTCTCATGCTATGATAGAATTCTACTACTTATTAACGGTAGTGTCAATAGTGAGTAACGAATGCGATTTAAAAATCCCCTCTTCTCGTTTTCCGTTCGTGGTGAGCTAGTCGAACCATGAACTAAATACCCTTCGACAGGCTCAGGGCGAACGGGATAAGAACTTTTTAGTAGTCTTACAACATTGAAGATTGAATACATGATCCCTTACTTTCTTTTACCTGACAAAAAAAATCTAAAAGTTTAAATTTTTTCCATCAGCCATCCAATACCAAAAATTAACGCTATAAAAGCCCCAATTCCAATTGCAACTATTACACCGATTTCCGCGCTCATAATATCCATACGAGAAAGAAAGTAGGTATATTTATGCTCAATCGAACTTATTTGCTTCGTATCCTCAGAATTTTCTCCATGTATTTTTTTATTCCAAATTATTAAAAACACTATCGTTATCAGCATCATTCCTACCATGATTTGATAATTATCGATCAGTAAATATAACCATTGAGTCTTCATTCTTCTTCCCTAATTTTATTACACATAGTATAATGTATTATTTTGTATTTTATAATATTATTAATATATCTCAAGCAAGGGCATAAGTATTCAATCTTCACTTTTGCCACCCGTCCATCCCAACCGCCCACTTTTTAATCACCCCTAGCACACACCTTGCACTATAATGTCTCTATGGAAACTTTACTCTTATCAATTTTTTTAACCGTTGCCATCGCGACAGTTCTCAACATCATTCTAAAGCGGTTCGGGATCTCGCATATCATCGGCTATATCACGACAGGGACGATCGTGAGTACCCTTTTTGGCTTCAATGGCTCGGCGAACGATTCACTCGATTTTATCGGGGAGTTCGGGATTGTCTTTTTGATGTTTACGATCGGGCTGGAACTGAGTCTGGAAAAGATCAAAAAGATGAAAGAGATACTCCTCACCAACGGACTGCTGCAAGTCGTATTCAGCGTCGTGGTGATCTTTTTACTCTCCCATTATCTATTTCGTCTCGATTTCAATACGTCACTGATCATCTCTTTGGCATTTTCCCTCTCATCAACCGCCATCGTCCTCACCTATCTCAAAGAGTCCAAAGACATCCACACCCCTTACGGGCAAAAATCGATGGGAATATTGATTTTTCAAGACCTCGCGGTCATCCCGATTTTGCTCCTCATCACCTTTTTATCGAATGACACCCTCTCGCTGGGCGAAGTATTGTGGAAAACACTCCTCTCCGCCATTTTCGTCGTCGTTTTTATGTTTACCCTCGGAGATAAAATCGTTAATGCTCTTTTGCAGTTTTCAGCCAAAACAGAGCTTGAAGAGCTTTTTTTAGGCTCCGTTTTCTCCATCCTCATCGGTGCGGCACTTCTCGCACACAGCATGGGGTTCACCTACTCGCTGGGGGCGTTTATCGCAGGGATGATCATTGCCGATACCCGATTTAGCGTCAAAGTAGAGTCCGATATCGCCACCTATAAAGACCTCCTTTTAGGGGCTTTTTTCTTCGGCGTCGGAACCAAGATCGACATGCTCTACTTTGCCGAAAACATCCACATTATTACGTTTGTTTTCATTTTTGCCATGCTTTTTAAAGCGGTCGTTATCTATGCGATCATTCGACGCAACACTGACAAAAACACCTCCGCCAAAACCGCCCTTTCGCTCGCCCAAATCGGAGAGTTCTCTTTTGCCATTTTTGCTTTGGCCGGATCAGAAAAACTGATTAGTGAAGAGATGGCAAGCTTTTTAATCTTGGTCAGCGTCATTTCAATGATCCTCACCCCCTTTATCATCGGGAATATTTACAAACTCTCCTCCTATTTTGAAAAAGAGTTTTATGAGTCGGATGTCATTACCCCTATCGAACGCCAAGATCACATTATCGTCGCAGGTTTTGCGACATTGGGTAAAATTGTCGCTGCTTCGTTACAATCCCAAGGGGCGAACTTCATCATCATTTCCGACAACCTAAAACACGTTTTGCACGCCAGAAAACTGGGTTATATGGCCTATTTCGGTCACTTGAACAAACTCCCCGTTTTGGAATCGTTGAGGGTCAAAGAAGCTCAGGCGATCATCATCACGATGAGCGGTGAGCAAAACCGGCGACTCATCAGTGAAGCGGTTCTGCATTATGATAAAAAGGCCCATGTTATTATTAAAATCGACAGTGTTGAAGAACGTAAAAATTTGAGAGATTTGAGCGAACTTGAATTTGTTGATGCCAGCTTTGAAATTGCTGATTTATTGGTAAAACGGGCATTTAAAAGCTGCTCTTAAAGTAAGTTGGAACCTCATTATCATTTATTAACAGTTTTTGCGGTAAAATTGGGCGATTTTTTACCCAAGGTGTTTACAAATATGATAGATGTCGTTCAAATTCAAAAAATTTTACCCCACCGTTTTCCTTTTCTCCTTGTTGATCGCGTTACTGCTATTACTCCCAATGAGTCATTAATCGGTTACAAAAACGTCACTATCGGTGAACAGATTTTTGAAGGCCATTTTCCGGGTCATCCGATTTATCCTGGTGTTATGATTTTAGAGGGAATGGCGCAAGCCGGCGGAATCCTCGCTTTCCAAAGTATGGACATGACCGAAGAAGAAGCAGCCCGTAAAGTAGTTTACTTTATGAGTATCGACGGTGCGAAATTTCGTGCCCCAGTCCGTCCGGGAGATCGCTTGGAATACCGAATGACCGTCGTAAAACACAAAGGATCGATTTGGGTGCTAGAGGGGAAAGCTTACGTTGACGATGCACTTGTCAGTGAAGCTGAACTCAAAGCTATGATCGTAGACAAGTAGGTCGTATGAGTTTGATTTCACCACACGCCATTATCGAAGAGGGTGCCCTCATAGGCGAAGATGTCGAAATAGGGGCATTTTGTTTTATCTCCGGTAAATCAAAAATCGGCAAAGGGACAAAAATCGCCCAAGGGACGTGTATTTACGGAAACACGACAATCGGCGAATACAACGATATTTTTTCTCACGCCGTATTGGGTTCCGTTCCGCAGGATTTGAAATACGCAGGAGAAGAGGTCGAACTCATCATCGGTGATCGAAACAAAATCCGCGAATTTACCCTCTTTAATCCGGGTACGGCAGGCGGTGGCGGTAAAACCGTTGTCGGAAACGACAATCTTTTCATGGGCTATGTCCATTTAGGTCATGACGTCATTATCGGAGATCACTGTATCCTTGCCAACGCAGCAACATTGGCGGGACATGTGGAGATGGGGAACTACGCCGTTATCGGCGGGATGACACCTATTCATCAGTTTGTTAAAATCGGCGATTATGCCATGATCGCGGGAGCATCTGCCCTTTCTCAAGATGTTCCTCCCTATTGTTTGGCTGAGGGAAATCGTGCAGTGTTGCGCGGATTGAATCTCAACGGATTACGCCGTCATGTCGAACGCAGTGATATCGACGCTCTTCGCATCGCTTACCGCGAACTGTTTGAGTCAGGAAAACCTCTCCAAGAGCAAGCGATCGCTTTGCTTGAGAGCGCAACAAGCGAATTTGTTAAAAATTTGTGTAATTTTATCGTTAACACCAAACGTGGTATCCCCTATGAAAGGAATCAATCATGATTCACCGCCATTGCAGTTTCTGTGACGCTCAAGAGAGCGATCACAACCCGCTCATCGCCGGAAATAATGTCTATATTTGTAAGAACTGTGTCTTTTCCGCGTATAAAATCATGTTCGGAGACTCCGAAGGTGAAAGTGCAACCGCGCATGAGCACAAAGCAACTGAGCTTTTAACCCCTAAAGAACTCAATACCTTTTTGGGGCAATATATTATCGGTCAACAGAGGGCACGAAAACTCTTATCGGTGGCCGTTTACAACCACTACAAACGTATTTTTAAACATACGCAGATTGAAGATGAAACGGAAATTGCCAAATCCAATGTCCTTCTCATCGGACCGACGGGAAGCGGTAAAACACTGATGGCGCAAACCATCGCCCGTGTCCTTAATGTCCCTATCGCTATCGCGGACGCAACCAGCCTCACCGAAGCGGGATACGTCGGTGAAGATGTTGAAAACATCCTTACCAAACTCCTCCAAGCGGCGGATGGCGATGTTGAACGAGCACAGCAGGGGATTGTTTTTATCGACGAGATCGATAAAATTTCCCGTATGTCTGAGAAC
>Ga0074197_1001872_pt1 | contig 16158 bp, 17 predicted proteins | sample EPASupsiteSAE305_FD_64526 | JGI IMG/M metagenome (GOLD analysis project Ga0074197, IMG submission 64526) | Bioremediated contaminated groundwater microbial communities from EPA Superfund site, New Mexico - SAE3-05 reassembly with SPADES | ecosystem: Environmental > Aquatic > Deep subsurface >...
AAGCGACGAGGCTAAACGCTCCCGCCAGATGGACGAAGCGTTCGCCGCGCCGTAGCCCACGCCCTTTCCGACAGGGCGTCGCCGGCTAAACGTGCTTTATTTTCCGTTTTCTCAAGCGACCCCAATCTTGTCAACGCATGGAATCGCCCTGAACTGGAGCGTGCCGGCATTGGCTTCGCGGAGCACGACGCGCGTTATGCCTACGGGCGCGAGTGGATTACGGTGGTCGATTCCTTGCTGCGTGGCGAGCGCACCCGGTTTCGCGGGACGCATTTTAATGTGGATGACTATCTATTGCGGCCCGCGGACCCGTTTCGCAGCCGTCCGCGGATCTATGTCGGCGGTGAATCGGAACCGGCGCGGGAACTGGTCGCGGACAAAGGCGACGTCTGGTTCATCAACGGCCAGCCCCTCGCCGATGTCAAAGCGCTGATTGCGAATGTCGCGGGGCGCAAGCGCCCCGAGTCGCATGAGCCGTTGCGTTTTGGTTTGTCGGCGTTCGTGATTGCGCGCCAAAGCGATGAGGCGGCCCATCGACACCTCGATCATCTCTTCACGTTGGCCGCGAAAGACGCCCCGTTGCGCGAGCAACAGAAATCGAACATCGACCCGAAGGCGGTGATGTTCCAGACCTTCGCGCAAACCCCACGTGTGGGCTCGAACGGCGGCACGGCCGCCGGCCTCGTCGGCAGCTACGACACCGTTGCGCAGCGGATCGCCGCGTTTCATCGCGCGGGAATCGAACTGTTCATGCTGCAATTCCAGCCATTCGAGACCGATATGCGTATTTTTGCCGAAGAAGTTATTCCACGGGTGCGCCGCCTGCTCGGCTGATCCACCACGCCGGTTACGCGGCGATCAGTTCGTTGCCGGCATGTGGCACAGTATCGTCAACCCCATGCGCTACGCTTGGCGACACTGAATAGCCCCGACGAGCCCCATGAAAAACCCGACTGCCTACGAGCCCCCGGTCGACGAAGACCAGCTTTTGCTGAAGTGGATCCGGCGCGCGCGCGAATCCCAGATGAGCCATTACGACATGGCCGACCTGCTCTGCGCGCGAGAGCGCGGCATCGGCTGGCTGGTAACCGTGTTGACGGCCTTTGTGGGCACGGCCGTGTTTGCTTCGTTGAATGCGACAGCTGTGTCACCGGCGCTCAGGATTTTCGTGGGCGCGGTCAGCGTGGCGGCGGCGGTCTCCGCCGCGCTGCAGACATTCTTCCGCTACGCGGAGCGCGCCGAGAAGCATCGCGCGGCCGGCGCGCGCTATGGCGCGGTGCGGCGCAAACTGGAAGCGATCTACGCCGGTGACGCGGATGCCCGCGACGGCCACTATCTGAGCGCGATTCGCGACGAACTCGACCGGCTCGCTGAAGATTCGCCGAACGTGCCACCCCGCGTCTTTTACCGCACGCAGCGAACCCTCGCCGACGAACCGCGCAGAAGCCGCGACGCCTGAGCGGCACCCCCTTGCCTTAAGGCTGGCGTATCGCGGACACCAGTAGCATCATCGGCCGTTCGCGCTCTTCCGCCAGTTCAGGCCGCGCGGCAAGATCGGCCTCGGTCGGCCCCCACTCGTCGACATGGGCGATAGTGAGGCCCGCGCCGATCAGGTGATTGAGCAAAGTGCCGATGGTGCGGTGCTGCTTGACGACCCCGTCGGCCAGCCAGTTCGTCACGCGCGGCCCTTCCATCTGGTAGCTGTCGAGCGGCCAGTGCTTATGGCCATCCGCATCGACCGACCAGCCTGGCTCACGCGGCGCCATGAAAATCGGGTGTTCGATCGAGAACACGAGGCGCCCGCCCGGCACCAGCGCGCGGTGCACCGTGTCGAACAGGCCGCGCAGATTTTCGATGTAGTGGAACGCGAGCGAGCTATAGACGAGATCGAAACCGGCCTCCGGCAAGTCGAGATGTTCGAGATCGGCTCGGGCATAGGTCACGCCGGGATCGTTGGTCGACGATTCCGCCCGCTCCAGCATCTTCTGCGAAACATCGAGGCCGAGCACCGTGGCTGCGCCCGCTTCGCGCGCCCACCGGCAGAACCAGCCGTAGCCGCAGCCAAGATCGACCACCTTCAGGCCAAGCATCTCCGGCAGCATCGCGCGCAACGCCGGCCATTCGGCGGCGCCGGCAAGGCCTTGCGTCGAGCGACCCAATTGACTGTAGTTCTCGAAGAAAATGGGGTCGTCGTAAATGTTCTGTGTCATTTGTAAATTGGCTTAACTTCAATTGAAGCAACGGCGCCGCCTGCTGCATACCTGCCAAACCCGCCAGCGCGCGATGTGCCGGTGAGAATATCCCTATTCGCGAGCACGTTTTTCGATCGGCGGTTTGCAACACAATACGACCGCCGGGCCGCCGGTATTTACTTCTGTCGGGGCCCTTCTTTCGGGGCCTTCACGCCGCTCCGATTATGGTATTGTCCGACCTGCGCTTTAAAGCGCATAGCCACACTCAATCGGGAAGCGCAATCGCTCCCTAAAAAAAATATTATGGAAGTCCAAAACGCCCGTCGTTGGGCACCACGGGGAACACGCGTCTGGCTCACTGCGGCCGCCGCATTGGCGATCGCCAGCGGCGTGCGCATGTTGCTCCATCCGCTACTCGGACCGATCATGCCGGGCACCGCGTTCTGCATCGCGGCGGCCCTGGTCGAGTATTTTTGCGGGCTGGCGCCGGCGCTCGCGGTCATGCTGCTCGGCCTGGGTATCGCCGACTATCTGTTCGTGCCGCCCTACGCAGCCATCACCGTATTCAATAGCGCCGACCTGGTTCTGCTGATCTCGTATCCGCTGGTGACGCTGCTCGTCATCGTCTTGATCGAACGTCTGCGCCGGTCGCAATTTCGCGCCGAACTGATCGCCTCGGTCGCGCAGTCACGCTATGAAATGCTGCTGCGGCACGACAACGAACGCTTGCTCGCACGCCGCGCCGTCGACGAAACGCACCGGCTGCTGCGCCATCTGTCGCACCATCACCGGACCTTCATTTTCATTCAGGCGCTCGAACGCGATGCGCTGCAGCAAGTGGACGACGTCAGGACGCCAGGCCTGTTGCCGCGTCTGCCCAACGAAATTGCGCCGGGTCCGCGTTTTGCCGACGTCGATACCGAAGACATCCAACGGCTCAGCAAGGCGCTGTGGCCCGGCAGTCATCGCGTCCGCATGAAAGGCGCCGACGGCGCGTCGAGGCTGACCGAGTGCATGTGCGAACGCTTCACCACGCACGCCGGCGAATTCCTCGTGCTGCGGATCGGAGACTGATCCATGAGCCAGCCTACGAGCCTGTTCTTAGCCGGCGACGATCATGCCGTGCTGATGCTGCACGGACTGTCGAGTTCGCCGCTCGAATTACGCTTTCTCGCGCGCTATCTGAATGCCGAGGGTTTCACTACTTGCGCACCTGTTCTGCCGGGCTATAGCGCCGGTTCCGAAGAAGCCGCGATGGAAGCGTGGCTCGACGCCGCCGTGCGCGAATACGACGCGCTGGCCGCGCGCTTTGCTCACGTCTCGATCTGCGGGCTGTCGATCGGTGCGGCGCTGGCGCTCGCGCTCGCGCATCGCCGTCCCGCGGCGCGCTCGCTCGTGCTGTTGTCGCTGACGCTCTCTTACGACGGCTGGGCGATCCCCTGGTATCGATTCCTGCTCAGCTGGGCGTACTTCACGCCACTACGCAAACGCTGGCGCTACCGCGAGGAAGCACCGTTCGGTTTGCGCAACGAAGCGCTCAGGGCGAAGATCGCCCGCGCCATGCAGCGCAGCGACTTCAGCGAAGTCGGTCCGTCGACGATTTCATTGCCGGCATTGCACGAGGCAAGCCGCCTCGCCGCGAGTGTGCGCACGCAGGTGCGCGACATCAAGACCGATTGCCTGATTGTTCATGCAATCGACGACGAGACGTCGAGCCCGCGCAATGCACGCTTTGTCGCCGCGAATATCGGCGCTGCCTTCTTACGAACAATCTGGCTGGACGATTCGTATCACATGATTACGTCGGACAACGAGCGCGAAATCGTCGCGCGTGAAACCGCGCTATTTCTGCGCGAGAGTGAAGTGGCCCACGGCGGGGACGACAGCGGCAAGCAACCGGTGGTCTCGAAGGCGCTGGCGCGACGCCTCAGACAACTCGCGGCACTCGGCAAGGAGCGCGTATGACCGCGCCGGCCAAAGCCACGCGCGCGTCGCGGCGCAGCACACCCAGATTCGGTCAAACCGCACGCCGGTCGCTGCTGCTCGCCGCGGCTCTCGGCCTGTGCGCCGCGCGCGCGGCCTACGCGGACGATGCAAGTCCGAATGCGACGCCTGACGCGGGCACTAGCGCGGCCGCCGACAGCAAATGGAAAATCGGCGTGGGGCCAGGTCTCGTGATCACCCCCAAATACCCGGGCTCGCGACAGCTAAGCTTCTTCCCGTTTCCCTCGCTGGATATCTCCTACGACGACCGGATTTTCTCGCAGGGTCCCGACGTGCTGGGTGTCAACGTGCTGCGCGGTCCGGCCTATCACGTGGGCGCGGCGTTCAGTTTCGACTTCCAGACTCGCAAGGAGTCCGACGACCCGCGTTTGCATGGACTGGGCGACGTGCATGGCGGCCCAAAACTGAAGCTTTTCGCCGACTACACGTGGTGGGCGTTTACCGGCTCGGTGGCGTTGTACCAGGATATTGCCGGCCATCACCAGGGGACTACGGTCAGCACGGATTTCGTGGCGTCCGCGCCGGTTGGCGGCTGGCTGTTTTCCGTGGGCCCGGGCTTTACGTGGGCGAACGGGACTTATACCCGGACTTTCTTCGGCGTATCCGGACAGCAGAGCGCGGCCTCGGGATTGCCTACGTATAGCACCAGCGCCGGCGTACGGGACATCCACATGAACGCCATGGTGACGTACGACTTTTCCAAACACTGGAATGGCTCGGTTTCCGCGACTTTCGGGCGGCTGGAACACGACGCGGCCAATAGCCCGATTACCGAAAAAAGATTCGAGCTCAATACGCTCGCTTCGGTGAACTACAAGTTCTAGTTTCCGGCTGCTCGCGCGTTCACGCGCAGCGCGCGAGCAGCACACGAGCAGCCAAGCGGACTTCAGTCTTCCGTGCCGGACGCTTCATCGATTTCAATGCCCAGTTCAGCGGCCATGCGCCGTACCACCGCCTGAAGCCGGCTCAACTCGTCGGCAAGCCGTTTCTGCTCGGCTTTTACCGCCTCGAACGCCGACAGCGGCACTACCTCGTCTTCCCCACCCGGTTGCGCGAGCTCACTCGCGCTGACTTCGCCGCATAGCAGATGCATCCAGCGGTTTTCGCGTTCGCCCGGTGTGCGGGCCAGTTTCACCACGCGCGGCGGATCGTTGGCCGCCAGTTCGTCGAGGAACGCCTCGACCGACGAAATGTCGGCAAATCCATGCAGGCGCGCGCTGTTCAGGCGCAACTCGGCGGCGGTCTGCGGGCCGCGCAGCAGCAAGGTGGTCAGCAAGGCCGCCGACTGACTCGGCAAGCCCAGGACACGATTCATGTTGTGCTCGAAGCGCGGCACGCGGCTGCTGCTGCCTTCCATCACGAGGCTCAGGCGCTTCAGGCCATCAACGGCGGTCAGCACTTCGGCTTCGGTCGCGTTGATCACGGGCGATCGGCCGGTCTTCTGGTTGCAGCCCAAGGTCAGTGCGTTCAGCGAAAGCGGATAGCTGTCCGGCACGGTGTGCTGCTTTTCGACCAGCACGCCGAGCACGCGCCCTTCAAGCAAGGTCAACGCGCGGATGGAGGGGCGGGAAACAGCGTCGGGAGTGGAGTTCATAGAGGATGTCGCGGCAAGCGCCGCCGGGTCTCGTGGACAGTGTGCGTGATCGATGCACAGCCCCGTTGCGCAACCGGGCGGCGGGTTTTAGTTGGTGGGCACCATCATAAACGTCCAGGCCACGCGCGGTGTACGAATCTCTGCGATGAACCGGCCGCCCTGACCGCGTTCGCGTCCCTCGGATGTTTTTTTCTCGTTGACGAATTCCCACATTGGAGATAATTTCCCGAATATGGAAAACACACTCTCCGACGACAACGCCATCGACCGCCGCATTGCCCAGCGTCTGCGAGCGCTGCGCGCCGAGCGCAACTGGTCCCTCGACGATCTCGCGAAACTCAGCAACGTCAGCCGCGCCACGCTGTCCCGCCTCGAAAACGCCGCCGTGAGCCCCACGGCCAGCGTGCTAGGCAAGCTGTGCGTCGCCTACGGCTTGCCGATGTCGCGCCTCATGCACATGGTCGAAGAAGACTTCGCGCCGCTGGTGCCGCGCAATGCGCAGGCCGTCTGGACCGACGCGAGCATCGGCTTCCGGCGCCGCTCCGTGTCGCCACCGGCTCAGGCGCTGAGCGGCGAGGCACTGGAATGCGAACTCGATGCCGGCGCGCGAATCGATTACGACGCATCGCCGCGAGCCGGCCTCGAACATCATCTGATCCTGCTCGAAGGGCAATTGCAGATCACCGTCGACGGCCGGAGTCACGACCTGCAAGCCGGCGACTGTCTGCGCTATCAGTTATTCGGCCCCAGTGCTTTCGCCACGCCCGCGCACAGCGCGGCCCGCTACATTCTCTTCATCGTCTGAGTTCCAGCTACCATGAGCGCCCCCACCATCACGACCTTCTCCGCCGACGACCTCGTCCGGCATCTGCCCGAACTCGGCGCGCTGCTGCGTGCCTGCGTCCATGACGGCGCGAGCGTGGGCTTTGTGTTGCCGCACAGCGTCGCGGAGAGTGAGGCATTCTGGAGCGGCAAGGTGTTGCCGTCGCTGCGTGCGGGCGCGCTGGTCTTGTTCGTCGCGCGTCATGGCGAGTCGATCGCGGGCACCGTGCAACTCGATTACGACACGATGCCGAATCAACGCCATCGCGCCGAAGTGCGCAAGCTGCTGGTTCACCCGGCGTTTCGCCGCCAGGGCATTGCCAAAGCGCTGATGGCGGAGCTGCAGCGCCGTGCGCTGCAACTGCAGCGCAGCCTGCTGACGCTGGATACGCGCACCGGCGACAAAGCGGAGCCGCTTTACGCCGCGCTGGGTTATCAAACGGCCGGTGTGATCCCGCAGTTTTGCCGCGACACGCAGGAAGAGCGGCTCGACTCGACCACCATCATGTACAAGGCGTTGTGACGAGCCGGCGCGCAGGACAGCGCTGAAGACTCACGCGAGTCTTCAGCGCGTGATTTAACGGCGCGCGTCGAACGCGATCCGCACGGCCAGGCCGGCGAGCACGGTGCCCATCAGCCAGCGTTGCACCAGCAGCCACACCGGCCGCCCGGCGAGAAAGCCGGCGATCGAACCCGCCATGCTGGCAATCAAGGCATTGACCGTGACCGCGATGACGATCTGCACGCAGCCGAGCGCGATCGATTGCGACAGCACGCTGCCGTGCCCCGGCGAAATGAACTGCGGCAGCAGCGACAGGTACATGACCGCGATCTTCGGATTCGCGAGGTTCGTGACGAGGCCCATCGTAAACAGCTTGCGGCGGCTGTCGTGCGGCAGGTCGCGCACCTGGAACGGTGAGCGCCCGCCCGGCTTGACCGCCTGCCAGGCCAGATACAGCAGGTAAAGCGCGCCGCCGAAACGCAGCGCGTCGTAGGCATAAGGCACCGTCAACAGCAGCGCCGTGATACCGAATGCGGCACAAAACATGTAGAACACGTAGCCGAGCGCGACGCCGCCGAGTGACACGAGCCCGGCGCGCCGCCCCTGGCAGAGCGATCGCGAGATCAGGTAGATCATGTTCGGACCCGGCGTAAGCACCATGCCGAGTGAGACCAGGGCGAAGGCGAGCAACGTTGTAGCAGTGGGCACGGCGGCTCCTCTGGCGATTGAAGGCGGGCACTATGCCGCCGAATATAGCCGATGTCATAGCCGATGTCGCCCCCGCCAATCCCAATCGCCGTCCTGCCGATGGGGCTTTTCAGCTTGCCCGGCGCAAGTGCTCGGCGGATCGATTGGGCGCTGCATCGCACGAAACACTTGCGGCGAAATTTTTTGCCCGGTATTGTCGAGCCGTTCTGCAATGCAGTGCGGGAGAGATCGTCAGAGGCTTGTGACGACGCCGACGGAGCAACCGCCCCGGAAACTCTCAGGCAAAAGGACCGCGCAGCAGGAACATCTGGAGAGCGGCGCCGTGCGCGCCCACCGAAGGGGATTCCCGGCATGGCGCCTAGATCGCGCTCCTTTGTTCGCGGGAAGAAACTCTCAGGTACATGGACAGATGGGGCATCGACGCCGGTTTCGACACGAAATCGACACCGGTGATGCCCAACTACTCTGGATCATGTCATGTCACGAATCGCCATTATCGGCGCCGGCATTACCGGCGTCACGACTGCTCACGCCCTCGCGGAGCGCGGCCACCACGTCACCGTGTTCGAGCGTCATCGCTATGCTGCGATGGAGACCTCGTTCGCCAATGGCGGGCAGTTGTCCGCCAGCAATGCCGAAGTCTGGAACAGCGCCGCCACCGTACTGAAGGGCCTGCGCTGGATGCTCACGCGCGACGCCCCGCTGCTGCTCAATCCCATGCCCACGTGGCACAAGTATTCGTGGATGGGGGAGTTTCTGCGGCAGATTCCGCATTACCGCGCGAACACAGTCGAGACCGTTCGGCTCGCGATTGCGGCGCGCGAGCATCTGTTTTCGATTGCCGAGCGCGAAGGGATCGACTTCGATCTGGAGCGGCGCGGCATTCTGCACATCTACAAGACCCGCAAGGAATTCGACGGGGCGAACAAGGTGAATGCGTTATTGCGCGAAGGCGGCCTCGATCGCAATCCGGTGACGGCCACGGAGTTGCAGCGGATCGAGCCTACGCTGCATGGCGATTTTTTCGGCGGCTTCTTCACGCCCTCCGACTCGACCGGCGACATTCATAAATTCACACGCGGCCTGGCCGACGCCTGCGCGCGGCACGGCGTCGAGTTTCATTACGATGCCGAGATCACAGCGATCGAGCAGCCGGCCGAAGGACGGTTTTCGCTGACGGTCAATCTCGAGGGCGAGTCGCAGCGTTTTGCCTTTGAGCGGATCGTCGTGTGCGCGGGAGTGAAGAGCCGCGACTTTGCGGCGATGCTGGGCGATCACGTGAACGTCTATCCGGTGAAAGGCTATTCGATCACCGTGTGCCTCGACGATGAAGTCAGCCAACAGCGTGCGCCGTGGGTGAGCCTGCTCGACGACAGCGCGAAGATCGTGACGAGCCGGCTCGGCGTCGATCGTTTCCGCGTGGCGGGCACGGCGGAGATCAACGGCTTTAACCGCGATATCCGCTCGGACCGGATCGCTCCACTGGTGGACTGGACGCGCCGGCATTTTCCCGAGGTGTCGACTTCGCGCGTGATTCCGTGGGCGGGCTTGCGGCCGATGTTGCCGAGCATGCTGCCCAAGGTGGGCCGCGGCAAACGGCGTGGGGTGTTTTACAACACCGGCCACGGGCATTTGGGCTGGACGTTGTCGGCAGCCACGGCGCAGGCGGTAGCCGGGGTTATTGAATAGGCCCACGCACTCGCGGGCATGCCGTTACCAGAATGCGCGCCTGAAAAGCCAGGTTAACATCATGGCTTCGTTCGGCCGATGACATTAAAGGTGCGCTCACCATTGAGCGCACTGCGGAACGCACTGCGGCACTACGCGAGTTTCTGCCGTAATTCCCGGCTCGGACGAGATGTGCACCTAGCCTATTCGCCGATAGTGAAACAAACAGGAGAGCGTCATGCCTCGTGACCGCCTCACCGTGCGCAGCACCGGGAGCCCACGCTTTAGCGATGACCAGATCGCGGCGGAAGCCGTGAGGCGGCTCTCCTGGGACGCGGCCGTCCCCAGGGATAAGGTGAAAGTAAAAGTCGAGCGCGGCAGAGTCACGTTGCGAGGTGTACTCCAGGACGTTCATCAGAAAACCGCGGCGCTCGAAGACGTATCCCGCCTGTTCGGCGTCGCGGGTGTCACCGATCGAACCAGAATCAAAGCCGGATAGCATCAACCAGCCTGCAACAGTGCCCGGCAATGCCGTGCAATCTGCTTTTCCTCCTCGGTGTGAATCGCCCTCACCTTCCCCGCCGGATCGCCCTCCACCAGCCCCATGAAAGCGAGCCCATCGCAGACGCGTCGGCGAATCTCCGCGCTGTGCTCGCCGATGCCGCCCGTGAACACCAGCAAGTCGATCCCGCCCAGCAAGGCCGCATAAGCGCCGATCGTCTTACGCACGGCGGTAGCAAACGCCTCCAGCGCCAGCGACGCATTCGCATCCCCCGCCGCGGCGCGCTTCTCCAGCGCCTGCATATCGCTTTCGCCATCGGCGTAACCGGCTAGACCGCTCTGGCGGTTCAACAGCGTCTCCAGTGCATCGGCATCGAGATGTTCCACGCGCATCAGATACAGCAGCACGCCTGGGTCGAGATCGCCACTGCGTGTGCCCATCGGCACGCCGCCGGTCGGCGTCAGCCCCATCGACGTATCGACGGACTTGCCGTTCTGCAGCGCACACAAACTCGAGCCGTTGCCCAGATGCGCGAACACCGCTCGCGCTGGCAAATCGGCGCCAAGCCGCGTGACCAGCGATTCGTACGAAAGGCCGTGAAAACCGTAGCGAATCACGCCCGCGTCCACATAGCGGCGCGGCAATGCAAGCTGCGCTGCACGCGGCGGCAGTGTCGAATGAAACGCCGTGTCGAAACAGACGAAATGTTGCGCGTCGCTGAAGATCGAGGACGCCTCGTCGATCAAGGCGAGCGCCGGCGGAATATGCAAAGGCGCGAAATGCACGGCATCCTGCAAGCGCTGGCGCACTTCGGGTGTCAAGCGCTGATGCGCCCGCAGGTGCGGGCCGCCATGCACCACCCGATGCCCCACCGCCGCCGGCCGCAGGTGCTTCTGCTCCGCAAGGACGCGCGCGAGCACCTGCAACGCGTCGGTCTGCGATTCCAGCACGCGCTCCTGCTGCACCAGCACGCGGCCGTCGGGCGACGTGATGCGCAAGCTGCCGTCACTACGGCCAATTCCTTCCGCACTGCCGGCGAGCAGCAACGATTCATCGCCGCCCGCGTGTGTAAACAGCCCGAACTTCAGCGACGATGAACCACTGTTCAGCACCAGAATCGTCGGAACCTGGGTGGCGTCTTGAGTATGCATGGGCCGCCTCGCTCAGCCTTTCCATGTCCAGTTGCGGATCTCTTCCTTATCGATGCCCTCGGCATGCGCATAAGCCAGATGTTCGATGATCTGCCCACGCAGCCATTCCTTCGCATGATCGCCGACGCCGCGCAACACCGGCACACGGTCGATCACGTCGATCGCCAGCGAGAAACGGTCGACCTGGTTGATGATCGCCAGTTCGAGCGGCGTGTTGATGTTGCCTTTCTCGCGATAGCCATGCACGTGCAGATTGTCGTGGTTGGTACGGTTGTACGTGAGCTTGTGCACCAGCGACGCGTACGAATGGAAGTTGAAAATCACCGGCTTGCTGGCGGTGAACAGCGAATCGAAATCGCGGCTGGACAGGCCGTGCGGATGCGCATGTTCGGGCATCAGGCGGAACAGATCGACCACGTTGACGAAACGGATCTTCAACTCGGGAAAGTGCTCCTTAAGAATCTGCACGGCGGCGAGCGCTTCCATGGTCGCGATGTCGCCGGCGCAGGCCATCACCACGTCCGGTTCGACGCCCTGATCCGTCGACGCCCAATCCCAGATGCCGATGCCCTTGGTGCAGTGCGTGACCGCGGCCTCCATGTCGAGATACTGCAAATGCGGCTGCTTGTCGGCCACGATCACGTTGACGTAATCGCGTGAGCGCAGGCAGTGATCGGCGACGCTCAACAGGCAATTCGCGTCCGGCGGCAGGTAAATACGCACCACGTCCGGGCTTTTGTTGGTCACGACGTCGAGAAACCCCGGGTCCTGGTGCGTGAAGCCGTTGTGATCCTGACGCCATACCAGCGACGTGATCAACAGATTGATCGACGGCACCGGTTGCCGCCAGCCGAGATCGCGCTTCGCTTTCTCCAGCCACTTGGCGTGCTGGTTGAACATCGAATCGATCACGTGGACAAACGCTTCATAGGTAGCGAGCAGTCCGTGCCGGCCGGTCAGCACGTAACCTTCGAACCAGCCTTCGAGCGTGTGCTCGCTCAGCATCTCCATCACGCGGCCGTCCACCGAGAGCTCGCCGCCGTCGGCGTCGCTGGCCATCGTTTCGGCCAGCCAGGTTTTCCCGGAGGCCTTGTAGATGGCGGTCAGCTTGTTGCTGGCGGTTTCGTCCGGGCCAAACACGCGGAAGTTCGTCATGTTATTGCGCATCACGTCGCGCAGAAACGTGCCGAGCACCTCGGTGGGCGACGTGTACGAACCAGCGGGCTTTTTCACCGCCACCGCGTAATCGCGAAACGCCGGCAGGTTGAGCGTCTTGCACAGTGAGCCGCCATTCGCATGCGGATTGGCGCTGATGCGGCGCGTGCCTTCGGGAGCGAGTTCGCGCAATTCCTCGACCAGCCGCCCTGCTTCGTCGAATAGCGACTCCGGCTCATAGCTGCGCAGCCAGTTCTCGACGAGCTTGAGGCTCTTGCTGTTCGTGACCGGATCGAGCACCGGCACCTGGTGCGCGCGCCACGAACCTTCCACCTGATGGCCGTCGACTTCCTTCGGCCCGGTCCAGCCTTTCGGCGAGCGCAGCACGATCATCGGCCAGCGTGGCCGCGCCGCGTCATTGGACTCGCGCGCGTGCTGCTGGATGGCGCGGATTTCGCCGACGCATTGCTCGAGCGTCGCGGCCATCTGCTGATGCATGGTGTCCGGATCGTCGCCTTCGACGAAATACGGTTTGTGGCCGTAGCCGATCAGCAAGGCTTCGAGTTCCTCGCGGGGAATTCGCGCAAGGATCGTCGGATTGGCGATCTTGTAGCCGTTCAGATGCAGAACCGGCAGCACCGCGCCGTCGCGAATCGGGTTGAGGAACTTGTTCGAGTGCCAGGAGGTGGCGAGCGGTCCGGTTTCCGCCTCGCCGTCGCCGATCATCACCGCAACGATCAGGTCGGGATTGTCGAACGCGGCACCGTAGCCGTGCGACAGGCTGTAGCCAAGCTCGCCGCCTTCGTGAATCGAGCCCGGTGTTTCGGGCGTGCAATGCGAACCGATGCCGCCCGGAAACGAGAACTGCCGGAAGAAGCGCCGCATGCCGGCTTCGTCCTCGCTGCGGTCGGGATAGATCTCCGAGTAATGGCCTTCGAGGTAGCTGTGGGCCAGCGTGGCAGGCGCGCCGTGACCCGGGCCGGCGAGATAGATCACGTTCAGATCGAGCTTCCTGATCAGGCGGTTCAGATGCACCAGCAGGAAGCTTTGCCCCGGGTCCGAGCCCCAATGGCCCAGCAGGCGGTTCTTGATGTGTTCGGGTTTGAGCGGTTCGCGCAACAGCGGGTTGTCGCGCAGGTAGATCATGCCGGCCGAGAGGTAGTTGCAGGCGCGCCAGTAGCGGTCCATCTTGCGCAACGTGTCGGGGTCGAGGGTGGTCGGCGGGGTGGGACGGGAGGTTGCTTCGGCCATGGCGTCACTCCTTGAAAAGGACTGTCAGGCAGGTTAGCGGGTGCTGCAGCGATTGTTCGTGACGCGGCCGATGAAGAAAACCCGCAACGCTAGCCGATCTGTCATGCGCATGACATAACGCGGAGGGATCGGCAAAGGTCCGTTGCTTACGGTTTTTGGGAATGTGGCCGGGAATCGTCAGGGGTGTGACAGGAAGTGCGCGTCATGGTTCGACGCGATTGTCCAACGTCTGATCTTGCGACGGATGTGCGTCGCTTTTGTGTACGCGCGGTGTATGCGCGGTGTATGTGTGAACAGGAAGCATCGCGCGTGGAGCGGCCGATCCGATTGCCGGCCCGAACACCGGCCGGCGCCGGTTCGCTGCTATCCAGCCGGACGCTTTACGCCTGCTCTTTCTCTTTGCGTTGAGGTGGCTGGTAGCGCCATTTGCTGGCATTGGGATCGTTGCGCGCGTCGTCGCGTTCGCGTTGTTCGGCGCGCGCTTCGTCGGCCCGGCCGAGTTCGGTGCGCCGGTCGCGCACAGCGCCTGGCGAATCGGCTTGACGCAACGGCGATGGTGAGCGCCGCTGAGAAGGTAGTGACATACAGCCTCCCTTTTCGAGGATGTGGGGCGAATCAGTGTTTTTTTCCTGTCCAGCGGCGGTCCGGGCGACGCAGGAGACGAAGCTCACGCAGGTACAGTGAAGCGCCGAACATCAACGCCATGCCACCCACGATGCCGAGGATTGCCGATACCATGATTTCCCCCTGGCGGGCCCGCCCGCCGCGCAGCGTTTGATCGCCGGCGACGTGGAGATGGGCACCCGGTTGAGCGCGCGGCTGGTTCTGAACCAACCTGACAAAAATGCACGCCAAGCAAGGATCATGCGCTCAATTGGCCGCCGTGTCTGTAAGCCATTGTGCAGCCGGGCCGTTGGCGTGCCAGAGACTGCTGCTCTTGCGCTAGACTTTAAGCGCACATTAAGTGAAGGCGCTTAAGCTTCGGGTGCCAAATGCGCTATGGCGGATCGCATCTGCCGCGTCCTCTACTGCTCGCCCCTCCTCTAGACGGTCACCATGTCGACAACCAGCCGCTTCAAAACGCCCCTGATTCTTGTTCTGTCGATCGTGCTGTTGTGCGCCGGCGTTGCCGTCCTGGTAGGCGTGTTCGGCTTGCTGGTTAAACTGTTCGGCGTTGGCTAGCACGCCACCGGTTCGACCGGCCCTAGCGGGAGACAAGCTAGGCACCCCCTGCTGTCCCTCCGCGCAGCAGCATATCGATGTCGATATCGGCCAGTTCCCCAATCCTCTCGATCGTCACGTCCGCGGGCGGATTGCTGGAAATCTCTTTGGGATCGAAAGCGTAATGTCCCTGGCGAGGAAAGACCGTGGTCAGCCGCTCGCCCCAGGCCTTCCTCATCGCCGTCAGAATCCTTAGCTTGTCATCCACCATCACGTACTGCCGGGCCGGATAACATTCCATCACCTGATCGAGCATCTGCTCCTTATGGATGTAGATCAAAACCCGGCCCTCGACCTCGTCCCATAAGCCCGAGCGGGCAATCTTGCGCGGCTGGAACACCACGTCGCCGTCGGACAGAATCACCGACGGGCCGTGTCTGGACACATGCCTGATCGTATCCAGCGCCCCCGGATACAGCCGGTTCGCAAACGGATAATCGATCAGGAACGACGACATCAGCAGCAGACGCGTGTCCCGCGGATGCTCCAGCCGGTAGCGCTGCAACGCCCCAAGGTAATCGGCGTAGCCCAACTCCGCGCGCAAGCCTTCGAAAATTTCCCAGTAGCGCGCGCTGTTCTGTTCGCCAAACTCGCGCACCATATGCGCGCGCAAATCCGCCAGCACATGATCGTTGTCCAGCAAGGTGTTATCGCAATCGAACAGGAACACGACATCGTGAGACGTGGCGTTAGCGGTTTCCATAACGGCTCCCGTGAATTAGCTCTTATGCCCGTCGACCGGCGTGGCCGCTTTTTCAACGTGGCCGCCGAAGTCGTGCCGCATCGCCGATAACACCCGGTTCGCAAAGTCCGCGTCACCCCGCGAACTGAAACGCGCGAATAGCGCGGCGCTCAGCACCGGTGTCGGCACGCCTTCGTCGATTGCCGCCGCGACGGTCCAGCGCCCTTCGCCCGAATCTGATACGCGTCCTGCATAGCTTTGCAGATCGGCGTCGCCGGCCAGCGATCCCGCTATCAGGTCCAACAGCCACGAACCGATCACGCTGCCGCGCCGCCAGACCTCGGCGACCTCGGCGAGATCCAGGTCGTATTGGTAAAGCTCGGGACGGCGCAGCGGCGATGTTTCGGCATCGGCTTCGCGCGCGTGTTTGCCGGCGTCGGCATGGCGCAGAATGTTCAGGCCTTCGGCATACGCGGCCATCATGCCGTATTCGATACCGTTGTGAACCATCTTCACAAAGTGCCCCGCGCCCTGCGGGCCGCAATGCAGGAAGCCCTGATCCGCGGTGCTGGCGCCGGCTGCGCGGCCCGGCGTGGCGGGGGCGGGGCCCCCCCCCCCCGCGCGGGGGCGGGGAAAAGGGTCCGCCGCCCTCCCCCCCCCCTCCGCCCCCCCCCCCACCCACACACCAGCCCACCGCGCCCCCCGC
>Ga0074197_1001873_pt1 | contig 16158 bp, 25 predicted proteins | sample EPASupsiteSAE305_FD_64526 | JGI IMG/M metagenome (GOLD analysis project Ga0074197, IMG submission 64526) | Bioremediated contaminated groundwater microbial communities from EPA Superfund site, New Mexico - SAE3-05 reassembly with SPADES | ecosystem: Environmental > Aquatic > Deep subsurface >...
TTTAACAAACTTCCACATACTACTCTCCGTATTTTTCTTTAAGCCTTAAATAGAGTCGTCTCTCTTCTTCTTCTTTATTCTTTTTAAGTATTTCTTCTTCCGCTATTTTTTTAAGCCTTTCTTCTTCGGCTTTCTTCTCAATCTTTTTATCAAGCTCATCATCAGAAAGAATAATATCCTCCCTGCTCAAGGCTATTTCGCTTATAGAAGGAGTTATTCCATCATAAAACTTTGAGCATATCCTTGTAAAGAAAACTCCATTTTTATAAAAAAATCTTTCGCAATAGCTGAAACCACTTCCCTTTTCTGCTTTTACGACTTTATCCAATTTACTCTCAATTATAGGAACAAGAAAATCAAATAGTCTAACTTTCTCCCTGAACGTAAGCTGAGAAATTACTTTCTCAACAGTTTCTTTTTCTTTCTCGTCCCTAGCAATAAAATCATTGACAAATATATGCATAATATCCTCCCTTTATCCTTCCAACATAATACCATAGATTTCGTACCATGTCTATCGCCATTTTCACTTATTATAATAAATACTCAGTATAATCAATAAACCTACGATAGCTATCGCCAAAATAAGACCATACTTAGCTAATATATCTTTATTGTCCCATTCTGGAGTCTTTATTTTTTCTTGCGGAGAAAAAGTGAAATCATCAAGATAAGCCTCAAAATTCCTGTTTATCGCCACGATTAAAGTCCTTGTTGTAACCCAACTGACAGTAGCATTCTCTGGCAAATAGATACTTTCTCTGACCCATCCATTATTATTAAAATTATAATTTGTCTCTTCTACGCCATTCACAAGAAAACTATATTTGTCCCCCAAAGATTCTGTTCCTGCTCCTTTCCAATTAAATGAAAATGTTCCGGGATTATCTGATATTTTTGTTTTTAAAAGACTTCCATTATAACCTTCTTTTTTTGCAGCAACCCATTTTTCTTCATCGGTTATCCATTTAGAATCCCAGTAATCTGTAACTATCTCTAGATTAAGATCATTACTCAGAACTTCATCCATAGGAGGAATAGGTGTCGGAACAGGAGTTGGGGTTGGCGTTGGCCTTGGTGTCGGAGTCGGTGTTGACTCTGGTAACGGAAACAATGGACCTTTCTCATCGTAAATAGGAGCAACAGCATCAAATCCTACCATAAATGAACCATAAGCGATCTTTCCAAAACCTTTTTCTCCCCATCCAGTACCCCAACTATTTTTTACTATCAGATAAGGAGTAGTAGCTGTATCATCGTAACCAACAATGCATATCATGTGGTTTATGTCTTCTTCTGTGTATTCTTCCCCGCCAGATAAGATTCCACCATGATAACTATTGAATTCATCTTTGGCAACAACTTCAGCAGCAAGTGGACCAAAATGATATAAACCATATTTTATTTCATTATAATCTATTGGTTGCCCATCTCCTTTATATCCGAAAAAAATTTGTCCTTTTGTTCTAAAATAACGGATAGGATTGTATCCGGGACATCCACCCTGAATCCCTGTATATGGGTAATCCTGTTCAAGAACTGCTCCTGTCCAATCTATTGTTTTTTTATTTTCAGATTTATCTATAAAATAACATTTATCATATTCATCATAAAATCTATTGAATGATACCCATCCGCCATTGCAACTACCATTTCTAGATGTATCAATAAGCCATTGCTCAGAAAGATCAACTTCGATTCCATTATTAATTAAAATAGCAGATTCCATAGAAGATATTGTCCCAAACGCCCAACATGATCCACACCACCCTTGATCTCTTACAGGAGTTACCATTTCTTTCTCCCTCCAATCCCATCTAGGCGGCACTTGAGACATAATAGATATAGGTGGTTTACTCTCGTCTTTTTCTACCTGAGATTGCCAATTATTTGGCTTCATCAATCCTGTTGGCCTGTCTTGTGAAAAGCATTGAATTGTTATTAAAAAAAACAATACCATTATTAATATTCTCTTCATTTTTTCTCCTATTCTAATATTTGTTTTCCATATTCCCAATATGATAGTCTACCATCAGCCCAGATTATTGCAGGTCCATCAAGTCTATGCAATAATCCATTTTGATAATATATTTGAGATCCATCATTATATATAACTGCTGGACCATCGAGTCTATGCAATTTATTATTCTGATAATAGTGTCGAACTCCACTCCTATAAATTATTGCTGGACCATTTTCTCTATGTTGTTCTCCCTTTTTATTATACCATCTTTTATCTCCGTATTCATCTATAACTGGATAATCATATTTAGTTAAATTCATAACTTTATTAATGAATGAATCTATAAGTTCAGGATTATATTCTATTTCAGGAAAATATTTGATCATGATATTTGTTTCCCATATTCCCAGTATTCTTCTGTACCATCAGCCCTGATTATTGCGGGTCCATCAAGTCGATGACATTTCCCATTTTGATAATAAAATGTAGATCCATCATTAGTGATTATAGCTGGACCATCTTCACGATGAAGTTTATCATTTTGATAATACATTTGAGTTCCATCGGCATAGATTATAGCTGGTCCATCAACACGATGATATTCTCCATTTTCATTGTACCATCTTTTATTTCCGTATTCATCTATGATTGGATAATCATATTTATTTAGATTCATTATTTTATTAATATATGAATCTATCAGTTCAGGATTATAATTTATTTCAGGGAAATAATTAATCATTGCATTCTACTTTACGCCCATCCTAACTTTTACCTTAGCTTCATTAAACATCATTGATGCTATATCATGATCGTCCTTCCAACGATCTTTAAGAGATTCACTCATAGGGTAATCTGGATCCATAACAACTTCTGTTATTCCTGCTTGAATTATTTTTTTAGTACATTCAGTACATGGATGCCATGGCACATATAAAGTGCATCCATCTGTCTTATGACCATGAAATGCTGCATTCAAAATAGCGTTTGCCTCAGCATGAACAACTATTTTATATTTTAATGGCCTATTATTGTATCTCTCTTCATTATCTTCTACTCCCCTAGGAAATCCATTAAATCCTGTTGAACATATTCCATGATCTGGATATACGATTACAGATCCAACTTTAGTAGATGGGTCTTTGCTTTTTTCCGATACAGTATAACATAAATTCAAAAAATAATTGTCCCAAGTCAAACTTTTTAATATATTCATTTTACATCCTTTTCTACAAAATTCAAACATTCATCATCGTCATCACAATCTTTCTCATCTTCATAGTCTTCTTTACTTTTGCAAAACCATTCTTTTATAATTGGATTAAAATATCCGTCTAATACAAGTAAAATGAAATTAATAATAAAAACTATTACAAAAAATTTTAATGCAGGATAAAGAATAGGCCATGCACAAGCTACTAAAGATACAGCAATATAATATAATTTTTTATCACTTTCATTCTGCGCAAAACAAAAAACTGAATTTATAAATATACTTATAAATCCAATGACCATCAATACAAATAAATAACAAAACATTTAAATTTTAAAACTCCTTTATTCTAATATTTTTTGTTTATCATTAACCCAATACTCTTCTTTTCCGTCAGCCCATATTTTTGCTGGTCCATCAAGTCTATGTTTTAATCCATTTTGATAATAAAATGTAGATCCATCAGGACGAATGATTGCTGGGCCATCTTCTCTATGTAATTTATCATTAACCCAATATTCTAAATATCCATCAACACGAATTATTGCTGGACCATCGAGTCGATATAATTTATTATTTTGATAATATTCTTCAGATCCATCAGCCCTGATTATAGCTGGACCATCAAGTCTATGACGTTTCCCATTTTGGTAATATGCTTGATATCCATTAGACTTGATTATAGCTGGGCCATCAAGTCTATGTAGTTCTCCATTTTCATTGTACCATCTTTTATCTCCGTATTCATCTACTTTTGGAAAATTATATTTAGTTAAATTCATAACTTTATTAATGAATGAATCTATAAGTTCAGGATTATAGTTGATTTCAGGGAAGAATAATATCACAAATCACCTCCGATTATATTCCCAATTATTCTTAAGATCAGAATAGACACTGTCTTTAGATATAGTGTATAATATACTATTCTTACCGAATTTTTCCAATACCTTCAAAGCAGACGAACTTATATGTTCATACTTTTTATCACAGGGAATGAATATTGCCTTTAATTTATGACAACTATCTTGCCAAAATCTAAGCTGAATTTCCTCTTTCTTAAAATCAGTATCTGTCCGCAAACCTCTGATTAAAGTGATGTTTTTGTAATAACTTTTACTAGTAATGAAATCTGTCAAAAATCCATCCCAATATTCCACTTGATGATAAGGCAAAAAATCTTTAATATTAAAATCATATTCACTTTTACCCTTCTCTAAATTTACTGCTTTCAAAATAATTACTTTATCAAAAATACTCTCGGCCTGTTTTAGAATATCGAAATGTCCTATATGAAAAGGATTAAAACTTCCAACATAAATCCCTATTTTCAGAGGGCAACTTTCAATATAATTAAGGATAAAGTCTGTATTACTCTTTAACTGAGGGAACCGTTCGGAAATGCTATTAAATATTTCCTTCTTACCTTCTTTATAGTCATCCCAATCAAAAAATTGATATTCTCTCTGTATTCTCTGTTCAATATCTATTAATTTCTTTTTATCATCAGAGAATAAAGAATGAAGATCACAAAGGACAAATTTTTCTTCAAGACTGTTCTTTTCTATATTACAATAATTACTTAGCTTAGTAGCACGAATAAGATCGATTACTTTCATTTTCTCTTCAGAAGTAAAATCAAAATCACTACAACATCCCTTGAATAAATTAACCGATCTTTCTTCATTATCGATACACAATGGACAATAATAAAGATCATGAAAAGCAGCAGCACAATGCATTATTTTTTTATCATCAGGAGAAATATCACTAAGGCTTTCAATATAATACATCATAGGATGTATATGATTTTCTACATCATGATAAAACCTATATTTTTTACTTGATGAATATAATTTAAAAAAATCTGAGTATCTAGTAGTTCTATTATTCTCTTCCTTATAAAACTCGTAAAAATTATAAAAAGACATTATTTATTTTCCTTTTAACATTGCGTGTGGAATATTTTCAACCTGTGTTGCTGGGGATACCTTCACCCAAGAAGATGTCATCTTTCCATAATCATGCAATTCTTCTATGTTATCACAACCACAGTATGAGAATCCACTCTTAACACCGCCAATTATATTCTCTAGTATTTCATATACCTTGCCCTTGGGATCAACAAAAACTGTCTCTCCCTCAGCAGTCTTCCTCTTCTCCCCAAAGAAAATGGTCATAGCATCATCAGACGCCATTCCTGAATATTTTTTCTTACATTTACCATCAATAATTACTGTTTCTCCCGGAGTTTCTTCTGCGCCAGAAAATAGATTCCCCGCCATAATAAAGTCCGCTCCAGCAGCAAGACTCTTCACTATATCCCCGGAATTTCTAATTCCTCCATCAGCTACAATTGTTATTTTTGGGTATCTTACTCTAATGATTTCACTAATATTTTTTATTGCTGACAATTGTGGATAGCCACAAGAGGTAACGATACGAGTGGAACAGATCGAACCTCCACCAATTCCGACTTTTATACCATCGACTCCCAATTTTGCAAGATACTCAGCCCCTTCAGGAGTACATACATTTCCCGCTAAAATACTGAATCCAAAATATTTCTGATATTTTTTTATATCTTCTATTGTTTCCTGAACAAGCGAATGATGCCCATGTGCTATATCTATAATAATAAAGGGAAGATCATTAATTCCTTCTTCCATGAACTCTCTAAAAACATCATCATACCATTTTTTATTGACACCAATTGATATCCCTAATTTTTCTTTAGGACAATAACCAATCCCAAAACATTCTACACTTCGTTTGTATTTAATAACAATATCTTTTGGACTCAAAAATCTATGAAAGGCGACTGGATATCCTAATGCACCAATTGAAGATGCCATTTCCTCTTCTACAATCGTTGACATGTTAGCAGGAATTATAGGACCTGAACATTCTATCTTTCCCAAAAATTTCGATGATAGGTCAACATTACTTCTTGTTTTAATATCTGATAAACTTGGGACTAATAGGACATCATCAAATGTATATCCTTCTGGTATTAAATTAAAAAAATCTTTCATCCTAATCTCCTATTGGTAAAAAACCATCATCATCTTCTTCAATATGTTCAACTTCATCCTCTCCGTAAATTGATGATTGAATCATTTCTATTATTTCAAATTTTGCTTCCTCTAGATGTTTATTCAATATAGAACAAGCCTTTTCTACTCCAATTAATTTTTCAACAACATCCGGTAAATCAGCATCTTTCAATGAAATAAGAGGTTTGTCTAGAAGATCATTAGGTCTTGTATTTATAAAAATATTATTTTTGTTTTCACTATCTTTTTTCATGCAAAAATCAATACTATAAATTTGCCGAACATATTCAGCTACTTTTTCTGCTCTCAAGATTCTTTCGGCTAAATTTTTACTTCCCATATTATTTATCTTCTTTGTTAAATTTAATCGTTTTCTCGAAAATATCATTTTCCCAAACAGCAGGAACAATGAAACTATTTTTTATTAATCGATTCATATATTTGGCTCCAGCAGGATTAAACGAATGTATAATCACCATCGTATCAGAATTTAAATTATCATTACAATTCATCCATCTGGCGACAGCACTCCCTGTATTACTATCATTAAGATCTACATAAATTTCACCGCCCAAATCATGATCAAGGAATATACAGTCAAATTTTTCTTTCTCTAGATAAGTAATGCAATCTTTCGCAGTATCGACAAAAGTTGGTACAAACCCAGCCTCAAGAAATCGTTGCCTGAATTTAAAAATCCTTCTGCTATCGTCTTCCAATACGAGAACTTTATACATTTTTCTTTCCTTAAAACAATTTTTTAACCTTAAACTCTTCAATAGTTTTTGGCTCAGGATATAAGTATTTAATATAATTATGACCGTGACACCGCTTGTTATCACACCAGCAACCCAAAATTTTTCCACGAAGTTCCTCTATATGTTCTAATATCCATAATCTTCTTTCTTGCTCAATATCACAATAACTCTCTCCAATCAACCATTTCCAATGAGCGTCTATAGACTCTCCTCTAGTTTTTACTTTTACCTCCGCAAGAGTTCCATCCTTACACGAAAATGGATTACCCCAAAAAGACGGCCTCCCGATATAAATATCGAAAGGCTCTTTTTTAAAATGAACTACTCTTGTTTTATTTTGCATTAATGAATATATTCCCATCAGCATTGATGTCTCCAGAAACTTGTCCATTTACGATTACATCCCCATCAGAATTGATATCTCCTTCAACATATCCACAATTTACGTTTCCCGCAGAATTGATATCTCCTTCAACATTGCCGCATTTAACACTCCCATCTGCATCTATGTCCCCACCGACATCTCCATGACATTCTATTGAGTATTCCGAAATAATAGAAGCGGCTTGACCTTCCCATTTAATCGATACAATCCCAGACAATGGTCCACATTCAACCTTTTGACCATTGCAAAAAATTGTATTTTTAATAATATTAACATCCTTACCATCAACGATAAACTCCTTGCCGTTTATGACTATTTTGTTTTTTATGATATCAGTGATTGGAACTGCTCGATAACTTGAACTACTAGTCTGGATCAAGTCTCCTCCAACACAATCTCCATAAGCAATAATATTTTTTTGAATATTTTTTTTGCCATCTTTACCCTTTGATTTCTGACCATCTTTTCTGAAAAAATTGCTAAAAAACCACATTATTATTACCTCTTTTCAAATTTCATGATAGGAGAGGTTCTTAGCTCTATAACTTCTCCGGGATTCATATCAGGAAGATCACAAAACATTTTCTTCATTTTCATACTCATAGACATAATTGATTGACACATATCACTTCCAATATGATTGCCGTCAGAATTCGCGGAAGGAAAATTAAAACCACTCCAAAGAACAAAACACTCAGAACGAGGTCCATTCCCTCTTGACAACCAAAACTTCTTATCCATTGATATCTTCCTTTAAAAAGGTACGGAAACGGTAGGATTCGAACCTACGGGGCGTTAACCCACCTGTTTTCTAGACAGGCACCTTAAACCACTCGGACACGTTTCCACTCTACATAACATATTATACTATCTCTCTATCCTTTTATCAATCATCGCCAAAATTAATATGCCCACTCATCTCTTCTTACTACTCCATCTTTTATCTCCTCAAGATCATAAAGATATTTTCTCCCATAATTATTGGCGACATGGCTAATCATAGTCCCTGAGTGTGTCGTTAGAATAAATTGTTTCCCCGGAAAATATTCTAACATTTTATCAATCATAGCTGGATGTCTAGCAAAATACACATGCTGATCGATATTGTCGATTAAGATTATATCTCTTCCATCAATATAATCTGGACAAAACAAATAACTTAATAATGTTGCTATTTTTCTCTCTCCATCACTCATACTCTTAAAATGAACTTTTGTTATCTCGTTAAGATTTCTAAATTTTTTATGAATAATGAAATCCATATAAACACAAATTTTTTCCGTCACCTTACCATTTTCATCATGTAATGAATCTTCTACTTTTCTTGCTACTTCACAATCAAACCCATAAACTATTTTTGCCATTCGAAGAAATTCCTTAACATACTTTTCATCTATCTGAAATTTTCTCATGTTATTCCCATTGTCAGCATCTATATAATAAGCATGACCATGAAGGACTCTATCTAATTCACATAACTTGACTCCATCATCTTCAATTATGACTCTTTTGTCTCCACCTTCAGTTTCAAAAATTCCTTCCAATCTCATTTTATTCTCTGATGGTTTGAACCCAAGATAATCAGGTTCGTAATCTGGATGATAAATAAATTTTTTGAAAGCAAGACTTGTCTGTTTGGCAAGATTACTATAAGGATTCGACAATAATTGAATAGCTTGTAATAATGTTGATTTCCCAAAACCATTTGGACCAAAAAATACGGCCATATTTTTAACAGAATTCTCATCTGTAAAATCGAAATCTAACTTTTGATATCCACAATAATTCTCTAAATATATTTTTTTAATTTTAGTCATAATTATCCTCTTATTATTAATTTGAAGATATATACGACATTTTATTACTTCTTTCTCCTAAAATTATTCGGTTTAATATTCAATTCGTTTATTTTTTTATATACAAATGGTCTCGCTGTTTTTGATCTATCTGCAACTCTCTTTATATTTCCATTCTCTATTTGTAATAATTTTTTAAAATATAACTCTGATATTTTATTTCTAAAATCTGAATATGAAAGATCAAATAGACTCTCTTCTATTTTTTCTTCCTTATCATTATTTTTTTCTTCAAAATGAACGTCATCCCCATTATCTTTACTTTTATATATTTCATCTACAAAATTCCTTATTGATTCAAAATTATTCCATTCTCTTTTACATATTTCATCATAAAATTTATTATCATATCTTATTCCATCAGGATAAATATCTTGATTATCAAAAATAATTTTTCCAATAATCAAGGGGATATCTTCTATTCTATCTTTTAACTTTGGTACAAAGATAGGCAAACACTTTTGTTTGATCAATGATAAAATTTTATTATCTATTTCAATTATGTCTGTATAAGATACGGTAAAAATTATTCTATACGGAATACCATTGATTATCTTTTTTATTTCTTCAAATGAAAATTCTTTTACACTTACAACGTATGTAGATTCCCTACCACCAACATATTCCCTTATGCTCAAATATTTGTTATCACAGATAGACCTTATGATTTCGTCTCTTTCGAATTCATCATCATAAACAATAAAAATATTACTGTTTTTACTTTTTGCAATATCTATTTTTTGATATAATATTTGCATTACTGGGCTATACCCAATGATGCCGTCATATGATGCTCTGAACATTATTAAAAATTATTAACTCTATATCTACCAATCTTTACGCACAATTACAGATACGAAATGTTTATTCCAACTTTTAGGAAGAAACCTTGGCTTCATCACAGATACAAAATGTTTCTTCCATTCATTAACAAATTTATTAATCTCACCAGATTCAATCTTTTTATTAATAATTATCTTCCCGAAAGAAATATTATTATCATAATCATCTATAATAGAGATTAATTTTTTTTCATTTATCCTATGCCCAATATACTTTCTTATTTCCTTTCCAATACCTATCTTCCTACTCAATGGGATATTCTCACTATGTCTAATCAAAGCCTTAGCCAAAGATAGTATTCTTTGGGGAGTTTTTCCAAGATCATGGATATTTATATTATATTCTAAAGCTATATCTTTTTTATAATTCAAAGCTTTTCTTTCATATTTTCTATGGCATTTAATACAAATATCAACCACATTATTGCCTATATCATACCCTTTAGGAAGATGACTAATAAAGCATACTGGAAAAACATGATGTTTTGTCATTACATCACTATTAGTATTTCCACAACAAACACATCTTTTAACTTTATCACACATGTTCACTGCCCCTAAAAAAAAGCAACTTATACCATACTTCCTATATGTTATAAGCTGCTTTTATGAAATGGCGGAGACGAAGGGGAACGATCCCTCTCTAAAAGATTGACAGTCTTTCGTGCTAAACCTTTACACTACGTCTCCAAAATTCTATTCTTCAATTTTTCCTTCAGACAATATTATTAACTTATCATTTGGTATAATAAGGGCTTGTCGTTTATTCCAATAACTATCACATTTTTTAATTGCAATTTTAGTTGACCTTCCAGAAGGCGTTCTTTCACACGGTTCAAGATAACATCTTCCACCCTCTTGCCACCAACAAGACTTACATTCCATATGGATTATCTCCTTACACTACGTCTCCAAACTTTCTTCTTCAAGTTTCTTTCTATCCTGAACAGTTTTAGTATCTATTCCATACTTTTTTAAACAATACTCACATCTTCCATCAGAACGAAAACCTTCTTCTTCAAGAACTTCTTCTTCTTCAATCTTCCCTAACCACCAACGAAGATTGCATTCAGGTTGATCAGATTTTCCCTCTATCACTGCATCAAGATTAGATGAACCTAGATATCCATGACCAGCAAGAGCTAATCCTCGAATAACACCAAAAGTTTCAGAATAATAAGAATCTTTACACAAAAATGAAATTTTAGATGTATCACGCTTTTGGTTACGCATACAGTCACGAGAAGCATGAAGAAGCATCTTTATTTCATCCCGAATCTTCTTCATTAATTGATCATCCATTTTCTTGTAATCCATATTTTTATTCTTTCTAAAAAATGGTAGGAGCGGAGGGATTTGAACCCCCGACCCTCTGGATGTAAACCAGATGCTCTAAACCTACTGAGCTACACTCCCATTATTCCTCTTCCTCTTCTTCCTCTTCTTCCTCTTCTTCCTCTTCTTCCTCTTCTTCCTCTTCTTCCTCTTCCTCTTCTTCCTCTTCTTCCTCTTCCTCTTCTTCCTCTTCTTCCTCTTCTTCGATAAACAAAATACACAACGAAATAAGATTACCATCATCATCCATCATCACGATTTGTCAAGCAAGGATAACACCCATCGCCATATCAAGAAGAAGAAACGGCTCCATAATCAATAACCCCAAATGAATCATTTCCAAGAGTCAGATCACAAACTTCTTTGTAAAATTTATTAAAATATTCGCTTTCTCTAAGCTCTTCAGAATCTATGCCTTGATGAGATTCTGAATATTTTTCATAATCAAAAAAACCAGCCTGTCCAGAATCTACTCCAACAAAAATTTTCTCTTCAATATATTCATTGAGTCGCAAATCATCAAAACAACAGGACTCATGCCAAGCATGAATGTAAACAACACGACCCTTATAATTCTTATACTTCTCAATTTCTTTAGCGTTAAAAATAACATCTTCCTCTAAATAATCAAGATACTTTCTAATGCTTATAAGATCATCTGCATCTCTGTGATATGCAACTTTCGTATTCCATTTTCCATTAGAAACTTTATTAAGTTTACATAGACAATTCGCATTTGTACTATAACATGGGTCAGTAACTAATATTTTTCCCGAAGAAATATTGAACTGCTTAATATCCGAAATTTCATCTATTTTGTGGTATATAGTCACAGCAACATATCTCCATTATATTTATCAAATGTCTTCTCTTGGCATTTTTACTGGAATTGACCAATATCTATAATGAGGCTTCCATACCTCTTGATAGCCGATAGTTCTATCGGCATACCATTGATTAGTAAAAGCATCATACCTCCACACTACTCTCGAAACAGTTATAAATAATCATATAAAATGATCATTATTTCTTCTAGAAAAGAGACTGCAAACTTCTTCCTTCTAAACTAAATATCCCAGATTCTAACCAATAAAATCCATCAACATTTAACTTAAAACTCCGAAAACTATACGGGATTTCAGGAAGCTTAACCTCATGATTCAACGCAGCATTATAATCCGCATCGATTATATTACCACATGAACATAAATAAACCTTCCCTTTCCGATTTGTTTTCTTCACTATCCCACACGACGAACATCTTTGACTCCTATAAGTCGATCCTTGATGATTCACTTGGACCCCAAGTTCCTCACATCTGGACTCAACTTTATCTCTGATTATCGTGTTTGTCCAATGTGACATCATTCTCGATGTCGCATTCCTATATCCAATATTCCATATTCTCTCCAAATTCACTTGCTTTATATTGCTAAAATTAAGTTGATTAATACTCCAATTAATAAAATTCTCTCTGTGATCTTGAGCTTTCCTAAATCCTCGACTTCCCTTAACCTTCCTGCTCATCTTATCTAATATAGATGATAAAGAATGTCCATGAATGTCTCTCTTTGGTGTCGTTTGCTTATCACTTAAACTTAAAATATCCAATAATCCTTGATCCGCACCAACAATATTTCCCTCTTCTTTCTTAACTGGAGTCATAATATCCCATCTGAAATCAATCTCATCCTTCTTAATTAAAAACGATGACTTTAAATTTCCTCTACTTGATAATTTCCTTGAATGTCTCGTCATCTTGATTGGAATCCGAATATCCATTTTATCCTTAGTGATCGATGTCAACCTTAGATATCCATCAAACTCTTTGCTTTCAATTTTACGATATTGACAACATATAGAATTTAACTCTGGATTAATATTACCACAATAAGGAATTTGTGGAATATTTTGTTTTAATCTCTTTATTAAATTCTTTCTCTCTTTTCTAGGTTTGCCTTCAAACTTCAATTTATTAAGAATTATAAGTCTTTTCATCTGTTTCTCAACTTCAGAATTAATCATTCCTGCAATCTGAGTTAAACAACATTTTAATGCTCTTCCAGATAAAAATGATACAATATTTGCCTTTTGAACAATATCAGAAGTTAACATTGATGGAAATTTTAATTTATTTTCTTTAATATTAAATATATGTTCTTCATCTTTAACGTTGAATACATATTCGTTGTTCCATAAATAATTGATTAATTCTGAAGCAACACGGCGATATTCATCAATAAATATAGATAATTTTTTTATCTTATTCTTATTTGAATATCGGGTTATGTGTTTACTTGTTCTTATCATCTATCTAATTCTTCTCTGATTACTTTAGCTTTATTCTGCCCTCTTCTTAATCCATATATCCTACAACAAAATGATGTTATAATAGAAATGAAATCTTTAATCAAATCAGATTCATCTTCTTCATCCTTATTCATAACTATTATTTGGCATCCTTGATTCCTTAATAATTTATCTAAATAATTAAATCCAAATCGAGTTAGTCTATCTTTATGCTCGATAATAATTATTGTTGGACTAGATTCTATCATTTTCCATAATTGGATACGATTATCATTCATTCCAGATGCTATTTCTTTATAAATCTTATCAACGACAAGCCCTCTTGAATTAGCAAAAGAAACAATTATATCTATTTGATGTTGAATTTCTTGCTTTCTACTTTGATTACTAACCCTAGCATAAATACAAACTCTCTCTTGTTTATTAATCTTTGTCTCTTCATCAACCAAAATAGTCCCAGTCCCAATTTGTCTCGAATTTGGAATTTGACCTGCATGAAACCAGCTTAACGCAGTTACATAAGTTATTCCGTTTTTCTTTGCCCATTGTGATAATTTCATATTTATATCCTCTTCTTATTTTATTCTAATAAGAATACGATATTTCCTTTTAATTATTTTATGTTATTTTTTATTATTTTCTTTGAAATGATATAACACCATACTCATTTCTTACCCAATACCAATTACTTTCACTTGGACAACCAAAAAGCCATTTGCCTTCTTTATTAGTTTTATCATCCATTTGAATTATCTCTCTATTTTATTTTATAAGGAAGGAATAAAAGTTTCCAATTATTCCTTCCTTATTCCTTATCTTTTACTGATCCATCATATCATCAACATTGATGAACGGGACCACTCCACCACCAGAAAACTTCGGCAATACACCGTCCCACTTTTGAATAGCTTCATACTGAACAATCTGAGGAGTTAATGCAGCCGACTTCATCCTGATCGATTCAGCTTCGGCCTTGGCAATTGTCAACGTAGACTGCGCTTCACCTTCAGCCTTGGCGACAACTTTCTTTGCCTCAGCTTCAGCTTCTCTCAATTCATTTTCACGTTGCTGTGCCTTCTGTGTGGCTTCAATCTTTGAATTAATAGCCGTGATCACAGTATCAGGCAAACGCAAATCACCAATAAAGTAAATCTTCTCAACCACAATTCCAATTTCAGCCGTTTGATTACGAACATTTTGCTCGACCTCAGTGATCAGTTCATTCTTGCCGACACCATAAACACTCTCGACTTCTCGGCTAGATGAGGAAGTAACAAAAGCATCTCGAACCATATTCCTGAGGAATAAATCAGTGATTTCGTCAATTCCCTTTCGATACTTCTGGAAAACAAGTGTCGCTTTCGAAGGATCAATATGGTAACTAATGCCAACATCAGCATTAACACTCAGACCTTCCTTGGTCTGAAAAGTGATTGATTCATCATTCTCAGAACCTTCATCAACACTCTTTGTCCATGGGTAAGTGACTGTATATGTTGGGAACAAATACAGTTCCTCGTTAATCCCAATCCAATATCGACCGGGACCAAGTTCTTCAGTATCAACCCCCTTGTAACCGCCAAGAAGGTAAACCTTGACGCCAACATTACCCGCAGGAACTTTCTGGCATCCAACCATCGGAACAACCATCATTAGCGCAAACACAAAAACAAGCATTTTCTTCATACAACTAACTCACTTTCTTTTTTATTTGGAAATAGATACTCTTGCACAAAACATATGCCAAAGGAATTGCAAAAATAATAATCACAACTCCAAAGAAAAACAATTCATTCGAAGCCGCAGAAATCAATCCCGGAACAAACGTGAAAACACCAATAATCATCAAGACCAGTAACACAACATATAGATAAATATTCAACACTTTCCTAACCACCTTTCCTTAAACATAATAACAGTTCCTACTATTATCGTTCGTTTTTTTGTAAGTCCTATAAGATATACGTCAGTTACACCTTGCCTACAAGATATTTTATACAACAAAATGCCTCATAATATTATCCTATTTCAAATATTTTACTCATTCTTTTTTTGGAGCAAGATTTTCAAGTTGATCTTTAATTGCCTCAACTGCTAAATCTTGAACTACCCCACCCACTAGAGGTGGGGATTCCTGCTTCATCGATCTCCTAACGGAGCATCTCCACAGGCTCACTGGGTCGTTCCGACCATGAATATAGACTTAACCAAAACTTCTTGATATTAACACTCGCATTAATATCTCGATCATGTTCAGACTGACACACTTCACAAACCAACTCTCTATCACTAAGTGTTAAGTCTTTCTTAATAATTCCACATACTGAACACATTTTACTGCTGGGTTCAAATCTTCCTATTTGCACAATATTCTTCCCATACCACTCAGCTTTATACTTTAAATATTCTACAAACTTACTCCAGCTAACATCGCACATAC
>Ga0074197_1001874_pt1 | contig 16158 bp, 13 predicted proteins | sample EPASupsiteSAE305_FD_64526 | JGI IMG/M metagenome (GOLD analysis project Ga0074197, IMG submission 64526) | Bioremediated contaminated groundwater microbial communities from EPA Superfund site, New Mexico - SAE3-05 reassembly with SPADES | ecosystem: Environmental > Aquatic > Deep subsurface >...
TGACCGCCGCTTTCCAGGGTCATGTAAAACCAGAAGGTCTCGGAAGACAGCAGGCCCGCCATCATGGGCTGCATACCGAACTGCTTGGTCAGGCGGGCGGCAAGCTCGCCGCCCTCGGCCTCGGGATCGGCAAAGTTGAAGGAAAATTTGTCGCCGCCCTCTTTTTCAAGATCCTGCAGCACCGTATCCAGGGTCTTTTTCAGCTCGACCAGGGGCTGCGGCAGTTTGGCGTCAGGAGAGAAATAGCCGTGGAAGACCACCGGCGCAGCTATCCCGGCAAAAAGATTGCCGCCGCCCTGGTAGCTGTACAGCACCTTCTTGATCGCCCGGGTGAGGTCGTGCTCGGGATTGCGCAGGGCAACCTCCAGTTTGGTGTCGCCCTCGCTCTTGACCTCGATCAGGTCCTGAAAACCCAGGGTCACGAACTCGTCGCCGTATTTGATCAGGATATCGAAATAGGAGTTGGTGACCGCGGTCTGATAGCGGGAGGCGGTCTGGAAGGGAACCGGGCGGATGCCGTATTTCTCGCCCGCCTCCTGTTCGAGTTCGGGTTTTTCCTGGGGATCGACGAACTCGACCTTGACCCTGCCCTGCCCCGCCACCTCATACTCCCGCAGCAGATCGCGCAGCTGCGGCTGCAGGGGGGCGAGCAGCGGATGGGTCTGGGCGGAAAAATAACCGCGGATCAGCAGCGGTTCCTGCAGCCGACCCAGATAGGAACGGGTTGCCGGCGAGATCGAATACATCCGGCCCGCGGTCAGATCGGCGCGCAGGATGCCGATGGGGGCGAGCCAGAGGTTGGCCAGCAGACAATTGAGCACCAGCAGCAGGGTCAGCAGCCCCCAGCGGCGATGCAGCGGATTGACGGGGTTGCCCGCCCAGCGCTGCCGTTCCAGGCTGTAGACATTGAGGGTGAGGAAGATGCCGATCAGGCTGGCGCAATAATACAAATCGCGCAGATCGATCACCCCCCGGGTGATGGCGGCAAAGCGACTTCCGGCGCCCAGCAGTTTGAGCAGCTCGCCGCCCCGGTTGCCGAAGAATCCGGTGAGGATGTCGGAGCCAAGCAGATAGAGCAGGCTGCAGACCAGGGTGGTGACGATCAGGCTGACAATCTGGCTGTTGCACTGGGCGCTGACAAAGAGACCGATGGCGAGGTAGGCCCCGGCAAGCACCAGGCTCGCCAGATAGCCGCCGAACACCGGTCCCCAGTCCAACTGGCCAAGGACGCTCACCGTTATCGGCAGCGGCAGGGTCAGCAACAGGCCGATGCCGACCAGGGTCAGGCAGGCGAGGAACTTTCCGCCCACCAGGGTCGGCAGGCTGACCGGCGCGGTCAACAGCGGCTCCAGGGTCCCCGCCCGGTGCTCCTCGGACCAGACCCGCATGGTGATCGCCGCCGAAAGGAAGATCAGCAGCAGCGGCATCCACTCGAACATGGGCCGGACATCGGCGATATTACGGCTGAAAAAGGTCTCCACCCAAAAAAAGATAAAGAGGGTGGCCACCAGAAAGGCGCCAAAAAAGATAAAGGCGGCCGGCGTCGCAAAAAAGCCGGCCAATTCTTTGCGGGCAACCCTGCGCAAGGTATTCATTGTTCCCTCCCGGCAGTCATGTTGATTTCACTGAATATTTTCTCAAGATTGCGCGACTCGGGCTCCAGTCCGTAGAGCTTCCAGCCCCAATCGACGACCGCGGCTGCGACCAGGGGGGCCAGTTCCCGGACCGGTCGATCCCCGGTCAGGGCGAAACAGGCCTGGCCGTTGTCAACGGGCAGGCAATCGACCCGGCTGATCCCGTCCAGGCTGCGCAGCAAGGCGGCGGCTTCTTCCCGGTTCTCGGTGAAGACCAGCAGACGCCGGCCGGCCCCGAGTTCGGCAAGGCTCGCATCCAGGGCCTTGCGGCCGTGCTGGATGATGATCACCCGGTCGCAGACCGCCTGAACCTCCTGGAGGATATGGGTGGAAATGATCAGGGTCGCCTCCTGGGCCAAATCCTTGATCAGGGTGCGCATGTGCTGGATCTGGGTGGGATCGAGACCGTTGGTGGGCTCGTCGAGAATAACGATCCGCGGCCGATGGAGGATGGCCTGAGCCACCCCGACCCGCTGCCGGTAGCCGCGCGACAGGGTCCCGATCACCTGGGTCGCCTTGTCGAGGAGCGCGGTCCGTTCCAGGGTTTCACGCAGCAGGGGCCCGATCCGCTCGGCGCTGACCCCGTGCAGGGTGGCGAGGTATTCGAGGTACCCGGCAACCGTCATATCGAGGTAGACCGGACAATTTTCCGGGAGATAGCCGATCATGGCCTGAATGGCCCGGCGATCGGTGCTCATCTCCAGGTTGTCGATGGTGATAAGGCCGCCGGTAGGCTCGAGAAAACCGGTCAACATCTTCATGATCGTGGTCTTGCCGGCGCCGTTGTGGCCGAGCAAGCCGACGATCTCACCGGGTCCGATCGTGAAGGAAACGTTATCGACCGCGCGCAGCGGCCCATAGGTTCTGGTCAGATTGTGTACTTGGATCATGGACGATCTCCTGATTAAGACAAAGGCCACCACAGGGGATGACAACGAAAACCGGGGAAGCATCAGGCAGGGGGCGGCGGTCCGTCACCCGTGCTGTCTGGAGAGAAAATGAAAATGCAAAATCCTCGAATGAGGAATGGGGCCAGACGAAAGGGCAGGATGCAATGACACGCACACCAAAAGATTCGAGCAATCCCTACGTGTAATTCCGGCGCATACCATAAAACAACGGTGCCGGTTGTCAAGCAAAGCCGGGGTAAATTTTTATCGAAGAAAAACGGGAATGTGGCCGCGAGGTCCCGAAATGTACCGTGAAAAAGGGGACTTTGCACCCTACCAAAGAAAAAGGGCGTGTTACCGGGCCGTGGGCCGAAAATGAACGGCGAGAAACCTGTCCAGCTGATTGGCGAAGCTCTGCCGGTCGCTCTGGCTGAAGGTGGCCGGTCCCCCGGTTTCAACGCCGCTGGCCCGCAGGCTGTCCATGAAATCCCGCATGTCGAGCCGGGCCCGGACATTTTCGGTGGTGTACAGCTCGCCGCGGGGATTGAGCCCGTAGCCGCCCTTGGCGATCACCAGAGCCGCCAGCGGGATATCGGCGGTAATCACCAGATCTCCGGCCTCCAGCCTCTTGACGATTTCATTGTCCGCGACGTCAAACCCGGCTGCCACCCGCAGCGAGCGAATATTCTTCAATCGCGGCGTGGCCAGGGGCTGATTGGCCACCAGGGTCATGGCCACCCCGGTGCGCTCGGCGGCGCGGAAAAGGATCTCTTTAATCGCCTTGGGACAGGCATCGGCATCAACCCAGATATGCACGGCTTCCTCTTTGCGTTGCGTTGGTGTTTTTGATAAGCCCCTCAGATGTACAGCATTTGCGATTGCGGGGCACCTGCTTTCCTCCTCAATAAAGTGGAACCGCCATTGTTTCACCGCCGTTGTGCTGCTATGATAGCAAAAACGCGGCTCGTAAAAAAAGACGTTCCGGACCGCCCGACTTGATTCCTTTCGCCCTGGTACGATAGCATGCCCGAAAAAGTTCCCGAGATGATCCGTTGTCCGAAATGTGCCCACCAGCAGACCAACCCGGTGGAGTGCGAGGCCTGCGGCCTGCTCTTCCGCAAATTCGAGCGTGTGCGGGATCGCAAAAAAGACGCGCTGGCCGAGCAGAGCGCTGACCAACCCAAGGGCGGCGGATCGCTGTCCCGGATCGCCTCGGCCCTGATCCTGGCGGCCCTGACCGCGGGGCTGACCTATTACTTTGTTGGTGGCGACCAACCGAATACACCGGCTCTTCCGGCCCCGCCCGCGGCCGTCGACATGGCCGCCAAGGGGGCTCCCGCAACTCCGGCTCCGGTGTTGCATCCGCCGCCGCAAAAGGTCGCCGGCGCGCCGCCGGTCATGAGTCAGGGCAGCCCCATCGAGCAGGCCAAAAACGGGACCGTGGCCATTGAGACGCCCTGGGGCAAGGGCTCCGGTTTCTTTATCAGTGACAACTCGATCGTCACCAATAAACATGTGGTGGCCCCGGACCGCAGCCAGCTGGATGAGATCCGGCACCAGGTCGAAACCGGGCGGAAACTGATCAACCTGGAACAGGAAAAACTGGCGGAACTGCGCCGCCGCTTGCCCCAGATGGCGGATGGACCGAGCCGTAAGCAGCTGATCATCATCCTCCAGGAGCGGGAGAAAGAACTGGCCAAGGTCTTGCCCGCGCAGGCGGAGAGCGAGGCCCGGCTGAAAGAGATGGAACGCCCGGTTTCGACCTTTAATATCAAGATTTTCCTCGCCGACGGCAGCGAATATACCGCCCAGTCCTCCCGGGTCAGCCCCACGCGGGACCTGGCGCTGTTATCGATCTATACCGCCAAGGCCTCGATTCTGAAGCCCGCTCCCAAGAACACCGCTCTCCAGCAGGGGGACAAGGTCTATACCATCGGCAACCCGGTCGGGCTGCGCAACACGGTCACCGCCGGCATCTTTTCCGGCTATCGTCAGCGCGAGGACACCAAGGAGGTGTTTCTCCAGACCGACGCGCCGATCAACCCCGGCAACAGCGGCGGCCCCCTGATTGACGAACGCGGCCTGGTGCACGGGGTCAACACCATGATCCTCCGGGACACTCAGGGCATCGGCTTTGCCATCCCCATTCAGACGGTGCTTGACGAGTTTTCGATCAATCAGCCGTAGGGGCAGTAAGGGTTCCTGCCCAGCGCCGGTGATTTCCGGATACCTCGCGTCCCACGCTCCGCGTGGGAATGCGGCAGTGACGCTCCCGCGTCGCTTTTATCTTGTGACGGAGCGCAATTGGCCTGACAAAATGATCGACTCGCTTCCTGCTGATTCTCCTCTCACCTCCCTTTCGACAACATTCCATTAAATTTCATCATACAAGGTGTTCAGTCTTTTAGCGCTCCACCGCAACCTGCGACCGGAGTTGACGCAACTGTATACGAACATGCTCGTGGCTTGCGTCAAAACAAATGTGAGGGATTCCAAGATTTCTCCCCATGGTCGAAAGGACACAAATAAAAGGGCTGTTACCTACAGCCTCTCTTACACTCCCTGGATAAAAAACCCGGCGGCAAATTGTTCCCGCCGCCGAATTTTGGTTGCATACAGCCTGGAATAGTGTTCATATACACAAAATAAAAACCCTCTTTATCCCTTTTATCATCCCCATGAAAGTGAAAGCGAATTATTTCCGGGGACAAAGGATAAACCCGGACAGCGTATTGATCTGAAAATTACCGGCTGCAACAACCACCGCAGCTTGATTCTTCAAGGAGTTGGACACTTGGTCATCTTATTTATTGCAAAGGATTATTCCCGATTTTCCGCGCTGGTGACCCGGTTGGGCCACCAGCGGGATATCCAGCTGGTCCCGGCCCTGACCGGCACGGCAGGACTTGCCTATCTCAAGGACAGCACCGTGGACCTGGCGATTGTCGATGAACAGCTCGACGACATGAGCGGCATTGCCTTGGTCAAGCAGCTGGTCAAGGTCAATCCGTTGGTCAACACGGCGATTATCAGTACACTTTCAGCCGAGGATTTTCACGAAGAGACCGAGGGACTGGGGGTCTTGATGCAATTGCCGCCACAGCCGCGGGCCGGGGATGCCGAGGCGCTGCTGGCCGTGCTCGAGAAGATCGGCGGCCTCATGCCGTCAAGGCGGCGACCGCCCCAGGCGGCGGCATTATGATCATCAGCATCGCCAGCGGCAAGGGCGGCACCGGCAAAACCACGGTCGCCGTCAATATGGCCCTGGCCCTCGGCAGCGGGGTGGAACTGCTGGATTGCGATGTCGAGGAGCCCAATGCCCACCTGTTCCTCAAGCCGGTGATCGAGCGGAGCGAACGGGTCGAGGTCCCGGTGCCGCTGGTGGATTTGGAGAAATGCACCTTTTGCCGAAAATGTTCGACCCTCTGCCGGTTCAAGGCGCTCGCCGTGGTGCGCAGCAAGGTCCTGGTTTTTGCCGAACTCTGCCACGGCTGCGGCGGTTGCCGGGCAATCTGCCCCGAGGGGGCGATCAGCGAAACCGGCCGGGAACTGGGGACCGTCAATTTCGGGGCGCGGAACGGTATCGGCTTCATCAACGGGCAGCTGCGGGTCGGCGAGGCTATGACGCCGTCCTTGATCAAACGGGTGCGGGCCGCGGCAAACCCGGACCTGATCACCCTCATCGATGCCCCGCCCGGCACCTCCTGCCCGGTGATTGCCGCCATGAACGGCGCCGACTTCGTCCTGCTGGTGACCGAACCTACCCCCTTTGGCCTCCACGACCTCAAACTGGCGGTGGAGGCGGTGAAATTGCTCGGCATCCCCAGCGGCCTGGTGGTCAACCGGGCCGATATCGGCAACCAGGAGGTCTTTGCCTATGCGGAACGCGAAGGGTTGCCGCTGCTGTTGTCCATCCCCTTTGACCGCCGAATCGCCGAAGCCTATTCCCGGGGCAAGAACATAGTCGAGGAATTTCCGGAATGCCGGCAACAATTTCGCGAGCTCTTCCGGAAAATCGAAACCATCATCCAGGACAAGAACGGAGCCGTGCCATGCGCGAAATAGTGATCATCAGCGGCAAGGGCGGCACCGGCAAGACCAGCCTGACCGCGGCCTTTGCCGCCCTGGCCGACAACAGCGTCCTCTGCGACGCCGACGTCGACGCAGCCGACCTCCACCTGCTGATGCAGCCGGAAATCCGGCAGCGGACCGATTTCATGGGCGGCTGCAAAGCCATCATCAATCCCGATCTGTGCACCGGTTGCGGCACCTGTGTCGAGCTCTGCCGCTTCGGCGCGATTACCGGCCGGTTCGAGATCGATCCTATCCGCTGCGAGGGCTGCGGGGTCTGCGTCGATTTCTGCCCGGCCGCGGCCATCGATTTCCCGGTACAGCGTTGCGGCGAGTGGTATCTCTCCGACACCCGCTTCGGTCCCATGGTCCATGCCCGCCTGGGCATTGCCGAGGAGAATTCCGGTAAACTGGTCAGCCTGGTGCGCAAGGAGGCCCGGCAGCTGGCGGAGCAGCGGGCCGTTGACCTGATCCTCACCGACGGCCCTCCGGGCATCGGCTGTCCGGTCATCGCCTCCATCGGCGGGGCCACGGCCCTGGTCATGGTGGTCGAGCCCACGGTTTCCGGCATCCACGACCTGGAGCGGGTGGTGGACCTGGCCGCCCATTTCAAAGTGCCGGGCATGGTCTGCATCAACAAATACGACCTGAATGTGGAGATAACCGAGGCCATCGAGCAGCTGGCCCGGCTTCGCAACATCGCTCTGCTCGGGCGGGTTTCCTTTGATCCGGCCTTCACCCGCTCCATGGTCGAGGGCAAAACCCTGTTCGAATACGGCGAGGCGACCGCAACCTGGCAGCAGGTCCGCGACATCTGGGCGAAAATCATCAATTCACCCTCCATGAACCCCCTGGGGATCGTGGATTTCAAAGCAACGATTCAATAATATTGGAGAAAAAATATGGCCATGGTACGAGTAGCAATCCCTTCCGAGGGCAACGGCGGTCTGGACGGCATGCGAGCAGGACATTTCGGGCACTGCGATGTGTTCACCTGCTTTGATGTCGAGGACGGGCAGATCAAACAGGTTTCGATCCTCCCCAACAAGGAGCATGTCCAGGGCGGCTGCATGGTGCCGGTCAATCTGCTGGCCGAGGCCGGGGTCAACGCCCTGGTGGTCGGCGGCATCGGCATGCGGCCCCTGATGGGATTCAAGCAGGTCGGGATCGAGGTCTATCATGATGGCGAGCGGAGGGAGATCCGCCCCGTGGTTGAGGATTTCGTTGCCGGCAACCTGCAGAAAATCAGCGACAATCAGGTCTGCGGCGGTCATTGAGCATTGAAAAAAGGGGAACAATGAAAATTGCCATCACAGCAAAAGGGATCCGGCTGGACAGTGCCGTTGACCCCCGTTTCGGCCGGGCGCCGTACATCCTGATTGTCGATACCGACACCTGGGAGTTTGAAGCGGTGGACAACAGCGACAATGTCAATGCCTTCAAGGGCGCGGGCATCCAGGCCGCCACCATGGTCAGTGACAAGGGGGCCGCGGTGCTGATGACCGGCTATTGCGGCCCCAAGGCCTTCGCCACCCTGGAAGCCGCCGAAATCAAGGTGGTCAGCGACGTCACCGGCACGGTCAGGGAGGCGGTGCAGGCCTTCAAAGAAGGCAAGGTGACCTACTCGGATGCCGCCAATAAAGAGGCGCACTGGTAAGAGCAGCCGGAGGGATCAAGAGGTTCGGAAGCAAGGGCCGGGCAGAGGTTGCGGGGAAGGATCCCGGACGCTGCCCGGCTTTTTTATGAGGGAAGTGTATGCACGACAGGGCCAGGTTCCGCCCTTCTCCTTCTAATAGACTAAACACCTACAGGCTATCCACCTGAACAGGTACAAAAATCCAAGCCTAATCAAGTATTTCTCGGATTTTCCTTGAGACATCGAGGAGAGTGAAAGGCTTCTGGATAAAACCCTGGCATCCCTGGTTGAGGATCTCGGCCGCCTGGTCGGAGAGACTGTAGCCGGTGGACAGCAGTGTCTTGATACCGGCATCCGCATCTTTCAGCCGCTGAAACAGTTCGGCGCCCCCCATCCCGGGCATGACCATGTCCAGGATCACCAGGTCAATCCGGTCTCCCTGTTCGCGGTATATCCGCAGCGCCTCGATTCCCGAGCTGGCGCTCAAGATCCTGTACCCCAGCCGTTCCAGCATTTCGCGGGTTAAATCCAGCACCATCTCCTCATCATCGACCAGGAGAATGGTCTCGGTGCCCGGAAGGAAATTGTCGGGAAGCCGGCCCTCCTGGAGGACCGTCTTTTCCGAGGCGGGCAGAAACAGGGTGAATTGCGCTCCGCCCCGTGGCCCATTGCCGGCCTGGATGATGCCGCCGTGGTTGTTGATGATGCCATAGGCCGAGGCCAGCCCCAGGCCGGTTCCCCGGTCCTTGCCCTTGGTGGTGAAGAAGGGATCGAAAATCTTGTCGAGAATTTGGGGATCGATACCGCAGCCGCTATCAACGACCGTAATCTTGACATACCGGCCGGGCTGCCGTTGGTAGGGGACGGTTTCCTGCTCTTCGAGGTGAACATTTTCGGTCCGGAGCGAGAGCTCGCCTCCTCCGGGCATGGCATGGGCGGCATTGACAAAGAGATTGAGCAATACCTGTTCCAGCTGGCCGGCATCGGCCTCCACGGTCCAGATTTGTGGCTGCGGGTGGCAATGGATGAAGATCTCCTTCCTGGTCTGACCGAACATGGTGGCGCATTCGTCCAGCAGGGCATTGAGATCAACGGGGCTGACCGCCCGTCGGTCCCCCTTGCCCAGGGCGAGCAGCTGCCGGGTGAGTTTTTCCCCCTGCCGGACGTATCGTTCAATATTTTTCAGCTTCTCGATACTTTTGCCGCTGGCTTGATCGAGCAGCAACAGCGAGGCGCTGCCCAGGATCCCCATGAGCAGATTATTGAAATCATGGGCCAGTCCCCCGGCCATCGTCCCCAGGGCTTCGAATTTCTGGGCGCGATAAAACTGGAGTTCCAGGGCTTTGGCCTCGGTCACATCGCGGAAGCTGTAAATGATGCCGGCTGGCCGGCCGTGGTGATCGGCATAGCGGGCGGCGCTGATCGAGACGTCAAGGAGCTTTCCCTCCTTGGTCGGTCGTTTGCTGAGAAAATTAGTGATCGCCTTGCCGTTTTCCCGGAGAGAGCGGAATTCCCCGGCCAAAGCGTCCGATTCGACATCGTCGAAAAGAGGCAGTATTTTTCCCTGCACCTCTTCGAGCTGCCAACCGAAGGTCCGGCAGAAACTGGGGTTGAGGTATTGGACACACCCTTCCAGGTCATAAATGGCGATGGCATCGGCAGAGGCATTGAGCAGGGAGAGGTAGAGCGCCTGCCCTCGCCGGGATTCTTCGTACAGCTGCCGGTAGCGCTGCCGGCTCTCTTCCAGATCACGGGTCCGCTCAATCACCATCTGCTCAAAATTATTGCGGTGGGCGATCAGTTCCTGTTCCTGCTCTTTGTGCCGGGTGATGTCAATGATGAGGACCAGGGCGCCGGTGACGGCGCCGTCCTTGTCCTTGATGGGCGTGGCGATGTGGTCGATATGGATGGCTTCCCCGGTCACCCGGGTGCGCTGCCGCTCCGACCGGCCGCTGGCCCGTCCCCCGAAGACCTGTTGGGCCGGGCAATTTTCACAGACAGTATCGAGTTTGGCCGCCGCCTGATAACAGAAACGCCCCAGAGCCGAGGCTCCGTAGATCTCCTTGGCCTTGCGGTTGAACCCGACTACCCTGTAGTCGCGATCCAATTCCCACATGGCGATATCCATGACATCGATCAGATCGGTGAGCGTTGCCCCCAGGCGGCTGCTGGAGCGGATATCTTCGGTTATCGACGGGGAGTTGCGCGGGATATGCTGGAATGTATCGGAGATTGCCAAGGTTTCTTCCCTTCCTGGTTATACCGCTGCCTGCAGTTGCCGACCAGGCCGCTCACCGCCGCCAACCGTCCATCGAACCGTATCAGCGGTAATAATAGACGGCTCACCCAAAATAGAGAAGTATTTTTCAGCTAAAATTGTTTGGTGGCAGGGTACGGGGAGACGGCATTCGCCCTGCTCCTCCCCGCGACCCCGGAACGCTCCGGTCCTTCTATTTTTTCCGGAAGAAATCGCAGCGATCAGATTTGAGGATTTCGCAAAAAATGAGTAAATATCCGTTTGGTCATTTCGAGCGCAACGAGAAATCTCCGGGACAAGAGAGAAATTTTTCGTCGCGGCGCTCCTCGAAACAACTGAAATGGACTTTTCGCGAAATCATCAGATTTTGAAGGTATTGACGATGTCGCGCAATTCATTGGCCAGATTCTGCAGTTTATCGGCGCTCGACTTGACCTGATTGCTGCTGCCTGAAATTTCGTTGGAGGCGGTATTCACCCCGGCAATATCCTGGGTGATGCTGCCGGCCACCACGGAACTCTGGCTGACGTTTTCATTGACCTCACCCAAGCCCTGGGAAGCCTGGGCGATATTATTGGCGATTTCCTCGGTGGCAGCGGACTGTTCGCCCACCGCGGTGGAGATCGTCGCCACGATTTCGTTGACGCTGTTGATGATTTTCGAAATCTCGCTGATTTCTTCCACCGTCGACCGGGTCGTACCCTGGACCTCCTCGATCTGTTTTTTGATGTTCATGGTGGCGGCGGCGGTCTGCTTGGCCAGCTCCTTGATCTCGTTGGCGACAACGGCGAATCCCTTGCCCGCCTCTCCGGCCCTGGCCGCCTCGATGGTGGCGTTGAGGGCCAACAGATTGGTCTGCTCGGATATTTCGGTAATGGTTTCAGTGACCTTGCTGATCGCCTGGGCGGCCTTGCCCAGTTCGGCCATCCTGGTCGAGGTGTTGGAGGCCTGGTGCACGGCCTTTTCGGAAATCACCCGCGCCTGTTCGGCGTTCTGGGCAATCTGGGAGATAGTGGCCGTCATTTCCTCGGCGGCGCTGGCCACCATGGAGGTGTTGGTGGTGGACTCTTCCATGGCCGCGGCCACCCCGTTGAGATTGGCGCTCATCTCCTCGGCAGCGGTCGCGACATTATCGGCGCGGCCCGAAGTCTCCTCCGCGTTTTTGGTCAAGGCGGCCGCGATGCCGGCAAGCTCAAGGATGGAGACATTCACCTCTTTGGTGTTGGCGCTGATCCTGCCGATCATTTGCTGAAGTTTTTCAATAAAGGTATTGAACCATTTGGCGAGTTCGCCGACTTCGTCCTTGGTGGTCACGGCAAGACGCATGGTGAGATCACCCTCGCCCTGGGCGATATCCTTGAGTCCGGCGACCGCCTGGTTGATCGGCCGGATGATTGCGGTGGCCGCCATGAAGATAACGAGAGAGGTCACGGCAAGGGCGATGAGGGTAATCAGGGCGATCATATTCCGCAGCGAAACGACGCTGGCCAGGAATTCACTGGAATTTTGGGTGGCGGCAAGGCTCCAGCCCTTGATTTTAACCGGAGCAAATCCGGCGAGCTTATCAATTTCCTTGTAGACATACGATTCCGCACCGGTCTGGCCGGCCATCATCGCCTTGGTGATCCCTTCCATGCCCGGCAATGTTTTCAGGTCGAGCTGCAGGACGTTTTTCGCATCCGGATGGGCATTGATGATTCCGGCGGAATTGATCATGAAGCAGTACCCGGTTGTGCCGATTTTCTTGGCCGTAACCAGGTCGGTGAGGATGGAAGTCTTCAAGAGCGCTCCGAAAACTCCTAAAAATGTGCCGTTCTCGGAATACACCGGGCCGCAAACCAGCATCACCGGCTCGTTGGTGGTTTTGGAGCGAACGATCTCGCCGCTCAATGTTTTTCGGGTGCTCTTCACCTCCTCGAAAAGGGGGTGCCGGGCAATATCCCATCCTTTCAGTTCCTGATCGGCAACAGCTACCGAGGCATAGATGGCCCCGGCGGCATCGGTGAGAAAAATGGCATCGTAGGTGGATTTCAACAGTTCAAAACGCTTTTTCATATCCTTGTTGATCACTTCCACGGCATCGGCCGCACCCGCGACCCCCTTGGCACTGACGGCCTCGGCGGCGATTTTCACCTGGGTGCGGGCGGCAAAGGCAGCGGCGAATTTGATTTCACCCTCCAAGGTGGCCGCGACCTGCATCGCCAGGCCTTCAGCAATGGATTGGGCATTGGCCTTGCTGTAATGGGTGACCGCCTTGGCAGAATTCCTCGTGGCCACGTAGCCGCTGACCAGCAAAGGAATGAGAACAACCAACACCCCGCCTGCAATGAGTTTAAAACGAATCGATGAAAAGTTCATGAACTGCCTCCTTGATACTCAGATTTCCTTCGGTTCTTGATATACCGAAGCAACAAGGTCATGCTGACGCAACCGTAAGACTTTTCTTTCGTCCGGCGTGATCCGGTCGGGCGCGCACCCTGCTCTTTATTATAAGTTCGTTATGGTCTTGTTATAATTGTACGTTGCTTTAAAGGAGGAAGTCAAAAAAAATAGGTATATTTACCTAAAAAAATTAATAGGAAATATACCCATGAATTTAGGGCGAAATGTGCCAAATAGGCCGAACCTGACAAGCGATCTGCCGGGCGATCTCTTCCTGATCGAATCCGTCGCAGCAAATGGTCAGTTCCGCATATTTCCGGTACAGGGCCTGCCGCTCGTCGAAAAGCTGGCGGAAGGTTTGATGGGCGGCCTTGGCGATGCCCCGGGTGGCGAAGTCGCGAATCCGCCGCTCAATTTCCCCGAAAGAGACCTCGAGAAAGACGATGGTGGATCGTTTTTGCAGATGGAGCATGGCCTTGTCGCTGTAGGCGGCGCTGCCGCCGGTGGCGATAACCTGGCGGCTGATGTTCAGTTTGAGGATTTCGTTTTCCTCGATGGCCCGCAGGTTGAGATGATCCGTTTCGTCAAGGATCTGCTGCAGCGATTTCTGCTGATTGATCTGAATCAGGATGTCGGTGTCGATGAAGCCGAGCGACAGATTTTTGGCGAGGATGATGCCGATGGTGCTTTTGCCCGCACCCGGCATGCCGATCAGGGTGAGATTGGTTTTCATGGCGCGCTCCCTTGCCAACGGGTGAAAATTCAGGACAGGATGAAACAGACTCTTTCAGGGGGAAAAGTAGCCGAAAACAGCGGTGACCGGCAAGGTGTGATCAGGGGGGACTGCGCCCAAACTCACCCCGGAGACCGCTGCAAGGGAGGACAGCGGTTCCGGAGCGAGGCGAGGCTTTGGGGAAAAAGGTCACCAGGCTGATTCCGCCTTGACCTCACCCCGGGTGGAGATAACCACCTGGCGGACCGCAAGATCCGGTTTGACGGCGTCATAGGCCTGCCTGACGATCTGCAGCATGGAGTGGCAACACGGCACCTCCATGATCAGGATGGTCAGGGATTTGAGTTTGCGGGTCCGGAAAATCTCGGTGAACCGCTCGACGTACAACTGCTGATCGTCGAATTTGGGACAGCCCATCATCACCACCCGGCCGGCGAGAAAATCCTTCTGCAGCCCGGCATAGGCAACCGCGGTGCAGTCGGCGGCCACCAGCAGGTCACAATTTTCGAGAAAGGGCGCGGTGGGCGGGATCAGGCGGATCTGCACCGGCCAGTGCGACAGGGCGGAACCCGTCTGGGCGCTGGGCGCATTGGCCATCTGGCAGGGCGACACCGGCTGCAGGGTCTGGAGGCGGGCCGAGGGGCATCCGCCCATGGGCGGTGCCGCCTGTTTTGATTTTTCCTTGTTGGCGAGAAAATGCTCCACCGCCTCCTCATCAAATTCGTCGGCCTCGCGCTCGATGATCTTCAGCGCCCCGGTCGGGCAGGACCCCAGGCAGGCCCCCAGGCCGTCGCAGAGCTTGTCCGCCACCAGGCGGGCCTTGCCGTCAATAACCTGCAGCGAACCTTCGGCGCAATCGGGCACGCACTGGCCGCAGCCGTTACAGAGCTCTTCATCTATCTGGATAATCTTTCGTGATACTTTCATAATACTTGGTTCCGTGGAGGAGGTTTATCGTTGGAGCAGTGTTTAAGTTTACGCGAGAACCGCTTTTTTCAGGGCTTCAATCCCGATCCGTTCCATAAGACGGGCGGAACGGGTTTTCGGTCGGGCTTCTCGCAGGTAGTAATTGAGGGTTTTGGTCACCAGGGTCAGAGCCTCGTCATCGCTCAACTCCTCGGCCACCACATCGCCGATGCGTGGACGGCCGGCGGCGTTGCCGCCAAAGGTGAAGCGCCAGCCTTTCTTTTCGCCGGTGAGCCCCACATCGCGCATCCACGATTCGCAGCAGCAGAACCGGCAGCCGGAAATTCCCACCTTCACCTTATAGGGCAACGGGCCTTCCAGTTCGAGCTGTTCGATCCTGGCGCCCAGGCTCAGGGCGTCGGCCTGTCCGAATTTACACCAGGTATTGCCCGGGCAGGCCTGGACATAATGGACGCGATTGCGGGCATAGGGCGGGCTCGAAGGGATCCGCAGCTCGGCCTTCAGGGCCTCCAGGGCCTCGGGTTCAGCCCCGAGGAAGGCGACGCGCTGGGCGCTGGTGATTTTGGTCTGCGGAATCCGGTACTTCCTGGCCAGGGTCGCCAGGCGCTCCAGGTCTTCCGCGGTGAGCAGGCCGGCGCTGAATTGGGGGAGCACGAGATACGTCTTTTCTCTATCGGTCATGGTTGGTTACCTGGACATACCTCGACCGGATCGGGTGGGTCCGGCCGAGGCATGCATCTGTTGAGAGGGGAAAAAACGGGTTATCCGAGGATCGCTTTCAGGTCTTCTTCAGGGGTGGCGGCCACCGGTTTGATGCCGAAGGTATCGACCAGGAACTGGAGCACGGTCGGTGAAATAAAGGCCGGCAACGACGGTCCGAGACGGATATCCTTGATTCCCAGATACAGCAGGGTCAGGAGGATGGCCACCGCCTTCTGCTCGTACCAGGACATGATCATGGACAAGGGCAGATCATTCACCTCGCAGTCAAAGGCCTTGGACAGGGCAACCGCGATCTGGATGGCGGAATAGGCATCGTTGCACTGACCGACATCGAGCAGACGGGGGATGCCGCCGATATCGCCCAACTGTTTGTCAAAGAAGCGGAATTTGCCGCAGGCCAGGGTCAGCACCATGCAGTCCTTGGGCACCTGCTCGACGAACTGAGTGAAGTAGTTTCGACCGGGTTTGGCGCCGTCGCAACCGCCGACCAGGAAGAAATGCCGGATTGCCTTGGACTTCACCGCACCGATCACCTTGTCGGCCACGCCGAGCACGGTATTGCGGCCGAAACCCACCATCACCGAACCGTTGTCGACCTCGTCGGTGAAACCGGGCATGGCCTGGGCCATGGCGACCACACCCGAGTAGTCCTTGTCGGTAATGTGCTTGACTCCGGGCCAGCCGACCAGACCGTTGGTGAAAATCCGATCTTTATAGATCTCCTGGGGTTTCTGAATACAGTTGGTGGTAAACAGGATCGGGCCGGGGAAATTGGGAAATTCCTTGTGCTGATTCTGCCAGGCGGTGCCGAAATGACCGTAAAAATGGGGATATTTCTTCAGCTCCGGGTAGCCGTGGCAGGGCAGCATCTCGCCGTGGGGATAGATATCGATCCACTTGCCTTC
>Ga0074197_1001875_pt1 | contig 16143 bp, 14 predicted proteins | sample EPASupsiteSAE305_FD_64526 | JGI IMG/M metagenome (GOLD analysis project Ga0074197, IMG submission 64526) | Bioremediated contaminated groundwater microbial communities from EPA Superfund site, New Mexico - SAE3-05 reassembly with SPADES | ecosystem: Environmental > Aquatic > Deep subsurface >...
ATCTCCAGCCGGGGCTGCCCCTACCAGTGTTCCTACTGTGACCGTTCTGTCTTTTCCCGCGGTTTCCGGTTCAATTCACCTGAGTATATCCTTGAACATGTGGCCATGCTGAACCGCGATTACGGTATCAGACATGTCTTTTTTTATGATGACCTGTTCACCTTTGATCGCAAACGGGTGGCCCATTTTTGTGAGTTGAAGGCAAAGATGGGGCTGAAGGTCACCTACAACTGCATTGCCCGGCTGGAGCATGTTGATCAGGAACTGCTGAACCTGTTAAAAGGTTCCGGCTGCTGGCAGGTCAACTTCGGCATCGAATCCGGTGATCCAGAGATTCTTAAGCAGCACCGCAAGTTTTATGGTCTGGACGAAGTGGGACGCAAATTGAAGATGGTAAAAGATGCCGGAATGCGGGTCAAAGGCCTTTTCATGGTTGGGTTGCCAGGCGAGGATGAGGCCGCCATCCGCCGCACCATTGACTATGCCCTGTCCCTGCCGCTGGATGAGATCAATGTCACCAAGTTTACCCCGTTTCCCGGTGCGCCGGTCTTCAAGACCCTGGAGCAGTTTGGCCAGTTCAACGAAGATTGGTCGCTGATGAACTGCATGAACTTCGTCTTTATCCCCAACGGTATGACCAAACAGCAGCTTGAGGATCTGTACAACGAGTTTATCCGCCGATTCTACCGCCGTAGCCGTATCCACTGGGGCTACACCAAGATGATCTGGAAATCGCCCCACAGTGTGCTGGATTTTCTGAAAAATCTGCCAGCCATACTGAAGTTTGAAAGGAAACAAAAATGGTAAAAACCATTTTCACGGTATTGTTTTTTACGCTTATCGCCAGCTCAGCGTTTGCCGGTGATCAGACAAAAACCACAGCAACTGCCAGCTATGAGCTAAGCATGCTGACCGGCTATGGTATTACTCATCGTGGCTTTGGCGAAACCCGCACCCAGGTGCAGACCTGGGATGCCATTGCCCGTTTAGGCTGGTACCTGTCTGATGAAATCGGTAAAGGCAGCTGGTATCAAGGCAGACATCAACTGCTGGTGGAACTGCCGTATCATCTGGCAGTTGATCATGGTGGCAGATCAATGGTGGGCGGATACCTCTTGGGAAGCTGGAAGTTTACCAGCCTAACCCACGTAAAACCTTACATATTTGCCGGTGGTGGACCGGTCTATGTTGGTCTGGGCCTACCCACCATGGGGGCTAAACTCAACTTTAGCTATCAAGGTGGCACCGGCATACAGGTTCCGATAGCAGCGGCCACCATGCTGAATCTGGAATACCGCTATCACCACATCTCCAATGCCGGAACCGCTACCCCCAATGAACCGCTTAATTCCAGCAAGATTCTGGTGGGGTTAAGCTGGCTGTACTGAAAACATTCAGCATTTCCTCAACCATCGATCCCTCCACTACTCTGTTCACGGCAGTATCCACAGCTAAAAACACGCTAACATAAAAAGTCTATTCACCTTAAACGCATCAACGGCAGCCCATACTGTATGGAACTGCCGTTGCTACATGAAAAGGCGAAAATCAGAAAATAAATTTTAGCGTACAAGAATCATAAACTTGGCGTCTCCGAGGTAGTCATTACCATGGGCAAGAGTCTCCCTGATTAATTTAGCATCCCCGGAACGAATCAAAATCATATTATCTTTAGTTACCGCCTCTGCAGTTACCGTCATGGGGTTTGGCCCCAAGGGTTGACTACTACGGATCGAATCCACATTATCGGCATACCGGACAGCACCATACGTTCTGACAACAGACGGTTTAACCACTTTAACTGAATAGACCGTAATCTGATCGGGTTGCCCTTGAGTAATAACAACTGGGAGCAATTCGCGCTCAAAATAATGACCTCCCAAATGGACAACCAAACCTGTAACAGGCTTAGATGAGTCGTAGACTGGCGGCACCCACCCACGTGGTTTAGGAGCGTCTGCTGGAGGCGCTGGCGGTAATGGTGGTGGCTCAGCAGCAACCAATGTGACCTTGGGAACATAGCTCGGCAGAGGACGAGCATCTAAATCCAGCACACTCGTGAGGGTTGGACGATCAGAACACTCTTTGGGTGTACCATTTAGGCAGACTTTCATAGTTACGGTAACGACAGGAGCACCATCCACCATTTCAACAAAAGGCTCTCCAACCATGTGAGCACCTTTTAACATACCGTCAATCCGGGTCCTGATTATGTCCTCAACCAGCATGGCATCCTGAACCGTGGTTTGGGAGGTAATACGGACTCCCTTGATTACTTCCAACAAATTACGTTGAGCAGCAACCTTCGCAGCAGTGGTGGCTTTAATACGGGCTTTCCCACGTGCTTCGCTTGCGCTTGCCGTGCCTTGACCACTGGCAATAATATAACCATTTGCCCAGTTAATATCTGCCTGAGGTTGCGCATATACAACCATGACACTGCTGGTTACTGAAATAATCAGTGCCAACAAAAGATGTTTCAACATAGGTAGCTCCTTATAGACAAACTCTTAATTAACGTTTTTTGCCGGTCCAAGGATGATCCGGAATCGCATCGCAGTATCCCCAAGCACCACTAAAGGTGTTTCCGCTAAAGATGAAACGAATTTTACCCCAGTAATAATTCCCATTGCGCGAAGTTGCACAACGCTGGGCAGAACTCGTTTCAGTCCAGTAGCCATCAAGTACAGCCCCATTCATGGCTCCATCAATTTTACCGTTGTCCTGTGAGTAGCTGCCAGTTACCGCTGCTCCATTCTGGGTAAAAGTAAGAACACCTTCAGAAGTATCCCATACACCTGCACTGGCTTGATAAGAGGCAGAGGATTGTTTAATACCCCAAAGGCGTACAAATCCGGCACCTTGGGTGCCATAATTATGAGACCAGGTTGCAGGATGGGAGTCAATTACTTGATAGGTACCTGGCTTTAACAGCACGGCTGGACGAACGAACCAATAGGCATTGGGAACATTCCCCTGACCTGCTGCTCCCGATGCTTGCCATGGTCCGTACATGGTACCGTCACTATGCCGAAGCGCTATGGTACCTGGCTGTACGCCATTATTAAAGTAGTGGTAATTATACATAAAAGTCAGCAGATAACTATCAGACAAGGTAAAGGTTGTTATCTTTGTAGGGTTATTCTGTACACCATCAATATTGCCTATATCGACAATAATTGGATCATTTGGAGGTTGTAGTACCTGCAAACCATTACCCGTGCCCTGCGTTCCCCCCTTAATCCCACGTAGCTCCACAAATCCTGCAAAGCCAGAACCGCTATTATGAGACCAAGTCGCCGTATCAGAATCAATCACCGAATAGTTACCAGCTTTTATCTCTACATTAGGGCGAACAAACCAGTACGCATTTGCAACACCGCCCTGTCCAACAGCACCATCCGCCTTAAATGGTCCATACATGGTGCCGTCGCTATGGCGCAGACTAATGGTACCAGGCAATTTGCCACCATTAAAATAATGGTAGGTATAAATCCAGGTAACTTTATGAGGGGCAGAAATATTGAACGTGGTGGCAATTCGAGGACCATTCAGAACCGCGTCAATGTTTCCATTCATATACACGACTGGATCAGACGGGGGGTGCAATGGTTGCATACCACTAGTTGACGGCGGAGTTTGTAACGGTTTGTAAACTACCCGCAGTGTAGTGAGTTGGTTCCCCTTTACAACTGCTATCTCAGGTGACGGAGTCTGAAAACCGGATACAGGTTTGAAAACAATTTGATGGTCGTTTACTGAAGCCCTGATCTGGTTGCCGGACTCAAACCAAGGCAAACCAGGGCCTTGCCACATAGCGCCGGCTTTACGGGCTTCAACCGGTTCAATATATACAACCAACTGACCATTTACAGTGGCCGGCACTTTCGTTGTCGTACAGACACCATTCACACAAAGCTGCCCTGCGGAACAAACGTTACCACACGCTCCACAGTTTTGGGCACTTGAGAGAAGGTCCATACACTGACTTGAGCAGAGAGCTTGACCAGCCGGGCAGACAGGCACAACCGGTGGTATAACTACTGGAAGTGGTTCAACAACCGGCGTGGTTGTTGGTATAACAGGTGGCGGCACCACAGCCGGAGTAGTTGGTGTCACCGGCTGGGCTGGTGGCACAACCGGAGGCTGTTCAACTACTGGTACAGGAGGCACTTCAACCGGTGGCGGTACAACTACCGGTGTTGATGGGGGTACAACGGGAGGTGGTTCAACAGCAGGAACAGTTGGAGTAACCGGTATTGTCGGTGTCACCACAGGAGGCTGCTCCACAACAGGAGTACTTGGTATCACTGTCGTAGTGGGTGACGTAACCGGTTGTTGATCAGGTATCGGAGTTATTGGCATAGTCGGTTGTTGCACATTTTCAACCGCCCCCCCCTTCACTTCAAAAGAAGCTGTCACCTCTTTTGAAGTATTTCCCGTTGAATCAACTGCCTGAGCAGTCACCCTGTAGGTGCCTCCAGACAATGTGAATACCTGCGAGGTTCCCTCCCATACACGCCCCAGACCTGTTATTTGCTGGGTTTGAACCATATTTCCAACAGCATCAAACACTTTAATGTTAATCTCGCGCAACTGTTTGTCGTCATTAGCCTTAAGGCTAAAGGTAACATTATTGGGCCCTGTAACATTTGGTTTAATTTGGGTGATGCTGGGCGCAAGATCAAACTTATCTTTAAGTTCAATCAGTTTATCAACAATAGTACCAGCTCCTCCCTGTGATTTGGGAGTCGGCTTAAGATGATCTTGACCCCAGGTATCCTGTTGAGGCCCCCCCATAGGCCCCATGGGCCCCATAGAACCAAAAGGAGAAGCCGCTACTGGAAGCTGGGCTTTGCCAGTAACCAATTCACTTTTCAGCCTTAAGTCATCTTCCAGCTGCAACACATAGCTGACATCTTTTTGATACATGGCAGCGTCCACAGGAATATTGACTGTTACCTCACCAGTGTAGCCACCTGGTACCCGATGATTATCGTATTCATCAACCTTAATCTCTTTGGCTTCACGGCCTGCAGAAATTCTGGCCAGTGTAACCGGATTGGTTGATTGCCACTGCAGGGTGACATGCAGGGCACGATCAAGATATTGGGCGGTGTAGTGAATAATATCCGGTTTATCGCCTGCGTTGAGTGGGGCACCTAACGTAAGCAGCAACACTATTGTATATGCAATGAACGCAAGTCTTCTCATGAATGAAACTCCTTTGCCGTTATCAATTGAACCTATTGAAGTTCAAGCGGCTTAACAGTCCGAATCTTGAAAGACTCTTCAACAACAGACACACGTGCATCAAATGTTTTTGCCCTCAAGGTTTCCGTTACTTCAGCGTCTATAACCGTAATGCCGACTTTTTGACGAATAATACGGTCAGTCAGAGGATCAATCTTTGAAAAGACAACGCCTGAATAGCTTTGGCACTCATCAATTTTAGGAAATGCCGGAAAGGCGATGGTTAATGACTTTCTCTTTGGATCGAGAGGTTTAACATCCACCAACCAGGCGGCAAGCATATCACGACTTTGTGCATCAGCTTTGGCACAGGCCCATAACACATTCCGCGGTAAAGACCGTCCCGCGCCGGGCTCAATAGTTTGGAGCCGCGCTTTAACAACTGAGCCTGCAGATGATATATCCAACGACTTATCCAAAGGCAGCGTCATCATGCCGCCATCTTTTTTCTGATAGCTATCTTTGGCAATAGTCTGTAGTCGATAAGCAACCACCAACCCCTCACCTTCAGTTGCCTTACGGGATTGAGCACCTATCTCTACAGCTGCCGTACCTGTACCGGCAGCCGACCCGGCAGAAACTCCAACGCCTGCACCAACACTGGATTCTTTACCTATGCGAAAATTAGCCAGACGCAAAGCTTCAGTAATATAGTTAAAATCAGGCTCAAAGGGAATATCTGCCAGATTAACCGGGGAAATGATTTCTAACCCCTCCATACGACCTTTTTGCACTTTCCCGCCCTGAAGATTTGCTTCTCCGGCAATTGGGGCTGCAATCGGTTGTGCTCCAACGGCCACACCGGCCTTTAAGGCGAAATCCTGCTGAATTCCGCTAAATGAGCGTTCTTTTTTCACCCTGACTTCAGGTTGGGTAGGATCAACGACTGGACCAAACTGCTTTGACCAAGCAGCACCAATATAATGGCGATCAACCGGTCGCTTGGTAATCATATATTCTTCTTCTGTCATTTCTCCAACGGTCTCTGTATGAGATTGCAGTGCAGTGCCCCCCACACATCCTGACAAGGCCAGTCCTAACAAAGCAAATGCCAATACCCCTGTTTTTTTTACAATCATAGTTCACCTCCAGATATTATGCTCCATATTCTCAAACAATTTTCAACCAAAACAAACAGTTCAACCCAAAATACAATCTATAAAAACTCATGCTAACATAACGTATTCATACCTTAGAATCAAACGTTGTCAAGCATGGAGAATAGCGACACATAGATCCTCCAACAAAAACGTTAATAACTTACGTCATCTTGCATTACGCTAAAGACAGGGTATACTTTAACAAAACTTCACGCGTATGCCTAAGCTCAAGAGGCCATTGAATGCAAACCATCTTTAGCGACCAGAACGATGAGAGACTCTCCCGATCAATAGAGGGATCTCTAAGCCTTATGCCGCTCGCGGATATTATTCAATGGATTGAAACGTCCAAAAAATCAGGCACTCTAAGGGCAACACATGAAGATTGCGTACGTCGTTTTTTCTTCCAAAACGGTCGGTTGATTTTTGTCTGGTGTGATCGAGAGGGAGAGCACCTTTATGAAGCGATCCGAGACCAATTTGGCATTAGCATGGAGAGGATATTAGATGCCATCAACCAGGCAGAACAGCTTGGAATATCATTTGTAGGACTCTTATCAAGCGAAGAAGGCATTCCACTTGAACGCTTGGGGGGGCTCATCTCCGCCTTGGCGGAAAAGTCATTAACTACCTCTCTGGCTTGGCGAGCAGGACATTTCCGGTTTAATGACTTTCTTCCTGCAGCAGTTCTTTGTGGGCCGGTCAATATAAAGCCAACCCAGGTACTGCTGGACTCTACCGTTCAGATTGATGAAGCCCGCCTTACCGAACAGTCTAACCTCGACCCGGTCTTAAATGAGGTCTACGAGTTGATTCGTAAAGGAGCTATTGATATCCCTCCTTTACCAACTGAAATGCAGTTACTCATGGACAAGATCAACAACCCGAGCCTCACGATTGACCAGATTGTTGAATGTCTGACAGACCCGTTGCTGGTTTCAAAGATTCTGAGAGTCTGCAATTCTTCTTTCTATGGCAGACGTGGCAAAGTTGACACCCTGCGGGATGCTGTGGTGTATATGGGGCTAAAATCTCTGATGAGTATTGTTACGGTCAATGCGCTCAGCGGTTTTGCCCCCCATCATGCCGAGCAGATTGAACAGATTCTACATCACTCTATGATGGTGGGTATGATTGCAAAACAGCTATCCCGCGACATGGGCGGCAACCACGATCAGGCCTTTGTCTGTGGTCTATTGCATGATATTGGCTGGATTGTGATGTTGGAGATGCTCTCAAAGTACGATCTGGACAAGGAAAAACGGGATCACCTGATGCAAGTACACCACACCACCCTGGGGGCGCTGGTAGCTAAGAAATGGAATTTTTCTGAAGAGATACAAGAAGTCATCAAAAATCATCATCTACCGGACAAAGCCGAGGCTCATCAGCAACTGGTTCAGGTCATTTATGTTTCTGATCAGCTGGCCAAGAATGAATCACCGTTGCCGGACGACGTCATCTCGATACTCGCACAACACAACAAAGACTGGACTGCACCGTTTACAGATCACCTGGAAGAACTTGACCGGGAAATCGATAGCATCCTCTCGCCCCGGTAAACCGTTTTCCCCTGCTGCTATGCATTAGCCGTAAATCGAATCAACCGTCTGCTTAACCTGCTGAACCAGTTCCGACAAGGAAGAGCGAAAATCTGCCAAACGCTTTACACCAAGACTTGTTAGCTGTCGCTCAAGTTCAAGCATATTTACACCATACACCTCACCTTCACGTTGCTCTGCGCTCTCATATTTACAGCAAAAGCCAACATTCAGGCAAATTTGGTCAGCAATATGAACCAGATGGGTCAAGGAAGACATGGCTTCTGTCTGGTTCCCATGATGATGCCGAATTACATCAACATACACCTCGGGAAAACGCCACTGTTCTGCCAGTAGCCCGCCCACTTCGGCATGACTGGTGCCAAACACTTCCATTTCCGCATGATATAGATCCAACTCCCGCTCTCTGGCAAGCACCAGTACACGGGTAAACTCATCCCTGCGTTGCTGGCTGAGGATTACCTCACCAATATCATGCAGAATACCGGCAATATAGGCCTGATCCTGCGGAATCGTATCACTGAAAGATGCCAACTTCTTAGCAACTAAACCAACACCAAAGGCATGTTCCCAACAGTGCTGCATGTTGAGTGGGCTACGATTCTGAGAATCAGTCAGCTCCAGAAAGCAGGAGGTCAGAATTATTTCAAACACCCGTTGCGGCCCAAGGTAAATCAGGGCCTGGCGAACTGAATCAATTTCCTGCAATAATTTATAGAGGGGGGAATTAACAATTCTGATGATACGCGCAGCCATTACCTGGTCAGACAAAAGGATATCTGCTACCTCTCCCATATCAACTTCAGACTCATTTAACAACTGTATGGCACGTGAAGCTGCTGCAGGTACGGTAGGAAGCACTTTAAAGGTCTTCATTATGGCTTGCGCTGTAGCCAGCGGGGTTAAACCTGTTGACATCTGTAAACTCCTGAAACCAAGTACATCAGTATGAAATTTTGTGCACTATAGCAGATGGATACAGGTATTGAAAAGAGTAGTTTCGCTCCTTGACAGTCACTATTCCGTCGCGTAGGGTACCACTTTGATTAAAAAAGTGGAATCCAGGCCGTTTTTGCTGCATAAATCGGCATTACGTATTCAAGAAAGGCTATATGTGCGCGTCATCGCCGGAGAAGCTAGAGGGATGCGGTTGTCAGCGCCTCGTGGAACAACAACACGCCCTACTACTGACCGTGTCAAAGAAGCTCTTTTCAGCCTGCTGGATAGTGCCCACCGACTGGATAGAGCACGGGTACTTGACCTGTTTGCTGGCAGCGGCGCTCTCGGTATCGAAGCACTCTCCAGAGGCGCAGAACATGTTGTTTTCATAGAAAAGAACCGGCATGCCCTTGAGTCATTACAGCAGAATCTGCTGCACACACGATTTAGTGATCGCGCAGAAGTACAGCCTTTTGACTGCCTGCAGGCCCTTGAACGCCTTGCTCGACGCAAAGCACAATTTGATCTGGTGTTACTTGACCCCCCTTATCAGGCGGGACTGCATCAAAAGGTAATTGAGCTGGTGGGGGCAACACTGCTTGCTGCGGACGGACTGCTGGTTGCAGAGACAGCGACACGTACACCGCTACCAGCATGTATCGGCTCCTGTATCCAGACTGACCGACGCATCTACGGCGACACCGCCCTTGAACTCTACATCTTGGAGCAACAAAGCCATGCCCCATAGCCGCATCGCCATCTACCCCGGTTCATTTGATCCGATTACCTACGGACATCTTGATATAATTCAACGTGGGCTCAAGATTTTTAATCATGTAATTGTGGCTGTTGCACGCAATTCCCAGAAGAACGCCCTTTTTAACATTGATGAGCGTGTTGACCTGATCAAGACCGTCTTGAAGAACGAACCTCGGGTCTCCGTTGACACCTTTACCGGCCTTCTGATAGATTATGTCGCTTCCAAAGAGGCGCATGTCGTTATCAGGGGACTGCGGGCTATTTCCGATTTTGAGTATGAATTCCAGATAGCCCAAATGAACAGCACTATCGGCCACGAGGTTGAAACCCTGTTCATGATGACCTCAGTTCAGTACGGCTACCTGTCCTCTTCAATTGTCAGAGAGGTCTGTTCGTTAGGGGGGCCGGTTGACAGCTTTGTGCCACCGGAAGTAAAAAATGCCATGCAGCAGAAATACGGTTTAAACCGCTAGGACTTGCAACACATCATATAATCAGACCAAGGAGGCAGCATGAAACTCGCAGATCGCGTTAACAAAATTCAACCATCCCCTACCCTTGCCATTGATGCCAAGGCAAAAGCACTGAAGGCCCAAGGTGTTGACGTAGTCGGCTTCGGTGCCGGTGAGCCCGACTTTGACACCCCCGCAAACATCCGTGAAGCAGGTAAAAAGGCTATTGATGCCGGTTTTACCCGTTACATGCCAGTTGGCGGCGCTGATGACCTGAAAGATGCCATCATTGCCAAGATGAAGCGTGACCACAATCTGGAATATACCCGTGATGAGATTTCCGTAGCCTGCGGTGCCAAGCACACACTCTACAACATCTCCCAAGCCCTGATTCAGGAAGGCGACGAAGTCATCATCCCTGGACCTTACTGGGTCTCCTACCCCGATCAGATCGTTCTGGCAGGTGGTACCCCGGTCTTCATCATGACCGACGAGTCAACCGGCTTCAAGATTACCCCTGATCAGCTTGACAAGACGATCACTCCCAAGACCCGGTATCTGATCCTGAACTCACCTTGTAACCCGACCGGTTCCACCTACAGCAAGGAAGAACTGGCTGCTCTGGGTGAAGTACTGCTGAAGCATGAGCATGTACTGGTGGTGGCAGACGATATTTATGAACGCCTGATCTATGATGGCCTGAGCTTCTACAACATTGCCCAGGTTGTACCGGCACTCAAATCCCGCACCATTGTGGTCAACGGTGTTTCCAAGACCTACGCCATGACCGGCTGGCGGATCGGTTATGCCTGTGGCCCCAAAGAGTTGATGGGTGCTATGACCAAGATGCAGTCCCAGTCCACCAGCAATGCCACCTCCATTGCGCAGAAGGCATCAGTTGAAGCCATGAACGGCCCTCAGGAGCCGGTTGCTGCCATGTGTGTGGAGTTTGAAAAGCGTCGTACCTACATCGTAGAGCGCCTGAACGCGATGCCCGGTGTCACCTGCTTTAAATCCAACGGCGCATTCTACGTCTTCCCCAACTTTTCAGGGGTATATGGCAAGACAACTCCGGCAGGCAAAAAGATTGAGACATCTTCAGACTTCGCAGCCTACCTGCTGGAAGACGCAAAAGTTGCGTTAGTTCCCGGCATTGCCTTTGGTGATGATCGCTATGCCCGTCTCTCCTATGCCATCAGTATGGAGAACATTAAAAAAGGCATGGATCGAATCGAAGAAGCGATCAAAAACATGAAATAATATCTTCTGGGGACGCTTCGGCGTCCCCTTTTTTATCCAAGGCATGAGGTATCCGATATGATCACCAAAGACATGATTATCGGCGATATCATCAGACAGCATCCGGCAACTGTACAGGTCTTTGCACGTCATGGACTTGAATGTTACGAATGCCAGATAGCTGATCTGGAAACCCTCGAACATGGGGCCGGACACCACAAACTTGATATTGAGATGCTCCTGACCGAACTGAACCGCTGCCTCACCTTACCTACCTGATACTACCGGAGCCCCAATGAGTGATTTTGATCAATACCTAGAGCATTTTCCTGTCGGGTTAAAGGTCAATGTCGGTATTCCGGTACCCGGTGGTGACACATTTCATGACTGGGCTGTCATCCACTCAATTGATGAAGATCTGGTTTCACTGCAACTCTCCCGAGACATCTTCCCGACAGGCGTAAAACTTAGAGTTGGTACCATTCTAGATATCCGCGCCGGCAATGAAATTGAAGGATATTCATGTCGGGCCATTATTGTCGCCGAAGGCTATCACCGGGAAGTTCTGCTGCGTCTGATTGGAGAGATTGTCTCTTCTGAATTGCGTGAATTCTACCGTATTGATGCCTTTTTACCGATCAAATACTTTATCAGTACAGAACAGAGTGAGGTCAGACTGAAGGCGGCCTGGAAAGAAAAACGGGACGCTCGACTGACAGCAGAACAAGAACGAAAGCAACAGGCAAAAAAACCTTGGGAGCGGCTTCGCGAGGCCCCGGAAACTGAAGAGCTACCTTCGGAAGAATTTGGGGAGGAAGGTTTATGGGATGACACTGGTGAAGGTCTTGACCAGCCGGATCAGGCTATATTTGACACCAGTGACCATTCCTGGGATGATGTCATCCCTCTGGCGGCAAATATCAGCGGTGGTGGTGTACGGATGTTACTACACCACAAATTTGAAAACGACACACTGGTACCGCTTGAAATTTACCTGCCCAGTGAACCGGAACCACAGATAATTGATGCCGTTTGCATTGTTGCCTTTGCTAATGAAAATTATGCTGCCACCAAGCAATTTAACCGTACCAGCTACAACACGGGACTTAAATTCAAATTTATTGAAGAACGGGATCGTGACGCCATTGTCAGCTACATCTCAAACGTTCAGCTGAAACGGATCAGACTGATGCGTGAACAGTATCTCTTCCGTAGCGGCCCCAATTCGGACAAACCAGAAATAACTCAGGAACAACGACTAAAGCTGCTATTCAAAACGGGCCTTGTCATTACTATTGTTGTCTTTGCTCTGATAAGCTTGACTATTTACTTTAAAAACTACGCTGAAAATCGCCCAAAAAATGAGATAGAGCTTATTTTTGACAAAGGATTCAGCGATTATCTCAAAAAAGTTGGCAGAAATCCATCACAAGGGCAGTAACTTATTTCAACCATTTACTGCCAGCCCAGCACCTGATACCCTTTTTCATACAGGCAGATCTCAACAAACCTTCGATACACCGGTGAATCCTCTGGTCCTTTCATGGCACTGCTCACCAGGGCCACCGTTCCTCCAGCCGCTGCGCCGATCAGACCACCCCGTAAGGCAGAACCACTAATGGCACCAATAACAGCCCCGGTTGCACCGCCAACTAAGGCTGATTTTCCAGTCTTAAGTGCAACCTCGTCTGCAAGCCGACCTTGAGCGTTGGCCTCGTCAGCACGTTTTAAACAGTCATCAATCTCCTGCTGTGCCTTTTCAGAACCTGTTGAGCGGTGGAGTTCATTAGGATAGAGCACCGGTCTTTTTGCAGCACAACCGGCGCTTATGGACAGTATAACCATAACGGCCAATAGTCTGACACTCATAATTCCCTCCCTATAGCTTCAACTTGATGAAATTGACTGTAGCACGGAAAAAGGCCGCCCGACAATATCGGACGGCCTTTTCAAACAAACCAGACAGGCTAAGAATTACTTCTTCTTTTTACCGGCCTTTTCAGCGGAACGGCCACCAACCTGCATCGGGTCGCCTTTGTAGCCCAGGGCAGCCCAGTCCATCCGCTTGGCACCCATGTGGCATTCACCACACTGCAGGGCCTGCTCTTTAGGCGCAACTTCGTGGGGAGCCGACAACCAGGCAACGGTGTTTACAAACTGGTAGCTACCACTATACGGCAGGCCTTCAGGGCTCTTGGCGCCGTTTACCAGTGCTTTTTGCCAATCATAGTTATCCCACAGCTCCTTGTACTGCTGGAAGGTGTTCAGATATTTGAACTTGCTGTCCATCGGCTGGCTGCCCTGGTAGAACTTGTAGGGATAGATCTTGGCAGTCTTATCTTTGATATCGCCAATCGGCTTGGTCATCACAACCGGCTTGGAAGGATCCTTGATCTTATCACCCAGCATGTAGCGCTCAATCTGACCATTGTACCAGGCATAGGTTGGAACAAAGTTCATGTTCCACTTGAAGGTACCTTTTTTCTTGGCAAAGGTCTCCATATCGAACTCTTCTTTGGGTTCAATCTTCTTACCTACATCAGACCACCACCAGCCAACCTTGGTTGCCTGGCCTTTAGAAATAGTGGGGATATGGCAGGTCTGACAGGCAACGGAAGCGGTATGCTTGTCCAGAATAGCCTTGTTTTTAGACTTCTGGTGAGGTGCCTTGGCACCGCTATGGCAATCAGTACACTCAACTTTGGCTGAATAGTGTGCCATCATACTGGAACGGCCGGCAATGGCATGGTCCTTAGTCTTGTGGCAATCCTGGCACATCATGCCAGCGCCGCCCTTTTCCTTCTTGGCCATATGCACATCACGGTTTTTGTCCGCAGCCAGCAGTGTTGAATCAAGGCCAGGTGACTTGACGTTGTCGCCACCACCGCCATAAAAGTGACAGTCACCACAGTTTTTCAGGCTAGGCTTAGCAACACTCTGGGCTGCCAGCTCAAGGTTCATGGAACCCTTTTCTATGGCCTTGGTATCAACATCAGCACCAACTGCAGCACGGGCATAGTTGCCTTTCTGGGCATGACAGACCAGACAGTCAACACGGGTCTTGTCATTGAAGTCAAAGCCCTTGCTGCGAGTCCAGCCGTAACCAGCATGGCACTTGCTGCAAGACTCATGGACAATACCGTCTGGACCACCAAAAACAGTAGTACAGAAACTATTGGTCATATTCTTTTTACCAAAGGTCTTGCTGCTCTTTTCCATACCTTTGACATGGTTGGGTGTGCCTTCCCACTTCCAGTGGGAGGTTTTCATTACGTCGGCAGCCTGCTTTTCATGACACTCCAGACAGACCTTGGTGACATCCTGGCCTTTTTTGAACGGTCCCTTGACAAATTCGGTGTGATCAGGACCTGCAAAGGCCTGGAAAGAAACCAGAACCAGAGCAGCGGTCAGCATCGCCACCATTCCTTTAAAACCCTTCATACCCTTCCCCTTTCGTTGTACTGCGTATAATGAGCCCAGCACCTGTTGCCGAGCATGGCATATTTAAAACGCTTTATAAGAACATATTCATATCTTGATGTCAACAATCTGTATACAGCAGCAAAAGACCATAACAGTCCGTTTTAAGCGGCTTTTTTAACATTTATTAATTTTAAAAGCATCCAGATAACCAGAACCACTCCCAGTACAAGAACCACCAAAAAGAAAACCAACGGAGACCATTGCACCTGTACCGGTACAATGGTTGGATTAAAATAAGGGGCAAGAAAATTACCACGGACCACATCCCGCATGAACGACATAACATAAACCAGCGGCAACGTGAGCCAAAGTGTGGGCAGTACTTGCTGCTTGAATCCGGTTACCAGGGTTGCCACTGCCAGCAGGATACCGATTGCCAGCAGCGCAGTTGCCACGGTTCCTCCTCCCATGAACCGTTGCAGGGTCTGTTGTGGCAGACTCAACAGGAACCAGGTACCAACACCCAGCTGAAGCAGGGTCAGCCATGAGAAGAGCTGCATCCCCAGCTTCCGGCCTGCCTCGGCCACTTCAGGATCAGATTTCAATACGGTGGTCGCATACAGCGCGCTGAACAATCCACCTACGGCAAGTGAGCCGGTAATAATGTGCAGGTAACGGGCTAACAGTGTCGGATCTGCAAGATTCAACAGACTGCCGTCGGGGGTGGTAAACCAACGACTCCAACTCGCTGGTGTGATCATCATGGTCATATTGTTGGAAAAGATGAAGCCTACAAACAACAGTAATGCTAGTACTGCCAGCAGTACAAACATGGCAAGGTTACCGAGTTTTTTGAAACTGAAGTCATAGATATAGGCCAGATAGTAGGCGATAATCAGCAGCGGAATCACTGCCAGCCAGTAGAGGCCCATCAGTACCGTACTTGAATAGAGCAGATGGCCGTAGATCACGTTGACGAACAGCAGTGGCGCCACCCCCAGGTTGATGGTAAAGGCCACCAGAAACGGCAGAGCCTTGGCCAGTTCATGGGATAGTTCCCGATGTGCCCTGCCCGGATAGAGATGGCTGATGAAGGCCACCAACCCGGTCCCCAGCATGGCATTCATGGCAAACAGGTGCAGCGGAAAGGTCAACATCAGAAAGAACTGGAACCAGCCGTTGGGGGCGGTCAGAGTATCTGCAACCGGAATCAGGCTTGCCGGATTCATTTGGCACCTCCAGTCTGCTTGGCCATGTAATCGGCCATGGCATCCTTTTCAGCCGGTGTGCCGGTATAATCCGGCATGGCGGAGTTCAGGGCAGAAAGTTTATCCAGCGCAGCCCTGATCTTGTCCCGCGACCAGCCACGCATCTTCGGCTTGATCTGCTCCATGCTGTGGCAGGCAGCACAGTTGT
>Ga0074197_1001876_pt1 | contig 16143 bp, 10 predicted proteins | sample EPASupsiteSAE305_FD_64526 | JGI IMG/M metagenome (GOLD analysis project Ga0074197, IMG submission 64526) | Bioremediated contaminated groundwater microbial communities from EPA Superfund site, New Mexico - SAE3-05 reassembly with SPADES | ecosystem: Environmental > Aquatic > Deep subsurface >...
GATCCTCGCTATGACTACTACACCGGCAACGGAGACTACCGGGATACCGGCGGCACGCCTCCGACGCCTGTTGGGTATGGACCGAATACCCGGACCGTGATGCAGATCAAAGTAGCGGCCGGCGCTGGACAGGCGTTTGCTGTGGCTCCGCTTGAGAATGCCTTTAAGCATCAAGTGGATGCCGATGGCCAACCGGCTGGCGTGTTCGAATCATCACAGAATCCGATCATCGTCGGACAAAGTGAGTATAATTCAGCCTATGGCGCCAGTTTTAAGGGGAATGACGGCCTGGTGCAGATCTATGATGAAATGTTTGGATTCAAGACGCTGGCCGGCCCGCAACTGAGAATTCCGCTGCAGCGCAAGGCTATCCAGGATGAAATGGGCGAAGCCTTTGAACAGGAATATGGCCGGATGAGCGGCAACCTTGGACTGGAGGCGCCAAACGCCCAGCCACCGAATCAGCAGATTCTTATCCTCTATCCTTTTGTTAACCCAGCAACTGAAGTGGTGAAACCTATAGGCTTGCCGCCAGGGGTTGATGTGACTCCCATCTCTTCGGCATCCGACGGCACCCAGATCTGGAAGATCACCCATAACGGGGTCGACACCCATCCGATTCATTTCCATCTGTTTGATGTCCAGCTGTTAAATCGGGTTGGCTGGGACGGGATTATCCGTAAACCTGATCTCAACGAACTGGGCTGGAAGGAGACGGTCCGGATCAGTCCGCTTGAGGACACCATTGTCGCCCTGCGGCCGTTCCTGCCCAAGCTCCCGTTTGGACTACCCGACAGCATCCGGCCGCTGAACCCAGCCATGCCGATCGGCTCGACCGCAATTTTTAACAATGTCGATGGCTTTGGCAATCCCATTACACCGGCGATTACCAATGCAATGACCAACTTTGAATGGGAATATGTCTGGCACTGCCACATCCTCAGCCATGAGGAGATGGATATGATGCGCCCAATAAGCGCCCAGGTTGACCCAGCGCTTTCCTACCCGCCCAAGGTGACCTTCGCCCGCAACGCGAGTACGGGAGTTGTCAACCTCACCTGGGCTGATGCAACGCCGATTAATTACGCCAGCCCGACAACCCTCGACACCTGGGGCAGCTTGGCTAACGAAATCGGCTACCGGGTGGAGCGGGCGCTTGTTGCGAACAACGGCAGTGTCGGCGCATACGCGAAAATCGCGGATGTTCTAGCCAACCAGACTTCCTTTACCGACACCACCACCCTTGTAAATCGCAACTATCGCTATCGCGTTGTCAGCTATAACGCCGCCGGCGATACGCTTTCCGCCCCGGTTGGCGGCCCTGCGGTCGGAGCGCCAAGCGCCCCGACCAACGTCGTGGCCACCCTCCAGGCCGGTCCGCAGGTCCAGTTGACCTGGCGGGACAATGCGACCAACGAGGCGTTTTTCCTGGTTGAAGTGAGTGTGGACGGTGGGCCCTTTACGCTTATCGCACAGGCGCCGGCGCGGAACAACACTGGTAATGTTGCCTATGTCGATACGATGGTGTCTTCCGGGCACTCCTACCAGTACCGGGTGGCGGCGGCCAATGCCAACAGCACACCGTATGTGTTTGTCAACGCCAACCCCATCTCCGCTGCAGTAGCGCCGGCGGCGCCATCGAACCTGACCGGGGCGGTGGTTCGGACCGGAAACCGGGCCGAGGTGACCCTAAACTGGGCCGATAATGCCACCACGGAAACCGGGTTTACCCTCGAGCGAGCCACCAATGCAACCTTTACCGTCGGCCTGACCACCACCAACCTGGCCGCAGACGCCACCACGGCCACCCAGTCCAAGCTGTACCGGGGAGTAACGTATTACTTCCGCGTCCGAGCGAACAATGCCGGCGGTTCCTCAGCCTGGTCAAACGTCTTCAGTGCTGTTACCCCGTAATTCCAACCTGCCGCAATCCGAGGGAGGGGCATCCCCCCTCCCTCGGCGCTTTTTTTTTTCAAACAGATGCTCTGCATGCGAGGGCAGAAGCAGCCGTCGACCGCGAGGCGGTCATGCTCTCGAGAATGATTGGCTGCAAAAAATAACCTCGTGTTGTTTCTCGTTAAATTGAGTCTTGAGATTGAAAATTGAGGGGGGTATTCTTTGTGCACGCTGCACACCATGGGCAACAAACCTCTGGGCGATATACAATAAATCCGAATTCAACAAACATCTCCCCTGCCGGATAAGCATGGAGGATGTTTTTCTTTTTTCCGATAAGGCCGGTTGCGACAATGAAGAAGTCTTTGTCTCTCATCTCGATCCTGATTCTTCTCGTCGTTTTCTTTGTGGCGGGAACCAGATTCAGCCAGCGTGGAGTTCCTCTCAATACGAACAACACCGCCGATCGTCAGATTCTTCACTACGTTGACCCCATGAACCCGGCGCACACCACCAAAGAACCGGGAATCGCCCCTTGCGGCATGCCCATGGAACCGGTCTACGCCGAGGAGGGGGCGCTTGGCGGCTCTGGCCTTCCCGGATCAATGCTTTCAACCTCTCCGGGCGCGGTCACAATCAATCCGCGCAAACAGCAAATCATTGGCGTGCAGCTCGGCGAGGTCACGAGGACCAAAGAAACCCACCGGCTCCGGGCCTTGGGCCGGATCAGACCTGACGAGAACCAGGTGTTTACCTTGGTTGCGGCCACCGATGGTTGGCTGGAGGAAGTCAACGAGAGCACCACGGGCAGCCTGGTCAATGAGAATCAGCTCATGGCCCGGATCAAGGTCTACAACTACGACTTTTTTAGCTGGCAACAGCGGTACCTGACCGAACTCGGCTACACCAATCGTTTACCAGTGTCTACAACGCCTCTTGCTGGAGCGGACCAATCCCGAAGGCGAGTGACCACTGGAGCGGGCTATCAGGCCGGTTTACCCATCTCCGAATCTGAAGCCCGAATGATTCGACGGGGATCAACCATCTCACAAATGGCCAGCGACGCAGAGCAACAGCGCATGGCCGACGAGCCCATGCCGGGCAACCCGCCTCCAGCGAGACACACGCGGGCCAGTTCTCAGCCCACCCCAGGAATGGCGACAGCAACACCACCACCGGAACCTGCTTCACCATCCGGGATGGACCATTCCGAACACATGGACGGCATGGTCCCGGAGAGCGATGAAGGCTCTGGCGGCAGCCGCGACAAAAATCTCCTCTATTCCAGCAAAGGGCGACTGGAACTGCTCAATTTCGGTGTTGTGGAAAACCAGCTGAAAGAACTGACCGAAAACGGTTCCTACATCACCCATGTCGACCTGCGCTCGCCGGTCAATGGCTATGTGCTCGAGCGCAAGGTCTCCTCACTCCAGAAAATCGAGAGCGGCGCCGAATGTTTCAAGATCGCTGACCTCGGCAGGGTCTGGGTCGAGGTTGATTTGTATGACAGCGAGGCGAAGCACATCCAGCCTGGGATGGAGGCCAGAATCTCTCTGCCCAAAGAAAACGAACATTTTACCGCGACGGTCAGCGAGGTGCTGCCCCGGTTCGACGCGGTTTCGCGCTCCTTGAAAGTCCGTCTGGAAATGGACAACCCCGCCTCTCTGTTCCGCCCCGATATGTTCGTCGATGTCCAATTTCTGATCCCCTTGCCAGAAGCAATCACGGCGCCGTCGAGTGCAGTGCTTGATTCCGGCAAGCGCAAGACCGTGTATGTGGTCATGGAGGAAGGTGTCTTCGAGCCACGTGAAGTGGCGATCGGCTGGCAGACGAGCGAGCGGGTCGAGATTACCAAGGGATTGCAGCCAGGCGAGAAAATCGTCGTGTCGGGCAACTTTCTCATCGATTCGGAAAGCCGCATGAAACTGGCGGCTGCGCGGTTGATGGAGGATAAGGCTGAACAACCCGCCCAGCCTCAGGGGCCAGCGGCAGCGGTGGCGCCGACACCAGCAGCGGCGCCTGCACCGCAGCCAACCCTGCCCGCCGCCGATCCGCAAAAATCCTCGGCGGACAAGTCCAAGGATCCGGTCTGTGGAATGAGCGTCAACCAGGACCAGGCCATGGCTGACGGTCTGACGGCCGAAGTGGACGGGAAAACCTATTCTTTTTGCAGTGCGGACTGCAAGGAGCAGTTCGAGCAGGATCCCCAGCGTTTTTTGACGGAAGAGGCAGATCATCCGGTGCACTCCGATGCTCCAGCCCATGGCGGGCGCTCGCATGATTAACCGTATCGTCGATTTTTCGGTCAAGCACCGGTTCATCGTTTTTCTCCTGGTGGCCGCTGCCTGTATTGCCGGCTGGTGGTCGATGCAACGTCTGGCCCTGGACGCCATCCCCGATCTCAGCGACACCCAGGTGATCATTTATTCGCGCTGGGACCGAAGCCCCGACATCATCGAAGACCAGGTTACCTACCCCATTGTCAGCGCCATGCTGGGGGCGCCCAAGGTCAAGGCGGTGCGGGGGTTTTCCGATTTCGGCTACTCCTATGTCTACGTGATTTTCGAGGAGGGCGCCGACATCTACTGGGCCCGCTCACGCACCCAGGAATATCTCTCCGGCGTGCTTCCCGGCCTGCCGCAAGGGGTAAAAACCGAACTCGGGCCCGACGCCACCGGTTTGGGCTGGATCTTTCAGTATGCCCTGGTGGACACATCCGGCAAACACAGCCTGGCTGACCTTCGTGCCTGTCAGGATTGGTATCTGCGCTACCATCTGAAGGCCGTTCCCGGGGTGGCCGAGGTCGCACCCATCGGCGGTTTCAGCAAACAGTATCAGGTAAATGTCGATCCCAACCGCCTGCAGGCTTACGGCCTTTCCATTGGCAACGTGGTGGATGCGGTGCGCGGCGGCAACATCGAAACCGGGGGCCGGTTGATCGAATTTGGCGGCGCCGAGTACATGGTGCGGGGACGGGGGTATGCCACCTCCCTTGCCGATTTTGAAAACATCCTGCTCGCCACCAGCGAGAGCGGCACTCCGATCCGGATCAAGGATATCGGCAAGGTCGAACTGGGGCCGGATCTGCGCCGGGGTGTTGCCGACCTGGACGGCAGCGGCGAGGTGGTCTCCGGCATCGTGGTGATGCGGCAGGGGCAAAACGCCCTTGATGTCATCGAACGGGTCAAGGCAAAACTCCAGCAGATCGCGCCCGGCCTGCCGGAAGGCGTGAACGTCGTGCCGGTGTACGACCGTTCGGAACTGATCCTGCGCGCCATCGCCAATCTCAAGACCACCCTGATCGAGGTGGTGGTCACCGTTGCCCTGGTGATCCTCCTCTTTCTCTGGCATATCCCCAGCGCCCTCATTCCGATGATCACCATTCCGGTGACGGTGCTGCTCGCCTTTATCCCCTTTCAATGGATGGGGGTGAGCGCCAATATCATGTCGCTGGGCGGCATAGCCATTGCCATCGGCGCCATGGTCGATGCCGCCATCGTGGTGGTCGAGCAGACCCATAAGAAACTGGAGGAATGGGAACAGGACGGCCGCAAGGAGGACTATCATGCGGTCGTCGTCCAGGCGGTGAAACAGGTGGCCGGGCCGAGTTTCTTTTCCCTGCTGGTGATCGCCGTCTCGTTTCTGCCGATCCTGACCCTGGAGGCGCAGGAGGGCCGCCTGTTCAAACCCCTGGCTTACACCAAGAACCTCTCGATGATCGTGGCCGCTTTTCTGGCGATCACCCTTGATCCGGCCCTGCGGTTGACCTTCACCCATCTGCGGAACTTCAATTTCCGGCCGCGCTGGCTCTGCCGGGCAACCAATGCCGTGGTTGTGGGCGCCATCCATTCGGAAGAAAAGCACCCGATCAGCCAGTGGCTGATCCGGATATACCGCCCGGTGGCGGAGTGGTCCCTGCGCTGGAAGGGGGTGGTGTTCGCCGTGGCGCTTGTCCTGATGGTCGGCACGGCGCCCATCTTTTTCAAGCTGGGCTCGGAGTTCATGCCCGCGCTGGATGAAGGCTCCCTGCTCTACATGCCCTCGACCATGCCTGGAATTTCCATCGGCGAGGCTCAGCAATTGCTACAGGCCACCGACCGGATCATCAAGCAATTCCCCGAGGTGGAACGGGTGCTGGGAAAGGCTGGCCGCGCGGAAACTTCCACCGATCCGGCGCCGCTGTCGATGCTGGAAACGGTGATCATCCTTCGTCCCAAGGACCAGTGGCGATCAGTCGACACCTGGTACTCCGATTGGGCGCCCGGCTGGTTGAAGTCGGTCCTGCGCCGCTTCAGCCCCGACCACATCTCTCAGGAAGAACTGATCAGCCAGATGAACGAGGCCCTGCGTTTACCCGGACTAGCCAATGGCTGGACCATGCCGATCAAGGGGCGGATCGACATGCTGACCACCGGCATCCGCACCCCGATCGGCCTGAAAATATCGGGAGACGACCTGGCTGCCATCGAAACGATCGGCTCGAAGGTCGAGGCACTTCTCCCCGCAGTCCAAGGCACCCGCAACGCCTTTGCCGAACGGACCGGCAGCGGCTATTTTCTTGATTTTAAATGGGATCGCGAGCAGCTGGCCTTTGCCGGCCTGACCATGGAGCAGGCCCAGGCCGCAGTGCAGAACGCCATTGGCGGCGAAACGGTCACCACCACGGTGGAGGGACGGGAACGCTACAGCGTCAACGTTCGCTATATGCGCGATTTCCGTCAGGATCTGCCGGCGCTGCGTCGCGTCCTGGTCGCTGGAGAAAAGGGACAAGCCCAGATCCCCTTCGGCCAGCTGGCCGAAATCGAGGTGACCACCGGCCCATCCATGATTCGCAATGAGGATGGGCTCTTGACCGGGTACGTCTATGTGGATCTGGCCGGACGGGACCCGCGCAGCTATATCGAGGAGGCGGACCGGTTGATCCGGGACAAGGTGGCGTTGCCCCCAGGGTATGCCGTTTCCTGGAGCGGCCAGTACGAGGCCATGGAGCGGGTGCAGGAACGGATGCAAGTGGTCCTGCCCCTCACCCTTTTCCTAATTTTTCTGCTGCTCTATCTCAACACCCGCTCGCTGACCAAGACCTGCATCGTCTTGCTGGCGGTCCCTTTCTCCGCCATCGGCGCGGTGTGGCTGCTCTATCTGCTCGGATACAACATGAGCATCGCGGTCTGGGTGGGCTTGATCGCCCTGCTCGGGGTTGATGCTGAAACCGGGGTGTTTATGCTGCTTTACCTGGACATCGCCTACGAGCAGGCCAAAAAGGAGGGGCGGATGTCGAACCTCACGGATCTGCGCGCCGCGGTGCTGCAAGGCGCGGTGACGCGGCTGCGGCCGAAACTGATGACCACGGCCACCCTCTTCCTCGGGCTCGTGCCGATCATGTGGTCCATCGGAACCGGCTCCGATGTGATGAAACGGATCGCGGCCCCCATGATCGGCGGTGTTTTTACCTCATTTTTGCTGGAATTGCTGATATATCCCGCTATATTCGAACTCTGGAAATGGCATGGCGAGGTGAAAAAGCTGAGGAACCCAGGGGGCCGAGTTGCGTAACCATCTCATGAAAAATGGTGTCCGTCCCAACTCCCCGATGCAACAGCAAAATAGAAAAAAGGGAACAGCCTTTTTAATCCCAAGGAGTATGCGATGAAAAGAAATTTGTTGTCCGCTGCGTTAATGACATTCCTCGTGCTGACCCTTGCTGGTTTCGTCCTGGCCCAAGAGGATGTGAAAACGGCGCCCTCCTGTAAATATTGCGGCATGGATCGAACCAAATTCGCCCATAGCAGGATGGTTGTGACCTATGACGACGGCGCCAAGGTGGGCGTCTGCAGCCTGCACTGCCTGGCTATTGATCTCTCAATGAACATCGATAAAACCCCGATGGTCATTGAGGTGGGAGACTACTTCAACAAACGTCTGATCGATGCGGAAAAAGCGTATTGGGTGATTGGCGGCAACAAGCCCGGAGTCATGACCAAGCAGGCGGCATGGGCCTTTGGCAACAGGGTGTATGCGGAAAAATATATCAGAGAATACAAGGGCATCCTGGCAACCTTTGACGAGGCGATGAAGGCGGCCTATGAGAACATGTACGCCGACACCAAAATGATCAGGGAAAAGCGAAAAGCGCAGAAGATGCAAGAGGCTGATAAAAAGTAAGAGTGGGCGTCAGGCCTGATCCCACATACAAATCAACAACAGGAGGGTTTCATGAAAAAAGGAATGCTGACCGCTGTATTGACGACATGCTTGCTGTGCCTTGCCGGATTGGTTCTGGCGGAGCAGGCTGACGTGCAAAGCTCTCCATCCTGTAAATACTGCGGGATGGACAGGGCCAAATTTGTCCACAGCAGGATGCTCGTCACCTATGACGACGGCTCCAAATTGGGCACTTGCTCCATTCACTGCCTGGCAACCGATCTTGCCGTCAACATTGATAAAACTCCGGTTGCAATTGAGGTGGGCGACTACAACAGCAAAGAACTGATTGATGCGGAAAAGGCCTTCTGGGTCATTGACGGCAGCAAGCCTGGAGTCATGACCAAACAGGCCAAGTGGGCTTTTGCCCAAAAAGAGGATGCGGAAAAGTTCATCAAGGAAAACGGCGGGACCCTGGCGACCTTTGATGCGGCCATGAAGGCGGCGTATGAGAGCATGTATGCCGACACCAAGATGATCCGGGAACGAAGAAAAATGAAGAAGATGCAAGGGACTGGACATCAATAAAAATATCCTTGATCAGGAGGCGCTGTCATGCAGATTTTCCGTGGGGTCGTAACGGCTGTTTTTTTTGCCTTTGTTGTGCTGTTGTCCATATCCAGGGCGGCTGATTCCGCCCAAGTGGCGCCCGTTGCCGCCACCCCAGCGGACAAGTGCCCGGTCTGCGGCATGTTTGTGGCCAAATATCCGGATTTCCTGGCCCAGATCATCTTTACCGATGGTTCGCATGCACTGTTTGACGGCGCCAAGGATATGTTTAAGTACTTCTTCGACCTCAAAAAATACAATGCGGCCAAACAACGGTCCGACGTCGCGTCTATCTATGTCATGGATTATTACAGCATGAAACCGGTAGACGGCCGAACAGCCTGGTATGTGATCGGCAGCGATGTCTTCGGACCGATGGGCCGGGAACTCATCCCCTTTCAACAGGAAACAGAGGCCAAGGAATTCACCAAAGACCATTCCGGGAAGCAAATACTCCGTTTTGATGAGGTGACCCCAGAACTGATCAAAGGATTGGAATGATCCTGGAGAGAAAATCAGATGTTTTCTTCTGTTCACTCCTCATCGGCGTGCTGCTGCTCTGCCTGATGTTTGTGGATGCCGCGGTCAGCCAACGCCTTGATCGGCAAAGGATCCAGGAACGGCGGGCAATCGTCAGGGCGCTGGCGTTAACGGACCTGTGCCTGACGACCGAAGCGCGCTACACCCGTCATCCCAGCATGGCGGATCTGCACACGCCGTTTCAGGATCACCCGCTGTCTCTCGATCATTTACCCTCAGGCGCCCTCATGGCGCCCCCGCCCCATCTCCAGCTTCAAGCCGGGGGTGAGTAATGGGCGCCATTGAAAAGCAGCAGCATATTCTCGACTTTACCCTCTCGTCGCTGGGAAGGAGAAAAGGCAAGAATATCGCCCTGATCATCGTGTACACCTTTGTCATCTTCCTGATAGCGTCTGTTTTATTCCTCGCCGACTCCCTCAAGAAAGAAGCGGCCCAGATTCTTCAGGATGCGCCTGAAATGACGGTGCAACGGCTGGTGGCGGGCCGGCAGGATCTGGTTCCCCTCCACTATATTGAGTCGATCAAGGCGATCAGGGGCGTGCAATCGGTAAAACCACGGCTGTGGGGATATTATTACGACGCATTCAGCGGCGCCAACTATACCCTCATGGTCAACGCCGATTTGAACGACCATCCTGGAGCGATTCTCATCGGCGCCGGCGTGACCAGGCGAAGTGAACCCGGAAAGCCTCTACAGTCCCTGCGCAAGAATGACCGCATCCCTTTCAAGACGTATGAGGGCGAGGTGCTGACCTTGCAAGTCAAGGGGGTGCTTCCTGCTGCCTCGGAATTGGTGACCGCTGATCTGATCCTGCTCTCGGAGCCGGATTTCAGAAAGCTGTTTGCCTTCCCCCATGATCGGGCCACGGACCTGGTGCTGACGGTCAAAAACACCAAGGAGCTGGCCACGATTGCAACCAAGATCACCCGGATTCATCCAGACAGCCGACCGATCCTGCGAAACGATATTCTGCGGACCTATGATGCGGTTTTCGACTGGCGCGGCGGGGTGATTTTGATGATCCTGTCGGGTGTTTTCTTGGCCTTCATCATCCTCGCCTGGGACAAGGCCACGGGATTAAGCGCCGAGGAAAAACGTGAAATCGGGATTCTTAAAGCTATCGGATGGGAAACCGCGGATATTCTGCTGATGAAATTCTGGGAAGGAGCGGCCGTCTCCTTGACCTCCTTTTTCCTGGGAATCTTTCTCGCCTACCTGCATGTTTTCCTTGCCTCTTCCCTGCTGTTTGAACCGGTCTTGAAGGGATGGTCGGTCCTTTATCCCCATTTCAGACTGACGCCCCATATCCACAGTTATCAGATAGCAGTCCTGTTTTTTCTAACGGTCATTCCCTACACCGTGGTCACCATCGTGCCGTCGTGGCGGTCGGCAACGATTGACCCGGATGCCGTGATGAGGATGTAAGCCTATGATCCATCTTCAGGATATCCGAAAGGTGTTTAACGCGGGCCAACCGAATGAATTCGTGGCCATCGAAGGGGTGCATCTCTCTATCGATTCCCATGTGGTCACGGTATTGAAAGGGCCAAGCGGTTCAGGGAAAACCACCCTGCTCAGCCTGTTAGGCTGCATGGCCAGGCCGACTTCGGGGCGTATCACCCTGCAAGAGCGAGAAATCACCAGCCTTCCCGAACGGTTTCTTACCGAAATCAGACGGGAAACCTTTGGGATGATCTTCCAGCAGTTCAACCTCATCAAAGGTCTTACCGCGCTGGAAAACGTGATGCTTCCCGCGTATCCCAAGGGTGAAAAACATGCCGTCTTGAAGCGGCGAGCCATGGATCTGCTTGCGTTGCTCAATCTTGCCGGCAAGGCCTTGGCGCGGGTGGAGTGGCTTTCCGGCGGCGAAGCCCAGCGAACCGCCATTGCCAGGGCGCTGATCAACAATCCGGCCATCGTTATCGCCGACGAACCGACTGCCCACCTGGATTCCACCCTCTCCTTGGAATTCATGGAAATTATGCGGCAGCTGAAAGAAGATGGAAAAACCATCCTCATTGCCAGCCATGACCCCATTGTCTATGCTTCGGATGTCATTGACCGGATGGTTGAAATACGAGATGGCAGGATTGTGCCCCCTGGGGATGGCGGCGTATGATTTTTCATCCCGGCATTCTTGCCTTACTGCTCGGCTCGGGGTTGATTTCGGCCATGCTGTGTTATTCCGCCTACCACGGCATGCGGATCATTCGCCATTGGGACATCCACAGAGGCAGCGAAAGGCAATTGGCACTGGAACGCCGGACCTATCTGGTGTCGACCGTCATGAGCTATGCCTTGGGATTCCAGATTCTTTCCCTGTTTCTGTTTATCTATACGGCCGACACCCTCAGCCCCCTGTTCGTCGGCGCCATGTGCGCAGCCGGGAGCCTCAAGGTCAATAGTTTTGGGTATCCGGCCCTTATTGGCAAAATCGTCAATTGCCTGCTCGCCGGTTTGTGGCTCATCGTCAACGCCACCGACAACAAGGCGCATGATTACCCTTTAATCCGGACGAAATACTGGCTGCTGCTCGTCATTACGCCCCTGGTGCTTGGCGAAACCTTCATCCAGGCGGGGTACCTGCTGAGCCTGCGGCCGAATATTATTACCTCCTGTTGCGCGCTGGTGTTCAGCACTGAATCCAAGACGATCCTCTCCGATCTGCTCAGCCTGCCCCGTTCGTGGTCACAGATCGCTTTTATTTCCAGCATGATCGTTACTTTGGCCCTGGGACTGTCCGTCTACCTGAAAAACAAGGGCGTACTGCTGTTTTCCCTGGCCTCGCTCCTCCATTTCCTCCTCTCCATCAGTGCGCTCATTTCGTTTATCAGTATGTATATTTATGAACTGCCAACCCATCACTGTCCGTTCTGCCTTCTGCATCAGGAATATGGCTACATCGGTTATCCCATGTATGGCGCGATGCTTGTGAGCGCTGTTTCCGGAATGGGCGCCGGCGTTATCCACCCGTTCCGCGCCGTTGCAAGTCTCCGCCAGGTTGTTCCGCGTATTCAAAAACGATTTGCTCTGGTTTCGGTCATCGCCACTTTGATTTTTGCGCTGATAACAGGATATGGGATTCTCTTCTCAAGCCTGAAAATGGCAGCCTGATCGTTTTTTTTACTGGATAAAACGCAATTTTCCCCTGACCTGACCCCTGAAAAGGCAGGCAGGCCCCTCCTGATTGGCCGCCCCTTCCGCGTAGCAGATCTCTTCCCGCGAATTCAGCCTACAGATATTTCATGTTATTCCGTTTCTAAATCAAGCGAAGCATGCTGATCACAGCAACACTCCGTCCAAGCGGGTGCGTCATGTCGACCGCAAAGGAGAACAAGCTATAACGAGAAATCTCCTCGCTGTGCTCGTCGACATACAGACGCGCTTCACTTTTGAAAGAGAAATGGAATGAGATCATATCCATTACAGTGCTTGCCTGCACCTGACCTCAGGTGGAGCCAGGCAGGCCATGAGACTGTTTTCGAACTCCGTCTGTGGGTGTACCACAAAGTGCCTTGACAATATAAATTATCATTCTAAGATGAGAATAAGGGGGCGGCAGATTCAAAGTAGTTTTTATAAGAGACGTCCTCTTGCTCATAGCTTGAACTCCAGTTTATCTGAACGATTATCTGTGCAAAATCCAACTTTCTTTTTGTTTGTACAAGAGGCAAACCCTTTATGGGTTTCGTGATCCAGGCAGAGTTGTCGCTGGGATTTAATCTTATTTTGTTTTCCATCGCGTAAAGCATGGCCTGTTTATTGCTGCCACATGGTGGCTATTAACATGTCTGTGATTTGATCACGGACAAAGAAGTCTCAAGAAGAAGAAAGGAGGAATCGCATGAGAATCGCTGTCATTGGATTGGTTATAATTATCCTGTCGGCCGGCAGCAGCCACGCAGCAGCACGGTCAATCACCATGGCGTCCACGCCAACAGAAGTTGTCGCCGGCTCTTCCGTGCGCCTGCAGTGCACCGCCACCGGAGGTTGGCTGTCTCCACTGGTTTCCGCAAAGGTCACCATTAGAAATCCCGGCGGCACGGCCATCGTGTCCGGACAATCCATGGGAATCAACGGCGCCATAGCAAGTTACAACTACCAGGTCCCGGCGGACGCAACCTCCGGGAACTGGAATTACAGTTGTGAAATCAGGGATCGTCGAGCAAGGATAACTAGCTCCAGCGGATTTACTGTCGCCAAATCACCTACACTGGTCAACGGCCCCATCCCGGCCCACAACACCATCACCAAGTATGTGGGGTCTGTTACCTGTTTAAGCTGCCATGCGACCGAGGGAACCCAAATGGTCAACAGCCTCCACGCCAAGTGGAAGGCCCCAACACCGGAGCTGACCAATACCAAGGGGGAGGAACTCGGCAAGGCGATGCGCGGTATCAACACCTTCTGCACGTACGCCATGTCGTCGAAAAACACCTGTTTTTCCTGTCATGTTCGCTCCGATGGCAATGCGCCGCATCCTGCCGAAGCTAAGGACATCGATTGCCTGATGTGCCATAGCGACACCTACCAGAGAAAATTCGTCACCGATCCCAACAATACCCAGACCGTGACCAACGTTTTGGGACAAACCAAGACCTACGTCTTTGGCAAGTCCGACAGCCAGGGCAACTACATGGTTGAGCCTGATTACAGCAAGATGCCGGCCGGAACCATCATGGAGAATTTGGCTAGAACCGTCCATTTGCCCACCAACAAATCGTGCCTGCGCTGCCATGCCACTGCCGGTGGCGGCGATTGGACAAAACGAGGCGACATTGGCCTGAATTCAGCCAACCCGACCGTTGACCAGGATGTGCACCTGTCGCAAAATGGCGGCAAGTTAACCTGTGTTGATTGCCACTCTGCCCTGAATCATAAAATTAGCGGCCGGGGCATTGATTTGCGGGGCACAGAGGCCGATCCTCCTACCTGTCAGACATGTCACACCGCAGCCCCGCATGCCGACGCAACGCTTAACAGGCATGCGGCCGGGCAGGTGAGTTGCCAGGTGTGCCATATCCGCGAGTATGCTAAGGGTGGCGCTACTGAAATGTCTAGAGACTTCAGGACTCCGGTATGGAATGCCACGCAACTAGCCGGTCAGGGAGGTTTTATCGGGGAGGAGATCAAAAAGTCTTTTGTCAAACCCGAGTACGTCTGGTTTGACGGAACATCTTACGTTTATAACACCGGTGAAACCATCACAGCAGGTGCCAACGGCGTCTACCACATGGCCAAGGCCAATGGAGCTCCCTTTGACGGCAAGTCTTCCATTGTCCCCATTAAGAGACATTTTACCTTTGTACCCCTGCATGAAAGCGGCAAGATCGTCCCGCCCGCCATCGTGTGGATGTTCATGACGGGGAGATTTGATGACGCTGTCCAGAAGGGAATGGCAGAGCAGGGGATGACCGGCAAGTATTCCTATGTTGAAGCTGATGCCGAGATGCTGATTACCCATGGCGTGGAGCCGAAATCCAAAGCGCCTTCCTGCATCGAATGCCATAACAATTCAGGCAACACGCCGGATGGCGCCGGCATGGTTCCCTTTACCTCGCTGGGCTACCACACCGTTCCCAATGCGGTGAAATCCTGCACCCTGTGCCATGAAAGCAAAAGTCTTAGCTGGGCATCGACCCATCAGAAGCACAGAGGTGAGGTGTCGTGTTCCAGTTGCCATACCAAGGCGCCGACAGGACTTGTCAAAGCGAGAAGCGTTCTCTGCAGCAGTTGCCATGAGAGTAAATCATGGCAGGGGTCCGAAATCCACAAGAAGCATTTGGAAAAAAATATCAAGTGCGCTTCCTGTCATACCTTCAGCTAACCTCGCCGAGAAGAGCTGAAGATCCATTGGCGATTGCGCGGCATATTGACGACCTGTGGCCATGCCCTGTTGGGCATGGCCGCAGGCGGCTCGGAGCAATGACTCGTCACGATGATTTCCCGGAAACCGGCTGCTGAATGGCGACCATCAACAATCCGGCGACTCCTCCGGACACGGCGAGGCTGAGGAAGAGCGCGGTATAGCCGTAATGGGAGATCAGCTGTCCTCCCGCAAACGGTCCCAGGAAAAAGCCGCCCTGCATCATGACCAGCAGCAGGTTCTGGTTCATGGCGCGGGCGGTGGGCGGCGAAATATCGAACATGGCGGCGGACTGCAGCGGCATGGCGATCCCCCAGCCGAGACCGGAAACAACAGCCAGAACAAAAAACAGGCCAGTGGAGCGGCACAACGGCAGCAGTCCGTAGCAAACAGCCACGGCGACCAATCCCGCCGCGCAGAGCAGGGCCTTGTTGTATCGATCAAACAGCCAGCCGCCAAGCAGGCGGACAACGATCATCGCCAGGGTGGCAAGGGTGAAGAAGAGGCTGGCGTTGGCGATTCCGACCGAGGCGGCAAACTGCTTGAGGTAAAAGAAAATGGCTGCGTAGCCGCAGAAAAAGAGCAACGCCGAGAGGAGCAGCAACACCACCGGACGGGAGCCGAGGCTTGCCTTCAGACCGGCCACGCCGGGAGAACTGGAATTTTGCGGCTCTCCGGTCTGCTGCGGCAAATGCGGCAGCATCAGGACGAGCACCGGAAGAAGCGCGATCAGGGCCGCCGCATTGAGCACGAGTGCAAAGGCCGACGGGGGGATTGCGAGTAGGTCAAAGAGCAGCGGAATAACCGCATAGGGAATCAGGCGCACAAGGGAAACATAGCCAAAGGCGCGGCCGCTCATCCCAGGGGGGATAAACGGCACCAGCATGGTGATCAACGAGGCCAGGACGCAGATAAAACCCGCTCCTTGCAACAGGCGCGCAGCCACAAGCAACGGCACGGTGGCGACATGACCAACCATGAACAGCGCCGCTGAAAACAGCAGCGAACCGCCGACCAGCCAACGGCGGGCCGAGCCGGCATGCACCAGGGGGGTGATCAGCGGTTGGACGATCAGCGCCGCCAGGCCGTC
>Ga0074197_1001877_pt1 | contig 16142 bp, 20 predicted proteins | sample EPASupsiteSAE305_FD_64526 | JGI IMG/M metagenome (GOLD analysis project Ga0074197, IMG submission 64526) | Bioremediated contaminated groundwater microbial communities from EPA Superfund site, New Mexico - SAE3-05 reassembly with SPADES | ecosystem: Environmental > Aquatic > Deep subsurface >...
CGATACGCTGGTGCTGGGCTGCACCCACTACCCTCTGCTGAAAAAAGTCATAGCCGAGGTCATGGGACCGGACGTCACCCTGGTGGACTCTGCCGAAGAGACCGCCCGCACCGTGGCGGCCATCCTGCAGGAAAAAAATCTGCTGCGCCCTCCGGCAGAACTTGGCAATCACCACTATTACGTCACCGATGTACCGGCCGGATTCATACGGGTTGGTAATCGTTTCCTGGGCGGCAAGCTGGGGGATGTGTACCAGGTTTCACTTGATGACTGCCGGCTCTCCACGGAGAAAGACTGATGGCTATACAACACAAACAACGTATCGGCGCAGATGTGCTCGTGCCTTTTATCCTGATCGCCCTGGTATTTGGCGGATTATTCTGGCAAAAATACCAGGAGGCCCGCCAGCTGCCTGACGCACCGCCCGGTAAACAGGGGCCGGCTGCCACAAAAAAGGTGACACTCTTTTTTGGCGACAACGAATCCCACCTGGTCAGGGAAGCCCGTGAAGTTGACACGTGCGAAGACCGGACCACCTGCCTCCGCTCACTGCTGGAAGAACTGTTTGTCGGTCCGGTCGGAGAGCTGGTCGCCGTTATCCCGGAATGGGCCTCAATCAACAACGTCAGGATAGAAGGGGATCTGGCCACTATTGATCTTGGCAAGGACTTTGCTGAAGCACTTGAGCCCGGCAGCTCGGCTGAAATGATGGCAGTCTACGCAATAGTCAACACAGTCTGCATCAACATGCCGGAGATACGGCACGTCAAGATCACCCTTGACGGCGATCAGGCAGCACGCCTGCGCCATCTGGATCTGTCCGAACCTCTGGAACCCGACTACTCTCTGGAGCCGCCCTCACCTGCTGTAACGCCGCAGCAGAAAAGAATGTAGAGGATACCACCATGCTGCTGGGCTATAACCACAACATCAACTACAAAGGTTCTGTATTCCACATCCAGACCGAAGACAGCGGCGTTAAAAACCCCCACATCATCACCCTGCTGTATCGTGAAGGCGTGATTCTCTGCTCGAAGAAGACCAGCTATGCAGACATCCTCAAGATCGACAACCTAGAGGCTGTTGTTGAAGACCTGATGAAAGAGCAGCACAAAGACATGCTGCGCCGCCTGAAAAGCGGTGAATTTGATGACAAGGCCTTTGGCACCACTCAGCAGCAGCCCTCCCAGACACCCCCACCAGAACCACAACAAAAAGAAGAGCACCCGGTGTCTACTCCAGCAGCTGCCATGGCAGACACTACCGGCATTGACCTGCTTTTTCAGGAAACTGTACAGCCGCAGTCCCCAGACACCACGGCCCCTCCCAAGCCCAGCGAAGCACCTGCCAAAAAACAGGAGGCGGTCAGCCTGGATGACGCAATCCTCAATTTTTTTGGCGCCTCGAAGTAGCATCCACTCAAATCCGATCTGTTTTTTTATACGCCACAAAAAATATCGCAAAAAAATATTGACTCTCATCCCGACATTTGCTAAATAACTTTTCTCACCAAGCGGGAATAACTCAGTGGTAGAGTGCAACCTTGCCAAGGTTGAAGTCGCGAGTTCGAATCTCGTTTCCCGCTCCAAGCTAATTAAAGGGAATCCTTATGGATTCCCTTCTTTTTTGCCTCGGCTTTCACCAAAACTTTCACCAAACGGTACAGGCACAACCTTTCAGACCGCCGTATAAGCCACTTGCGGCAGTTCCAATGCTGGTGGTAGATAGCCATACCCATTGGGCAGTTGCTGCATCTGAATCATCTGAGGCATCCGCCCATTGGGAAACAGAAAGTCTTCTCCAAAGTAGGCCAGAATCTTCATGGCATCCTGCTCTAGCCCCTCGACATAGTTGCCGTACACCTCGAACACCATTTTTTTATCCCGGTGCCCCATCAGACTGACCAGCCTGAGCATATCAATCCTGATGGTCAGCGCCCAGGCTGCAAAGCTATGGCGCATGCAGTAAGGAACTTTGTACGGCAGGTCTGCCTTGATAAACGCCTTTTTCCAGATGTTGTTGGAAAAATTGGCAGCACTGAAGCTCTGGCCGGTTGGTTTGGTAAGGAGATAGTCCCCTTTGGACCGGCTCATGACTTCATCAAGACGCTGACGAATTGCCCTGGTGATTGGAATCTTGCGGGTGCGGTATTTGGTTTTGCCCTTTTGCTTCTCCACATTTCTGACAATGGTGTTTTGAATCAGAATGTGGTTGTCCTTGATATCACTTTTCCTTAATCCGGCTATCTCAGAGCTGATCATACCGGTCATAATCATAATTTCGACAATCGGCTGATACCAGGGGTCAATATGTTCCAACAGATGAACCCAATCGTCAAAGCGGAACACTTCCCGTTCCTTTTCTTCCGAATCAGGCAGGTCATGGGCTCTGATATTGCCTAACGGGTCAGGAAGCACCCAGCGAAACTCTTCACAGGCGTCTCGCCAGATGGCCCGCATCGGGATAAAAATACCCTTAATCCGTTTCTTGGACAGAGGCTGGCCTTTTTGTGGTCCTTTTTTCAGCTTCATTTTGGCAATGAACTGTTTCACCACTGGCCCGGAGATCTGAAAGAAGGTCATATCCTTGAAGAACGGCAACAGCCATCCATCAATCGAACACTGCCAGTCCACCATCTTTGCGGTAAAACGCGGATTAGCCCGTACCCTTACCAGCCATTGCTGAACATAGTCGCCAAAGAGGATGTCTTTCGGCTCTGGCTGAAATTCCCATCCCTCCAGCTTGGCAAACAGCGCCTTCTCTTCATTTGGTGCGGTGGGAAAGGCTTCAGCAAAAATAAATTTACCCGCCGCAATTTTTTCCATCTGTCGATCAAGCCAGACTCTGACCTGCCGCTGATTCTCTGGTGTATCATCCAATCCGGTAGTTTTTTCGATACGCCGGTTAAAATAGTAGAACAACACGTACAATTTTTTCGAACCAGGTTTGCGGATTACCGCACCCTCATGTTTGTCCATATTGTCAAAGATCTGAATCTTGGCGTTTTTGTTGCGCATACATCCTCCGATGCGCATCCTGCCCGCCGACCAACGTCCACGGGCAGAATAGCACACCTGAAACATTTTTAGTACTCCCAGTTGATTGGCTGTTGATTATTGTTGGCCGTTTTTACTGGTTTTTTTGTTGTCACGCCTGAAGACGATTTGTCTCCATCAACACTGATAGTCACCGTCCTTTGCAGCAACGACTGGATCAACTCATCGGACCAGATAAATCGAACTACCCGGCCAATTTTCCAGTAATGCACTCCCGGCTGTAATATCCCTTTGCTCAGCCACTCGAAAAGCGTAGATCGGCCGATCTTCAACCGCTGGGCAAACTCTTCCGGTGTCAGCAGTTCACTATTAATCATCGAGTGACTCCTTATGTTTACGGAAATCACCTAAGGCACGGCGACACTCCAACATAAAACCGAGTTCAACATTCACTGTCAGCTGGGAACTGACTGTCTGGTTCAGTCTGTTTGGTTGTCTGAAGCGAGGTCTGTCTGATAGCTGTTGACTTGGGACAACGGCCAGTATTGAAAAACGGTACAAGAGGTCAATCAGCATTGGCTCTTTCATCCGTAGGTAGTTACAGGTTCGCCTGAAGTTTTTGGTATCAATCCAGATGGCTTCGCGATTAAAAAGTTTGTAACGTGATAGCCGCCAACTGCTGCCAGCCTTATACCAGACCGGCAGCATTAAACTTATTTCACCCTGCCGCCGGAAAATGCTGAACCCATCTTTATCTTCAAGGAACCATAGTGCAGCGCATAACTGTGCCAAACCCATGAAGTCCGCCGCAGTAAAATCATCTCTATGTATTGTATGCATGCAGTACCTCACGGTATGGCGAAAAGAATGTACGATAGACCTTTTCAGTAATTTCTTTTGAATCAAGAAAAAAATTAGGGCGTTTTACGTAAAGCGTCGCGTCAACCTTCTGGAGCCAAATGTTAACCAATAAATTTGGGAGCGCCTCTGCCTCCGGTACGGTGCCAGCGAGCCTCCGTAACTTGTTTGACAACCATATTTTAAGCTCTTTTATCTGCTGCAGTGCCGACCGCGCTGATCTGGTACGTTCAACAAAGTCTCGAACCTTATCTTTAATGACATTCAGCTTGTATTCCGGCGCTGCCTTTGATTCCAGAATCTGCGTCACGTTCTCACGGAATTCAGACAGGCATTTCTCAGATATATAAATTTCAAGATGACGTCCGCCATGGTGTTGCTCTGATCTAACACTATAATCAAGCAACATCAGCGGTTCATAACGAAGATCAATTGAACCATCGAATGGATGTTTCTCAAGGCATAATAACTGGTTGCTATAGCGCAGCTCATATCCCTGCCGTTCTGACACTAACAGAATTGGATCAAACAACTGGTGTGCCAGCTGGTGCTGCAAGGTTGTACCGCCGTAATGACGGCGGTACAGGTCCTGCAAAATCTCTACTAACCAATCATCATGGACACCCAATGCCTCCAGGTTGGCAGCCAGTTTGTCGGGCTGGTATTGACGTTTCGACACCCGGATGGCAGCATGAAATCTGCCAACCTTGCCGCTGGCATTGCGTCTAACAAACCCCAACAGGTGACCACAGTGAGAGTCAAAACCAAATGAAAACGGCAGCCTTTGGAGTATCGGGGCCAGCACCAGTAGCAACTGGTACAACGCAACAACGTTCTTATGTAATACCAGTCCGGCTGACTTGCGGAAATAATGGTCAGCCAATCTCTCTGCCATTACCCGGAAGGCCTCCCGATCCAGATATTTCCTCAAATCTCCTGTGTTGAACTGCTGGTAATTAGCAATCGCGGCCTGCCCACGTCTAACCAATTTATATGCTGTCTGTTCAAGCATGGTTTCATCGAACGTTTTAAGCATCACCATCTTGAGCCTCTTCCGTCAAATCCGAAAACGATGCTACTGATTTATCAATTGCTGCCTGAGCTCGTTTCTGTTCAAGCTTGCTTAGCTCGCTTGAAGCGTGCTCAACCTGCGTAGCAAGCCATTTTTCAAAATCACGACTATAGTCAAGGATTGCTCGAAGCCTTTTAGCTCTGTTTTGGTTCGCCTCATACTTCAGGTACAACTCGTCGCCAACAGAGAATTGAATACGATTCCTTCTGCTACTTTTCTCTACAATAGTCGCCATAATGGAGACTCCTTCCAAAATGGGCGTTTGATTTAGTCCGTTGGCTACTGGCTGCCAGCATGGCGCAACCATTGACCTATCAGGCAGGGGCACTACTTTTGAAAGGGAGTTCTAAGGCGAGTGTACACTTGACTCATTCAACAAAAAGGCCATTGCCGCTGCTGCGACGATGGCCCGTAGGTGTCGAATGGTAGTTTTGATGTCTCTATTTGGTCACACGAATCCTCTGAGCATACAGCCACAATACACAGGATACAGACATACAAATCCTGTAATGCAGTTGCATACTACTAAGGCCGTTAAACAAGAGACGCATATGGTCCGCGCTGTCAAAGCGGTGAGGATCCCGTCATGGCACTGCCTCCATCTCGGCAGTTGACAACCTCTCGGTCACATCCCTGACTTTACTTCAATGGAGTCAAGAATGAAGGGGTCGCGACCCCCAAATTATCCAACCTGGCTCTGACCAGCCAGTTGGCCTTAAAAATCTTCATTCAGTTTCTGGTTCAGTTCTTCTGAATTGGTCTGCTAGCAACGATACTATGTTGCTCTATCTCAATACTACAGGCCTGAACAACCCCACCTTGATGACGGAATCGCCCTATGTATTTTCCTCTGTAGCGCGTTTTTTTAACTTGTCAACATTTTTATTTTATAAAATTTCATGATTCCGGCCAACTACAGAGTATTGCCTCCAACCTGCCAGTCAATGACTGTCAGGTTACCACCAGCATGGTGGCATCGTCACTTGCCCTGAATGCAAAGCATTCCAGCCGCTTGCGGCTGTATGTCTGGAGTGGGTAATAGATACTATATTCGTTGCAGCGCAACGCACTTTTGGATGTATACTGTCGCTATAACTCGTTCCGCAGTTGCTGGCCCTAGCGCCTCACGTCCCGCAGTTTCTGGCTCTAATGCCACTCGTCCCGTTTTTTTTGACCCTTGTGTCACCCGCATCTGCATCCGGCTCTAACGCCGAACTGTGCGACATGGTGACAGAGCGATTGATCCCCAGCCTCCAGCCGAAAACGGCTGTTGATATAGATCACCCGCTGATTGTCCAAGCCATCCAGCACAATCCAGCAATTCTCGATGCTGTCGTTATGAACGGCTTAGCCAGCTGTTCGAAAAAGATCGCCAATCTTTTTCAGGTAAGCGACAGATAAGGGAAGGTAGGGGAGCCTGGTGCGACGGAAACGCGCATGCCAGGTTCTGGGACCAGTCAACAGGAGCAAAGGGCACACACAAAGAAGGCTGCCAACCTTCTGTGTCCGGCGTGACTGTTGATTGAGTCCACAAGTATAATGATGAAGTAGTGAGTGGTGCGCCTGGATAGGGGTACACGTAACCTGCGAGTGCAGGACCGGGGCTATGAGGATGGCGTGAAGTTTTCGGAAGAAGATTTCCAGCTCCTGAAGCAATTCTGTGAAGAAGAAGGTATCAACACCGGTCTGCCAACAAAATTGATTGACCAGGAGCGCAGGCTGCAGAGTATGAGCCGCCGTGCGGGTATTCTGCAAAAGATTGACCGTATCTTCAATGAGGACTGGGACACAGAGGAAGAGATTCTGGAGTCGCTTGGGTCGCAAGATGATATTTAATAAATTGACCGTGACAAACCTGGGTAATTTTTCCGGCACGCATGTACTGCGGCTGCGTGCGAGTGACCCCAAAAGCAGTAAACCAATCGTCCTTTTTGGGGGACTGAACGGCGCGGGTAAAACCACCATCTTTGATGCTATTAAGCTCGGTTTGTATGGTTCAGAAATGTTTGGCACCATCACTACAGCCAAGTATCACGAATACCTGAAACAGAAGATCCACTGTTCCAAGGTGACGGTGGTTCAGCCTAATAACGCCTCAATTGCTGTTGAATTCGAATACTCCCACCTTGGAGCCGCAAATACTTATCAGGTTGAGCGGATGTGGGAGGTAACGGGTAAGAAGGTGCATGAAACCCTGACCATTGAGAAAAATGGCACCCCGTTGGATGACATTGAAAAAGACAGCTGGCAGGACTTCATCAAAGAAATAATCCCGCTGGGATTGTCGCAGCTCTTCTTTTTTGACGGCGAAAAGATCCAAAAAATGATGTCTGACGATAGTAACGAAGAGCTGAAAAGGTCGATTCTATCTTTGCTTGGACTTGATCTGGTCGAACGGTTACAGGCGGACTTGAAGATTTATCGAAGCAAGTCTCTCAAAGGATTATCCACTGAAGATTTTTCTAGGGATATTTCGGTGCTGGAAGGTCAGTTGGAAGAGACTACGGCACAAATTAATCTGGTAATGGATGAAAAAGCGTCTTTGGAAAACTCAGTCCAACAACTTACCAGCCGGATTACGGATTACAGAAATAAGATGGCGGCGCAGGGAGAAGGATATTATCGCAACCGGGTCAGCCTTGAAGAAAAGCAGAGCAGCCTGGAATGTGATATCGAGTCTCTAAAAGACAAGTTACGGGAGCTTGCAGCCGGTCTGTTGCCGTTGGCGATAGCTTCAACCTATGCCATGAAATTGAAACAGCAGATTGAGAATGAAAGCAAGTATAAGGCAAATACGTTGTTGTCTGAAAACCTGAAGAAAAAACATGATGAGATGCTTTCAGTCATCAGCTCGTCGGGCTTTTTAAAGATTGATGGTCTTAATTCACACACGCTACAAAAGATCAAGTCTCAACTTAAAACTGAAATTGAGATGCTTTTTTCTGTGGAAACCAAGCAGGAAAAGCAGCCTGAACTTTTTGGGTTTTCCCAGAAGCAGGCACTGGAAATTTTAGGGCTGATAGAAAAAGCGGTTAATGTCATCCCGTCTGAAATGGCTGTTTTGACTGATATGTACGAGGTTAAGTTCCGTGAGTTGCAAGATACCGTTGCCCAACTTGCCAAGGTACCGGATGATGATTTTATCAAGCCGATGTACGAAACACTGGATAGTCTGAATATTGAGCTTGGTGGGCTTACTGAAAAGCAGGCCAGTCTGGACATGCAGTTGTCAGAACTGACCATTACCAAAAGTGAATTAGACCGCAAGATTGAGCAGCTACATCACAAGATTGAAGAATCCAACAAGCTGGACGAAAAACTGCAATCTGTACAGAAGGTGGAGAAGGTTCTGGCAAAGTACCACCTGCATCTTGCCAAGCAGAAAATTAACAGCCTGCAGGAAGAGTTCACAAGTATTTTCAAAGTAGTACATCGCAAAGACGATATGATTGCCCGGATCGAGATTGATCCTGAGAGCTTCAATGTTGCTCTGTTTGATCGCAGGGGAAAGGTTATCAACAAAAGCAGTCTGTCGTCTGGTGAGTTGGAGATTTACGCCATGTCGATGCTGTGGGCATTGGCAAAGACCTCCGGGCAACAACTGCCGTTTATCGTCGACACCCCTCTGGCTCGCCTGGATTCAAAACACCGGGACAATCTGGTGGAACTGTTCTTCCCCCATGCATCGCATCAGATGATGATCTTCTCTACCAACACGGAGGTTGATCAGCAGTACTTTAATCGTCTCCGGCCACACGTAGCCCATGCCTACAACCTTGAATATTGCGAAGAGAGTAAATCAACCGTGGTAAAGGAAGGTTACTTTTGGAACTGAACGGACTGGATTTCAAACGGATTAAGCTGTCGCAGGATTCGACCAAAAAACTGCAACTGTTTAAGAGTCGAACCGGCCTGACGCCCAATATAGCCTGTCGCCTTGCCTTGGGTATTTCCATTGCTGAAAACAATATGCCGTCTCTGGAGCTGTTTACCGAGGAATCAGGGCAGGAAATCAACCGCTATACCTTATTTGGTGAGCATGAGCTGGTATTGACATCTTTGTTCCTGCAATGGTGCCATGCGAAGAATATCAAGGATAAAGACAGGGATGAGTATTTCCTGGCCCACATCAATCGTGGTGTTGAGCTGCTGGTAAACCGGGTTCGTGGGCTGGAGAATCTGGCACAGTTGATAAAGGCAAACTGATGATGCAAGAGCCAATCTATCTTGATCATAATGCCACAACACCGGTTGACAGACGGGTGTTGGAGAAGATGCTACCGTATTTCTGCGAGATTTATGGCAATGCCGCCAGCATTGATCACTTGCACGGCCATAAGGCAAAACATGCTGTTGACGAAGCCCGCCAGACCATAGCTAAACTGCTTGGCTGCCGCAAAGAAAGTGAAATCATCTTTACCAGCGGCGCTACAGAATCAAACAACCTGGCTTTGATAGGTGCCTTTAGACGTTTTCGGGACAAGGGCAACCACATCATTTCATCTACAATTGAACATCCGGCTGTTCTGGACACACTGAATTATCTGAAAAGTGAAGGAGCGGAGATAACCCTACTGCCTGTTGACAGTAACGGCGTGGTTTCTCTCGAAGCACTGAAAAAGGCGATTAAGCCGGAAACAATTCTGGTTTCTGTTATGTTTGCCAACAATGAAATTGGCACCATCCAGCCAATCAAAGAAATAGGCGCACGTACCAAATCAAAAGGAATCATATTTCACACTGATGCAGCTCAGGCTGTTGGGCATGAGAAGATACATGCCTATGATATGAACATTGACCTGCTCTCCTTTAGCGCCCACAAATTTTATGGGCCGAAAGGAGTTGGCGGCCTGTTTGTCCGCTCATACTCACCACTGATCAAGTTAAACCCGATCTCCTTTGGTGGTGGCCACGAAAAAGGAATGCGGTCCGGCACCTTAAATGTACCGGGCATCGTTGGTATGGCTGAAGCACTTCAATTGGCAAGCAAGGAGATGGATAAAGAGAACCAGCGTCTAAGGGATGCTGCAAGCTGTATCCGTCAGGAGCTTCAACAGAAGTTTCCTGAAATCAAGCTTAACGGGCATCAGCAAAACCGTCTTGCCCACAACCTGAGTCTGACAGTACCTGGAGTTGAAGCAAAAGCCTTGATCCACCAGCTAAAAGGTAAGCTATCCTTTTCCGCTGGCTCGGCATGCTCCACTACAAAGGTCGAGCCATCCCATGTTTTGAAGGCTATCGGCTTATCTGATGACGAGACATTCCAAACCATCAGGCTTGGGCTTGGAAGAAGCACGGACGATGCAAAAGTTATTGCCGATATTATAAATCAGGGAATATCCAGCCTGACATAGATCAGTGAGCATAGGAATTGGGCTCATAAAGCCAAGAGCTGAGGAAACGAATGATTGTACATTCGGTTGCTATCTTTAAGATTTTACAGTAAAATTTTCAACATGACGTTTGAAGCTGACAAAACGATAGCCTATTGGGCCGATAGTTCCGCATACGATCTGGAGACCGGCGCAACCCTGCTGCGCTCCAAGAAATATCCGTATGCCTTGTTCTTTGGTCACCTTGCCATTGAAAAGATGCTGAAAGCGCTGGTGGTGAAGCATACCGGCACCCATGCCCCGTACTCTCATTCATTGGTTATGCTGGCAAAGAAAACCGGCTTTGAAATACCAGATGAAATATTTGACCAGTTGGCAGAGTTCATGGAGTTTCACACTGAAGCACGGTATCCTGATGTAAAGATGGATTTTTACCAGAAATGCACCAAGGAATTTGCTGCTGAGAAGTACAAAGAGATCAAGAAGGTTTACAAATGGTTACGCAAGAAATTAGAGATATAGTCATCAGGCTGGTAGATGCCGTATCAACAAAGGGGGTCCATGTTGACAAGGCCCTTTTGTACGGTTCCTTTGCAACCGGCAAACAGACGATTGACAGTGACCTTGATATAGCCATCATCTCCAACGACTTTGGCAGGGACAGGTTTAACGAGGGCAAAATGCTGATGCAGCTTGCCTGGCGGATTGATGCCAGACTCCATCCGGTTCCTGTATCAGCAGATTCATACAAGAATGATACATGGGTTCCCCTGATTCATGAAATACGTGAACACGGGGTGGAGGTAGCCTGAAAACTTTCACCCAGCTTTCACCAACTGGATGACTTTCACCATATTTTGATGGACTTAAATGGACGTTGGTCGGCGGGGCTAAGATGCGGAAGTTACTTCAAATAAGTGGTTTTATGGTTTCTGTAAACTGTAAACTGGTAGCTTTCGAATCTCGTTTCCCGCTCCAATAAAAACAAGCATTTAGCCCCGTCTTTCGCATGTACTTTCGCATGTGGGCGGGGCTAAAGTTTTTTAGGTCATCGGGGATTATTGGCTATAAAAGTGTAACGCGACAAATGGTTTCCGTAATGTGGACAGATGGTAACTGAAATATTTCAACAGTAAAAGTGGGGGTGTTTAAGGGCGTTTAAACCAACCTTAAACACCCCCACTTTTTTAATCAATTTTCAAAGATCAATTCGCGGGAATTTTTACCCTTGCCAGCCCGCTCTAACATCAGCCGGACGCTGCCTTATCTAGTAGTATTTAAGATCTTCCTCAATCAGTTTAAAACCCTTCATATGCCACCCGAAATGCGGGCTGAAGCTGTAAAATTTCACTGTTTCCTCCGGTTAAGTGTGTTGTTGGTTAAGATGTCGTTGGTATGTACGTCCCAGTAACGGGCTTGTGCCTCATGTTTCTCTGCTAGTGCCCGGATGTAGCGATTGTCGGCTCTCTGTTCAGTCCAGATCTGGCCGATCAGGACACCCACAAGCACTGCCGTTGTGATGGTTAACCAGCCTGGCTTCATTTCCACAACCTCAGCGCACCGGAGGACATGAGGCCCACGGACAGGCGGCAGGATGTGTAGGCATGTTCCTGCATCCAGCGTTTAGTCCTGTTCCATTTACGACGGTTTTCAATGTGTTTAAAAATGCGTTTAAACATGGTGTCCTCCTCGCTGTTGGGCTGTTTAGTGATTAGCCCGCGCAGCGCTTCGTTGCATTTCTTCTCGTTAATATCAGGGTATTTAAGGATTAACGCTTCTATGGTTTCGGCCATCTGGCCGTTGTTCCAGGTCTCAATTTTGCCCTGGTCTTTGCGGTTGGCGTAATGGTCCACAAGGCCCATCATGCCCAGCTCATGCTCTTCTTTTATCCGCTGGGTGAAACGCTAAAGAATGGTGATATACTAAGTGATGCTGCAAAGGTTACGCCTGCTACCGCACCGCCTAAAATCAATGGGGCAGAGCTTACTAAGGCAGTAGATCAACCGTTTGCGTGGTTTCATGAGTGGATTGATGAGGAGCTGGTAGGTAAAAGTATGTCTGAGATTATGCGGTTTGCAGTAAAGATTAAAGCGGAGCTGGATAAGGAAAGGGAGGGGTCACAATGAAGGGTCTTTTGGCGGTCATATTATTTGTAATGTCTTTTATGCCTGGTGCGGCTTATTCAGCTGCCTTTGATTCTCCTAATATATGCAAGGCCGTGATCTCGACCGTCATGAGTCAGTCTCCAAAGATTATAAAGATAAATAGAGTAACAAACGGGGTGGTGTTTTTATCGTACAAGAGGCCAAGTGACGGTAAGTATTGGGCTCAAAAGTGCAAGATTGTCGGTAGCAAGGTTATTTGGGGTAGCGCAGAGGGAAGATGGCGGGATGACCCGCAAGATAGTGTAATCCACTTCAGTATGAGCAAGGATAAAAAACGCATAACCATACAAGAAGCACATAGCGATGGTTCGGGGTCTGTTAAATCGTTTCATGAAGGCCAAATTTAAGGGGGGCTTTATGAACTGCGTCGGATGCAACACACCTATTCCGCCGGGCGCAACTCAATGCCCTATGTGTACGGCACCAGTAAAAAGTGTTGAAGCCACAGCAGCCCCAATACCACTATCAACTACAGCACCTGTAAAAATATTCAGCACAAAAATATGTCCTAAATGTTCAATGGAAATACCAGCAACAGCAATTAAATGCCCTCATTGCCGATCAACCGTAGGTATGTCATTTTTAGGCAAATGTGTTGCTGTGTTTATGGTGACAATGGTAGGTTCGTGCGTGATAGGTAAAGCTACTGCGCCTAAAGATCGCGCTCCAGCCCCAGTAAAGACCGCACATGAGATTGAGGTAGAAAAGGCTGAAAACACTAAATCTAATGTTAAATACAATGCCAAGCGTTATGTTGAATTGGCTTTAAAAACCCCTTCTACAGCCAAATTCCCATATTATGGTGATTTTTCGGCCTGGCAAACCCCTGAAAATAAGGATGTGTGGGAGGTTACTGGATACGTTGACGCTCAAAATAGTTTTGGTGCGATGATTCGCAGTAACTGGTACGTAAAAATTCATGTTGCTGGCGATTCGTATCAGTTGATAGATATCAGGATGCCGTACCCATAAAATTCTTTTTTAATAGCCGTTTTGTTTTTTATAAACCATCTGTCTTTATGTATGTCTTTTTAAATTTTCCATCTGTCTAACGATGCTCAGAAAATTTTCACAATTTTTTATCTAACTCCGCACTAGCATTAACTATTGGTGACTTTGAAAAACAGATGCGCCTCAAGGTGCATTACGTAATCGAGCCACAGTACCTTTGGAGCAGTATCTATGAGATGGCGCGTATCCAGGACGACGACCTGTTGAAAAAACTCGATGATGGTTTTAAGTACATTGAAGAGCGCTCCTTTGGGAGTAGCTTTCAAGGTTTGTTCTCCGAAATCAACTTGTACTCTGAAAAGTTGGGGAAGACTCAGAAAGCCCGTAACGATAAACTTTGTGCGATCATAAAGAAAATTGGTGATGGTATTACCAAATTCAGTACTAATTTTGATATTTTGGGTGATGCCTATGAGTACCTGATCGGCGAGTTTGCCGCCGGTTCAGGCAAAAAGGCGGGGGAGTTCTATACCCCGCAGCAGATCTCCACCATTCTTTCTGAAATAGTCACGCTGGATGGTCAGGAACCCCAAAACGGCAAAAAGAAAAAACTAAGCAAGGTGTTGGATTTTGCCTGTGGTTCCGGCTCTCTGTTGCTGAATGTACGCAAGCAGCTTCATACTGAGGGCGGCACAATCGGCAAGATCTACGGGCAGGAAAAAAACATCACCACTTATAACCTGGCGCGCATGAACATGCTGTTGCACGGGGTGAAGGATACCGAGTTTGAGATTCACCACGGCGATTCGCTGCTCAATGACTGGAATATCCTTAATGAGATGAATCCGGCCAAGAAGCTGCAATTCGACGCGGTGGTGGCCAACCCGCCCTTTAGCTACCGCTGGGAGCCGAGCGAAACGCTGGGTGAGGATTTCCGTTTCAAGAACTATGGTCTTGCGCCAAAATCCGCCGCCGACTTTGCCTTTTTGCTGCACGGCTTCCACTTTTTGAGTGAAAGCGGTGTGATGGCGATCATTCTGCCCCACGGCGTACTGTTCCGTGGTGGCGCTGAAGAACGTATCCGCACCAAGTTGCTGAAAGACGGCCATATTGACACCGTGATCGGCCTGCTTGCCAACCTGTTTTTCTCTACCGGCATCCCGGTCTGTATTCTGGTACTGAAACGGTGCAAAAAGCCGGATGACGTACTTTTTATCAATGCCAGCTCTGAAGGCAACTTTGAAAAGGGTAAGCGACAAAACCGCCTTCTGCCGGAGCATATCGACAAGATTGTTGACACGTACCAGTTCCGCAAGGAAGAGGCGCGCTATTCACGGCGTGTGTCGATGGAAGAGATAGAGAAAAACGACTTTAACCTGAATATCTCGCGCTATGTCAGTACCGCCACGACGGAGAAGAAAATTGACTTGCAAGAGGTTAATGCAGAGCTGGTCAGGCTGGAAGAGCAGATCGTTGCAGCAACGACCAAACACAACGAGTATCTGAAAGAGCTGAGACTGGCATTGTTGCCGGGTATGGTTAAGGAGTAATAGAGCTCATTGATACACTTTCATATCGGATGCATATGGAGAGACAATGGAAAAAAGACTTAATTTTGATTTCTTTCAAGTTGTTATGCCTGATGTTGAGCCAAGAACCTTTGAAACTGTAATAGATGAAATTACCTCGCTTGACGGCGCTGCCGCGACTTATGATAACGGGGAATATCATGTACGTCTTGTTGGGATAAAGCAGCAACAGGGCTATTATCTTGGGGATATTGCACGAATCCGCATGAACGATATCCCGGATAAAATGAGATTATCTGGAGAGCGGGAAGCCTTAAATTTAGAAGATGACCAAGGGCTTGGTGAAATAGCTTCGTTTATCTATAACACGCAACTTAGGGCGCTTGTGTTAATGCGCAATCGGTTTGCAGTTACAGCATCTGGCTTTGCTAACTACTTTCAAAATCTTGGAAGAGTACAAGGCGCTATAAGCTTTGAGCACATTTTAGAAGCAGATGCATATCAGCGATTGGCACGTATGAACATAGCTCACAAAGTTGAGCTAGGGATAGCCGCACCTGGTAATGGCGCTATTTTTGATGAACTCGGTTTAAGGCCCCAAACTCTTGCTGAGTTAATCAATGCTGCACCAAAAGTAAGAATGGATTTTGCAATTTCAATGGATCGTGATCGGAGTGGATCATTGCCGCTTCGTGCCCTTCAAAACATGATAACAACATTTAGAAGGGATCATGCTGGGGAACTCGTGAGCCTTATCGTTTCCGGGAAAGAAAACCCTGAGCAACGTCTTGATATTGTAGATATGCTTGAAGAGGTTATGACCGACAAAGAGCCGGTTATATTGCAACGCAATCAAAGAACTATTGCAGACCACCAGCGTCATTTCGCCATTGAACAGGTCTATCAACGAAAACTACCTGTTCTGAATAGAATTTTAAGGGAAGCGTAAGATGTTTACTGAGGAAAAGCGTGATGCTATTTATCCACATGTGATAGCCATCATTGCAGCAGCAAGTTATTTGTATCTGAATTACAAATATCCACAGCATACATTGCCCAAAAACCTAAAAGACCTTTTAACTGCTTCAGCAACTATCAATTCTATTGTATTACCACGGCAAATAAATAGATCGAAACAGTCTGGTTTGTGCTATAGTCTTTGCATGGAAAAGACCGACGCACGAACATTAACCCAAGAAGCCCAGGAGACGCTTCGTAAACAGATTGTCAGACTGCGT
>Ga0074197_1001878_pt1 | contig 16142 bp, 13 predicted proteins | sample EPASupsiteSAE305_FD_64526 | JGI IMG/M metagenome (GOLD analysis project Ga0074197, IMG submission 64526) | Bioremediated contaminated groundwater microbial communities from EPA Superfund site, New Mexico - SAE3-05 reassembly with SPADES | ecosystem: Environmental > Aquatic > Deep subsurface >...
CATTATCCCCGGCCTGCTGCTCTCATCGGCGCCGCAGGCCCAGGCGGCCAAAAAGACCGCCCGCGGCAAGGCGGTGGAGTCAGAGGAACTGCCGGCCATCAACTGGAAACTTGTCTCGACAGGCTTCGTGCAGGTCTTTAAGCACCGCAACGAGGAGATAGAATCGGCCGAGCCCGGGCGGTTTTTCCCGGGGGCGGTGGCCTTCGCCCTGGGGCGCATGGACGAGAACGGCCATTTCCTCAAGCTCAGCTGCGGCGCTTCCCAGAATTGCGCCAGTCAACGCGACGAGCTGGAGGAGCGGGTGGTCTTCACCTCGTTCCTGGACTCGATACATACTCCCAAGGCGCCCAAGAGCTCGCTGTACGATACCCGCACCTGGGCCCTGACCAGCCTGGGCGACAGCTACATGAAGAAGCTGCATAAGCGTCATCCGGACCTTTTCAAGCGGCTGGGGCGCCTGATGGCCTCGGCCATTGGCGCGCCCTGATGGGGGGCGGGTCTTTACCTTTGACCTTGAAACAGAACCGCTGGGAGAGCCCGGCGGTTCTTCTTTTGCGGCGCTTCTAGCGCCGGGAAGCGGCGCTAAATCCGTGCTTTAGTCCGGGTTCCCGTCCTAAGCCGGTTGTCCCGAAAAAAGGTGCTTGCGCCTCATGCGCCCCGCGGCGCAGGGTGTTAGGATATAAGCATAGGAACGCGGGCGGGCGACTGCCGGTACCGCGGCCAAACTAAAGGAGACAAACATGAAACTAAAACCGATAATAGCGGCAGTGATCTTAGGAGCGGGCCTGTGCGTGCCGGCGTTCGCCGACCAGGCCGCCTCGTGGTCCTGCACCGGATCGTATATAAAGATCGAGGGTCGCACCACCTACTGGGGCGAGGGCTCCAGCTTTTCGCAGACCCTGTACTTGCTGAGCCGTCCAGATCAGCAGAGCACTTCGGCCTTTACCGCTTACTTCCTTTCCGTGGAGCAGGATATCGCGCCCGGCGGCAGTTTGTTGTTTACGGGGACTAACGAGGTCGGCGGCAGCTTCTCGCTGCTTCTGCCGAATCCCGGCGAGTGGGTGGATTGCGGCGACGGCACTACGGTGTGCAAGAGAACGAATGCGGAACTCACTTACTCGGCCGGACCGCTGAAGGGGGAGGATTCGGTGGTCTGCACCCTGCAGTAGGGGCAGGGCTCGGTCGTCCGATACGCATAGTGCAGACTTTTGACCTTGAAGCGGAACCGCCGGGGAAGCCCGGCGGTTCTGTCAATAACAGGTAGCGGCTACCTTGTATAGTTAGGGGAGAACGGCCCCGTAGACGGGTTCCTTGTTCAGGGTTACCTGGCGGGCCTGGCGGAAGCCGGCGCGGCGCAGTATCTCCCGCCTGAAGAAAGCGCTTTCTTTGGGGTACTTGATGAAGAAGCTGCCGGAGAAGACCACGGTGCCTTCGCCGCCGGCGAATTCCTTCAGGGCGGCGAGGGCGCGGCCTATCCTTTCCACGTATTCGCCGAGTATCATGACGGCCAGCGGGTCGCCCTTGGCATAATACTTGTAGAACAGCGGCACGAACTTGAACTTGAGTTCCTGCGGCAGTGGCCGGGCGTATTTGCGGAACTCGCAGGCCCAGAGCCGCGCCAGCAGGTCGTGCGGAGTCTTGCAACGCGCGAGTTTCATTATCTCGGCGAGCAGACGCGAGTGCCGGTTGCCGGGCAGCAGGCCGTGGGCTGCGCTGGAGACGCCGAGCGTCATGGTGATGAGCAAATTCCTTACCTGGTAATCGCAGACCAGGCGTTCGCGGCTCCTGGCGTCGATGGCGGCTATGGTAAAGCCGGTGCCGAGGGAAACTATGAAGCCCGGGCGGTCCGCCGTGCCGGCGCGCAGCGCCGCGAAAGCGTCGTTCTCGAAAGACATGGGCCCGGTATAGCCGAAATCGCGTTTAAGGTGTTCCCTGAAGTAGGGTTCTACCATTTCGGCGTCGCGGGGGAAATCTATGCCGCAAAGGCAGAAGCGGGCGCCGGACAGTTCTATCTTCCTGCCGCGGGCGAGCTGGTCCACGCCCTGTTTGATAAGGGCGTAAACGGCCTTTACGCCCTTTACTTCCAGGTTGGCGCCCGGCACCCGGGCCACGCGTACCGCGCCGCCCTCGGAGCGCAGGGCTACGGCTATCTTGGTACCGCCGCTGTCCACTCCAAGAAAATATTTCACCGGGCCCCCTTGTAGGTCGGCAGGAAGGCTTTGTTCCGGGCGAGCACCTCTTTGAGCAGGCGGAAAGTGACGTCCGCGTCGGGGGTGAGCGGGTTCAGCAGCAGCGCCTGGTAGGCCAGGTCGAAGTCGCATTTCCACGCGGCCTCGGCGGTCAGCGCCTCGTAGGCCTTTATGCGCTGCGACAGGCCTTTGGCGAAGACCGGCAGCTGCGCCGTCTTCAGCGGCTTATAGCCGCCCTTATCTATCATACAGGGCATCTCTAGCACGTGATTGTCCTCGAAGCCCCCGTAGGTGCCGTTATTGGGTACGGCCACGGTGACGCGCTTCCTCTGCAGGCCCAGCAGGCAGGCGATGACGTCGTAGGCGACCACGTTGTAGAAGGCGCCGCCGCGCTCCTTGACGGCCTCGGGTATCTCCGAAACGCCCGGCGAGCGGTAGGCCGCGAAGATGCGCCTCTCTATTTCGGCCACCTTTGCCGCGCGCGAGGGGGTGGACTTGTCCTCTTTCACCACCGCGCTGGTGTGGAAGAAATATTTGTGGTAGCCGGTAGGGATTATGCCGGCGCGCCTCATTATCTCCGGCGTCAGCTTCACCTTGGTGATATTGAGCGCCGTCGGCAGGCCTTCCTGCTCTATCATCTTCTTGATGACCGCGCCCTGCACGGAGCGGCCGCCCCGGCGCACGTCCAGCACCCAGGCGAAATGGTTGGGCCCGACGTAATCTATCTCGGTGTCTTCCATGCGCGCGCCAATCAGGTCGCTCACACCCTTGTGCATGGTGAGCGACCCGTTGCAGATGCCCACGGCTTTTATGTCATGGAAGCGCACCAACGCCTCGGTGACTATGCCCACCGGGTTGGTGAAATTCACCAGCCAGGGATCTTTTGCGCCGTGGCGCTGCAGGGCGTCGGCTATCTTGCGGATCTGCGGTATGGTGCGCAGGGCCTTGGAGAAACCGCCCACGCCGGTGGTCTCCTGGCCGATGATGCCGTATTTGCGGCCGAGTTCCTCGTCGCGCCGGCGCGCGGCCATCATGCCCACCCTTATCTGCGGCACCACTATCTTGGCGCCCTTTACCGCCTCGGTAAGGCTGAGCGTGGCCTTCAGGGTGAGTTTAGACTTTGACTTTTCTGCCAGGCGTTGCGCGAAGCCGTGTACGGCCTTCAGGCGCCCGGCGTCTATGTCCATGAGGCAGATCTCGGACACCGCCCCGTCCAGCCCGGAATTCAGGATATGGTCGATAAGGAGGGGGGTATAGCTTGAGCCCGCCCCTACGATAGCCAGTTTCGTCATGGTAAACCTCTCCACCGAAATTCGCGTGGCGCGCTGTGATACACCGACGGCGCCAGTCTAACTTTATCAGTTTTTTAGCCGCCGGAGAAAGGGGAGAGCAGGGTGACCAGGTCGCCGTCGCGGATGGGTTCGTCCCATTCAACGAACCGGTTGTTGACCATGGCCTTGGAGATGTTGGTGGTGAGGGGGATCTTCTTGCTCGCCTCTATCTCGCGCAGCAGCTGGCGGGCCGTGGCGGCCTCGGTCTCGTAGTCGTCGGTCTGCACCCCGCGGCGCTCGCCGACGAGGGCGAAATACTTCACTTTTATCTTCACTTGCCGCCTCCGTGCAGGTGCATGAAGGCCTTCTCAGGCGTCAGCGGCAGGGACGGCGGCTCCTGGCCGGGGCGGGCGGCGCGCAGGGCGTCGGCCACGGCCAGGTAGGCGCCGAGGCCGTGCACCAGGGGCGGCTCGCCTATGGCCTTTGAATTGCAGACGGCGTAAGGATTCGACGAATCCTTAAGCAGGGTGGTTTCGAAGCGCGCCGGCACGAACTTGATATCCGGTATCTTGTAGGCGCTCACGCCGGTGAGCACCCGGCCGTCGGGGGCGTAGCGCAGCTGCTCCATGGTGGCCCAGCCCATGCCTTGTATCACGGCGCCCTCTATCTGGCCGCGGTCTATGGCGGGGCTCAGGGATTCTCCCACGTCCTGCACTATGTCCACGGCCTCGATGGTGTAGGTGCCGCGCACGGCATCCAGCAGCACCTCGGTAAGAGAGGCGCCGTAGCTATAGTAGGCGAAAGGCCGGCCGCTCTCGGTTTCCAGGTCGTAATGCAGGTTGGGCGTGGCGTAGAAGGCGTGCTCGCCCAGGTCCACTCGGGCCCACTGCGCGTCCTTGGCCAGCTTGTTCCAGCCCAGCCCCGCCGGTTTTCCTGAAACTAAAACTTCCCCGTCCTTTATCTCAACGGCGGCGGGCTCGGCCTTCAGCGCGCCGGCGGCGAAAGCGATAAGCCTGGCGCGCAGGCGCTCGCAGGCGTACTTGGTGGCCATGCCATTGAGGTCCGCGCCGGTACTGGCCGAAGTGGGGGAAGCGTTTGGAATGCGCGCGGTATTGGTGGTCTCCACGCGCACGCGCTCAAGAGGCACGCCCAGGGTGCGGGCGGCCACTATGCGCAGCTTGGCGTTCACGCCCTGGCCCATTTCCACGGCGCCGGTACTCACGGCCACGCTGCCGTCCACGTAAATATGCACCAGTGAGCTCGCCTGGTTGAGCGCCGTTTGGGCGAAAGAGATGCCGAAGCAGACCGGCACCACGGCGAGACCGCGCTTCTTGTCGGTGTGCGCCTTGTTGTAGGCCTCCACTGCGGCGCGGCGGGCTTTTATGCCGGCCTTCTCCTCCAGCGTTTCCCAGCAGCGCCCTGCGTTCACTTCGGACAGTACCACGCCGTAGGGCAGCTTGTCGCCATCGCGCAACAGGTTGCGGCGCTTGAGTTCTTCGGGCTTCACGCCCAGCACGCCGGCCGCGCGGGTAATGGCCGCCTCTATGGCGAAGGTGCCCTGCGGCACGCCGAAACCGCGGAAGGCGTTGTTGGGCGGGATATTGGTGCGGCAGCTCAGCCCCGTGACGCGGCTGTTGGGGATGCGGTAGGAGCCGCAGACGTGCAGGAAAGAGCGCCCCAGCACGGCGGTGGAGATGTCGGCGCAGGCGCCGGCATGCTGGTACAGGGTGATGTCGTAGGCGAGGATCTTGCCTTCGGCGTCCAGGCCCAGCCGGTAATCGTACTCGTAAGCATGGCGCTTGCCGGTGGTGGCTATGTCCTCGTTGCGCTCGAGCAGGAGCTTTACCGGGCGTTTGAGGAGAAAGGCCGCCATGGCGGGGGCCACTATCCAGACGGCGGTGGATTCCTTGCCGCCGAAGCCGCCGCCCAGGCGGCGGATGTCCAGTTCCACCTTGTGCATGGGAATGCCCAGCACCTCGGCCAGGTGGTGGTGGAAGGCGCCGGGGGACTGGGCGCTGGCGTAGACCTTTATGGTGTCGTGCTCGCCGGGCACGGCCAGCGCGCGCTGCGTTTCGAAATAGAAATGCTCCTGCGGGCCGCTGGCGAGGCGCCCTTCAACGATATGTTCGGCCTTGGCGAAGGCGGCGTCGGGGTCACCGTGCACTTGCACGCGCTTTTTGCCGTGTATCTGGCCGGCGGCAGCCGCAGCGCGAGGGTCCAGCACGGGTTCCAATTTCTCTATGTCTGCCTCTATGAGCTTCAGGGCCTTCTTGGCGTTGCGGCGTGAATCCGCCACTACCAGCGCTATAGGCTGGCCTATGTACTCTACGGCGTCCACGGCCAGCAGCGGCTGGTCCTTGAAGACGTGGCCAACCTGGTTGAGGCCGGGCACGTCCTTGTGGGTGTAGACCGCGGCCACGCCGGGCGCCGCGGCGGCTTTGGAAACGTTCAGCGAGCGGACGCGGCCTTTGGCCACGGGGGAGGTAAAGAGTACGGCGTGCAGACAGCCGGGTACGGGGATGTCATCTACGAACTGCGACGTGCCGCGCACGTGCATCAGCGTATCTTCGTTCCTCATGCGGCCTCCACGGGGGCGATAGCCCGCAGGTGGGCTTTCATCAGCTGGCCCAGCAGGAGTTTCTTGTATTCGGCGGAGCCGCGGATGTCGTCTATGGGGCTGGCAGTTTTCATGGCCGCTTTCGCCAGGTCCGCCGCCAGGCCCGCGCCGGTCTTGCGGCCGCGCAGGACGTCCAGGCCGACCAGCAGCAGCGGCACGGGGCCCACGCCGCCGGCGGAGACGCGCAGGTCTTTAACGGCGCCGTCGGAGCCTAGGGTCAGCAGCATGGCTGAATTGACGGCGGCTATGTCCAGCGTGGTCCGGTTGGATACTTTCTCGAAATTGTAGCGCGACCCGGGCGGAGGCAGCGGAATAACTATCTCGCTCACCAGTTCGCCGCAGGCCAGATCTGTCTTCTTGTAGCCCAGGTAGAACTTGTCGAGGGGGACTTCGCGCTTTTTGCCGCCTTCGCCGCTTATAACCAGCCGCGCGCCCAGCGCCAGCAGGATTATGGTGGCGTCGCCTATGGGCGACGCGTTCACTATGTTGCCGGTCAGCGTGGCTTTATTGCGCAGGATGGCGGAAGAGTGGAGCAGCAGATCGTCGGCCAGGCGGGGGAAATGACGGCGCACAGCGTCGGAATTGCGGAAGTCTTCTATGGTCACAGCCCCGCCGACCTTGAGGCTCCAGCCCTCTTCGCGGACATAGTCCAGGTCGCGGCGCTTGGAGAGGAAGCAGAGATCGCTTTCCAGCAGTTGTTCCGGCTTCTGCACGAACAGATCGGTGCCGCCGGCTACCAGCACGGCGTTCTTGCCGCCGGCGGCGGGCGCGGCCGGGGCCGCGAGGCGGCCGGGGATGGCGCGGAAATACTCCGGGAGGACGCCGGCGGAGATCAGCGCTTCCAGGCGTTTGGCCGGGGCCTTGTCCAGTTTGGCCAGGGCGTCGCACAGGGCGAGGGCGGCGTTGCGGATGGAGACATAGCCGGTGCAGCGGCAGATATTGCCGTCGAGCGCGTTTACCGCGTCGTCGTAGGAAAGCGAAGGGCTGGCCAGCGCGAAGCCGGTAAGGGAAAGGACTATGCCGGGCGTGCAGAAACCGCACTGCGAGGCGCTGTGCTCTACTATCAGGCGCTGTATAAGGGTAAGAGGCTCGATCCCGAGCCCTTCCACGGTCACCACGTGGCAGTTGTCTATGTCGCCGAGCGGCAGCAGGCAGGAGGCGCAGGCCTTGTAAGCCACCGAGCCGTCTGCCTGGCGGGAGCCCACCAGCACGGTGCAGGCGCCGCATTCGCCCTCGCGGCAGGCGTCCTTGGTGCCGGAGAGGCAGGCTACGCCGCGGATGAACTCCAGCAGGGTCATGCCCTGGCGTTCTTCGGTCTTTATCGGTTTTTCGTTGAGTATGAAATTGGTCATAGAGATCATGGTTTCAAAAATTTGAAGTCGCGCCTGCCGCAGCACGGGCAGGCCGGGTCACGCGGGACTTCGGCCGTGGTGACCGTGCCGTTCCAGATGTCCAGGGTGTGGATGCGGCCCCAGTCCGCCCCGCCGCAGGCCAGCGCTTTGATCGCCTGCGTGGTCTGCAGCGCCGCCACCCAGGCGGCTGCCGTGGACAGCACTCCGAACACGTCGGGCGGGGGCAGGCGGCCTTCTGGGGGCGGCAGGTCGAACAGGCAGCGCAGGCAGGGACCGTGACCCGGGCGTACCGCCATTGCCATGCCGTCGGTGCCCAGCACGCCGCCGTAGATCCACGGCTTGCCGGCTTTTACCGCCGCCTCGTTGATGAGGAAGCGGGTCTCGAAATTGTCGGTGGCGTCCAACACCAGGTCCGCCTTGCCTATCAGCGGCTCTATGTTGGCGGCCGAAATGTCGGCGACCACCGGTTCGATGGCGATGCCGGAATTGATGGCGCGCAGGTGGCGCGCGGCGGCCTCCGCCTTGGGCGCCTGGTCGCGGAGATCCTGCTCGTCGTAGAGCAGCTGGGTCGCCATGTTAGGGGTCTGCACCGTGTCCCTGTCGGCCAGCAGCAGCCTGCCCACTCCGGCCCTGGCCAGGAAGGCGGCCTGCGCGCAGCCCAGGGAGCCGCAGCCTATTATCAATATGGAACTTTTCTCAATTTTCGTCTGGCCCGCCTGCCCTATAAGGGAAAGTTTGGCGTGCCGCGCATAGCGCGCGCCGTCAGCAGCTTTTTCATGGGGGGGAATGCCGGTGGACATAGGGTAAATCTATATGTGAACTATACTATTTTTCCCGATTCCACTTCTATTTGGGCCGGCCTCCCGGGCGTGAATGTGAGTGACGGTATTTCTTCTGTGCGGGAAAGATTGTTTCTTTTGGGGTATTGACTTTTAGCATAAATTCACGTATATTTAAACTAGTTGCCCAAGATTCTAGCCTAACAAGAGGATATATGCCTAAAAGCATCCCGGAATGCGCCACACCCCTTAAGAACTTCCTGGAGATACCTTACGACGAACTGGAGCAGCTCAACCTCGAGGCCGCCGACGCCGCTTTGCGCCTGGGCCCCGCTGAGCTGGAAAAAAAATACTGCGATTACCTCAAAAAAGAGAAGCGCCTGAAAGCCGTGACGGTCTGCTTCACGGATATCGAAGGCCGCTTCCACATGCTGGATTACGATAAACAGTACTTTCTCTCCTCCAACGACAATCTTACCTTCGACGGCTCTTCCATCCGCGGCTTCTCGGCGCAGAAAGAGTCCGACCTGCGGCTCGCGGTGGATTGGGGCAGCATAGTCTGGCTGCCGTCCGACGTGTTCGGGCCCGGCAAGGTGATAATGTTCGGGACCGTCCTGAACCGGGACCGCACCCCCTACGATTCCGATTTCCGCGCCCGGCTCAGTTCGCTCTCAGCCGAAATGAAGAAGGCCAAGGGGCTTTCAGCCAACGTGGCGGCCGAGGTGGAGGGGTTCGTGGTGAAGGGCCTCAACGCCGAGCAGAGCTATAACGAGGCCGGCGGTTTCGAACTTATCTCGAGCGGCGGCTATTTCCACTCCCTGCCCCTGGCCCCGCTGAAGATGTTCATAGACACGGCGGCCGAGGCGCAGCGCGCCATGGGCTTCCGCAACGAGAAGGACCATCCCGAGGTGGCCCCGTCGCAGTTCGAGCTGAATTTCTCCCACGCCGACGTGGTGCGGGCCTGCGACCTGGTGCAGCTCTATAAACTGGTCTGCCGCCAGGTGGCGGCCAACATGGGCATGACCGCCACTTTCCTGCCCAAGCCCGTCTCGGGCGTGAACGGCAGCGGCATGCACCTCAACCTCTCCTTCTCCAAGGGGGGGAAGAACATCTTCCACGACGCCAAGGGCGAGGACGGCCTCTCGAAGGCGGCCTGGGACGCGGTCTCGCGCATCCTCAACCACGCGCAGGAGATCTCGCTGATACTGAACCCCAGCGTGAACGCCTACCGCCGGCTGGACCCGCATTTCGAGGCCCCTAACCAGATCAAGGTCTCGTCGGTGGACCGCGGCGCCATGATCCGCATCCCCGCCGGCAACGAGAAGTCGGCGCGGCTGGAGATCCGCTCCGTGGGCCCGGACGCGAACCCCTACCTGGCGCTTTACGCCCTGGTGCGCACGGCGCTGGACGGCCAGCCGCTCACCAAGGACGAGAACAAGCGCGACAGGGTGCGCTTCCTGCCGGGCAATATCTACGACGCCATCCGCCTGTTCCGCGGCAGCGAGTTCGTGAAGAAGATAATGGGTGCCGACCCCCATGAGAAGTACGCCGCGCACAAGCAGGCCGCGGCCGACCGCAGCCCCAAGGAGCTCGGCACCATCGTGAAGACTTCCGAAGTGCTGTTCCACCACGACGTGACCACGCAGCGGCTCTGGCATAAGTTCTAGCCAGGCCGGCGCAAAAAGAAAAAGCCCGCGAGCGCGGGCTTTTTCCTTTTAAGGGCGGAAAGGCTACTTCGCTACAGGCAGGCCGGCCGCGGCCCAGGCGGTGATGCCGCCGGCGATGTCGTGGATGTCGGTGAAGCCAAGGTCCTTCATGATCAGCAGGGACGCGCCGGTGCGGCGGCCGCTGCGGCAATAGAGCAGGTACTTGGCGCCGCGGTCCAGCTTGGCCAGCTGTTCTTTGAAGTCGGGCGCGTAATAGTCCAGCACCATGTGGGTGGGGGCGATGTAGCCGGCGGCGTGTTCCTCGGCGGTGCGGATGTCTATCACCACCGGGTTCTTACTCTCTATGAAGTAGCGGGCCTCTTCCGGCTTTATGTTGACCGGGAAGTCGCAGCTGCCGGGCTTGGGCTGGGCTTCGGGAGCGGCCGGAACCGCCGCCGCCAGGTCCTTGAGGCTTGCGGGCTTGCCGCAGCCGGAAAAAAGTCCGGCGAAGTCGAAAGCGTAGGCGCCTGCCGCCGCGAAAATTATGACCAGAGCCGCGATAAAAGGTTTCATTGATTGCCTCCTGATATAAGTGTATTTTATCAAAAATAGAACCTCCGCTTATAGCGGAAACGGACCTGGCGGGGATTTTTTGTATCATATCCGTATTCCTATGGACAATAAATACCGTCTGCCGCGTATCCTGGCCCTCGCGGCCCTCGTTTTTCACCTGTTCGAAGGCTTCGCCTTCATAAATTCGGCCTCTCCTACCTACGACGAAACCGTGCACCTGGCCAGCGGCTATTCTTACCTGGCCACGGGGCGCTACGCCATGAACATCATGGACCACCCGCCGCTGTCCGAGATGCTCTCCGCCCTGCCGCTGCTCTCCCTTCGCCCCCAGGCCTTCACAGGGCATCCTTATTTCGCTTCCCGCATGCCGTACCATTACGGGGACCTGTTCCTGTTCCATAATTCAGTGGGGCCGGCGCGGCTTCTGAACACCGCCAGGCGCTTCACTTTCCTGCTCTGGACCGCGCTGCTGGCCTGGTTCCTCTGGCTGTTCGCCTCGCGGCTGGAATCGCCGGCCGCCGGCTGGCTGTCCCTTGCCGTTTTCGGCCTGATGCCGGTGTTCATCTCCAATAACGCGCTGATCACCACCGACTCGGCCGCGGCCGTATTTTATTTCGCCTCTTTCGCCCTGGCCTGGCGGTTCACCTCGCTGGCGCCGGTGGAAAAGGAAGGGCGGGGCCGCAAGGTGCTGGCCTACCTGGACGCCGGCAAACTGGCGCTCTGGGCGGCGCTGGCCGGGCTCGCGGCGGGCCTCGCCCTGGTCTCCAAGTTCAGCATGTTCATCATCCCGCCGCTGGTGGCCGCCTTCTGGATAGGCGACAACCTGCGCTGGCCCAGGTTAAAGTTTTCCCGGCTGCTCGCCTATCTCGCACTCTATTTCGCGGTCTGCCTGCTGACCGTGCTGCTGGTGTATAAGCTGGATATCGGCCTGTATTTCGAAGGCCTTTCCGAAACGCTGCGGCGCTTGGACAAGGGCCGGTCCTCTTTCGCCATGGGCCGCTACGCGCTGGAAGGCGTGTGGTGGTATTTCCCGGCCGCGCTGGCGGTCAAAACGCCGCTGCTGGTCCTCTTCGGAGCCGCCGCCGGGATCTGGCTCGCGCTGAAGAATTTCCGCAAGGACTATCTGTGGCTGCTCCTGCCGCCGGCGGTCTATTTCGCTGTCTCGCTGACCGCCAAGGTGCAGATAGGCTACCGGCATATCCTGCCCGTGATGCCGTTCATGGCCGTGCTGGCGGGCCTCGCGCTCGCGCGGCTGCTGCGGGTGAACAAGGGGGCGTGGCTCGTAGGCGGCCTGCTGGCGCTGACCGCCGTTTCGGTTGGGCGGGCGCATCCTTTCCACCTGGCCTATTTCAACGAACTGGCCGGCGGGCCGGCCAACGGCTACAAACTTTTCGTGGATTCCAACCTGGACTGGGGGCAGGACCTGGGCGGGGTGGCGGAGCATCTCAGGGGCAGGGGCAACCCGCCCGTGATCCTCGCCTACTTCGGCGTGGCCAGGCCCGAAAGCTACGGCATGCGCTATGTGCCGCTGGGGATCGTCTCCAACGTGGAACTGACAGGCACCGGCGCGGACGTCTGCTCCATGAAAGAGACTTTGCTGGCGGTTTCCGCCACCAACCTGCAGGGCACCTATTACGCGGACAAGGAAACCTTTGCCTGGCTCAAGACCCGCAGGCCCGCTTTTACTGCGGGGTATTCCATCTTCATGTACGATCTGACCGGGGATAAGGACGGGCTGGAGAAACTGGCAGCCTTGTTCGACCGGGAAGGCCGCAACGCCGAGGCGGACTGCCTTTACGCCCGGGCAGGCAAGTAGGGCTTTTTTATGACGATAAAACCACTGGTCCTGACGCTGCTCGCGCTGCTCTGCGCCGCCCCCGCCGTCGCGGAGGAATTCACCCCCAAGGCTTATATGAAGGCCGTAATGACGGCCTCGCCGTCGCTTAAACGGGCCGAACAGACTTTCCTGAAGGCGGAGGCGGATTACCGCGCCGCGCTGCTGGACGCGGCGCTGCCTTCCTTCAACTTCTCGATGGCTGACTCGTTCTACGACCAGGACAGGCACAACCTGCATTTCGACAAGGGCGACGCGACCTCGGTCCTTTCCGCCTCGCTGAACCTCTACGACTCGGCCTCCAGTCCGCTTTCCAGGATAAAGACCGCGAGGCTGAACTACGAGAGCGCCCGGCTGACGCTGCTTAACGCCAAGCAGGCAGAGGCCTTGAAAGCTCTTAGGCGCTTCTACGACCTCTATTCCGCCCAGCGCAAGATAGAGATAGCGCGCAACAACCTGGCCTCCCGCGAGCGGCAATACAAGGACACTAACGAGCAGTTCGAGTCGGGTACACGCAGCAAGATAGAGGTTACGCAGAGCGAGGGCGACAAACTGCAGAGCGAGCTGGCGCTGGCGCAGGCCGAGGTCTCGGCGGCGAAAGCGCTGATGTCCTTTAACGAATTGATAGACGCCGATCCCGACGCTCCGCAGGGGGTGCAGCTTACCAGCGCGGCGGTGGAGGTGAAACTGCCCCTGCCCCGCACGGACGTGGCCCGTGCGCTTGAGAATAATTACGGGCTGCGCCTCAGGCGCTCCGCCCTTGAGAGAACGGGGATAGCCGTGCGCAACGCGCTGCGTTCGGACCTGCCCCGCCTGAAGGTGGATGCCGACTGGAACAAGTACAACACCGGGATCTTCGGCACCCGCGGCGGGGCCTGGCGGGAGGGGCAGACCTACGGCGTCGGCGCGACGCTCAATTTCCCTTTCGGTTTCCTCGGGGCCCAGAACCTGCTGGACGCCGGAGGACAGAAGGCGTCGCTTAAGGCGGCGGAGCTGGAACTGGAAGACGCGGTCAGGGCGCTGAAGACCGAGGTGCTGACCAGGCAGAAGGACATAGAGCTGCAGGTGAAGTCCAAGCAGCTGCTCGAGTTCCAGGTGAAGGCCCTGAAGGCCACCACGGACAACCTGCTTTCGGAGTATTCGCAGGGTGGAGCCTCCTCCCTGCAGCTGGACAGTTCCCAGACCAAGTACCTCGACGCCAGCAACAGCCAGATCGCGGCCGTCAACGACCTGGACCTGGCGCTGGCCGCCTACAGGGCCCTGCTGGGCGAGCCTATCTGGGAGTAACGGGAGAGATATGAAACACTTAGCGAAACGTTCTGTGTGGATGGTCGCGCTCGTCCTTGCCTCGGCGCTGACCTTTGCCGGCTATACCCGGTACAAGAAGATGCTTGTGCGCCAGGACCTGGCGGACTTCATCAAGACGGCCGAACGCGGCGACCTGAAGCTGGACCTGCAGGAGGCCGGTGAACTGGTGTCCCGCGACGCGGTGGACGTCTTCCCTCCTGGTCGCGGCTTTATAGTGGAAGTGCTGCGCAAAGAAGGGGAGTACGTGGTCAAGGGCGACAAGATCATGATGTTCAAGGGCGGAGAGCGCATGGAATCGGACCAGTACGTGCCGGTGCCGGTGACGGCCACCCGCGACGGCCTGCTGACCCGCTGCGTGAGCCGCAACTATTACGGCGGCGCGGACGAGGAGATACGCGCCGGCAAGCGCATTGACGCGGCGTCCACCTGCATCACGCGCATAGTGGACATGCGGACGCTGGCCGTGAACCTGAAGATCAGCGAGGTGGACATCTTTAAACTGAAACGCGGGATGCCGGTCACGGTGACCTTCACGGCCATACCCGGCGAGAAGTTCGCGGGCCGTATAGACGTGATAGCACCGACGGCCGACACCAAGAACAGTCCCTGGGGGAACAGCAGCCGTGTTTTCCGCGTGGTGATCACGCTGGACCGCACCAGCCAGAAGATGCGCGTCGGCATGAGCGCCGTGGTGACGGCCAACCTGAACGCCAAGAAGGACGTGCTGAAGGCGCCGATAGAGACCCTTTTCCAGGAAAGCCTGAATTATTACGTTTATCGCCAGAAGGACGGCTACGACTACGAGAAGGTGCAGGTCTTCCCCGGCCTGCGCTCCGAGACGGAGGTGGAGCTGGCTGGGGCCGTGAAGCCCGGGGACAGACTGTTCACCGCGGCCCCGGAGTCGCTGAAATGACGATAAGCTGCAAGGACCTCGCCAAGGTCTATGAGGGCGGCAAGGAAGGCTGGCCGGCCCTGCGGGGCGTGACCTTCGACATAAAGCCGGGCGAGTTCGTAGCGGTGACCGGGCCGTCCGGCTGCGGCAAATCCACACTGCTCAACATCCTGGGGCTGCTGGACGAGCCCAGCGGCGGCAGCTACCGCCTCCGCGGCAGGGACACCTGCGCCATGTCCGACGCCGAACGCTCTCTCGCCCGCCGCGACGGTATCGGCTTCGTTTTTCAGAGTTTTCACCTGCTCAACCGGCTCACCGCGGCCGAGAACGTGGGATTGCCGCTGCTTTACGCCGGAGTGGAGCGGGAGCGCATGCGCGAGCGGGCGCACGGGCTGCTGGGGCGCGTGGGCCTGCAGGGGAAGGAGCGCAAGACGCCCCTGGAACTGTCCGGCGGTGAAAGGCAGCGCGTGGCCATAGCGCGGGCGCTCGCCAATTCCCCCGAGATCATCCTGGCCGACGAGCCTACCGGTAACCTGGACTCGGCTTCCAGCCGGGAGATACTGGATATCCTGTTCGCCCTCAACGCGGAGGGCATCACGGTGGTCATGGTCACGCACGACCGCGAACTGGCCGCCCGGGCCGGCCGCAACATCCGTATGCGCGACGGGAGGCTGGAAGCATGACCAGGGCCCTGTTGAACGCAGTCCGCACCGGCGGCGCGGAGATCTGGGCGCACAAGACCCGCTCGGTGCTGAGCTTTCTGGCTATCGCGGTGGGCTCGGTGGTCTTCATAGACGCGTTTTCGGCTATCTTCCATACCTATGAGCGCCTGGAGCAGCAGCGGGAATTCTCCGGCCTGGCCCGTATGCGGATAATCCAGAACCAGGCCGCCAGCTATTCCTCCCCGGACGACTACGTGGAGCCCCCGACGTTCGGCTACGAAGAACTCAAGAAACTGCGCGCGCAGGCGCCGGAGTTCTATATGGTCTCCGGCGAGGCGCGCTCCTGGCGAAACGTGATGGAATACGGGAGGGAGCGCGTGGTGGCTTCGGTGGCCGGCGTGACCCCGGAATGGATGAAGCGTGATTTCGGCTATACCCTGCGGGGCCGCTTCTTCAACTGGCACGACATGGAAGAGAAATTGCGCGTCTGCGTGCTGATACGCAAGGCGCCGCCTCCTCCGGGTGAGAAGATATACCGGAAGGTCTATAGCAATACCAACGCTTTCGACACGCTGGTCACGCACCAGGACCTGCTGGGGAAGGCGGTCAGCATAGACGGCATAACCTTCACCGTCATCGGGGTGGCGGAGGAATTCCCGCATTCCAAGCGCATGCAGGGTTTCAGCGGCTGGCGCGAGCAGACCAAGGTGCTGATCCCGGTGACCACCGGCGCCAACTACGGCATAGTGCGCGGCGGCGGGCAGCTGGAGGTCAGCATTGATTCCGGTGACGAGGCGGCCTTCGACGACGCGCAGCGCAAGGTGAACAACTTCCTGAAGATCACTTTCGGCGACGGGGATTTCTTCGTGGTGGAGAACCAGCTTGAGGAGATCCGCAAGAACATGGCCGCCCGCCTGAAGGACGCCCTGGTCACGATCTCGCTTGGGATGCTCGCGTTCATAGCCGGCGGCATAGGCATCATGAACGTCACGCTGGCCACGGTGTTCTCCCGCACCAAG
>Ga0074197_1001880_pt1 | contig 16129 bp, 7 predicted proteins | sample EPASupsiteSAE305_FD_64526 | JGI IMG/M metagenome (GOLD analysis project Ga0074197, IMG submission 64526) | Bioremediated contaminated groundwater microbial communities from EPA Superfund site, New Mexico - SAE3-05 reassembly with SPADES | ecosystem: Environmental > Aquatic > Deep subsurface >...
AATAAAATTTGCTTTCCAACCCGCAGCCATAATGCCATCAATAAGTCCCTTGTTATAATTCAGACATCCGTTGACATCATAATTGGTCCAGTATTTTCCCTGCTCATTGAACCACGGCGAATATGTTTGAGCAAAACCATGTAAATTTACAATATTACCATGGGTGTCTTTTAAATAACGTCCATCAACATGCAATCGGGGCATTGGTTCACCTATCCATGCTTTTGCATTTGAAGCGATAATTAGAATAAAAAAAGTAACAGCTAATTTTTTAATGATGTTTTTCATGTCAGTATTTGATTTTGCACAAATATAGATTGTAATTACTTGCAGCTTACATTATTATGTTACACGTGCCTTTTTTTATCTTACATCTATTAATCATCTGTTACAAAAATCTGCAGTTGCGTTACAACAACAGAAATAGCCAACTATATTATTAGCTTTTATGCATCTAAAACAGTTGTACCATGACTATTATTATTTTTTTCACTTCGATCTGCTACCTGCTACTGAATTGATGTCAATGATCTGGTAATTAATAACTTAATTTGGTGGAAGATAAATATTATATACATTTTATCTGCTACTAAAACCTGCATCTGCCACTAGTGGGTACTTCTTTCTGCCTTTTTTAGGGTTTGGGGCCTTTTTTAGATAGTTGGTTTATGCCATCGTACTTTATTTAGGTTATTATTCTAATTTTTCAGCATTACTAAGTAAGTCTACAGCCCAGAACCGATAAGTCTGCATTCAGGAACCCATGAGTTCATGAATGCGGGCCAATGGGTTCACGGCCGAGGGCTTACTAATATTTCTTTAAGTTTTTGCTTATGATACGTCTTATGTACAATTAATTCGCGAGGACAATCCATGGAGGTGTCTGCCGAAATATCTATCATGAAGATGTGTAGGAAAAAAGTTACACGTTTATTTCAGAACATGAACCCCGCACTTTCTAGTAAGCCAGACCATCTAAGCTTGGTTTATTGGTTGTTTACTACCTTAATTGTTTCTGACGAGCCATCAAGGTATATAATTTTGATAATAACCATTTTTTCATTATTCATATCTATCTGGCATGTAGATTCTCCGACATGAATCTTTGATAGAGCTTTTCCGGATAAAGTGAATAATTCAACGGTATTCATAAGTTTCTCGCTTGAGATATAAATCATTCCATTTATAGTCCATACTTTGGTAGGAGAGGATGAAAGACTATTTATTCCGGTTTGATCTAATTCAATTATATTAATGAATTCGTTCCATCCATCTGCTGATTTATAGGCTTCAATTGATCCTTTGGGTACTATTAATTTACATTTTGTTTTATCTACAGTTTCAAAAGGGTAATTATATTTTCTTATTCTTGGTGGATTAGGGTTTAGTATCTTTATTTCTGATAAATTATTGCTAGAAGTAAATAGAAAATCTCCAAGATCAGTTATTCTTGTTGAAAAACAAACACTTTTTAAGTTGAAGCAATGATTAAATGCATAGCCTTGTAAGTAAGTTAGTTCAGCTGGAAGAGTGACATTTGTTATATGGGTACAATAATCAAATGCCGCTCTCATTATTACATCGACTCCATCTGGGAGATTTATTTCAGTCAAACCAGTACAAAGCTGAAGTGCAGACTCTCCTAAATATTTTAAAGCTTTCGGAAAAGTGATGTTTGTTAGACCAATGCAAAATGCAAATGCATAATTTCCAATATTAGTTATGTTATCAGGAAGTTCTATACTTGATAAACCTATGCAGTTCTGGAATGCAGAACTTCCTATATAAGTCAATCTTTTCGGAAGGTTGATGCTAGTTAAATTACAACAACCTTGAAATGAATAATCTTTTATTTCAGTCAATGAATTAGTAGGTAGAGTTATCTTTGTTAGGTTTGAACAATGTGCGAATATACCACTTCCTGCAAAAGTCAATGTTTCAGGAAGTTCAATACTTGATAACCCCGTGCAAGCTCTAAATGCTGAGCCTCCTATATATTTCAAAGTACCAGGAAAGACTACACTTCTTATACCGGTACAACAATAAAATGCATTGTCGCCTAGAGACGTTAATTTTTGAGGCAAAACAATGTCTGTTAATTTAGTGCAAAAGCCAAAAGTACCTTTTCCTATTGAAGTTATTGAATTCGGAAGTTTTGTGTTTGTTAAATTGATACAAAAGAGAAATGCATTGTCTCCTAATGAAATTATTGAATCTGGAAGTTCTATGTTTTTTAGGTTGATACAATATTGAAATGCAGTGTTTCCTATAGAAGTCAATCTAGATGGGAAAGTGATGTTAGTTAAACCTATACAGTTGTTAAATGCACCATCTCCGATATAAATTAGAGAATCATTGAATTCTATGTTTTTTAAGTTTGCGCAGCTATTGAATGCATTTTTTCCTATAGAATCCAATGCAATCGGAAGTTTTATACTTGTTAATCCAAGACAACCTTTAAACCCATTATCTGGTATTTTAATAAGCATTTCTGGTAATTTAATATTTGCTAACTTAATGTTATCACTAAATAAATTAGCAGGAAGAGAGGTTACTGTAGTTCCACTGAGATCTATTGAACATAAGTTTGTCATTTTAGATTTTATGAACAAGATATCGGCATTATTTAGTTGCCCCTCTAAAATGAGATAATTAATATCACCTTCACTATAACCGGCAGCTTCTATTTCTGATGACAATGTACCAGGGGTATATATGTTTAAATGAAGAGTGGTACCTTCATTTACCACTACATCATGAGCTGTTTCTGTTCCGTCGATAATAAATAAGTCTTTCCAGTAATTAGCTGTCTTATAACTTTCTTTTGTTCCTTGAGGAACATAAAGAATCCGGATACTGGTAAAGGTGTTTGATTCTACTGTTGGAGGTGTTTTTGCTTCACTTTTACAGATATAGACATTGCTTTCATAAAAAGCATAATCTTCTATAGTGGTGAGTGATGCTGGAAGATCTAAGCTTATTATGTTTTTGCAGCTGTAAAATGCATGTTCTTTAATAGTTATTAACGCTTTAGGAAGAATGACACTTGCTAAGTTATGACAAAAGCAAAAGGCACTACCTCCTATACTAGTTACTGTTTCAGGAAGAATAATAGATCTTAAGGTCTGCTTTCCTACAAACCAAAGTTTATAAAAAGCATCCTCCGGAATTTCATCTGATGGATAATTGCTATATGCCACAACATTAACACCTTTCATGTCAACATTTGTCAGAGCGGCCATCTTATCTCTCATAGTAACAAAATCTCTTTGATCAATTTGTCCGGTGAGAGTTAAATTGGTAACTGTATTTAATTCATCAGAAGTAAGCAGTGTATTAAGTGTACCCGCAGAGGCAATATTTATGGTTTTACTCACCTGCCCACAAAGAGGAAGGGTGCAGATTATTACTGCAAATAAAACTAGTGTAAACTTCTTTTTCATTATATCGGATTAGTTATATTTCAATTTAAAAAGAATATCCAAATCTTGCCTGTACTACATTAATATTGGCAGCAGTATCAAGCATCTTATTATAATCAATACGGCAAAAAAGTGCGTGCTTCTTATTTAGTTGAAAATCGAATCCTGCACCGAATTTATATCCAATAAAGCTGTTTGGTAGAAGAAAATAATTTTCAATTGTCTCTTTTTTCAACCTTCCCATAAGTCTTGTTTCGTTATAGAATGAATTAGATGAATTTAAAAATAGCGAATAGCAAAATCCAGCTTCTGCTGTTGGACGAAATAGTCCTTTAGGATAGGTATATTTTAATCCTAATCCAAAAGTAGATATTAAACCATCAAACTGATATTTTTGGTAATGACTCTCTAAATCACTGTTTTCTTTGAATAAGTCTTTTTTCCCTTCTATTTTAGACAAAGAGGCATCAAGAACCATGCTGAGGGATTTCATAAGTCGGGGACTACTGATGCAGGCTTCTCCTCCAATTACGGGCGACAAATATTTGTTCGGATTAAATTCGGCCGGTTCTGAGTCTCTGAATTTATAATCCATTATCTGTAAGCCGCCATAAAATGCAAAATCAAATTTCAGAAATGTCTTTTTATAATCATTCTCAAACACAATACATTCTTGTCCGGGAGCACACATCTGTTGGTGATATTTTTTTGTTATCTCAATCATTGTACTACGCTCAAATGTTGATCTTTCAATATTCTTGGTTACTGAATTGCAATCTCTGAATATGTAGCTCAAAATACCTTTGTATTTGTTATCAGTCTTATACTTGTCGTCTACTATTTTATCTGCTTCTTTTGTGACAGCAATCATTTTTCCATCTTCATCCTCAAAGAAATAATATCCAAGGTCTTTCGGATAATAGTAGAGGTCTTTTATACCCTGAACTAAATATTCAAGAAACACTTTTTCTTTTTTATTATCCAAGGTAATTGTTCGGGATACATAATACTTAACTTCGTTAATCAGCATGTAACCTAAAATATCATCAGGATGGAATATTTGTTCATCTGCTTCTTCTGATAATTTGAATTTGCAGATACTGGAGTTTACTTTATCTGTTCTGAAATCAATAAGACCTTGGATGGTATCATTGTTGTTCGTAATAATATAGCCTTTTATATAGTTACTTTGTGCATTAGCTGCTATTGTCAGACAGAACAAAATAACGAAGAATGATATATATTTCATGTTGTTTTATTTTAACTTATTGCTGTTCTTAGTGAATATCTCAGTACTAAAAAGATATATTTTATTGCTATATACTATCACGAGTACGTCACCATTATTTGATGAGTAGATGTTAGAAACGGAAGTTGCTCCATTTTTATTTAGCTCAAATTTCTTTTGCTGTCCGTTTTCAATGGATATAGTTGACAAAACAGATGTTAGTACTGTTGGATATTGCTCTCCATTCAAAAGAATGGAACCTCTGTTACCCGTATAATTTGATATAATATCGCGCCTTAAACCGGTTGAGAAATCAATATATGTAACATCTTTTGAGGAACCTAATAAAACTCCTGGATAGGAATTACTGGTTGCGTAATAATAATCTCTGAGATTGTAATAGCTGGTCATTTTTTTGCTGTATGCATCAATAGTAAATACATTATTAATTTCAGCACTTTTGTCAGTTAAAACAAACGTTTTTCCGTTGTTGCAGGTCGCGATAGTTTTTACAATAAGTTTATTAGGGTCTGAAGGGTTATATAAAGATGGATCATTTGAAAACACTCCGCACTTATTATTATCTGCAGAGTCTATATAATATAACAGATTATTAACAAAGGTAAGTCCATAACCATTCTCAGCGAATTCAATATCGGAAATAGAATTTCCATTTAAGGAAGAAGATAGATCGAGTTCTTTAATAAATTGGCCGGTTGTTGCATTGTATACATCTACTTTGCTTTCATTCTTCTTGGAAATGTACAGACAATTATTATATCTGTTATAAGATATAGTACTGTATGTGCTTTGGTTCCATGGAATGTTTCCGGAAACAGAAAGATCACTCGATGAATATTGAATTAAAGTAGAGCTTCCGGAAACATAGGTATATACCCAACAATATTTGCTATCTTTTGTAAAAAGAACTTTTTGTGCAATATTACTTGTTGTACTGGTACTGTTTATAAAAGCTTTAAGTTCGAACTGGCCATCCAGTTTTTCTTTAGTGGGCGATTCAACTGTATATGAGATAGTAACAGGAGTAAAAGCCGGAACTTTAATATTGGGAAAATAGATTGTTCTCTTATCAGGAGAATATTCAGTAGTTAAATCTAACCCTTCATAAGATGAACTTACTGATGTAAGTTTTGCATCATTACTTAACGTAATAAATGGAACAGTAGTAGAGAAATCGGAATTGTTATCTTTGCCGATATAATTTTTAAGTTCAAAAGGAGGACCAGCTTCCTGAGTTATTTTAATAGTATGTATATTTTCATACTCTGATGTTAGTGTGACGGTAGCAGAACGTTCTTCAAACGAATAATTCGTATCATAAATAATTGTAATGCCATTTTTATATTTTGTACATTTTATCCAGTTCTCTTTACAATCAAAATCAAAATCAATATTCGTTGTGATTGAGGCATATACTTCTCCTTTCATCTTCTTGACCGATGCTTCTGTCATGTCTACTTTGAAATATGAATCTTGAACAAGCGTATTCATTTTTAAATTAAAAATCTTATGATCACCCATACCAAAGGCTATATGCTTTGTACGGGTTGTATACCCTTCTTTTGATAAAGTTATAATTGCTGTTCCTCCGGTAGGTACGGTTACACTATATGTTCCATCTGTTTCGGTAATTGTGCTTATTTTTTCTGAGGAGGCATCTATTTCTATTGCAACTTGCGGTATGCCAATCCCGGAAGAGTTGGTTATTGTTCCGGAAATAGTCACTGGTTCCGCCGTTTCATTGAGAATACATGAATTGAAAGAGGCTAAAATAAGTGCTTCTATGATAAAAAGATAAAGGTAACGCATACTATTGTGTTTTTATTTCTTTGCAAAAATAGAATAAATATTCTAACAATTATTAGAATTAGGAAACATTTTTAACGGAATTATGCGTACAATTGAATTATTACATTGGATGATACGAAGCACTGATTATTCATTCAATATTGATAAGAAGATTTATAAAATTATAGAATTTGATTTTCTCTTTTTTGCAGAAGAGCATAATGCTTATTGCAACAAACTCCATTCATTTTGGGTGCATCCTTAAAAAGCTGAATATTCCTAGCCGAAGGATTAATGGGAACACTTATTATGATGTTGTGAAACGATAAAATTTAGTGGAAGATAGCCTTGATTTGTAGTAGATGAACAGGATTTAGTAGCAGATGATTAGTTAAACTATTTTATCTGCTACTAGCTGAAAATACTTTTGCAAAGGCTTTTTAGGTATTTTGGTGGGAGATGGTGGAGATAAATTTGAAAAATTACTATAAAGGCGCTGATTAATATTTCTTGAAGTTATACTTCTTTCTTAATTCTTCTTGCTCTTCCGAAGAAAGAGATTTGAAATAAGCCTTCCACCCCGGGCAGAAGTTGATATGCCAACGCCAAAACTTACCGATAAATGATTTAGGGTTCTTTTCAAATTTAGCTCTTAAAGAGCATTTGATACAATTTGATTCCATAGTATTTAATTTTAGTCATTTATTAAAAGAATGAAATAAGCTTGTTCTTATTATCTGTACTTTTCTTCTAACTCCAATTTTTTTATTCTAGAATTAATGGCTCCTCTTTTGCGGCCAAATATCTCAGATAGCTGATTTACCGTTTTGCCTTCACAAAACAGTTGTTCCAATCTATCATCTTCTTCCTGAGTCCATGGTTTGTAAGCATTTGGATGTTCTACTCTACATGCCTCAATAGAGTATGTAGATACCCCTAATAGTTGTTTGTAAGCTTTAAGGTATTTACGCAGACGTTTGACATCTTTTTCGGAAATGTATGCTAGTCGCTTTATATCCATATTATCGGTCAGGTCGTTGATTTTAACCTTTACAGCTAGTGGATTTTTCTTAATGCGCTTTATAAACTTTTCGTAAGGTTCATCTTTTGACAACTTTGTTAAGCAGCGAAGAGCTTCGACTACCTCTATAGAAAAACCTTCTTCCAGCAGTTTTTCAAAGGTCCAATCGCTATCTTCTATTACATCATGTAATACACCCACAATCTTTTCTTCATCTGTATCTCCCATATTCATCACGCGTAACGGATGTTCTATATATGGTTGTCCGGCCTTGTCAACTTGCCCTTCATGGGCTTTATTTGCTATTTCTATTGCTCGTTGTAACATTATTTTAAACTGTCAATAATATCTCTTCGGATTTTATGTGATTCACGTTTTATGTGCGGAAAGTGTGTAATATTACACGCTTTCCGCATGAAACAATAGCGAATGTATGATTTATATATGAATTTAGCAATAATTCTTCTATTAAATTAGACTCTAATTCCGGTTTCTTTATCTTCATATATTAAATATAAAGTGTATGTGCGATTTTGCTAAACTTTAACTATGAGTATTTATAAAGAAATTAGCTCATAGTGCATTTGAATAAAATGAATGGAAGTTTTAATAGCAATCTACTTTTTTATTGAGATTTTCTTTGTGTAAAGTCATCCTTCTGATAAAATGTCCAATGTTTGAGTCTCAAATTATTATAAAAAATGATTTTAATGATCAGACTATCAATATTTTATTTAAATAGTAAGATCATAAAGTTGTCCAACGTATTTTTTGATAGTTCCATTATTACTCTCTATTTTTGTATCATCCGATAAAGGCTATTTTGCTTCTTTAAAGGTTGCTTGAAAAAGCATTAGATTTTCTTTCTGAAATGAGAGAAAATTGAGATTGAAAATGAGTTTAATTACAATGGTTGATGTTTGAGAGTTATTGCATTGGTATCTTTTATGTCACCTAATAATAAATAAGATTATGAATTCTAAAATGTTTAATTCGTCAATTCTAGCCGATAGCTTTATTGAAAATAGCTGTTCGAAAGATTTCTCCCTGTTAAGCAGAATTCAATTAAACAGCAAAGCTGATTATATTCGTGCAGAAAAGCAAGCTTTGGAATGTGCTAATTATTTGACTTCAACTCCATTTGACAGAAATAACTGGAAATGGGAATCGGCAGAGCACTTTTTATTACTTTGGATTAATGGTACTTCTGATTTTAAATTTAAGCTAAATCAAACTATTTGTAAAATTATTAAATCCAATTTTGCATTACTAAGTATATACTTTGCTTATGCAACAAAATTTGTATTGGAAAACAGAGACAAATCAAAAGATGAAAAAGAGATATGTAATAATGTTGTTCCTTTATTGATAGATTATTGTAAGAATCAGAGTAATTGAGTAGTTTCAAAAAGGTCTATACATTTTTCCAATAGGTTTAGCTTTTACATATACGCCGTTCAAATGCTTTTATATAGCATTTGAGCGGTGTTCTTTTTTTGTTTTATTGGGTACAAAAATGTTATATGTTCGTCTTTCTGTATATAAGAAATAAAGAGATTATGAAGCATACAATTCTGAATCTGCGAAAAGCAGCTGTTTTTTTATCATTGTTTTTAACTACCTTCTTATACGCTCAGAAGACTGACAAGGAAACTATTATCCAGTATTTATCTGGTAAAGGAGCTGATGATGCAGTAGCGTGGGATTTTTATTGCACTGATGGAAGAAATTCCGGAAAGTGGTCTAAAATTATGGTTCCTTCTTGTTGGGAAACACAAGGATTCGGGCAATTTCAATATGGTATAACATTTTACGGTAAACCTTTTCCTGATGGAATAGCAAAGGAACAAGGGCAGTATAAACACGAATTTGAGGTTCCTACTTCATGGAGAGGAAAAAGTGTACGTCTTGTTTTTGAAGCTTCAATGACTGATACCGAAGTAAAAGTAAATGGTCGTAAAGCAGGAGAAAAGCATCAAGGTGCTTTCTACCGCTTCTCTTATGATGTTACTGATATGTTGAAATATGGAAAGAAAAACTTGCTTGAAGTAACAGTTAAAAAAGAATCTGAAAATGCAGGAGTGAACCTTGCAGAGAGAAGAGCTGACTACTGGAACTTTGGTGGAATTTTCCGTCCGGTATTTCTGGAAGCAAAGCCTGCAATGAATATTAAACGAATTGCTTTGGATGCTAAAGCTGATGGCTCTTTCAAAGCTAGTTGTTTCCTTGGAAATGCTACTTCAGATAAATTAAGTCTTAAAACAGTTATTCTTGATGCTGCTGGTAAGAAGGTGAAAGAAACAGTTTCTCCTGTAAAAGATGGAGGAGACTGGACAACTGTTTCTCTAAATGTTGCATCTCCTAAATTATGGTCGGCCGAAACTCCTAATCTATACAAAGCTCAATTCTCTTTGGTTGATAAAGATGGAGTAGTTCTTCATCAGACAGAAGAAAGATTCGGATTCAGAACAATTGAAGTTCGTGAAAGCGATGGTCTTTATATCAATGGTGTACGTGTGAATATTCGTGGTGTGAACCGTCACAGTTTCCGTCCGGAAACTGGTCGTACGCTCGATCGTGCAAAAAACTATGAAGATGTTCGCTTGATTAAAGAAATGAATATGAATTCCGTTCGTTTATCTCATTACCCTGCTGATCCTGATTTCTATGAAGCTTGTGACGAACTGGGATTATATGTTATGAGCGAACTTGGCGGATGGCACGGACATTATGAAACTCCAGAAGGTGTTAAACTAGCGGAAGAAATGGTTACCAGAGATGTAAATCACCCATCTGTTATCTGGTGGAGCAATGGTAATGAAAAAGGCTGGAATACAGAATTAGATGGTGAGTTCCATAAATGGGATCCTCAGCTTCGTCCGGTTATTCACCCACAAGGAAACTTCAGCGGATTTGAAACAATGCACTATCGCTCTTACGGCGAAAGTCAGGAATATATGCGCTTACCTCAGATTTTTATGCCAACAGAGTTTCTTCACGGATTGTATGATGGTGGACATGGTGCCGGATTGTATGATTACTGGGAAATGATGCGTAAGCATCCTCGTTGTATCGGTGGTTTCTTATGGGTATTGGCAGATGAAGGCGTGAAACGTGTAGATGAAGATGGCCGTATTGATAACCAGGGCAACTTTGGTGCCGATGGCATTGTAGGTCCTCATCACGAAAAAGAAGGAAGCTTCTTTACCATCAAACAAGTATGGTGTCCGGTTCAGGTTATGAATACTAGTCTAGATAAGAATTTCGACGGAATATTCCAGCTTGAAAATAGATATGATTTTACTAATATAAATGAATGTAAGTTTGTTTGGAAGCAAGTTGCGTTCACATCTGCTTTGGATGATAAAGGAACAACTGTTGTTTTGAAACAAGGTGAAGTGAAAGGTACCGATATTGCTCCACATGCAGCGGGTGTACTTAAAACAAATATGCCTTCGTTAACTGATAAAGTAGATGCTGTATTCCTTACTGCTATTGATAAAAACGGAAAAGAGTTGTGGCGTTGGAGTTGGAAGGTTGAAGGTAAGGCTCAGAAAGAAGAGGCAAAATCTGGCAAGATTGCTTCTTACAAGGAAACAGAAAATGCTGTAACTGCTACAGTTGCAGATAAAAGTTATACTTTCAGCAAAAAGGATGGTCAGTTGAAAGAGGTGATTAGCAACGGTAAGAAAATATCGTTTGCTAATGGTCCAAGATTCATTGGTGCTCGTCGTGCCGACCGTTCATTAGACCAGTTCTATAATCATGATGATCCAAATGCTAAGAGTCTGGACAGAACTTACAAAGAATTTAATGATGCAGCTGTATTCGAAAAACTTACAGTGAAGGAACAAGGTAATGATTTAATAATCACTGCTTCCTATAAACTAGGAAATATGGAGACTGCTCAGTGGACAGTAAGACCTGACGGTTCTCTTGTTTTGAACTATACCTATAACTTTAATGGTGTTGTAGATTTAATGGGAGTAAGATTTGATTATCCTGAAGATCAGATGCAAAGCAAGCGTTGGTTGGGTAATGGCCCTTACCGTGTATGGCAAAACCGTTTGCATGGAACAACTTACGATGTTTGGGAAAACAAATACAACGATCCTATTCCGGGAGAGTCATTTACTTATCCTGAGTTTAAAGGTTATTTCGCAAACTGTTCATGGATGAACCTGAATACTACCGAAGGTGTTATTTCTATTACTAATGAAACACCTAATGTGTATTTAGGAGTTTACCAGCCAAGAGACGGACGCGATGCATTGTTATATACTTTGCCTCAAAGCGGAATTTCTGTATTGGATGTAATTCCTGCGGTAAGAAACAAAGTAAATGCTACAGATTTGATTGGTCCTTCTTCACAACCTAAATGGGTAAGCGGACAAAAAACCGGTAAATTGATTCTCAACTTTAAGTAAATTCATAAATTCTGAGGGAGAACCTGAACAATGAGTAAATATAAATCGTTTCTGTTGTTTCTGTTGATTTTGTGTTGTACGGCTGTTACAGCACAAAAAACATTGTTGGCCAATAGATTTAATAATCCACCTCAAGAAGCATCTCCATGGGTGTTTTGGTATTGGATGCACGGTGCAGTTTCTAAAGCAGGAATTACTGCAGATATGGAAGCAATGAAGGCTGCCGGTTTAGGCGGTGCTTACCTTATGCCTATAAAAGATACTATAAATAATAAATCTTTTCTTCCTGCATACAGGCAACTTACTCCCGAATGGTGGGAGATGGTTCGGTTCTCCATGCAGGAAGCTGACAGGGTAGGGCTGAAACTTGGTATGCATATTTGCGATGGTTTTGCCCTGGCTGGCGGACCGTGGATTACTCCAGAGAAATCTATGCAGAAAGTTGTGTGGAGTGATACAATTATTTCGGGCGGGAAAATAAAAAATATGCATTTGTATCGTCCTGAATCTTATGAAGGTTTCTATAAGGAAATAGGACTTTATGCCATACCTGTTCAGGAGGAATACTCGACAGAAATAAATGTTCCGGAAGTTACTTCTTCGAATGTCGAGGATAAAACTCCCTCTTACTTAGTTACCCGGAACGCTGAAGGTGCTTTCAAGGCTTCTTCTGCTTGTTGGATTCAATACTCATTTAAACAGCCTTTTACTTGTCGCTCTATTGAACTTGTACTGAACGGAAATAACTATCAGGCTCACCGTTTGAAAGTTTGTGTTAGTGATGATGGCGTAAACTTCCGTACTGTAAAACAATTAGCCCCTGCACGTCAGGGTTGGCAGAATACAGATGTGAACTCTACTCATATTATTCCTGCAACAACAGCTCGTTATTTCCGCTTTTACTGGGATCCGAAAGGTTCTGAACCCGGAGCGGAAGACATGGATGCTGCAAAGTGGAAACCAACTCTGAAAATAAAGAAACTATATTTATCCAGTAGAGCTTTAATAGGTCAGTTTGAAGGTAAAGCCGGATTGGTTTGGCGCGTAAGCAAAAGAACTCAATCTGATGAATTACCGGATAAGGATTGTGTAAAACTGAATCAGGTGATTGATCTATCTGCTTCTTTAAATGGTGACTTGTTGAATGCAACTCTTCCTGCTGGAAAATGGAGAATTGTAAGAATGGGACATACTTCTACCGGACATACGAATGCTACCGGTGGGGGAGGTAAAGGACTGGAATGTGATAAGTTCAGTGAAGAGGCTGTGAAGATACAGTTTGATCATTGGTTTGGCGAGGCTTTCAGAAAGACTGACCCTGAATTAGCTAAACGTGTATTGAAGTTTATGCACGTAGATAGTTGGGAATGCGGAAGTCAGAATTGGTCGGACAATTTTATGGCCGAATTTAAGAAACGCAGAGGGTATGACCTTACTCCATACTTATTGGTATATACGGGTACTCCTCTTGAAAGTGCAGAAAAAACGGAGAGCATTTTAAATGATATTCGTCAGACAATCTCGGAACTGATAGTAGATGTTTTCTATAAAACTTTAGCTGATAAAGCGAAAGAATACAATTGCGAATTCTCTGCTGAAAGTGTTGCACCTACTATGGTTAGTGATGGTATGCTTCACTATCAGGCAGTGGACAGACCAATGGGAGAATTCTGGTTAAACAGTCCTACTCACGATAAACCAAACGATATGCTCGACGCTATATCTGGTGCACACGTCTATGGAAAGAATATTATTCAGGCTGAAGGGTTTACCCAGTTACGCACTATGTGGAATGAAAATCCGGCAATGCTTAAGCCTTTACTCGATAGAAACTATGCTTTAGGTATTAACAAACTGTTCTATCATGTTTATGTGCATAATCCTTATGTGGATAAAGCACCGGGCATAACATTGGATGGCATTGGACTTTACTTCCAACGTGATCAGACTTGGTGGAAGCAGGGAAAAGCATGGATTGATTACGCTCGCCGTTGTCAGACATTGCTTCAGTTTGGTCATTCGGTAATTGATGTTGCTGTGTTTACAGGAGAAGAATTGCCAACAAGAGCTATTCTGCCCGACAGACTTGTTCCTTCTCTTCCAGGAATATTTGGAAAAGAGCGTGTGGAATCTGAAGCAAAACGTTTAGCGAATGAAGGGCAACCTGTAAGAGAAATGCCTGTGGGTGTTTCAAACTCTGCAAATATGACTGATTTGGGCGATTGGGTTGATCCATTATCAGGCTATGCTTATGATTCTTTCAATAAGGATGCATTGGTACGTCTTTCAAGATCAGAATATGGAAAACTGATTGTTTCCGGTGGAGCTGAGTATAGAATATTAGTATTGCCTAAACCTCATCCTATGTCTCCCGACGGAGATTATATGAGTCTGGATGTGGCACGCAAAATCAGATTACTTCAAAAATCCGGTGTAGTGGTTTTACTGGGTGATAAACCATCAAGAGTTCCAGGATTGGCTGATAAGGATTATAATACTAAAGAGGTGAATAAGATAGTTGACCTTATTTGGTCGGCTTCACCACAATATAAGCTTCCTTATAACGAAGCCGATTTTTCTCAGTTCGGTTTAAAGAAGGATGTTATCTTTAAAGACAATGCAAAAGATTTTGCGTGGACTCACCGTGCTGACGAGAATGTTGATATCTATTTTATCGCTAATCAGAAGAATGAACATCGTAAAGTGACTGTTTCTTTACGCTGCAGTGGCAGACAACCGGAATTATGGAATCCTGTAACCGGTGAAATTAAGGATGCGGAAGTGTGGAGCGAATTTGACGATAGAACAGAAGTTGCTCTAGACCTGGATGCTAACGAATCGGTTTTTGTTGTTTTCCAACGTGAAACTAAAGTTGTTTCAGGAAACGAGCAGTCAATTGTTACCACTGCTCCGTTGCAGACTAAAGATTGGACAGTGAATTTTCCTCAAGTATCCAAAAGTCTGAAGAAAGATTCTTTGTTCGACTGGAGTAAAGAAAGTGATGCAGATATCAAGTATTACTCTGGTACTGCCAATTATCAGACTACATTCCAATGGAAGAACAAAGTAGGCAAGAATGAAGTATATCTTGATTTGGGTAAAGTAAATGTTATGGCCGAGGTTATTGTTAATGGAATAAATTGTGGCATTGCATGGACTGCTCCTTACCAGGTTGATATTACCAAAGCAATAAAGAAAGGAAATAACGACTTAGAGATTCAGGTTGTAAATACCTGGTTGAATAAGATGAAAGGTGTGCGTGATCAAAAGATTAAAGCAGATAATGTTTGGACAAATGCTACCTATTGGTCAGAAAAGTTACCTTTGCAAGAGTCAGGACTTTTAGGACCTTTAAATCTTCTTATAAAGGAAAGTAAGAGAAAGTAATAGAGATATTAATAATTTAAATTAGTTTGGTTAGTAGAAACATGTACATGTTCGGATCCAATCATGTACAAGATTGAAAGTAATCATGTACAAGATCGAGGGCTAAACATGTACATGATTGTTTTAAGATAACCTGAATTAATACTTAGTTTATCATCGGGTTTTACTTAGATACTGATTATTAAATATATAATTAAATGAATAATAAGTTCAGATTTGGAGCACTCGCGTTGGCGCTATCGCTCTTTTGTTCGACCACATTAAAGGCCGAAGTTAAACTTCCAGCTTTTTTCTCAAATGGAATGGTTATACAACAACAAACTAATGCTTCTTTTTGGGGAACTTCAACACCTAATAAGAAACTGACAATTGTTACATCATGGAATAAAAAGAAATATACTGTTGATGTTGATGGAACAGGAAAATGGAAGGTTGCTCTTGCAACTCCTACAGCCGGTGGTCCGTATTCAATTACATTCAATGACGGCAAACAAACTGCTCTGCAAGATGTGTTAGTGGGTGAGGTATGGCTTTGCTCTGGTCAGTCAAACATGGAAATGCCAATGAAGGGTTATAAGAATCAACCGGTTGATAACTCGAATATGGATATCCTGAAATCTGCAAATTCTCAGATTCGTCTTTTCACTGTAGGACATAATTCTGTTATCGATGTGCAGAATGATGTAAAAGGTGATTGGAAAGCTGCTACTCCCGAATCTGTTAAAGAATTCAGTGCTACAGCTTATTACTATGGCCGTCTGCTTCAGCAGATGCTGAATGTTCCGGTGGGACTGATTTGCAGCAGCTGGGGAGGTTCTTGTGTTGAGGCTTGGAT
>Ga0074197_1001885_pt1 | contig 16097 bp, 14 predicted proteins | sample EPASupsiteSAE305_FD_64526 | JGI IMG/M metagenome (GOLD analysis project Ga0074197, IMG submission 64526) | Bioremediated contaminated groundwater microbial communities from EPA Superfund site, New Mexico - SAE3-05 reassembly with SPADES | ecosystem: Environmental > Aquatic > Deep subsurface >...
CCTGCTGCACCTGCCGCGCGGGGCCGCGGGGCCCGTCAGGCGTTATGACCGGGTGCCAGCCTTCCTGCGCCTTGTCCAGCAGGGCCAGCAGCGCCTGCGTCCCGCCCTTGCTGGTCGAACCGCGCACAGCCTCCATGCCGAAATGGCGCAGTATGCGGGCCATGTACTCCCCGTCCTTGCTGAGGCTGACCAGGGCGCAGGCCCGCGTGTTCCTGTGCGTGTACATAAGAAACACCTGCCTGTTGTGCCATATCGCGTAGATGAAATTTTTCCCGGCCTTTTCGAGGGCGTCCACTTCCGCGTTGGGAACGCGGGCTATGCGCGTGGTCGCGCCGGTAAAGCGCAGGTACGCCACGCCGGCCATGCAGCCGAGGGCGTGTTTCCATGAACCTTTGTACGGGTTGCCTTGGGGACGGGCTATCTGCCCTTTTTCCTGCTCTGCCATTTGCGTATGAATACTACCGTGAAAGCCGGCGAAAGGACGCCATTGTTGGTGGCCACCGCTATCTTTGGCGCGTTAAGGCGCTCGAAGAGCGGGGGGAGGGCCGTCTCCGCCGTTTCAGGGGGGAAGGCGCCGCTTTCCCTGATGAACACCGGCAGCGGGACTTTTATGTCCTGCGGCTGTTCAAGCAGGGGCGCCCGCACGATTTCGTACGGGCCCAGGTTGAAATTTTCCTTCGCGGCCTCTTCCGCCGCTATCTCGCAGACGAGTTCCGCCGCGGTTTCCAGAAATTCGTAGCCGGCGACCATAGCCGCGGCTTTTATGGCCGGGTCGGTCTGGGCGGTAACGTGGGAAGAAAACTGCTCTCCCAGCGTGGCCGCGGCGGCCGTAAAAAAACATTTTTCCGGGAGGCCGGTTCCGGCGAACCCGGTAAAGTCCTTGTCGAAACTGTCGAAAACAGTGCCTGCTTCAAGGCGGGCCGCAAGCCCGGAGATAAACTCCCTGACCTGCAAATCGCCTTCAAGCCCCGCCGCCTTGAGGTCGCACTTAAGCCTCGACAGGCGGCGGGCTATTTCTTTATGGTGTATCGTTATCTTTACTCTGCGTATCTTGCGCACGGATGGACGCTTATTTGGCGCGTTTCGCCATTTTCTGGCGGTATCTGCTGTCCGCCGCTTCCTGCGCTTCCTTGTCCGCGGCGGCGGGCTTTTGCAGCTGTGAGCCTGCGCCCGGGTCCTCTTCCTCTTTCTTGCCGCCCATCTGCCACTGGTAGACCAGCGGCGTGGCTATGGCGATGGTGGAATAGGTTCCGCAGATGGAACCGACCAGCATGACGGCCGCGAAGTCGTTGATGATGGGGCCGGCCATGAAGTAGAGGATTACCAGCACGCCCACTACCGTAAGGTTGGTTATCAGCGTGCGGCCGAAGCAGTCGTTGATGCTGGTGTTGACCAGTTCCTTCAGCTTCATGCGCGGGTTGAGGTGGATGTGCTCGCGCATGCGGTCGAAGATGACGACCGTGTCGTTGATGGAGTAGCCTGCGATGCTCAGCAGCGCCGCCACGATGACGAGGTCCACTTCCCTGTGCGTGAGGGACAGGTAGGTCAGCGCCACGAACACGTCATGTCCCAGCGCCACCACGCCCATCGCGCCCCACAGCAGGTTGTTGAAGCGGAACGCCACGTAGACGATGATGCCGAACAGGGACAGGATTATGGCCATCACGGCCTTCTTGCTCAGGTCGCGTCCCACGGCGGGGCCCACGAATTCCATGCGTTCGGTTTCGTAGGTGTTGCCGGACATGTTCTTGGCGAGGGCGGTCTTGATGCGCTCGCCGGTTTCCTTGTAGCTGTCCTGGCTGCCTTTGACCTTTATGGCGAAGGAGTTCCTTTCCGTATAGGTCTGTATCTGCGCTTCTATGCCGTCCTTTTCCAGAGCCGAGCGAACGGTGGAGATGTCGGTCGGTTTGTCGAAGTGCGCCTGCAGAAGCGTGCCGCCCTTGAAGTCCAGGGCGAGGTTGAGGCCGCGCGTCGGCAGAAGGATCAGGCCGGCCAGCGTTATCAGCCCCGACAGGGTGAAGAATATGAACCGCTTGCTTACCCAGTCGATGTTGGGGCGCGGGATGAGTACCATCATATGCTGAGCTCCTTGGGATTGGAGGTGAGCCAGAACTCATAGATGGCGCGCGTCAGGAAGACCGCGGTGAACATGCCTATGAGCAGGCCGAGTGTCAGCGTCACGGCGAAACCCTTGACGGGGCCGGAGCCGAACTGGAAGAGGAATATCGCCGCTATCCAGGCCGTTATCTTGGCGTCGAAAATGGTGTTCCACGCCTTGTCGTAGCCGGTGGGAATGACCATGGCGACGGGTTTGCCGAGCGCTATTTCCTCGCGCATGCGCTCAAGGATGAGCACGTTGGCGTCCACGTCCATGGCCAGCGCGAGCAGCATGCCGGCGATGCCGGGCATGGTCAGCGTGGCTCCGAAATAGGCCATCAGCGCCAGCAGGAACAGGAAGTCCAGGAACATGGCGATGTCGGCCACCAGGCCGGAGAGCTTGTAGTAGATTATCATGAACAGCGCCACCGCGAGGAAGCCGACCGCGCAGGCCGTGAGGCCCTTGCGTATGGAGTCTTCGCCAAGGCCGGGGCCTATGGTGCGCTTTTCTATGATGCGGACGGGCGCGGGCAGCGCGCCGGAGCGCAGCACTATGGCAAGTCGGCTGGCGTCCTCAAGGGTGAACTGACCCTCGATGATGCCGGAGCCTCCGCCTATGCGTTGGTTGACCACGGGGGCCGAGTGCACCACGCCGTCAAGCACTATGGCTATGCGCTTGCCGACGTTGGCGCCAGTGAAGCGCTCGAACTTCTTGCCGCCTTCCCCGTTGAACTTGAAGGAGATGTAGGGGTAGCCGTTCTGTCCGCCGGTTTCCACGCGGGCGTTTTCAAGATACGCGCCGGTTACGGGTACGGTGGAGTGGAGGATGTAGAAGTCTCCGCCCTCGTCCTTGCCGCGGGCTATGGTGTATTCCGGGGGCAGCAGTTTCTGCGCGGCTTCGGTTATGGTACCGCTGGCGGTGAAGACTTCCGGCAGGACCGCTATCTTGGACTTTATCTTCTGAGCCTCTTCGTCGTCCGCCACGAGGTGGAATTCCAGCAGGGCCGTCTTGCCGATGAGTTCTTCGGCCTGCGTCGGGTCCGCGATGCCGGGGAGCTGCACGGATATGAGGTTTTCTCCCTGACGGTTGATGGGGGTTTCGCCCACGCCGTACTGGTCTATTCTGTTGCGGATGATTTCTATCGCGCGGGCGAGCGCCTCGGAGGGCTTTTCCTTGCGCTCGAGCTTGGACACGTCCAGTTCAAGCAGGAGGCTTGTGCCGCCCTTCAGGTCGAGGCCCAGGTTGAGAATGTGCTTCGGGCGCATGCGCGCAAGTTCCAGTTTGGAGCGCTCCTGCGCGGTTTTCGTGTACCACTCTATCGAGGGGTAGAGGAACCATACCGAGGCGATTATCGTGCCCAGTATGATAACCCACTTCGTCATCAGTTTGTTGCCCATCTCTGCTTTTCTCCTTAGCGTGCGGACGGCTGAGCGTCGGGAAGCTTGGACCCTTCGGTCACTACGTGGGTCACGGCCCATCTCATTATCTGCACTTTGACGGACTGCGCCAGCTTGAGCGCGACTTCGTTCTCGTTGATGGACTCTATCGTGCCGATAAGGCCGCCCATCGTGATAACCTTGTCGCCTACCTTAAGCTCGGAGAGCATTTTCTGGCGCTGCTTCTCCTGCTTCTGCTGGGGACGGATTACCAAAAAGTAGAATATGCCGAAAATGAGGAGCATCGGCACTAGACTTGCAAGCGGTGAGCCTTGGGGATTCATTACGCCTCCGTGTTAACGTTTACCAAAAAAACGTAGTAATAATACGTACATTCTAGCAATTATCCGGCTTATTTCCTATTGCGGGCTCCGTCAGGGATTTCCGGCGCCGCGCTCCCCTTCGCGTGGAAGGAACAGGAGTATCAGCAGGCCGCCCAGCGCAAGGGCCCCGGCAGTGCACAGCCATCCGGCGCCCGCTCCTCCGGTCCTGTCCTTCAGCACTCCCAGTATGTAGGGGCCGGCGAAGCCGCCCAGATTGCCCACCGAGTTTATCAGCGCTATCGCGGCCGCCGCCGCGCTTTCCCCCAGGAAAAGGGAGGGCATTGACCAGAAAGGGCCGTAGGCGCTGTAAAGCCCGGCTATTGCCAGAGAGAGGGCAAGGATTTCTCCAACAGGATGGCCGAAACTTGCGGCCAGCAGAAAACCCGCCGCTCCCGCGAACAGCGCGAACGCGGCGTGCCTCCGCCTTTCGCCGCTGCGGTCAGACCGGCAGGACCACCATATCATGGCGGCTGCGGAAATAGCGTAGGGGATAATGATTATCTGTCCGACCTTGCTGTGCGTCAGCCCGCCGAAGCCGCTTATGACCTGCGGAAGCCAGAAGGCTGATGTGTAAAGCCCCATGCTGAAGAAGAAGTATATCAGCGCCAGGAGCAGTACCTTCGGTTCCATGAAAACCTGTCCCACGCTGTACGCCTTGCGGGCCTGCTTGGACTTCATCTCAAGGTCCAGTTCTCCCTGAAGCCATGTCTTTTCCTCCCGCGTCAGCCAGCTGGCGTCGGACGGCCTGTCCGGGAGGTAAAACCAGTTGAAAAAGCCGAGCAGGACGGCGGGCGCGCCTTCTATGATGAACAGCCAGCGCCAGCCCTGCATCCCAAGCCAGTCCGCGTGGTCAAGCAGCCAGGTGGAAACCGGCGCGCCTATTATGTTTGAGACCGCCAGCGCGGTCATGAACAGGGCCACCGCGCGGGCCCTGTCCTCCGCCCTGAACCAGAAGGTGAGGTAAAGTATTATGCCGGGGAAAAAACCCGCTTCCGCTATGCCCAGAATGAAGCGCAACCAGAGCAGCTGTTTGATGGAGTAGACGAAGCCGGTGAGCATTACGACCAGCCCCCAGCTTATCAGTATGCGCGAAATCCATTTGCGCGCACCGACCCTGTGCAGCAGAAGGTTGCTTGGTATTTCGAAAAGGAAGTAGCCGAGGAAGAAGATGCCGGCGGCGAAGCCGAAGGCCGCGTTCCCTATGCCAAGTTCCACGTCCATCTGGAGGGCGGCGTAACCGAAGTTGACCCTGTCGATGAAGGCGACCACATAGAGGAGGAACAGATACGGCAGCAGGCGCACGGCTACCTTTCGAACCGTCTTCTCGCGCACCGCCGCCCCGTCCGGTTTTGCCGTGACGTCCATCGGTCCCCCTTTCCGGTTTGGATAACGGAACTAGAAGTCTTTAAGGTCCGCCGTTTCCGCGCGAAGCTGTTCTATAAAGGTTTTCAGTTCCTTCACGCGGGCCGGAACACGGGCCTTGCCTGCCTTGGAAAACACCTGCGCCGGCACTTTTGAAAGATTGTCTTCCATGAACTGGACGGCCATCGCGCCGTTGGGGGCTCCCCCGTTTTTGTCTATAAGCGCAAGCACCCTTGCCGCTCCTACCGCCCCCAGCCAGTCCAGCGCGTCGGCGTCGTGAAGGTAGACGGCTTCATTCCCTTCCGGCTTGCGCTGGTACATGTGGGTGCGTATGGCGGAGCGCACGGCTTCGATTTTATCTTTCGGGAAATCCGTGGCGGACAGCACCGTTTCCATCCGCGCCACGGCGGTGTCGGCGTGGTCCTTGTCCTGCTTGGCGTAAGGCGCGAACGCGCCCATGTCGTGCAGATACGCCGAAGCGAACATTACATCGTCATCCAGCTTGATTTTGTCTTCTCCCGCCAGCTCAAGGGCCATTTTGTATATGCGGACGGAGTGCGAATATCCCCAGGCCGGATGCTTAAGGTTCTTTTCCGCGAAGGAACGCACGGTCTCCCGCCAGTTGACTGCCGGGGCGGTGGAAACCGGCGTATTCTCCGAGAAGGCCGGCGCGGCCCACGCCAGCAGCGCAGTCAGTGATAACAGCAAAAAGTTCTTTTTCATAATCAGACCTCCGGGGGCGTGTCAGTGACGCTTGCGCGTTTGCATATATTTTTCGAGGAAAGTCTTTTTCTCTTCCGCGAAGGTGCCTTTTTCTATGGCGGCACGTATTGTTTCCATCTGTCTTATGAGGAAGCGCACGTTGTGGATGGAGAGCAGGCGGTGGCTTAACAGCTCGTTGGCGCGGAAGAGATGGCGCAGGTACGCCTTGGAGTAGATTTTACAGGTCGGGCAGTCGCATTCCGGGTCGAGTACCTCTTCCGAAAGTGTGTATTCCGCGTTCTTTATGTTGATGCGGCCGCGCGAGGTCATTATGTTGCCGTTGCGCGCGGTCCGCGTGGGCCAGACGCAGTCGAACATATCCACGCCCCTGTCCACGCACTCCCACAGGTCTTCCGGCGTGCCGAGGCCCATGAAGTAGCGCGGCTTGTGTTCCGGCAGATGCTCCACGGCGTGTTCAACCGAGGAAAGCATGGCCGGCTTCTCCTCGCCTACTGCAAGCCCGCCTATGCAGTAGCCGTGGAAGGGCAGTTCCGCCAGATGCTTCGCCGCCTCCGCGCGCAGGTCCGCGTAGGTGGAGCCCTGCACTATGCCGAACTGTATGCTGTGTCCCACCGTGAAGGAGCCGTCCCTGTGGCGGTGGATGTCCTGCTCTTTCACCTTGGAGAAATAGGCTTTCAGGGCGCGTTCCGCCCAGCGCTGCGTGGTCTTGAGGGCTTTGGCCGCGTCGGCGTGGGTGGCCGGGTTCTTGACGCAGATGTCCAGGCAGGTCCAGATGTCGGAGCCTATCTGGCTTTCAAAACCGATGACGTTTTCCGGCGTGAAAAGATGGGAGCTGCCATCGTGGTGCGAGCGGAACTTCACGCCGTCCTCGCTTATGTCGCGCAGATGGGCGAGGCTGAACACCTGGAAGCCGCCCGAGTCTGTCAGTATCGAGCGGTTCCAGTGCATGAACTTGTGCAGTCCGCCAAGCTTCTCCAGCGTTTCGGTGCCGGGGCGCAGATAAAGATGGTAGGTGTTTGAAAGCAGGCACTCCGCCCCCGCGTTTTCAAGGTCTTCGTAGGAGAGGGCCTTTACCGTGGCCTGCGTGGCCACCGGCATGAAGACGGGGGTGTTTATGGCGCCGTGTTTCGTATAAAGCACGGCTCGGCGGGCCTTGGTGCCGGGGCTGGTCGCCAGTATTCTGAAGGGGGAAACCGTTTCGATGTTTTTGAGGTTGGCTGTCATATGATTAGCATCGCGTCGCCGAAGGAATAGAACCTGTATTTTTCCGAGGCCGCCTTTTCGTAGGCCCTGACCAGAAGCTCCTCCCCGGCGAACGCGGCTGTAAGGTAGAGGGGAGTGGAATCCGGCATATGGAAATTGGTGGAAAGGGCGTCTATGGCCCTGAAGCGGTATGGGGGATAGATGAATATGTCCGCCTGCATCGAGCCGGCTCTGGTGACGCGGTCTTCCCCGGTCATGGACTCAAGCGTCCGGGTGCTGGTGGTGCCGACGCTGATTATCCTTCCCCCGCGCGCGCGGGCGGAGTTTATAGCCTCCGCGGTCTCCTGCGAAATTTCGCAGACTTCCGGAAGCATTTTGTGCGCGGAAGGGTCGCCGCTCCTGATGGGGCGGAAAGTTCCCCAGCCGACGTGCAGGGTGACGAAGACCACTGCCACGCCCTTTGCCCTGATTTTGCCCAGCAGTTCCTCGGTGAAGTGGAAGCCTGCGGTGGGCGCGGCTATCGAGCCGCGTTCCCTCGCGTAGACGGTCTGGTATTTGGCGGGATCGTCGCTTTCATGGGCGCTGATATGCTCCTGCTTCCGTTTCTGCACTATGTAGCGGGGAAGCGGCATGACGCCATGACGGGCCGCGTATTCGAAAACGTCGCCGGAAAACTCAAGCACCAGCTCCCCGCTGTCCAGCCTGTCCACCACGGAAGCGGAAAAGCCTTCCTCGAAATTTATCCTGTGCCCGGCCCTGATGTCCGTTGAAAGGGCCAGCCAGTGTTTGCCCTGCGGGCGGACGAGGAGCATTTCAGCCTTGCCGCCGCTTTCCTTCTTCCCTGTTATCTGCGCTGGGAAGACGCGGGAGTTGTTAAGGACTATGCAGTCGCCCGGGTTCAGATATTCGTGTATGTCGCGGAACACCCGGCCTGTCAGCGTGCCTTCCCCGCGGTTTACTACCATAAGGCGCGACGAATCGCGCGGATTTGCCGGTTCCGGCGCTATGAGGGGCGCGGTGTCCAGCGCGCCTATGCGTTCTGCGAAAGATGCGGTCATTGCTGTATGGTGGTTATCTGCGCGCCGGGATAATAGTACTTCAGTATCTGGCGGTAGTTGAATTTCTTCTCGGCCATGGTGCGCGCTCCGTCCTGGCACAGGCCCACTCCGTGTCCGAAGCCCCTGCCTACGAACTCGAACCCGTTCTTGTGCTTCACTATGCGGATAATGAAGGAGCTGCGGAACTCGCTGGAGCCAACGGCGCGGCGGAAGTCCTTGATGTCGATGGATTTGCCGTTTTTCGGCCCCATGAACTTGAGTATCGTGGCCCTGCCCGAACGATCCCGGTCGGCTATGCGTATGGCCTTGACCGTGCCGGGCGTGAAGCCGTAGTTTTCGAGGAACGCGAGTATTTTCGCCTCGCTTATGATGGTCTGCCAGCGGTAATTGCCGGAATTGGAGCAGTAGCGGCAGCTGACGCCGGAAAGGGTGCGTGTGTACTCCATGTCTCCCCAGGGCGGGCGTGCTGTCCTGCCGCCGCAGTTGGCGTGGTAAAAGGCCGGCACAAGGCGGCCCTTGTATGTGAGAACCTCGCTGTCCGTGGCCTTTACCGCCTCCACCACGCGGGGGGCGGACACGCTTGCGCCGCCGTACATCTGGCTGCGCTGGTCGCTCCAGAGGTCGAAGCCCATCTCGCCGAAACGGTTCATGTTTCCAAGCGCGTAGGTCCGTGCTGCCACGGCCTGGGCCTTCAGGGCCTCAAGGGGCCAGTTGTTGCCCATTTCAAGCGGCAGCACGCCGTAGAGGTACTCCTCAAGGCCGAGTTCCTCTATGACCGTTATGGTCTGCTCCTTGTCGGCCTTGATGAGTATGCTGCCGCGGTAGGAGCGGTTGTTTATCTTCAGCCGGTCCTCGCCTTCGAGCGGGGTGATTCGGACCATCGAGCCGAGGGTATAGGGCCCGACGTTGACTCCCTGTTTCTTGCCGGGGGCGGCCGTCACCTGGAAGGAAATCTGCTCCGCCACGGACTTCTGGTCGCCTGTGGACATGTCCACTATCCTCGTGCGGCCGCGAATGTCCATGGCGGCTTTCTTGGCGTTGTGGGCTATGGCTATGCGGATGAGGCCGGAGGTGTTTATATCCCCCGCGTCCGCGCCGAAGGCGGGCAGGGTGAGTGCAAGGGCAAGCAGGGCGAACAGATGGCGCATGGTGTCAGAATAAAAGGTCCTTGTTGGGGTGCTTAAGGCCGAGATGGTCGTAAGTTTTTTTTGTGGCCACGCGTCCGCGCGGCGTGCGGGCAAGAAAGCCCGCCTTGATGAGATAGGGTTCTATCACGTCGGAAAGGGTGTCCTCTGACTCCGAAACCGCCACCGCCAGCGTTTCCACGCCGACCGGCCCGCCGCCGAACTTCTCCGCGAGGGCCTGCAGTATGCGCCTGTCGGCCGAGTCCAGCCCCTGCGGGTCTATCTCCAGCGCGGCCATAGCCTCGTCCGCTATGGACTTGGTTATTACTCCGCGCCCCTTCACTTCGGCGAAATCCCTCACGCGCTTGAGCAGGCGGTTGGCTATGCGGGGAGTTCCTCTCGAGCGTCTGGCCACTTCCGCCAGGCCGGAGCCTTCGGCGGCTATGCCAAGCAGTCCCGCCGAGCGCTTCAGTATCCTCTCTATTTCCGCGTCGTCGTAAAAGCCGAGGTTCATCACTATGCCGAAGCGGTCGCGCATGGGGCCTGTCAGCAGGCCGCTGCGCGTGGTGGCGCCCACCAGCGTGAAGTGGGGCACGGCCAGCTTGAGCGTCGTGGAGCCGGGACCCTTGCCGGTATTGATGAAGAAGGTGTAATCCTCCATCGCGGGGTAGAGGGCTTCCTCCACCGCCGGGTTCAGGCGGTGTATTTCGTCTATGAAAAGTATGTCCCTGTCGCCCAGTTCGGTGGTCAGCATGGCGGCCAGGTCTCCCGGCCGGGCCAGCACGGGGCCGGAGGTTATCTTGATGTTGACGCCCAGTTCTCTTGCCAGTATGCAGGCGAGCGTTGTCTTGCCGAGGCCGGGGGGGGAGTAAAACAGGCAGTGGTCCAGCGCCTCCCGCCTGTTTTTCGCGGCCTCCATGAAAACACGGAGGTTTTCCTTTATCTTGTCCTGTCCCACGAACTCGTCCAGCGAAAGCGGGCGTAGGGCGGTTTCAAAACCGCCTTTTTCATCATTCGTGGGGGCTTGGGAAAGTATTTCCTTGTCTTCTTTCATGGGGCAAGTTTCTTGAGCGCGCGGCGCACTAGGGCTTCCGCGTTTTCATCCTCGGCCACGCCTTCGTCGTAAAGGGCTTCAACGGCGCGTTTGGCCTCGGCGGGGCTGTAGCCCAGCGCGGACAGCGCCTCAAGCGACTGCGTAAGCGCGGGTGGCAGAGTGCGTCCCGCCGCCGCGCCCAGTTTGGCCGTTCCGGCGAAGGCCATCGCGCCCATTTTGTCATGGAGCGACGCTATCAGCTTGTCCGCTGTCTTGGCCGTGAAGCCGAAAATGCCCGTAAGCAGGCGGGGGTCCTTCGAAATTATGGCCCGCTGGAAATCCGGCAGGCTGCGTTTTGCCTTGTTGAGATATTCAAGGGCTTTTTTGGGGCCGGTGTTGGGAACGGCTTCCTTAAGGGTGAGGAAAAGGTCCCTGTCCTCGCGGGAAGCGAAGCCGTAGAGGACCACGCCGTCGTAGGGAGAGATCGATTCCTTTATCCAGACCTGCGCCGCGGCCCCTTCATGCAGATGCTCGAGGCTGGACGCCGGCAGGAACACTTCATAGCCCACGCCGGAGCAGACTATCACCGCCTGCTCTCCGTCCTTATATATGACTTCGCCTTTGAGGTAGCCTATCATTTTCTCGCGGTGCGCTTTATCATGGCCAGCGCGGCCTGCATCCTGTCGTTAACCGGGCCTATCTTAATCTGGCAGAGCGCTATCGCCATGGCGTCGGCCACGTCGTCGGGGGAAGGAGGCTTCGGCAGCTTGAACACGGCTTGCACCATGCGCTGCATCTGCGCCTTGTCCGCGTTCCCGTTCCCCGAAAGCTGTGACTTTACCGTGCGCGGGTCATATTCCCGCACCTGCGTTCCGCAGCGCTTCAGGCAGAGCAGTATGACGCCTCTCGCCTGCACCGTGGCCCCCACCGTGGCGGCCCGCTTGACGAAAAACATCTTCTCGATTGCCGCCGTGGCCGGCCTGTGGAGGCGGAGAATGCCTTCCAGTTCGGTGTACAGCTGGTCCAGCCTGTCGGCCAGAGGGGACTCCGCCGAGGTATGTATAAGCCCGCTTGAAATAAGTGACGGGTCGGCCCCGGCGGATTTTTCCACTACGGCCCAACCCGTCCTGTCCAGTCCCGGGTCTATTCCCAGGACTTTTACTGTCGAATCGTTACTGCCCGAGCTTGGCAAGAATGCTTTCCGGAATGTTGAAGTTGGCGTAGACATTCTTGACGTCGTCGTGCTCCTCGAGGTCTTCGATGAGCTTGAGGACTTTCGGGGCGTTGGCCTCGTCCACGTCCACTTCCGTGGTCGGTATCATGGTGACTTCGGCTGTTTCCACCGGGATGTTCTTGGCGGCGAGGGCGGCTTTCACCTTTTCGAAATCGGAGGGGGCGGCGAGCACCTCGAAGACTTCCGAGCCGTCGGGAGAGCTGATGTCCTCGGCTCCTGCTTCAAGCGCGGTGTCCATCAGGTCCTCTTCCTTAACGGCGGATTTCTTGACGGTAATGAGGCCTTTCTGGTTGAACATGAAGGCCACGCAGCCGGCCGAGCCGATGCTGCCGCCGCCATGCTCGAAAATTTTGCGTATTTCGGAGAAAGTGCGGTTCTTGCTGTCGGTGGTCACTTCCACCAGCATTGCCACCTTGCATGGGCCGAAGCCTTCATAGGTTATTTCCTCGTAGACCACGCCGGGAATCTGGCCCGTGCCCTTCATGATGGCGCGCTTTACGTTGTCCAGGGGCATGTTGCAGCCCTTGGCGTCGTCCATGGCCTTTCTGAGGCGGGGGTTTCCGTCAGGGTCTCCGCCGCTCATCTTCGCGGCTATCGTGATTTCACGGATGATTTTAGTGTAGACCTTGCCTTTTTTGGCGTCGGTAATCGCTTTTTTGTGTTTAATGCCAGCCCAGTGGGAATGTCCGCCCATAGTAACCACCTGTAACAAAATGAAATATTCCGGCGTTTGTCGCGCCAGACTTTCCAAATCATATAAAATTCCGGGGCTTCCCTACAAATGAGCTCTTGTTTGCCGGCGCGCGGTTTTTTCCCGGCGAGCATTGCGGCTTGAGTTTTGCTACTATGTAGCAATAGCTTTCAAGCCCCCTTAGCTCAATTGGATAGAGCATCTGCCTTCGGAGCAGAGGGTTGTCGGTTCGATTCCGGCAGGGGGCGCACACTTAATTCGGGGAAAGGGATTTTTCACGGACATGCATACTCCAGCTTTTTTCAGGAATGCCGCAGCCGCCGCCTTGTCGGCCGTTGTTCTGTCATCCTCCGCCGTTTTCGCCGCGCTGCCTACTCCGGCGCAAAAGGCCGATGCCGCGCGCTTCGGCGCAAAGCAGAGGAGCCGTCTCTCCGCCGTCGCGGTGCCTGACGCGGGGGCCGAAAAGGCCCTCCGCAAACTCCGTTCCAAAACGTCCGCTTCATGGGGCGTGCGCTATGACGCCGCCAGCGGCGCGCCCTCTGCGCTGGTGGGCGGTGCCAACCTTTCCTATTCTGGCGCGCCGGAAGCCGCCGCCCGGGCCTTCCTCAAGGACCAGAAGGATTTGTTGAAGGTGGATGAAGCCACTCTTGTGCTTTCCTATTCCCGCTCGGCGCTAGGCATAAACCATCTCGCTTTCCGGCAGACTTATAATGGTCTTCCCGTGGACAATGCCGAGGTGAAGGTCCATATCAAGGCGAACGGGGAAGTTATGGGCTATAACTCTTCCTATATCCATGGACTGGACCTGTCCATTGCGCCGCTGATATCAGCCGAAGCCGCCAAGAGCGCGGCGGTGGCGGACGGGGCTTCCCGCTCGGACGCGCAGCCTGCCCTTGCCATCATCGCCGACCCTTCCGGCAAGCCCAGGCTGGCGTGGAAATTTCCGGCTTCCACCGGCGGCAATACCCCCGGCTCGTGGGATTATTACGTCAACGCTCTGGACGGCTCCATAGTGTTGCGGGTAAGCCGCCTGCGCTATGCCACCTCCGGCTGCGTTCAGGCGGGTGTTTTTGAGATGTATCCCGGTTACGGCGGGACATCCGACCCGGACATGGTCAATGTTTCCACCAAACCGCTGATCAACATGAACATTTACATTCAGGATTACAGCAATGTGGCTGTCACCTCCGCCACCACCGATTCAAACCGCGGTTGTTACACTTCCTCCGTGAACGGCAAGATAGCCGCTTCGATGTCCGGGCCTTACTTCACCGTGGTCAATTACCTCGGCATGTCGGCCCATTACGACAACGGCGGGGGAACATGGACCACTCAGGCGACGCCCAATTCCAGCGCCCATCCTTATGACACAGGTTCCGCCACCATAGTTTCCACCGTCACGCTTACCAATCTTCCCGCGTATTTCATAAAGGCCGTTCCGCGTTTCAAGGGCGGTATGGTGGATTCGGCGACACCGCGTTTTCAGGTCGGCAAACTGGACACCAATAACTACGGGACGATAGTGGATGGCGACGAGTTGAATATCGTCGAAAACGGCAGCAATAAAAAACGCGGCAGCTATATCGGAATGCGGAAGTACTACGACTTTTTCGGCCCGCCGATACACAATCCCGCCTATGGCCTACAGATAGCCAAGCATTCTCCGCACGACTCATCCGCGCCCCATTACGGATATGACGTGGACATTTCATCCTATCTCTATCTGACGAACACTCCAACCGTTGCCGACGCGGCGACTTCTTCTTTCACCTGGTCTCCCTCCAACACATATGGACTGAGCGCGGCTAATAACGGCGCCAGACAGTCTCTCCCGTATTCGGAAGCCAATGTCTTTTACCATCTTAACGAGATGCGGGAATTTTACAATTCGACAGTCAATCTCAGGCCTTCCAGCGGTGTGCGTAACGTGGATTTGGACAGTGTACACCTGCCTGTCATGGTGCATGCGCATGGCGACCCCGATGTCGACAACAGTCAGGCCATGCAGAACGCGTTTTTCAATCTTGAAACGCAGAACATTCTCATGGGCGACGGCGCGCAGAACACCACCTCTCCGCAGAACTTCCGCACGTTCGCCTATGACGCGGGCATAGTAAGGCACGAATACACCCATTTCGTTTCGCAACAGATATATCCCTCCTTTTACTATGGGGAAAGCGGCGCCATAAACGAGGCCATGAGCGACTATTGGGCGCTTACCTCGCTCAATAAAGGCGATACCTTCCTCACCCCGAAAACCAACAAGTTCGGGGAATTCCTTGACGCGGTTTTCGACGGCGCGATTCGTGATCTCAGTCTCGATTCCGGAACCTACACCGATTTTGTCGGCGAGGTGCACGACGATTCCATGATTCTTTCCCGCGCGCTCTGGCGCATGCGCAACACGTCCGCGGACACTTTCCTCAGCACTGTGACTGTTTCCGGGTATACGTCCTCCGGGATTTATGTTTCCACCAGCATTCCTCGCGCGGACTGGTTTGTCTGGAACGCGGAATTTTTCTTTCCCACGACTTTCAACGATTTCCGCGACGCGGTGGAGCAGGTCTGCAAGGTGCTTGAACCGGCAAACTGCACCACCTACTTCCTGCCGAAAATACAGGCCGCGTTCAACTATCACGGAATAACGGGCACCCAGAGTTCCAAGGACTCCGCCGACCGTTATGAGCCTAACGACGGAACGGAAACAGCCACCGACGCCAGCACCATGAGCGTGGTTACCGCCCGTTTGTATCCGGCGCGGGATGTGGATTATTATTCCCTTGCGCTGGCGAAGGGCGCTTTTCAGGCTGTCGTCTATCCGCCATCTTCGGTGAACGAAGGCAATTACAAAGCTTACGGCATGAGGCTTATCGGCACCGACCGCGTCAACCCGGTTGCGGATGTCATGTCCGTGGTGGCTAATTCTCCCATAGAGGCGCCAGGCTATTGTCCCAATACCGGGGAATGCTATACGGCGTCTTCGTCCGTCACGCTCACCGCACAGATTCCCGCTGCCGGGCGCTACATACTTGGCGTTTACGCTCCGCCAACCGCCAACTATGATATTTCGCCTGACTACAGCACCCAGTCATACCGGGTTGTGCTGGACTACAATCCCGGCGGTTCCGCTTCCGCATCCGTGTCGGGTGTCTATGACAATGACCGGATAACTTTCTCCGCTCCCTTCACTATGTTCAATTACAAGGGAACCCCGGCTACTTATTCCACTATGACGGCGCAGGTGGAGATATTCGACCATGCGATTCTGCTGGACCACAATCTTGCGCCGCTTACCGCCTCCGATACCAGCGCGTCCACCACTTATATGGTGATGGTTTCCTCCGCCACCGATTCCACCAACAGGCAGATAACTGGCACGCTGAAACTGGTCCCCGGTTTTGCAGTCAGGTATCCGTCAGTCGGCACGGTCTCTCTTGAGATTTACGGACGGACACGGCTCGGAGACGTGGTGTCGGTCGGCGTTTCCCAGCCATTCAGCATTGCCGCCAACAGGGCGACCGTGACCCCGTGGAACAACATTATCAATCCATCCAAGGGCGGGAAGACCACTGTTACCTATGAGGTCCTTTCAGCCGGACAACTGAAGCTGAGGATATTCACTCCGGACGGGAGGCTCGTGCGCACCCTGCTTGACGCTTCTGTCCTGGCCGGCAAGGGCACCGTTGAATGGGACGGACGCAACGACAACGGCTCGGTGGTCGGCGCGGGGATGTATGTCCTCAAGGCAGACGGGGCCGGGCTCGATATGTATAAGAAAATAGTGGTGATAAAGTGAGCGCCATGACAAATAA
>Ga0074197_1001887_pt1 | contig 16091 bp, 12 predicted proteins | sample EPASupsiteSAE305_FD_64526 | JGI IMG/M metagenome (GOLD analysis project Ga0074197, IMG submission 64526) | Bioremediated contaminated groundwater microbial communities from EPA Superfund site, New Mexico - SAE3-05 reassembly with SPADES | ecosystem: Environmental > Aquatic > Deep subsurface >...
AAAGAGGATTCCGGTGGTGGTGGCGGTAGTGAAAACCGCTCGGGGCAGAGCGGCCAGGAACCAGAGGCCGAGGGCGACATTGAGGATCGTGGCATGGCCGAACCATCGACAGCCATACTCGATCCAGGGCTGGGCATCCGGGGCGCCCTTTTTGTGTTGATATGAAAAGAACAGGGCAATGGCCAGTCCGCCGATGGCCACCGCCGCGACCATGAAATGCAGGTAGCGGGGAAACAAGGTCGGATCGGTGAGATTGAGGAGCAAGCCGCCGGGGTGGTCAAAATAGCGGCTCCATGTCGTCGGTGCCTGCATCAGGGTGAAATTGTTTGAAAAGAAGAATGCAATGATCAGCAGCAGCAATGTGATCAGGGCAATAATCAGCGCACGGCCGCCCTCCAGCCGCGCATATTGGTATTTATAGACATAGGCCAGGGAATAGGCGCCGATCAGCAGGGCGACAATCGACAACCAGAAGACCGCCATCAGGATGGAGCTGGCATACAAAAAGTGGCCGTACAATACCTGGACAAAAAGGTAGGGCGCAACCCCGAGATTAACGGCAAAAGCGATGGTGAACGGTAGTCTTTGGGAGATTTCGGCGGTGCAGGGATTGCCCCCCCCCTTGCCATTCAAATGGCTGACCAGGGCGATAAAGGCTGAACCGAACATGACGTTCATCAGCAGGATATGGAGAAAAAAGGTGGGCAGGAGGAGCAGCTGGAACCATCCCCAGGAAACGGGGATGGCGTCCGGGGTTGGGATGAGCAGGGCGGGATCCATGGCGGCCTCCTGTGGTGGTTACATCGGCTACCGATTCCGGAAAAGGGCAAACAACAGGCACTTCCAGTTTAGCGGGTTCTGAGTTGCCCGGCAATTACCTTGAAATACTGAACCGACAGAAGTGAATGATCATGAATACAGGAATATTCACAGAAGAATAGAGTGCTGTCCGTTTCTCTTTGGCTCATCCGTCGCCTTCTCCTTGAAAAGGACATTATCCTTTTCCGGGCAGAAGGCGACAGGGTGACGGTCAGCTTAAATTATGCAACGCTCTCAACAGCCGCAACCGGAAAAAGCGTCCTTGGTGAAATTTTTATCAGGTTCGATCGAGTACTCACCGGTGTAACAGGCCAGGCAGAAATTATCACGGCTTAAGCCCGTGGCCTCCACCATTCCCTCGACACTGAGGTAGGTCAGGGAGTCCAGGCCCAGGTAGTCGCGAACCCCCTCCACGGTGTTGCCGGCCGCGATCAACTGGCTGCTGGAGGGAAAGTCAATGCCATAGTAGCAGGCGTGCCGGGTGGGCGGACAGCTGACCACCATGTGGATCTCAGCCGCTCCGGCCTGACGCAGCGACTGCACCCGACTGCGGCCGGTGGTGCCCCGGATGATGGAATCTTCGACAATGATGACCCGTTTGCCTTGCAACAGGGAGCGCACCGGATTCAGCTTGACCCGGACCGAGAAGTCGCGCATCGACTGGGTCGGCTGGATAAAGGTGCGACCGACATAGTGGTTGCGGATCATCCCCATTTCCAGCGGGATGCCGGAGGCGTTGGAGTAACCGATGGCGGCATAGTTGCCGGAATCCGGGAAAGGCATGACGAAATCGGCCTCGATTTTCGCCTCCCGGGCGAGGATTTCGCCCATTCGCTTGCGGGCGGCATAGACATTGAAGCCAAAGACATCGCTGTCCGGCCGGGCGAAATAGACATGCTCGAAAATACAGAAACTCTTCTGCGCCGGAGCCCAGGGGAAGAGCGAGGTCACGCCGTGCTCGTTGATGATCACCACCTCACCCGGTTCAACTTCGCGCAGGTATTCGGCCTCGATCAGATCAAGGGCGCAGGTCTCGGAGGCAACCACATGGGCGCCGTTGTCGAGCACACCCAGGCAGAGCGGCCGGAAACCGTTGGGATCGCGGACCGCGATCATGGTGTCCTGGGTCATGAGTAACAGGGAATAGGCCCCCTGGATGCAGGAAAAGGTGGTCTTGATGGCCTCCTGCAACCCCCGGTCGAGGTGGCGAGCCATCAGATGGATGACGATCTCGCTGTCCATGGTGGTCTGGAAGATCGAGCCCTGCTGTTCCAAATGCCGCCGCAGGGCTATGGAATTGACCAGGTTGCCGTTATGGGCGACGCTCAAACTCAGGTCCTTATGGGTCACGGTAAAGGGCTGGGTATTGATGATATTGGATTCGCCGGTGGTGGAATAGCGGACATGACCTACCGCCAAGTGTCCCTGGAGGCGTTGCAGGGTGCGCTCGTCAAAGACATCGGCAACCAGGCCCATATTCTTGTGCATGACCACCTTTTTGCCGTCACCGACAACAATGCCGGCGCTTTCCTGGCCTCGATGCTGCAAGGCATAGAGGCCGAAATAGACGAGCTTGGCGGCATCCGGGTGACCGAAAACCCCGCAGACACCGCATTCATGCCGGGGTTTTAGCGATAGTTCATTTTCAGGTACTTGCTCTTTCATATCCACTGCCTACACTATTGTCAGGATGCACCAAAAATCGAAAGGCACAAAGAACGATTCCTTGTGCCTGTACTTTTGTCGATCCAGTCATCTCAAGAAGCCTATTCTGAACCAGATAATAAGTTTTTTTTCAACAAAATATAGGGTACCCTGGCAGAATATTATGTCCCCGAGGATCAACCCCAGACCAAGCCGGCAGGAACCGATGACCACCCTATCCCACAAACTGACCCAAACCGTCAAAGCCGCGGGCTGAGCCGCCAAGCTGGGCCCGGGGGACCTGGGCCTGATACTGTGCGGACTTGACTTGCCATCTGACCCCAACCTGCTGGTGGGCTCGGAGACCTGCGACGACGCCGGGGTGTACCGTCTCAATGAGACCACCGCCCTGATCCAGACCCTGGATTTTTTCACGCCCATCGTCGACGACCCCTATGACTTCGGCCGGATCGCCGCGGCCAATGCCCTGTCGGATGTCTATGCCATGGGGGGGCGGCCGCTGTTATGCATGAACATCCTCGGCTGCCCGACCAAGACCATGGAGAACTCGGTGTTCCGCAGGGTGATCGAGGGGGGGCTGGAAAAAATCAAGGAAGCCGGGGCGCTCCTGGTGGGCGGCCATTCCATTGAAGATCCGGAGCTGAAGTACGGCCTGTCGGTCACCGGCCTGGTCCATCCGGAGCAGGTGCTGCTCAACAGCGGCGCCCGGCCAGGTGATGTGGTGCTGCTCACCAAGCCCCTGGGAACCGGTATCCTGTCAACGGCCCTCAAGGGCGGATTGACGGGAACGAAAACCGAACGGGGGCTGGTGGAGCTGATGGCGACCCTGAACCGGCTGCCCATGGAAATCCTCAATGGCGACCAGGAACTGCGGGCCGGGGTCCACGGCTGCACCGACATCACCGGTTTCGGACTTTTCGGACATCTCCATGAGATGGCCGAGGCCTCGGGGGTTTCGATCCATCTTGATCCCGCCCGGCTGCCGATCCTGCCTGAGGTTCGCGATTTCGCCGACATGGGCATCATTCCCGAAGGCGCTTACCGCAACCAGATCTTTTACAGCCAATGGGTTCGCTCGGTATTGCCGCCAATGGATTCCTTGGAGCTGATCGCCTACGACCCGCAGACTTCGGGCGGCCTGCTGATAGCCCTGGAGGCCGGGACTGCGGCCCGGCTGCTGGCCGCCTTGCAGCAGCAGGGATACGAGCCGGAGTGCCGCGTCATCGGTTCGGTTCGCGGTACGGACCCGGGCCTGGTGTTTATGGGCTGATCGATAGGGTCGCAGCTCTTCAGCAGGAGGTTTCAGTCAGCAGCGCAAGCAGCAGCCGGGTCAGATCGACCATGTCCTGCAGTTCCACCTGTTCGTCCGTGGTATGGACCTGGCTCATGCCGGTGGCGATGATCGCGGTTGCCAGGCCGTGACCGTTGAAGATGTTGGCGTCACTGCCGCCCCCCGCCTTCTGATAGGAAATTTCCATGCCGATTGATCGGGCCGCCGCATCCACCCGCCGAATCACCGGATCTTCCCGCTCCAGCCGCATCACCGGAAAATCCTGGCGGACCTCCACTTGCACCGAGGGCCTTCCCAGTGCCTCGCCGCCGGGATCCGTCCAGGCGGCAATCGTTGCGGTGAAAATCTCCCGAATCTCTCCAGTCAGGCTCTCCAGTTTTTCCACCGAATGGCTGCGGACCTCCGCTTCGATGACCACCTTTTCCGGCACGATATTGGAGGCGGTGCCGCCGCTGATCGTGCCAAAGTTGGTGGTGGTTTCCGCGTCGATCCGGCCGCTGGGGACCCGGGCCAAGGCCTTGGCCGCGACGATAAGGGCGCTCACTCCCCTCTCCGGATGCAGCCCGGCGTGGGCCGCAACCCCGGTGACGGTGATGGTCAGCCGATTGGCGGCCGGTGCGTGGGTAATGACCTTGGCAATACCGTCGGAGTCGAGGGCAAAGCCTTGTTTCGCCCGGACCCGATGCGGGTCAAGGGCCTTGGCGCCGACCAGGCCGATTTCCTCGCAGGTGGTGATAATAAACTCCACCGGCCGGTGCGCTCGTTGTTGTTCCCGCAAAAGCCGCATGGCTTCGATACAGGCGGCTATGCCCGATTTGTCGTCACTGCCGAGAATCGTATCGCCGGCGCTGGTGAAAAGATCGCCGATCCGTTTGACCCGCACGCCTTGCGCCGGCTGCACCGTATCCATGTGGCAGCTGAAAAAAATCGGTTCCAGGTCAAGGGCGCCGTCAAAACGGATGATCAGGTTGCCGCATTCCGAACCGGTGCGGCTGCTCGAATCGTCCTCAACAATTTCCGTGGCCCCGAGCTCACGGAAAATCGCCTTCAGGCGCTGGCAGATCCGTCCTTCCTGCCGGGAAGGACTGTCGATTTCGCAAAGTTCGGTGAAGTTGGCTGCCAGTCGTTCTCTATTCACTTCCATGATCTGACCTCAAAAGGACCACGGCATGGGCGGAGATCCCCTCGCCCCGTCCGGTGTATCCCATTTTTTCCGTGGTGGTTGCTTTGATATTGATTGCCTCCGGGGCAACCCGGCAGCAGCGGGCGAGGTGGGTCTGCATCTGTTCGAGATACGGTGCCAGCCGGGGTCGCTGACAGACGATGGTGATATCGGCGTTGCCCAAGTGGCACTGCCCCGCCTCCGCCAGTTGTTGCACCTGCTCCAATAGGAGCAGGCTGTCGATCCCCTTGTACTGCGGATCGGTGTCGGGAAAATGGCGACCGATGTCGCCCGCGCCCAAAGCACCGAGCAGGGCATCGGTCAGGGCGTGGGCCACGACATCGGCATCCGAATGACCGTCCAGACCCAGCTCAAAAGGGATGACCACCCCGCCGAGGACAAGTGGTCTGCCGGCGACCAGCCGATGGGCATCAAAACCGTGACCGATTTTCATGAGCGATTCCTCCCGCAGCAGTGCCGTTGCCAGCTGCAGATCTTCAGGCCGGGTAATTTTCAGATTCCGTTCGCTGCCTTCAACGATTCGAACCGGGATGCCGGCCGCTTCCAGCAGCGAGGCCTCGTCGGTGCCGATGAATTGACGCTGCGCGGCCCAGGCGAAGGCGCGATCCAGAAGTTCTCTGTGGGCCGCCTGCGGGGTCTGGGCCTGCCAGAGTCCGGTGCGGTCCACGGTTTTCGCGATCATTCCGGACTCTTTGACCTTTTTAAGAGTATCCTTCACCGGAACCGCGGCGATTACGGCGCCGGAGTGCATGGCCCCCTCAAGACAACGGCGGATGGTGGCCCGGTCGATCAGCGGCCGGGCCGCATCGTGCACCAGGACCAGGGAAATATCGGCGGGAAGCGCGCCTAGACCGGCGGATACGGAATCTTGGCGGGTGGCGCCGCCCATGGTGAAGCGCAATCTCTCGGTTTCTCGTTCGGTCAGGTGTTGGCGCAGCAGGTCGATGGTTGCCTGGTAGTAATCGCAGGGTGCGGCTACCACCACCCAGCGGATCGCCTCCATGGCGAGGAAGACCCTGCAGGTCCGGACCAGGATGGGCACGCCGGCCAGGGGCAGGAATTGTTTCGGCTGCTGATGGCCGATACGGGTACCGATTCCTCCTGCCGGAATAATAACTCCGGCCGGAGGCAGGTGGAGAGTATCGCTGCGCACGAGTGTCAGGAAAAAAGGGGTGAATTATAAGCCGATTTCTGTTTCCGCCCGAAGGCGGACCATGATCATTTAACTGGGATACCGGTCACCCGGCATCTCTTGCAACCTACCCGGAAGCCTCGGACGGGCCGCCCTCAAACGCTTCTCTATTTGGTCTTGCACCCGGTGGGGTTTACCCTGCCCTCCATGTCGCCATGGAGGCGGTGAGCTCTTACCTCCCCATTTCAACCTTACCTGTGGACGTCTGCACGCCCCATCGGCGGTGTATTTTCTGTGGCACTTTCCGTCGGTTACCCGACGTTCGCGTTACGAACCACCGCGCCCTGTGGTGTTCGGACTTTCCTCTCCGGCAAGAGCCGGAGCGACCATGCATTCACCCCTTCCATTTTCAACATCGTGTACGGAGCAAGACTACTCCTGATCGTCTCTTTGATCAATCCCCTTATTCGCCAACTGGTCCGCCCTCGCATTTTGCGCCCGGGGCACATGCGTGATGGTCCATTTGCCGAACCGGGCGAGATGCTCCCGCACCTCGGTGAAAAGTGTCGCCAAGGTTTCATTTTTTACTTTGTACCGGCCCTGGATCTGACGGACGATCAGTTCCGAATCAAGGGCGATCGCCAGCTCATTGCAACCCAGCCGCAAGGCCTCCTCCAGACCGATGAGCAGGGCCTTGTATTCGGCAACATTATTGGTGCAGGTTCCGAGATAAACGGATTTGGCGACCAGTTCCTCGCCATTGTCGGCAAGGAGAACCGCGCCGGCCCCGGCCTGACCGGGGTTGCCCCTTGAGGCCCCGTCGGTGAAGAGCCTGCAGGGACCCGCGGCGCTCACGCCGCTTGCCCTGACCGGGAGAGAGGAACCGGCAGGAACCGCGGGGGATTTGCCCGTTGTCCGGGTACCCGTGAGGATCTGTCGGATGGCATCGCTATCCTGGCCGGGAAACAAGCGGTCCAGCAGGGCGTTATCGAGCTGTTCCGCCAGGGTCAGCAGGACCTGTTTCCGGGTCAACGGCTTAGCCAACCGTTAAATCCTCCGGCTCTTTGTAATAGAGAATGCGCTGACAGGTCGGGCAGAGGTTGAGTTTATTGAACTTGCGGATTTCGATGACCTGTTGTGGCGGGAGCCCCATGTAGCACCCCTGACAGACGTTGTCATTGAGCGCCACAACCGCGAGCCCGTCACGCCTTTCCAGGAGCATGGTATAGCGTTTGAGGTAGGGGGCCTGAAGGGTTGCGGCCTCTTTTTCTCTCTGGAGGACGACCGCTTTTTTTGACACTTCAATACGTTTTATTTCTTTTTCAACGGTTTCTATTGCTTCCACCAACAGTTGCTGCTCGCCAGAACAGAGATTTTCCAAGGTGGCGACCTCGTTTTCCAACTGTTCGATCTGTTCAATAAACTGCAAAATTCGATCCTCCGTCTCCTTGAGCAGTCTTTTATTTTCCTCGATTTCCTTGAGTAAAGCCTGATGCTCCCTGCTGGTCTGCACCTGCATCATCTTGTTCTGACGATCTTTTACCCGAATTCCGGCGTCATCGTGCTCCGCCTTGGTTTCCCGCTGTTTTTGGTTGAGCAGCTCAATCTTGCTACGAAAATTGGCTATCGCCTCCTGTTTTTGGGCGATCGCCTGCTCGCGACCGGCAATGATCGCCTGCTGATTGGCGATGATATTGTCGAACCCGGCAATTTCACTGTCAATTGCCTGTAGCTTGATGAGTTTGAGTATTTCCTCTTTCAATGATGAGCTCCTCGATCGATGTGTAATGTTTAAAAGGCAAGAAATAGCGAGCGGCCGGCAAACTGGATCGCAATCTTGTAATGAATTAAAGATGGGAGAACGCCTGAAAACCCTCTCTTCATACAAGCCGCAAGGGTGATTGCTGGTCGAGTGTGTCAATTTCGATGTCCCATCCGAGGTCGACGACCTGCTGCCGCAGCCGGTTTCTGAAAATGGGGATGATCGGGTTTTCGGTGGCGAAATGACCGGCATCAAGGATCCATAACCCCGCATCCTCGGCCCAGCGGGCAACGGAATGTTTGACCTCGGCAGTCACAAAAACATCGGCCCCTCCGCTCCGGGCGATCTCGGCAAGATCCGAGCAGGAACCGCCGCAGACAGCGACAGTCGTAATCTGCCGCGGCCTTTGCCCCGCCTCGAGCATCCAGGAGGGAGCGCAAGCCCGCTCTACCCTGGCAAGAAAATCCTCCGCCGTTATCGGCACGGGATAGGTACCGATACGACCGAGTCCGCAATGAGAATCACCGCCCGAAGTCGTCCGGACCAACGGCCTGGAATGGATCAGGCCGAGGGCGGTGGCGAGAATATCGCTGACCCCGCCTTCGATCACATCAAGATTGGTATGGCAGGCGGTCACGCTGATGCCGTCACGGGGGGCGCCAGCGATAAACCGGCCGATGGGGGTATCGGTACGGAGCGTTTTCAGAGCCCGGAAAATAATGGGGTGGTGGGTAACGACAAGGTCGTAGCCGCCGGAGCGGGCCCGGTCCACCAGGGCACGGGAAGGGTCCAGGGCCAGCAAAATCCGGTGTACCGTCTGGTGGGGATCGCCGACCAGCAGACCGACGTTGTCCCAGTCTTCAGCCAGGCTTTCCGGAGTTATTTGTTGCAGGATATTGAGAAAATCTTGGACGGTAGGCACTATGTATTACTCTATAATGAAAAAGAGGCACATCTCCTGGGAGATGCACCTCTTATCAGACATTCTGTTCAATGCCCCGCTGTTGTTTCAGCCATAGTTGTCGGTAACTGCTCAACGTATTCAAAGTCAGATAGTTGCTGTGGAGGGGGGGAAAGCCTGGAGAGAAAAACCCGATCCTCTCTTCCGGTAAAAATGGTGGGCCCACCTGGACTCGAACCAGGGACCGACCGGTTATGAGCCGGTGGCTCTAGCCAACTGAGCTATAGGCCCGAACGTTACAATAAACCAAATATATTAACAGAGAATCGGGAGAGGTCAATCCTTTTTTAACATTTTCTCGAAAAAACGAGGCGCTGCCCAGAAAAGCCGATCAAAACCGCAAACGATTCTGGCACATTGCCCATTCCATGCATACGATAACAACGGATCTTAGTCGCACTCCCGTGGGTGCGCCGCCTCCATGAGCACTCCGGACAATCATCGACAGGATGGACGACAGGAAACCCTATGCTGTACAGCAATCTTCTCTATTTTTTGGTGGCCATCTTTGTTTTGTCCACCAATACCCCGCCTCATCAGCCTTTAATTCCGCCGCCATGGGCCCTCGCCTTTTTTGTTATGATCACCTGGAGTTTTGCCCGTCTCGCCCGGCGCATGTTCGCCCGGGCGGCCATTGGGCCGACCCGCTATTTCGCCGTGGAGAAAAAGCTATCTATCCTGGCCGTGCTGGTGTTCATGGTTTTTGTGTATGGCCTGGATCTGAAATATTATCTCAATCCGCTGTCGCTGGGCGACCGCTTACCCGCGCTAGCCGACATCGCCGGCCTTGGCTGTTTTTTTCTCCTCCTGACCATCCTGTGGGTCAAGGCCAAGCCACGGTACGAGGAACTCTTTCACTGCGCCTACACCTCGTATGGATTCGTACGATCAAACATCAAGGCCAACCTCCCCTTTGTCCTGCCCTGGCTGATCCTCTCACTGCTCTTTGATTTTTTGGCGATCCTTCCCTTCCCCGCTCTCGCCGAACTCCTGCGTTCGCCATGGGGCGACCTGGCCCTTTTTGGAATGTTTCTCTTTTTTCTGGTGCTGGCCTTTCCTCCTCTGGTTCGCTGGCTCTGGGGTTGCACGCCACTCCCGCCGGGACCGTTGCGGGACCGGCTCGTCGGCTTTTGCCGGAGGCAAGGATTTCACTCCGACATCCTCTCCTGGCCGCTGTTTGAGGGACAGATGCTCACCGCGGGCATCATGGGTATCGTCCCGAAACTCCGTTACCTGATGATCTCCCCGGCCCTGCTCGAAGCCCTGTCCGAGGACGAGATCGACAGCGTCCTCGCCCATGAGATCGGCCATGTCAAACGGCTGCACCTTGTCCTCTATATTGTTCTTTTCCTCAGCTTCAGCCTGCTGGCAGGCGCTCTGGCAGCGCTTTTGCCCCATTTTATCCTCGCCAACGACCTTTTCTATCGCCTGCTCCCCCTCCTGCCGGTTACGGCTGAAAATCTGCTCGGCGTGCTGGCGACCGTACCGCTGCTGTTGTTCATGATCCTCTATTTTCGCTTTCTTTTCGGCTTCTTCATCCGCAATTTCGAACGCCAGGCCGATGCCTATGTCTTCAAGGCGCTCGGTACAAGCCGCCCCCTGATCGCATCATTCGAAAAAATCTCCCTGCTCAGCGGCAACAACCGGGAAGAAAAGAACTGGCACCATTTCGGCATCGGCGAACGCATTGATTTTCTGCGGCAATGCGAACAGGACCGATCCCGCATTCGCCGGCATGACCGCAAGCTCCATGTCAGCCTTGCCCTCTATTTTATGGTTGTCGGCCTGCTGCTTCTCACCCTGCACCAGGTTGATGCCGGCAAGATATCAGCTGGGTACGAAACGAAATACGCGGAAGCGGTTCTGCTGGAGAAGGCAAGACAGGAACCGGAAAACAGCCTCTGGCTTATCTATCTCGGTGATTTTCTCCAAAGCCGCAAGATGGAAAAAAAGGCGGTGGATGCCTATGACAGGGCCCTGAAAATCTCCCCCATGAACGCGGAGGTGAACAACAATCTCGCCTGGCTGCTGCTTACCGCCCAGGACAAAAGCCTTCGCAACCCGGAACGCGCCTTGACCCTGGCCAGAACAGCCGTCCTGCTCAAAGAGCAGGGGCATGTTCTCGACACGCTGGCCCTGGCCTACTGGGCGAACGGTTTGACCGAAGAGGCCGTGGCAACGGAGTTAAAAGCCCTTCGTCTCGATCCGGAAAATCGAGCCTATTACGAAGCCCAGCTGGAACGATTCCAACGGCGGCGGGGAGAGGGGAAGGAAGAGTCCGCCCAATAAAAGGTATTCCCGCAGAACTCCCCCCTTTACCCAAAGACCGGAGCAAAGGCATTCTTTCCATCGATCATACGGTCAAGGGGTGTCAATAAAGACCTGGGTGCTGTAGTCCTTAACCGGCAGGGGAGCCAGCAGCTTTTTTTCCCCGGGCAGCCTTTCGACATATTGCAAAAAGGCTTCCGCATAATCCAAACCTACGTCAACCCGGCGCTCCCCGGTGATGTTTTTAAGCGAGGTGAATGAATCGTTGCCATCGGCGAGAAAGGAGATGGTGGCCACCTTGTAGGTTTTATTGAGATCAAAAGGCTGGTAGGAACCGTCCGCGGCCCGGATTTCAAGATGCGAAAAACGCGCGCCCTTGGGCTTGTTGAGATCCAGGTTCCACCGCAAACCGCCGGTGTACGGATAACAGCCGGTATTGAGCGCCGGCCCGACCACCCCCTCTACCGCATCCTCCAGGGCTGCCTTGATTTCAGCGCCGGTTGCGTTGAGCTGCACCAGGGTGTTTTTGAAAGGCAGCACCGTGTAGATATCCTTGACCGTAATCCTGCCCGGAGGGAGATCGACTCGCACTCCGCCGCCATTCTGGATCGAGAGATCGGCATTGAAATAGGTTTTGCCCTGTTGGAGAAAGGCCTCGGCAACGATCTGCTGGATGTCGCCGCCGTGGGAGTTCACCGCCTTGTTGTTATTGCAGACGTCGCCCAGGGTGGAACGCGAGGCATCGCGTTTGACGCCTGGAACCCGGCGCAGACAGAGGTTGGTCTCAGCAGCGGCAACCACAGTGGAGCCCAGCGCTTCTTTTTGGGCTTTATAGGGTGCGAGCAGAGCGGTTGCGGCCGGGTCCGGCTCAGTGATGCGCAACAGCTTACGGGCGGCAATATCGGCACGGATGGCGGCCGTCTCCGCGGGCGAGAGCGCCGGCGGGTCGGGACGGCTGAAGTTGTCGCCGATCAACAGCCAGGGGGTGCCGGAACAATGGGTGACCACCCCGTCTTGGTCGAAACCGACCTGCATTTCACCGACCACATACCCGTATTGCCATGCCTGAACGATACAGACCGGCTTCCCCTCCTGATCGGTGCTCCGGGTGGGATAGGGCCCCTCGGGCGAGATGCCGTACTCTTTCAGCGACTCCGGGCCGAGCAGGGTGTGCGAATCCGCCCCCACCACCACATCGACCCCGCGAAGTTTTTTCACCAGGGCCTGGTCGGCTGCATAGCCGATATGGGTGGAAAGAATAATTTTGTTAATGCCCTGGGCCTGAAGGCGATCAATTTCCGCCTGTGCCGTTGCGGCCTCATCAAGAAAGACGGTGTCACTGTTGGGGCGGGAAGAATTTTTGGTCTTACCGGCGACAATCAGGCCGATCACCCCTATTTTCTGGCCGCTGCGTTCAATAACCACCGAGGGCCGCACGGCTTCCGGAGTCACGGCTCCGGCCAGGGGCGAACTGGGACCGAACCGGACATTGGCGCTCAACAGCGGAGTTTTGCAGGCTCCCGTATGGAGAAACTGCATCAATTTTTTTATTCCCGCATCCGTATTGTCAAATTCATGGTTGCCGAGGTTAAAGGTGTCGAAACAGACTGTGTTCATTAATTCGGCATCGGCCTTGCCTTCATTCAGGGTATAGTACAAATCTCCGGTGCTGGCGTCGCCGCTGTGGATTTTGACGACGTTGTCCGATTTTTTTTCCAGCTCCTTGATGGCGGCCGTGACCCGGGGGAAGCCGCCGCGCTCCACATTGATTGCCTCGCGTTTGCCGGGGCCGGTTTCAAGCAGCAGCGCTATGTTTTCGGCATCAAGATGCGAATGATGGTCATTGATGTGCAATATGGCCAGCTCAAAGGCACGGGAGATTGCACCCTCGCCCCCGGGAGGCGGCGCGACCGGGTTGCTGCCGCATCCTGCGGCGACAAAGGTCAAGCCCAGCATAACCATTGCTGTTTTGAAGTTCATGGTCTCTCCTTGATTGAGAATGGTGCTTGAACCATCTCCGAATAGGGATTTGCCATGGATGAAGAGCAATCGAGGTATCGAAGTCTCGCTCATCACGGCAACATACCGGTCTTGTTGATTATCGTGACAGTATACTGAAAATCATGACGGAGCCTACAGTTTTCTGGGGTGTGGCGCCGGCAAAAACCTTCTTGAATTTTACCGGCCTTTCGGGTAGCCTTCTCAAAATTTTTTAACCTTGCCTTCTACTTACAGGAACTTTTGTGGCAGACTCAACCCAAGAGACAAAAAAATCAGCACTGCGGGAGAATATCGAGGCAATCATCATTGCCGTTCTTCTTGCACTGTTTATTCGAACCTTCATTGTCCAGGCTTTCAAGATTCCTTCCGGCTCGATGCTGCCGACGCTGGAAATCGGCGACCATATCCTGGTCAGCAAATTCATCTATGGCGTCAAAATGCCTTTCACCGGAGCGACGCTGATTCCGGTCTCCACCCCCAAACCCAACGATATCGTGGTTTTTCAATTTCCCAAGAACCCGGACCTGGATTATATCAAACGGGTCATCGCCGTTGCCGGCGATGTCGTCGAGATTCGCGACAAGAAAATTTTCATCAACGGCAAACCGTTCACTGATACCCACGGGGTTTACAAAGATTCGCTCATTCTCCCGGCCGCCGCCGCCCCGCGCGATAATTTCGGCCCGGTGACGGTGCCGGAGGGCAAAATCTTTACCATGGGGGATAATCGCGATAATTCCTTTGACGGCCGTTTTTGGGGATTTGTCGACCTCAAGGCCGTCCGGGGTAAAGCCTGGGCCATTTACTGGTCCTGGGATGTCCAGAAACCCCTGTTCTCGCTGGATCGGCTTCGTTCCATCCGCTGGAGTCGGCTGGGCGATACCGTTCATTGACCACCGGAGGCGCCATGGCAACCGGCTATTTCTTTGCGCATCGCCATATTTTGGGCATTGAACAGCTTTCAAGCGAGGATATCTCCTATATCCTCAGCACGGCTGACTCGTTCAAGGAAATTTCGGCCCGACCCATTAAAAAAGTGCCGACCCTGCGCGGCCATACCATCATCAACCTCTTCTTCGAGCCCTCGACCCGCACCCGCCTCTCCTTTGAGGTCGCCGCCAAGCGGATGAGCGCCGACACCTTCAACATAAACGCCTCGACCAGCAGCACCACCAAAGGCGAAACCCTGATCGATACCGCCAGGAATATTTCGGCGATGCACCCGGACATCATCATCATCCGCCATTCCTGTTCCGGGGCGCCGCATCTCCTCAGCCGTCATGTCAAGGCCTCCGTGATCAACGCCGGCGACGGCGCCCATGAGCATCCGTCCCAGTGCCTGCTGGACCTCTTGACGGTCAAGGAACGCAAGGGCACGCTGAGCGGGCTGAAGATCGCCATCATCGGCGATATTTCCCACAGCCGGGTGGCGCACTCCGACATCATCGGATTCACCAAGATGGGGTCCAAGGTCTATGTCTACGGCCCTTCAACCTTGATTCCCCGAGGCATCGATCAGCTGGGCGCCGTGGTCTGCACTTCGCTTGCCCAGGCTGTCGGCGATGCCGATGTGGTGATGACGCTTCGTATCCAGAAAGAGCGGCAGAATGACCCGTTGATCCCATCCCTGCGTGAATATTCCCGGCAGTTCGGCATTTCCCGCACGGTGCTGGCGCTTGCCCGCCCCGATGCCCTGGTCATGCATCCCGGTCCGGTCAACCGGGGCGTGGAATTGAGCCCCGATGTCGCGGATGGCCCCCACTCCGTTATTCTCGAGCAGGTGACCAATGGCGTGGCCGTGCGCATGGCCCTGCTCTATTTGGTCTCGGGGAATAGCTGATGCGGTTGTCGTCTGTATCGCCTGTATCCTTTCTCAGATGCCCCTGTTTTTCTAGTGAGGTACCCTGCCGATGAACACCTCCTGGCGGATAAAAAACGGCCGGATTATTGACCCGGCCAGCCAAACCGATCACATCAGGGATCTGCTCATTATCGACGGGTGCATCGCCGGACCCGATCAAGCCGCACCGCCGGATGCAGCCGAGATTGATGCCTCGGGTTGCTGGGTAGTGCCGGGATTGATTGATATGCATGTCCATCTGCGCGAGCCCGGCGAGGAATACAAGGAGGACATCCTTTCCGGAGCCCGGTCCGCCGCGGCCGGAGGATTCACCGGCGTCGCCTGCATGCCCAACACCCGACCGGTCAACGACTGCAGGGCCGTGACCGCCCTTATCCTCGCCCAGGCCGCTGAGGCTGCGGTCCGGGTCTATCCGGTTGGGGCCATCAGTCAAGGCCTTGAGGGGCGGCAGTTGGCCGAATTCGGCGAGATGAAGGCTGCGGGCGCAGTCGCCGTCTCCGACGATGGCCGCCCGGTCCGCGACAGCCAGCTGATGCGCCGCGCCCTTGAATATGCTGCAGATTTTGGGCTGACGGTCATTGCCCACAGCGAAGAACCGAGCTTAAGCAGCGGGGTCATGAATGAAGGGGCGATGTCGACGCGGCTCGGCCTGAAGGGCATCCCCACAGCCGCCGAATCGATCATGGTGTACCGGGAGATAGCCCTGGCAGAGTTTACCGGCGCCAGGGTGCATATCGCCCATGTGAGCACGACCATGTCCGTTGAGCTGATTCGTTCGGCCAAGGCGCGCGGGGTCCGGGTGACGGCTGAAACCGCCCCCCATTACTTCACCCTCACCGATGAGGCGGTGGAAGGATACGACACCAATACCAAAATGAACCCGCCGCTGCGTTCCGCCGCGGACCGGGAAGCGATCAAGCTGGCCCTGGCCGACGGCACCCTTGATGCCATCGCCACCGATCATGCTCCCCATTCCATCCTGGAAAAAGAAACCGAGTTCGATGCCGCGGCCAACGGTATCATTGGCCTGGAACCCGCCCTGCCGTTGACGCTTGCCCTGGTCCGCGACGGGGTGATCGACGAAAAACGGCTGGTGGAACTGCTGGCGGTCAATCCGGCCGCCATTCTCGGCCTTCCCGCCGGCAGCT
>Ga0074197_1001891_pt1 | contig 16059 bp, 11 predicted proteins | sample EPASupsiteSAE305_FD_64526 | JGI IMG/M metagenome (GOLD analysis project Ga0074197, IMG submission 64526) | Bioremediated contaminated groundwater microbial communities from EPA Superfund site, New Mexico - SAE3-05 reassembly with SPADES | ecosystem: Environmental > Aquatic > Deep subsurface >...
CATATCAATTGCTCCCGTACTGTTGGATCATATTCCGTCCAGCAAAGATGTTAATATTCAATGTGCCAGGCGCAGCGAGCACCTCCTGCTTGCCGGGGGTAACCAACACAGGCACCTCAAACAGCCGCGTGACCTGATCTGGATCGGACTGAAAGTACCCGGCCACAATGCCCACAAAACGGCTGTTTTCAGCCCGGTCAATCCTGATCACCCGTTCTTCTCCAGGTTGGAGGAACAACTGGTCAAACGAGGTCACGGAAGGGTCAAAGCGATGCGCCTCCATGATTTCAGCCAGTTTGTCGCGATTGGCGCCATAGCTCAGATAGACGCTGGGGTCGCTCATCTGATACACCGCAACCGCCAGGGTGTGGGGTTCGTCGTCATAGGAGTTAAGGGCTGCATCCGCCTTGAAACGAATCTCAATAGCTTTGGCTGCAAAGGTCCATTTAACTTGAGGCACAGGATAATTTTTCTTGAGCTCCTCATTGGCTATTCTTGCTTTTTCATTGGCCTCCTTGGCCGCTTCCAAAGGCGTGAGCTGCGGCGGGGGAGGTTTGGAGGCAAACCAAGAGCAGCCTGACGCAACCAGGGTCAGCAAAAGAATGACGATGAAGAATGTCGGCCGCATGAATTACTTGTTGTACCCCTCAGTGCAGAAGGTGCTGTAGATAAAATAGTTGTGAACAGTATATTGAATGGTGTCCGGCTTCTGCTTCAACGACGAGTCTCCAAAAGGACCGATCCCGAGGAAATACGCTGCGCATTGCTCTTCCACTTTGCGCATGACGGAGGTGTCGATCGGCCCTGGCCCGGTTATTTTTTGTGCGCATCCGGATGCAAGCAGGGGCATAAACAACACGACTACAAGACAAATATTTTTCATTCCACTCTCCTTCGGAACTCGGGCGTCAGACAAGCTTCCCTTTGTGCAGATTCATGCGGGCAGCGTCTTGTCTGTCTGTCGTTCTTGGGCAGACAGGTTTGCTCTGCACTCACCGCAAACATGATCAGACTGAGCCTAAAGAAAATTGGGCGTGATGTCTATGAATTTTGGGGGGTTGGCAATTGCCGCAGAAAAATTGTCGGCCTGTTGGCCAGGCTCACCAATCCGCGCCCCTGGTCAGGAGATAATCTTTTGCCTGCTCCAGGTTCATGCGCGCGGCGCCTTTGATGTCTGTCGTTCCCGCGTCGACAAGATTCATCTGCACTCGCAGTAAACCACGATTGAAATAGGCCTGGGCGAAATCGGGCATAATGTCGATGGCCTTGGTGTAGTCGGCAATCGCCGCAGAAGCGTTGCCGACCTGCTCCTTCAAGGCGCCGCGGCCAAAATAGGCCTCGGCTAGGCGAGGATCCAGTTCTATCGAGTGATTGAAGTCGGCCAATGCCCCATCCATATCGCCGATCTGCTGGCTTGCCGCGCCGCGTTTTGCAAAGGCCTCGGCGCTCTGGGGATTCAATTCGATTGCCGCGCTGAAATCTTCTATCGCCGCTCGGTTGTTGCCAGACGCCATGTAGGATACGCCGCGATTGTAAGAGATGAAGAAAGGGTGAAACGCCTCCGTCGCCTCCGTCAATTTCGGATCAGGGTATTGATGACGATAGGAGGATTGGCTCTTTTCCGACTTGAGCGTCAGGGCGCGGCTGTAATCGTCGATGGCCTGAGGGTAATTGCCCATATTTTGGTACGCGTACCCCCGATTGCTGAATGTTGGCGCATAGCCGGGATCAAGCTTGGCGGCCTTGTTAAAATCGTCTATCGCCTGGGGATATCCTCCATTCTGCATATTGGCATACCCCCGGTTGAAATAATCTTGCGGGTTGTCCGCCCGTAACTCAAGAGATTGGCTGAAATCCACCGCGGCGTCACGATAGCTGCCCATCATCTGCAGCGCCTTTCCCCGGTTGGAATACACGACGCCATCCTTGCCGGCGGTTTCGATGGCTTTGTTGAAATTGGTGATCGCTTCCCGGTATTGCCCTTGCTTTGCCTGAAAAATTCCGGCCTCTAGATAGGCGGAGCCGGACGCGACGGTCCCGGACGAAAGCACTGTGTTGAAATCTTTCGCGGCGCAGGTGTCGTCTCCTTTGGCGGCGCAACTGACCGCACGGCCAAGAAACGCCTGGTAATAGGTTGGGTTGGCGGCAATGGCGGCGGAATAATCCTTGATGGCGCGGTCGTAATCCCCTGCTTGAAAAAAGGCGGCGCCTCGGCCGGTCAGGTATTCCACATTGCCAGGGTCGTACTCGAGAGCCTGGGTGTAATCTTTGATCGCGTCCGCCGGGTTGCCAAGCTTCAGGTTCGCTCGGCCGCGGGCCGCCAAGGCCTGCGGATACCGGTGGTCGAGGCTGATTGCCTTGGAAAAATCCTTCGAGGCATTCAGCATGTTGACCTCTTCAAGAACGAGCCCGCGCTGGTAGTAAAAATCAGCCCGGGTTCGATCGGCCTTGATGGCTTTCCCATACTCGACAAGCGAATTGTTGAGCTCTTTCAGCTTGAAATGGGCATTGCCGAGATTGGCGTGAATGGTTGCCGGGTCATACCCCGCAGCCAGCGCTTGGGTAAAATCGGCGATTGCCGCCGCCGGCTTTCCCGATTGAATCAGCACAATGCCCCTGCCAAACAGCAGCCCCGCTCTTTCCGACTGTTCCTCCTGGGTGGAAGGTGAAAACGACCCCGGAGCGGCGCCTTCTGTTTCCGCAAGCACCGCCAAGGCCTGGTCGTAGTCCGCCAGCGCTTTCTTATAGTCGCCGGTTTTCAAATACGATGCCCCACGGTTATGGTACGCCTCAATCCGTTTCGGATCCATGGCGATCAGTGTGCTGAAGCGGGCAATGGCTTCGGCATAGTTTTTCTGGTTGTAACTGTCGATTCCTTTGCGGAACAGGTCCCGCATGGTGTTGCTGCGGATCACCAAAGCCAAGGCGCGCGTCGCCGGCGTGACGCCATCCGCGTGGGTGCTGGCGGAGATCAACGTCTCCCCGCTCGCGGTATCCAGAAACCGCGCGGAAAGTATGGCAATGGCCTCTTCGCTGTCTGCGGTTGCGTTCTGGAGGCAACTATACGTGCCCACAACAATAATACGAACACCGAGGCTTTTTCCCAGGCTGGCAAGTTGTGCATCAGAGGGAATGTTCAACAGGTTGATCTTCGCCTTTGCCGCTGCCTGTTTTACTTTCTCCGGGCTCAGCACCGAAAAACCGATTGAGGTCAGGTTGGCGGCAAAACGGCTGGTGATCAGATCATTTGCGCTTTTTCGTTCGGAATTGACCAAAGGGAGCAGGGCCACAGCCTGACCCGGCTGGTAGGTGTAATGCAGGCCGAATGTCACCAGGGAACCGTGGCCGCGCAAGGTGCTGTCACGGGCGCAGGAAGTCAGCAGAAGTACTGTGAATATAAGGAGAAAAAGCCTGGTCATATGGACTGGCACAGTTACCACATCACCACATGAAAGTAAATTCAATGTTCTTGCCGCAAAACTCCCTGTGTTTCAGCGTTACGCCGAGAATAACGCGACACTGGGCGTCGTTGCCGACCGCCTCGAAAGTGACGGCGCCTGCGGGCAGCACCCCCTTGAAGCGGGGATGCTTGGAAAACACCTGGTCCAAAGTGTTCGCCAGGTCGTTCGGATCGTCGCTGGGTCCGGAACTTTGGCGCAAACCGATAAGGGTGTGGATGATCGTTGAGAGGATCAACGGCGCCAGAATGGACTCTCCATTGATGGTCACGGCTTCCGCCAAGTGAAGGCCTTTGCCGCGCGACTGCACCAACGGGAGTAAACCACTCTCCGCCATCTGAAGGGTGCGGTCGCCAGTGATGGTGGTTTCAAGGGGCGTCCAGCCGGCAAGGTCAGCGTCCTGGACGCGCAACAGTTGGGAAGCAATGCCCAGCGGGCTGCCGGTTCTCGCCTGCGATTGCACCAGCAGGGCGGCAACGCCCCAGACAGGGGCAAGGAAGTTCGGCTTGCGGAGCCTGAACAGTTCTGGTGAGGCGTCGCCATGCCCGGAAGGGGTCAATGAAAAACGGTTGCACGCGGCTATCGTCCAGGAGGCTGCGGGCTGGGCACGGAGCGCCTTCCATTGGGCAAAGGAAAAGCCCTCCAAATGATGGGGCAGATAAGGGAGACGCTCCAGGCCGGACCAGGCGTCCAGGTGCAAAAAATCCGGGCCAAACCAGCAGACTGCCGGCGACATCTGCCGTTCGGCCAAGTTGGCGGCAGCCTCCAGCAGCCGCATGCCGACCGGGGTCGCATCAAACGGCGCATCCAGCACAAGAAGATCCGGCGGGTCATCGTCCAGCAATGCTCCGCTTGACGTCAGCACTTCAGCCGCATTTTCCCGGGTCACCGGAACCAGGGCAAGGCGAAGTTGCTCCGCACCGGCCGCCTCGAACAACAGGGCCACTCCTCGCCACGCCGCTTCCATCCGCCGGAAATCGTCATCGGCAAAAATCCGGGTCAGCACCCCGGAGACAATCGCATCAGCCTCGTTTCCCTCTGCCTCAAACCGCCGGGCGCCATCCTCCCGCTTTCCGGGAAGATCGACCATGTCGAGGATGCTGTCGAGGGTGGTTGCCGCTGCAGTTGGCTGCGCCGGCGCAGATACGCGGCCTCCATCCCTCAGCGCCTTGAGCCATGGGGTGCGCGCCACCATGGCCTCAGGGGCGAAATCTGCCAGCGAGGTGAATTCCAGCAGTATCCCCGCTTCCGGGGCGAGTGATTGGGGCAGCGGAATATACAGCGAAGGGTGGAGCAGGGCCAATCCGTGATCGGCGGATTGAATCGGCAGAGGTTGGGTGGCGGTCGTATTTGCAGCCATTTCCGCAGGAAGAAACGGCGCAAAAGCGACAAGGGAAAAAGGGTGCTCAGGTATCTGCATGGCGCGCCTTTCCAGAGACGGCATCAGGCCAACCGCACCGTAAACAATTCCGGTTCGTCACCCTCCGGAAACGGCCCGAACATCAATGCTTCCGGCATCCCTTTGACCTTGGCATAATAGGACGTCCCGCTCGGCACTTCATTCTGCACCCCCCAGGCGATACATTCCCGCTCGCCGAGCGTGAGCTGGATGCCCTGCATCGGATAGTTCAGCACCGTGTTTTTCGGCAGCGTGCTCGCCGGGCCCACCGCCTGAAAGCTGATTTCGCCGCCACAGGTGCCAAAGATGACCCCTTTCCACGCTCCTTGCGCCGGCCCTATCTCAAACCATTGCCCCACCTGCTGATCCCCTGCAATATCGATACGGTAGTCAAGCCGGCGGGGCGGTGCGGGCACACTGGTTTTGGCGACAATCTTGGCGCACAGGGCCGGCTCGTCAATTGTCAGCAAGTGGGCGCCGGCAAGGGGAGTGGGGAGGTCGGCAATGTTCGCTGCGGCTCCGCAGGAGATGAGGAAAAGAGGAAGGCCGGGACGGCGAGCGGCGACGGAGAGCGCGAGCAGCGACAGGCCATAACGCACGGAAGGCTTGGCCAACTCTTCAGGCGGCGCCACCACCAACCAGCCTGCCAGCGCCGGATTGATCAGCATGTCACGGGAATCCTGCCAGCCCATGCGTTCGACGTCGTCGTTCCAGAGAGAACCGGCAACGTCGAAGCCATACGGCCCAAGTTTGGCGCTGACAGCCGAGGGGATGCTCCGATCAGAGCTCAGAGAAGTAAGCCAGAGCTGTTTTTTCATGCAGGTATCCTCTTTCTTGTCGTAAGTGGTTTAATCTCGGGCAAAGCATGGGGTGTCCGGAGCTGCAAAAAACATCAACTCATGATCATTACCTTGGTTTGGCTGGGGGCGCAGTTGAGGCCGACCGTATTGCCTTCGTTGAGCTTCATGGTGTCGGTCAACCGCACCGCCGGGTTGCCCTCGATCTTGACTTTCATGCTGGACATAATGTATTCCGCCGCTCCCATGATCTTGGCGGAGACCACGCCGCCACCGCCGGAAGCGCCGGGTTGGTCGCCGTTGGTCGGCTCGGTCTTGGAGGCCTTGGTCAGCGCCAGCGCCCCGACAACAAACACCTTGGTCGCTGTCGGCGTGGCCGATGAAGGCACGCCGATATCCGGATAGGGGATCGGCGACACCGCCGGCCCGACGACGGTATTACAGACATCCGGGGCGGTAATGCTCTGCATTCCGCCAGCAATGGTTGTGGCAAACATTCGGTCCTCCTGATTTTGGTTCCATCATCCCAGATGGATTTTATCGCCGTCGATCTTGACCCCATGTTGGGCCACCAGCAAGGCGTCGTCGGCCTTCAGATCAAGGCGGTGCTCCGCGCTGATGTTGACCTGACCGGCCTTGGTGCTGTCCGTCCGCGCCACCCAGCGGAAACAGTCTTTGACTCTCTGGGTAACCCGCTCCGCAACAGTGTCGATGGTTGCGGCCACCAGCGACAGTTTCCCGGCGTTGAGGGCGGCAACGCAGGCGGTCAGCGACAGATCGGCAAAGGACGCCTCGCCCCGCAGCCCATGCAGCTTGATTTCCGGGGCTGCAATGCTTGCCGCTGCTGTTCCGACAACATCGACCGTCTCACCGGCAAGCCGCAAGGCTCCGTCCGAGGCGCAGAGAGTTGTGTCGTCAGGCAGCATGACGCGACCGGCATGGCCGCAACGCTCGAGCACGGTCAGGATGTACGCCCCTGGGGCCAGGTTGCGGACAATCAGCACGGTGTCGTTCACCTCCGGCTCCAACAGACATCCGGCGGCCTTTTTGCCCCGCAGCGTCCGGGCGCCGGTTGTCACCAGCAGGAATTCGGTGTTGTCCCTTCGGATGACTCTGGCGGTGTCGATGGTTGCGCCGCTTGACGCCATATCAGGCATACCCGGCGTCTCGGGCTGCCTGAACATGAGTACATTATTCCTGTCAGCCATTATGTTGTCTCCTGTTGGATTTTCAGTGGCGACACCCAGGTCTCCCCTTCGGCCAACTCCTTGTCGGTTTCCCTGACGCCCTGCATCTTGGCGCCGGCAAGTCTGGCGTCAGAGCAATTGGCCCGGTGGAGGTTGGCTACGGACAGGTCCGCTTCGGAAAAATCGGCGCCGGTGACGATTGCCTGGGAAAAATTCGCATAGGCCAGCTTGGCGCCGATTAATACTGCCTTCTTTAGCGAGGCACCGACAAAGAGCGATTTTTCCAGGCAGGCACGCGCAAAACCGGCCCCATCGAGAACAGCCCCGGAGAAGTTGGCCATTGTCAACACAGCCCCGGAAAAGTCGGCCTTCTCTGCCCGAACATCGATAAACCCTGCAAAGCTCCCTGTTGCTCCAATGAATTTTGCCCCGCTCAGGTTGGCGCCCGTAAACCGGCACTTGGACAGGTCTGTTCCAGAAAAATTCGCCTCTTGCAGCGAGGCCTGCTCAAAGACAGCGAGCGTCAGCCTGCATCCAGGAAATTTCACTTTATCGAGTGCGGTAGAGGTAAAGATGGCGCTGGTGAGATTGGCGCCATTGAAGAGGGCGCCGAGCAGGGGGGTGGCGATTACCGTGAACCGTTCCAGATTGGCTTGGCTGAAGTCGAGCTTCCCGGTCTCACATTGGACCAGGGTTGTATTGTAAAGGCGTGCGCCGACAAACAGGGTGTCGGCTAGACGGCACGAGGTGAAAGAGGCGTTGGTGCAGTCCGCACCGTTGAGCAGTGCGCCGCTGAAGTCACACTCCCGAAACTGGCTGCCGGCGAGGCTGGAACTGGTCAGGTCTGCCCCCTGCAGGGAAATCCTACTGAACTGTTTGTCAGACAAATCGAGGCCTGTTAGGGATAAGCCGGACAGGTCCATGTCTACAATGAACGGGTTGCGGTGCAAGAATTGGAGCGCTTCATCGCTATTCAACATTCGCGTTCCTTTCTTTCCATTTTTCTTTGGCTCGGAGGAGGGTGTCAGGTTTCGATTGTTACTATTGTAACTTAATAACTGCCCCAGCCTGTATCGATACAGAGGTCAGGAATTGAAAATTACCTGTATTGGCGGTTACAGAACATTGATTGGTGTTAAGGTCCAGTTTTGCCATGTCGCCGGATGTATTCAGTTTGACTTGATTTGCATTCATAGTCAATTTTGATGCTACAGCTGTCAGCTCGATGTTTCCGGCTGTTGCCGTGCTCGTGATGTTTCCAGTGTCTGCTGTGTTGGTGATTCCGCCGGTTGCCGCCGTGTTGGTGATGCCGCCGGCTGCGGCTGTGTTGGTGATTCCGCCGGATGTCGCCTCGTTGGTAATGCCGCCGGCTGTCGCTTTGTTAGTGATTCCGCCGGCTAGCGCCTCGTTGCTGATGCCGCCAACTTTCGCCTCGTTGCTAATTTTTCCGTTAGCCGTATTTTCAATATTTAAAAACGCTTCAAGAATTATATTACCCTCTTTGGTTAAGTTTAGGGCATCTTTCGCCAATTGAATGGCATCATCGGCTTTCTGCAAGACGTCAACGGCAGGGTTAGCGAGAGCGTTTTTAAAAGTTATAGCCTTGTCGACAGCTAATGCTAATGGGCCCTTTTTCGTTTCTAAGTGTAAATAAGGCGAGGTTACCTCTGTTGAATGTGCGTCGAGCACTATTTCTGAAGGAAATTTAACGCCCATTTTATCAGTTATGACGATGATATCAAGAATAGCCAAAGCAACGATATAGGCCGCGTCGGAGAAACCAGCAAAATAGTTCTGTTCTTTTTTATCCTCTTCAAGCTTATCGTCTAATCCGCTCACAAGCCCGACCGCTAGCGTATCGAGCGCGGCAAGGCCAAACATAAGTCCCATTAAGACATTGAGTTTCGTCGAGGTGGCTCCAGCCTTGATCTCGACGCTCTTTCTGCCCACAAGTTCATTCTCTCTGCTGTCGGTATACCAGTGGCCGTCACAGTACTCCACGTGGCTGCCAAGAGAGCCTTCCAGCAAAAGCCCCAAGGACATGTCTACAGCCCCACCCACCATAATGCTAGTCTCCGTGCCCACTTGCACATTATAGGCTGAGCCGAGCACAATGCTCATTTCTTCCCCCATGGTGATCGAATTACTCGTTGTTGACTCCAGTTCAAACGATCCGGTCGTGCTGACCTTTATGCCGTCGTCTGCATCGTCGTCGGTGCTGGTGTCTTCTTCCTCGGAACTTCCCAATGCAGGGGCGGGAGCGTTTTGGGTTCCCATCCTGATCCAGGAATTTTGTTTGGGCGTATGCAACAAAATCCGTTCTCCTCCCTGCTGATCCTCCAGGTGCAGCTTGTTGCCCCCGGCCGTGGTGATCCGGCTCTGGGTGGCATTTGCCGAATTTATCGGGCTGGGGGTAATCGGATTGGGCACGGCAGCGGCAATGATCGGCCGGTCCGGGTCGCCGTCAATAAAGGTCAGCAGCACTTCGGTCCCCTTATGCAGCGGAAAGTGCATGCCATGGTTTTCGCCGGCATAGGGCTGCGCCATCCGCAACCAGGAGGAGGCCTTGCCGCCCATGGCGTTGTTCAGGTCAAATGGCAGGGTCACTTTGTACCGTCCCTGATTATCCACCTCGGCGTATTGCCCGCTTCCGGCCGCATCAATATGGGCGTTCATCGTTCCAGGAATGCGGGGTTTTTCGGTGATCCGCTCAGGTCGGAACTGGCTGCTGGAACTGATCGCGGTGAAACTGTTGTGGTAGGACGAGGAGCGTTCGCGGGTGGAGCCGACTGTGCCCAGCCCGGAGGTGAAGAGGAAGGTCTGGTCGCCATAGTGGGCCAGGTCGGTGGTCAGATAGGTGTCGTTAAAATCCGCGCGATTGTGGCCAACGAGTTCAACCAGGTATCCCGGCCGCAGGTAGGGAATCAGGCTCTCCCCCTGAAAGAGCCGCGCCCTGCAGGTGAGCGCCTCGGCGCGCATCTTCGCCAACTGGGCGCCTTCCTCGGGTGTTGAAAAATGCTCGCCGTAAATGAAGACGTCGCCAAAGCCCCGTTCGGAAACCACATGCTCCACGGACAGTTCCAGCGAGGGCTTGCGGTAGTTGTAATCCTTCAACAGCACCTTTGCCGGCAGCATCTTCTGGCTGCAGACCAGTGATTTGACGACCTCCTCTCGGGAGGCTTCATCCAGCCCCGATGTCTGGGTGTAATAGACCTTCTTCCCCTCGGCCATGACCGAGTGCAGCAGGGCCGTATCGGTTATGATGAGCTTTTCGCTCTCCGCGCCCTGCTCAAAATAATAATAGATGCCCTCCCGCTCCATCAGACGGGAAATGAAGTTGAAATGGCTTTCGTTGTACTGGCAGATATATTCATGCGGCTGGTATTGGCCGGTCAGTCGCAATTCATAGTCAAGGCTGGTGAGACCGCCGTCTTGCAGGGCAGCCTCGATAATCTGCGGGATGGTCTTGTCGAGAAAGATCTGGTTGTGGTAGGTCAGGGTCAGACGCCAGAACGCCGGAGTCAGGACGGCGCGGTACTGGGTGAGCCCCTGGGCGGTTTCCATCTGTTCAAAGGCCGACAGCATGCCGTTGAAAACGATGTTGCCGTCGTCGCGCAGAATCGAGAGAGCGGCGCGGGATTGGATCACGCTTTCAAGGTCAATCGCGTCGTTGTCCGACACCAGGGTCACATCAAAATGATAGAGCTTTGAAAGCCCTTCCGCTCCGGTAAAACTGACCACGTCAAAGGTGTCTGCGGGCAGCGTCCCTGCCATTGAGGCAAAGCTGAATTTTTTTCCGATTGACGTCATAGAACTGCTCCTTGGTATTCGAGCACGTTATTCGGCGGACCGCGCCTGTGCTCGCCTGAAATCCGTTTCCTGGATGTCGCTTTCCACTATCTTTGCGCCATACAGGTCCACACCAAACATGTTTGCCTGTTTCAGGTCACAGTGTTTCAGTTGCGCATGACGGAACGAGGCCTTGAAAAAATTGACCCCACGCAGATCGCAGCTGGTCATGACCGCCTTCATAAAGTTTGCTCTCCGCGCGGTGGCGTTCACCAGGTACACCCGCTCAAACGCAACCCTGCTGAAATCGGCGTCATTCAGTACGGCCGCAGCCATTCGGGCCCCAGAGAGGCTGGCGCGTTCCCAGCAGGAACGGGTTAGGTCGGCCCCGGAAAAAATGGCGCCGTCAAGGTTGGTCTCCTTGCTGGCCCGTGAGGCGATCAGGACTGCGTTGCTAAAATCCGCGCCCGTTCCCTGGACCCCGTCAAAGGTTGCCTGACAACCGTCTGTTTCGCTGAAGCAGGCACGATCAAGGGTTGCCTCTGAGAAATCAGCCGCCGTGATCACTGCCCGGTGCAGGTTGGCGCCTGTCAGGTCGGCCTTGGAAAAATTGGTTCTGACGGCGGTCGATCCGGTAGCCTTGCATTCTTTGAGGGTGGCTTTGGCAAACAGCGCTCCGGAAAGACAGGCTATGGAAAGATCGGCGCCGGCAAAGTTGCACCCGGTAAAATCGCCCCCGGAAAGATTGGCCCCTTTGAGCTCCACCAGGGAAAAACTGGCGCCAACGGCCTGAACCCGCATCAGGTTGGCCTGGGCCATGTGCGCCCCGCTGAAATCCGCATCCGCCAACACCGCATCAGTAAACACCGCTCCGGTGAGAATCGCAGCGGTAAAGGTGGTGTTGGCCAGAATTGATCCTGAAAAATCTGCCTGGGCAAGATCTTGGCCGCTGAAATCCAGGCCGCTCAGGTCAAGCCCACACAGCTTTTTGCCCTGGGCATGCCGCTTCATCACCGCATCAACGGAATCAAGGGTTGCTTCAGTTTGTTCAGCTTGATCAGCAGCGGACGGCGCAATCGGCTCCGTCTTCTCTTCCGGCGGCGCCGGAGCTGCCGCTTCGCCTGCGGGTGGCAGAGCGGCAGCCAGACTCGTCAACCCGGCAATGATCGTGCCGAAGTCCAGCGAGGAAGGGTCAATATTCGGAAGCATTTTGGCCGCTGCTTCCTGGGTGTTGACGCCGGATTGTTTCAGTTTCGCTTCCATGCTCAGAAGCGCGTTCTTCAGGGCCTTGATCTCTTGTTGGGGATACTTGGGCGCCGCCTGTGGAGCCGTGATTTTCCTTAGCGCCTCCTCCTGTGAGGTGCCCATTTTTTTGAATGCGGCGTCGGCCTTTTGCCGCATATCCGCAAGCATCTGGTCCACTTCAAGCGGGGGTGGCGGGGTCGGCCTCGATTTGAATTGCTCCATGGCTTGCTCACGGGTCATTCCCAACCTGGAGCAAGCGGCCTCGACCTGCGCCTCAACCTGGGCAATCTTGTCATTCAGATCCGCCGTCATTTGTTCGGCTTCAGGAGACAACGGCGGCGGTTCGGGCGGTTGCGGCAGCTCCGGGGGCGCAGCGGGCGGGGCTGCCGGCGGAGGCGGCTCCGGCGCGGCAACGATAGGCGGTTCGAGCGGTTCCGCCTCGACCGGGGCTATCGTGTCGATCATTTTTTGGTGATAAAAATCCAATGTTTCCGGCGGCGCGTTCATTGGTTCCCACTCGGCCATCAGGTGCGCGACATCGTCCAGGGTCTCGTCGGTGACCTTTGCGGTTCCCCGGAAGAGCAGAATGCCGCAATCCGCCCCCGGGAAGAGCCAGACCGTCTCCGGCCGCGCCTCTATTTCGGTGAATGTTTCCTTGCCGTTAACAATGCAGTTTACAAAAAGGCGAGCGCGCAGCCCCGGCAAGGCCGAGGTGATCTCCGCCTTCTCCGGATGCATGTTCACAATCCGGAGCAACTCGTCGCCTCTGAAAAATCCGGCAAGCCGTTGATCCACAGGCGCGGTGTTAAAATATTCCGGATCGGTGTCGGTGGGATAATGGGGCCAGCGTTTTTTCAGCCAGGCGTCATCAAAGGTTCCCAGCAATCGTTTTCGTTGCGGCCAGAAGGGGTTGAGGGCGTTGAATCCCGCCGGTTCCGGATGATCTTTGGGGGAGGTTATCAGATGACGGGGATCCTGCACCTGCGGCAGCGGCAACCTCCCGTCTTGATCGGGCAGCATGCCGACCCCTGTGGGGTTAAGTTCCCACCCCTCGCCGCCAAAAGCGTTGGCCCAACTGACGCGCGTCTCCGTAAACGGTTCGGGGGCAGACGGCAGCCCGGCCGCGTTCCAATATCTGGCGCCGCTCACATGCAGGGTCTTGGTCAAACCGGCAACCGTCACGCTGACCTGGAGACCGGCGACCGCCTGAGGCGAGTGGCCCGCCCCATACACCAAAAATTCCGCCCGTTTTTTGGGATACCCCAGATCAAGCGCCTCTTCCTCGCCCAATTCTCCCGCCACGACCTGCCACATTTGGGCTTCCTCAAGCAGGCGGTCGTCTTGTGCCGTTTCCAGAGAAAAACAGGCCATGGCTGCGATGGAGAGGCAGCTGTTTTCCCCCAGCATGCAAGGGGAAAACAGCAGGCCAAGATTATCGGGCTTGATGATCTTCACGAAATCTTCAGCCCTGCTCTCAGGAAAAGATCATGCTGAAGCAGCCGTCGGCGCCAATATCAAGCTGGACGGCCGAGGGCATGCCGCCGGTGGTCATATGGGCCAGGATCTCCTGCGAAAGTTGCGGCATGATGGTGCCGCGAACAATGTAGTCGATGTTGCGGGCCCCGGTTTCGACCTCGGTGCAGCGGGCGGCGATGGTCTCCACCACCGCTTCTGAATAAGTGAATTTCATCTTGTTGTTGTTCATCAGTTGTTTGGCCATCTTATTCAGTTTCAGCCGCACGATGCCGCTCATCGCCGATGCGTCCAGCGTCATGAACGGGACGATGTTCATCCGTGCCAGCAAAGCTGGTTTGAACCAGTTGGACAGGATCGGACGGATAGCCGGGACCAGCACGTCCATGCCGGGGCGTTGGCCGTCGCGGGTCATCTCGGTGATGATGTCGGTCGCCAGATTGCTGGTCAGGAAGAGGATCGTGTTGCGGAAATTGATCTCGCGCCCCTCGCCGTCGCCCATGACCCCCTTGTCGAACACTTGATAAAAGAGGTTGAGCACATCGGGATGGGCCTTTTCCACCTCATCGAGCAGAACCACGCAGTAGGGGCGATTGCGCACCGCCTCGGTGAGCATGCCCCCTTCCCCGTAGCCCACATAGCCGGGAGGCGAGCCGATTAGACGGCTGACGGTGTGCTTTTCCTGGAACTCGCTCATGTTGACGGTGACGGTGTACTGTTCGCCGCCAAACATCATGTCGGCCACGGTCAGGGCGGTTTCGGTTTTGCCGACGCCGCTGGGGCCGACAAACAAAAAGACACCCATCGGCTGATTGGGATCGGCGATGCCCGATTTGGTTGATTTCATCACTTCGCTGACAATGGAAAGGGCGTGATCCTGGCCTTTGATGCGAGCCTGCAGTTCCTCTTCCATCCGGAGAACACTCTGCGCCTGATCACGCAGCACCTTGCCCAGAGGAATGCCGGTCCAGTCGGAGATAACCAGGGCAACCACATCCGGGTCTACTTCAAACTTGACCATTGGCTCATCCTTTTGGATGTCCGCCAATGCAGCCATGGCGGCCACCAGCTCTTTTTCCAGCTCTTGCGGTGAAACCGGAGTTTCTCCTTCTGCCGTCGGCGCCTCTTTTTTCTTCAGTTCCGCCAGGCTGTTACGCAGCGACACCACCTTGTCGACCGCCTCTTTTTCGAGCTTCCAGCGTGCTGTGATCTCGGCAAGTTCACTGCCGAGTTTGGTCAACTCTAACTCGATCTCGGTAAGCCGTCCTTCATCGAGCACAACCCCATGTTCCTGGTCGCGCAGACGCGCCGTCTTCTCCCTTTCCAGAGCCTGGATGGCATGTTCGCAATCCTCCAGCCGGGCAGGTTTGGAGGCCATGCTGATTTTGACCCGGGCGCAACAAGTGTCGATCAGGTCAATCGCCTTGTCCGGCAGGAAACGTCCGGTGATGTAGCGGTTGGAAAGCTCTGCGGCCGCGATGACCGCGTCATCCCGCACATTGACGTTGTGGGATTTTTCGTAGGCAAGTTTGCACCCGCGCAGAATCAAAATGGAGGTTTCAACGGTCGGTTCGTCAAGTTTGACCGGCTGGAAGCGCCGCGCCAGGGCCGGGTCTTTCTCGATATATTTTTTGTATTCGGAATAGGTGGTGGCGGCCAGGGTTTTCAACTCGCCACGTGCCATGGCTGGCTTCAGCAGATTGGCGGCATCGCCGCTTCCGGCCGCGCCGCCGGCGCCGATCAGGGTGTGCGCCTCATCAATAAACAAGATGATCGGTTTAGGGGACGCCTTCACCTCGTTGATGACCGATTTAAGGCGATTCTCAAACTCTCCCTTCACCCCGGCTCCGGCCTGCAGCAGCGCCATGTCCAGCCCCAGGATCGACACACCCTTCAGGCTGTCCGGCACATCGCCCAAGGCAATCTTCAAGGCCAGCCCCTCGATCACCGCTGTCTTGCCCACCCCGGCCTCACCGACGGCAATCGGATTGTTTTTCCGCCGTCGTCCCAGGATGTCGATGATCTGGCGAATCTCGTTGTCACGGCCAAAAACGGTGTCGACCTTGCCGTCACGGGCCTTCTGGGTGAAATCCTCGCAGTATTTGCCCAGGGCGCCGCTGGCCAGGGGGCCGGCTGCTGCGCCTGCACCCGCCTCTGCGCCTGCAGGTGCGGCGTCTGCTGTCTCGATTGAGTTGGCCAGGATCTTGAAAAACTGCCCTTCCAACCCCTCCCGGCTGATGGTTTCCAACAGGTCGGTGTAGTTGCCCCCCGCATAGATGGACGACTTTGCCAGCAGCGCCAGCAGCAAGGCGCCGGAACGAATGCTAGCCTCGCCCAGATTGACCGAGGCCAGCAGCCAGGCCTCCTGAATCCATTGCAGCAGAAGCGGTGAGAAAGCGGGTTTGCCGGCATTGCCGGAACGCATCTCTTCCAGGGTTCGATCAAGGCTTTTGCGCAAGGCGGCGCTGTTGATCCCGAACTGTTTGAGAATCAGATACCAGTCGGCTCCGGTTTCATCCAGCAGGCGGGAGACAAGGTGCTCAACCGTCACCTCATAATGCGAACGGGAAACGCAGAGTCCGGCAGCCCCTTCGAGCGACCGTGTGCAAAACGGGTTGAGACGTTTGAGCAATGGTTTTATTTCTACACTCAGCATGCATTTCTCCTGAAATTTCAATGATGATAGGGAGCAGAGACGCTGGCCTCGCACC
>Ga0074197_1001893_pt1 | contig 16052 bp, 16 predicted proteins | sample EPASupsiteSAE305_FD_64526 | JGI IMG/M metagenome (GOLD analysis project Ga0074197, IMG submission 64526) | Bioremediated contaminated groundwater microbial communities from EPA Superfund site, New Mexico - SAE3-05 reassembly with SPADES | ecosystem: Environmental > Aquatic > Deep subsurface >...
GAACATCTCCATAACACGCTCCATGACAATCAATGAAAAAAGGCAGCCTGAAACAGACTGCCTTGCATCCTGCGACGACTGCGTTTATTTCGCGGCGTTTTTTTCCGCTTCTTTTGCAGCCATGACCTTCGCTTCCTGGTCCAGCAACTCGCCCAGGGCCCTGGCGGTTTCGCCGACCACGGTGATGCAGTGCTGTCGGCGACTCTCTGGATTGCCGTAAAAATCCTTGACCTGATCCCGGTCCATCCAGTCCACCCGGGCGATCTGACAGCAGTTAATGCCGCCGTGGGCTGCAGTTAGCTCCTCAAATTGTTTCATCACTGCCTTGGTGGCGGCCCACATCCGCGGATTTTCCTTCTCCTCCAGACTGGACCGGCTGTACAGGCTGCCGATGACGCTGACCGCGCCCACCAGAGCGCCGCAGATGTTGCCTGTGCCGCCGATGCCGCCGCCGAAAGCCCCGAGGGCTTTGATCACCGAGGGGTCGTTGACGCCGAGTTTTTCGAGGCCGATCATCGCCAGCACCTGACTGCAGTGCATCCGTTTCGTAAAGAGGTCTATCGCCTTGTCGCGCATTTCATCCGGCTGCATCCTTTCCTCCCTGCATTGAGTTTGAAGGTGAAATAGAGTATGAACGGGCTGAATGTACCCGATTCCCTCTGGGCGCGCATTGCGATTTTACCGCAAAGCCCCTGATAACGCTGTTTTTTCCAGGGCGACAGATCCTGCCTCTGTCTGCAGGAATGCTGACCAAGCTAAACAATATGTTCAACACCCCTGTTGTTGTTTTTGACTTTGAAACCACCGGCATGTCGCCCACCTACGGCGACCGGCCAATCGAGGTGGGAGCGGTGCGGATTGAAAACGAGCGCATCGTCGACCGATTTCAAGAGCTGATGAATCCCGGTTTTCGCATCAACGGATTCATCGAATCCCTGACCGGAATCAGCAATCGACTGGTGGCCCAGGCGCCGCCCTGCGAAACGGTCATGGCCCGATTTGCCGACTGGATCGGCGACGCGCCCCTGGCGGCCCACAACGCCGGTTTTGACCGCAAGTTTCTCGACGCCGAACTGGCCCTGATCGGTCGGAATCGGGAAAATCCCATGGCCTGCACAGTCCTTGCGGCGCGCAGACTCTTCCCCGAATCCCCCAACCACAAACTGGCCACCCTGGTCGGCCATCTGGGCATCTGCACCGACGGAACCTTTCACCGCGCCCTGGCCGACGCCGAGATGACCGGCCAGCTGTGGATCGCCATGACCGACCTGCTGCGCGAACGCTACGATCTGGACGAGATTCCCTTCACCCTGATCCAGGAACTGACGCGGATCGCTCGCGCCAAGGTGGATCGCTATGTGCGCGCCTATGCCGACCGACAGGCGGGCTGCCTCGCCAGTGCAAAAACGGCCTAATTCTCATTTGCATTCAAGATGGCACATCTGTTTTATGTAGGGTGCGCTGTGCGCACCAGTAAGCAGGATGGTGCGCACAGCGCACCCTACAAAAACGTGCCAACTTGAGAGCTAATTGAAATAAGCACGCAGGGAAACTCCAGACCGTAGCCCGGATGCAGCCTGCGAAATCCGGGGTTTGAGGTGAGGTGTTCCCGGAGTCCGTTGCACTTCATCCAGGCTACGGGTTGGAACAAGGATTCAAACCGCGTCAAACCGGCGCCTCAAACAACATCTGCAGACGACTGCTCAGCATTCCGTTAAAAACGGCTCATCAGCATTTTTTTTTCAGAGACAAGGCTCGGGAAAATCGGTGAAAACGCCGGTTGCGCCGAAGGCAAAGAGCTGGCGCTGACGGGCGGGATCGTTGACGGTGAAGGCGTTGACGGCAAAACCCGCCGCGCGCAGAATTGTCACCAGGGCTTGGTCAACAATGGCGTCTGCCGGATGGTAGGCGCAGGCCCCGAGATCGCGCAGGTAGGAGGTGAGATAGGGAGGATGGGCGCCTTCCTGCAAAGCGGCGACCGCGATCTCCGGGGCCGCCTGCCGGCAGGCGCGGAGGGCGTGGTGGTTGAAGGAGGAAACAATCACCTGGGTGCCGGCGCCGGCCCCCCGAACGTCGGCGACAACCTGGGCCGCCAGGGCCTCGTTGAGCCGGGTTTGCCCCATGTCTTTGAGTTCGACATTGAGCGGCATCTGGTTGCCGACCGCCCAGGTCAGGGTCTCGGCCAGGGTGGGCAGCTGTTGCGGCATCAGGTCGAACAGGTTGCCGTCAACCAATCCCTGCCTGATGGATGCAAAGGGATCGGCGGCCAGGAACCAGGAGCCAACGTCAAGCCTCCGCAGCTGGGCAAGGCTCCAGTCGCGGAGCGCCAGGCTGCTCACACCCAGTTCCGGGGCCAGGGCAGCGGCGTTGCTGGTCCGGGTCAGGTGGTCGTCGTGAAACACCACCGCCACACCGTCGGCGCTGAGTTGGACGTCGAGTTCCACCATGTCGCTGCGCCCCAGGCTGTGGGCAAAGGCGCAGAGGGTATTTTCCGGATAGCAGGCCCGGTAGCCGCGATGGGCAATGATCAGCGGCAGGTTGGCGAAGCGCTGAAAAAAATCGCACGCCGGTTCTGTCATTCCTGCAGCCGTCTGCTCCTTGGAACCCATCAGGTTTATTGCACCACCAAGCGGCGTTTTTGGACGGCGCCGTCCGGTCCGGCAATCATCAGGTCGCTGAGTTCGTTGCGATCATCGGCTTTGGGCGGGAAATGCGTGTGCAGCAGCGCGCCTATCTCTGCAATCACCGCGCACAGGGACTCGCACTGGCGGTTTTCCCTGATGCCGCAGACCAACCTATCGACAAAGGCCTGCCAGACCTGCGGCTCCAGTTGTTCATTGATGCCGCGATCACCAAGGATCCACACCTTGCGTTCAAGCACCGAGATGTAAATCAGCACGCCGGTCGCGTCTCTGGTGGCCTGCAGTCCTTCTGCGTGAAAATGGGCCAGAGCCGCCCGTTCCACCTCCTCTTCCGCTCGTTGTCGACCAATACACAGCCGGAGCAGCGCCGGATAACGCATCAACGGACGCGCCGCCAAAAAGAAGAGGGGAAAATAGAGGAGAAAGAGCCACAGCACTTCGCCCCGCCACCACAGCAGCACACTGGTGGCAAAGGCGGCGAGCAACGCGGCGGGCAAGGCCAGCAGTGCCGCCCCGGTGATCACGGCTTCGGGGTAGGCGTGACTGGACGAAACCACCATCGGCACGATTTCTCCCGTGGTCTGCTGCTCCACCGCATGGATCGTCCGGGTAATCCGTTGCTGTTCTTCCCCGGTGAAAAATTGTTGCGCCAGCATGTGCATTGTCACCATCCTCCCGAAGCGCCTCCGCCGCCAAATCCGCCACCACCGCCGCTGAATCCGCCGCCGCGAAAACTGCCGCCTCCGCCGCCGAATCCTGGAAATATGCCGCCGGAGCGGTGGATGCCGGAAGTCCCGGCCAGGATGCTGGCAATGAATGCGCCCAACATACCGACCGGAATGAGCAGCGCCGTGATCAACCAGCCAAACAGGCCAGAGAACAGCGCCGCCGCCAGCACGGGGGCAAACACGCCGCCCAAGCCAACCGCCAGCGGTCTCTTCCGCTTGAAGACATTGCCAATAAAGAGCAGACCAACAACCAGGAAAACGAGAAATCCGCCCGGATCCTGTTGCCCGGATCGACGGGTCGAATCGCCTTTGCCCGCATATTCGCCTTTGACGGCGGCAATCATCGCCGACACGCCGTCGATCACGCCCTGGTCAAAGGCCCCCTGCCGGAACGCCGGAACAATCTTCTCCCGAATAATGCGGCCGGCAACAAGATCGGTCAACCGGCCTTCCAGCCCGTAGCCCGACTCGATGCGCACCTTGCGGTCATTAACCGCAATCAGCAGCAAGGCGCCGTTATCAACCCCTTTTTGCCCAATCTTCCAGGCTTCGGCCACCTTGAGCGCATAGTCCTCCAAACCGGCCCCATCGAGGCTGGGAATGGTGAGGACGACGATCTGGGTGGAATCGCTTTGCTCCAGGACCTGCAGGGAGTGGTCAAGCAGGCGGACCGAATCCGGCGAGAGGACATGCGCGAGATCGTTGACCCTCCCGGTCAGGGGCGGGACCTCCAGGGCCAGCGAGGGCGCGACAAACCCGCCTGCGGTGAGCAGCAGCAGGGCGACAAACGGCAGCACGATGAAGCAGCGAACGATCTTCATAGCAGGTCCCCAGGATTAAAATTTGACCTTGGGCGCTTCCTTGGCCTCGGTCGCGGCCTTGAAATATTCCTTGCGCTCGAGATGGAGCAGAAAATTATTGGTCATACTTTCCGGAAATTTGCGAATCGACGCGTTAAAGATTTCGACCGCCTGATTGTAGCGCTGGCGGGCGACGTTGATCCGGTTTTCCGTGCCTTCCAACTGGTTCTGCAAATCAAGAAAATTTTGATTGGCTTTCAGGTCTGGATACCGTTCCGACACCGCCATCAACCGGGCCAGGGACGAACTGAGGCCGCCCTGGGTTTCCTGGAGTTGCTGCATGGCCGCCGGATTGCTCAAATCCTTGGTGGTCAGCTGCACCGAGGTCGCCTTGGAACGGGCGTTGATGACCGCTTCTAGGGTTTCTTTTTCGTGGGAGGCGTATCCTTTGACGGTTGCAACCAGATTGGGGATCAGATCGGCCCGCCGCTGCAAATTCGACTCTATATCGCCCCAGGCCTTGAACACGGCCTCCTCTTTGGTCTGCAAGGCGTTGTATCCACACCCGGAGACCATCACCAACATCATCAGCGCGGTTACCAGTCGAGCAACTGTTCGTTTCACGGCATTCTCCTTTGGTTCATAAAGGGAGGGAAAAATTCCCAGGACGACAGGGGGTTGGTTTACGATTTTTTGCTTTCCCGGGCGAGAATCCACTGTACCGCATCCTGCAAATCCTCGGCCACGTAATTGGGCTGCACCGGTTGCGTCGGGCCGATGTAACAGGCGTCGCCCCGACCATAGCCGGTCAGCACCAGGACGGTGGTTGCGCCCACGGCGGCGCCGCAGCGCAGGTCGGACCAGCGGTCGCCAACCACATAGGAACGCGCCAGATCCAGCCCCATCTCGGCCGCCGCCTGTTCGAGCAGCCCGGTCTTGGGTTTGCGGCAGTTGCAGGCCAAGCGGAACCGTTCTTCTTTGGCCTCGGGATGGTGGGGGCAGATGTAGAGGCCGTCGATGCGGGCGCCTTCAAGGGCCAGCTGGCGGCGCATTTTTTCATGCACCTCGTCGAGCAGGGATTCCGGGAAATAGCCCCGCGCCAGACCCGACTGGTTGGTGACCACCGCCACCGGCAAACCGGCCTGGTTCAGGCTGCGAATCGCCGCCCCCACGCCCGGCAACAGATGAAAACGGGTGATGTGGTTGATATAGCCCATCTGTTCATTGATGGTGCCGTCGCGGTCGAGAAAAACCGCCGGCCGGCGGGTGGCCGCGTCGGTTGCTTTGATTGATGCAAGCTGATCGGTCATCATGCCTCCGCAAGAATGCGCTGCACTGCGGCGAAGACCTCGTCGCTTTCGATCAGTTTCATGCAGCGGAAGTGTTTTTCCGGACAATGAGTCTTTTTGCAGGGGCTGCAGGGCAGCGACTTGCGAATCACCACCGCGTTGTCGGCGTAGGGGCCGGTGGCGATGTGGTCGGTGGAGCCGAAGATGGCCGCCAATGGGGTGTGCAGGGCCGCCGCCACATGCATCAGACCGGAATCGTTGGTCACGAACACGTCGCATTCGCCGATCAGGGCCATGGCCTCGATCAGGCTGGTGGCCCCGGTGAGATCAATTATCCGCGAGGCGGCCGAACCCGCTGCGGCAATCACGGCGGCGGCGGTTTCGCGGTCGCCGGCGCTGCCAAAGAGCACGATGCGGGCCTCGCTGCCGCGACACAGCATCTGGGCCAGTTCGCCGTACTTCTCGGCTGGCCAGCGTTTGGCCGGACCAAAGGCGGCGCCGGGGTTGAAACCGATCAAGGGCGTCGCGCCCACCCGAACGCCGCTCAGTTCTTGCATCCGCTGCTTGACGCAGTCGATCTGGTCGCCGGGGATGAACAGTTCCAGCTCGTTCGGGGCCGGTTTCAGCCCCAGGCCAAGCAGAATCCGCTGGTAATAATGGACCTCATGTTTTTTGTTCAACTCTGTGACTTTGCGCACCCCGTGGGTGAGCAGCAGGCCCCGGCCGTCGGTGGTGTAGCCGGCCCGAATCGGAATGCCCGCCGCCAGGGTGATCAGGGCCGCCTCAAAGGCGTTTTGCAAAAGGATGGCGCAGTCAAACTGCTCCTGGCGCAGTTCGCCCGCCAGCTGCAGCATCCCCTTCACGCCTTGGTGCCGGCCTTTTTTCTCATAGATGATCAGCCGATCCACCCGGGGACTGTAGCGAAAGACGTCGCTGACCCAGGGATGCGCAAGCAAGGTGATCTCGCTTTCCGGAAAATTCTCGCGGATGGTGCGCACCGCCGGGGTGGACATCACCGCGTCGCCGATCCAGTTGGTGGAACGCACCAGGATTTTTTTAGGATGCAGGGGCAGGGTTTTCATGGGGTGCGCTCCCCGGCCGCCGCAGCCAGCAATCCGGCCAGACGTTCGGCGGCAAAACTGATCGAGGTGTCCTGGCTCAGGGCGATTTCATAATTGACCATGGCCTGTTCGTTGTCGCCCAACCGCTCCAGGTTCAGGGCCAGATTGGCGTAGTCGATGGCCGAGGCGGGATTGAGCTCGACCGCGCGGCGGAAATGCTCGACCGCGGCCGCGTATTGCCCGGTCTTATAGCAGCAGACGCCCAGGGTGTTGTAGATGTCGGGCCGCTCCTCGTCGAAGCTCAACCCTTGCTTGAGGGCGGCAATGGCCTCGTGGTATTGGCCAAGATCGCGCAGGCAGCAGCCCTGGTAGGAATAGAGGTAGGGCAGATCCTCCGCATTGGGCTGCAAGCTCAGGGCCGCGTCAAAACAGCCCAGCGCCGCCTCGATCTCGCCCTGCTCATAGAGATTCTGGCCCCGGTAAAAGTGGAGCGCATAGGACTCGGGCAGCAACTGCTGCATGGCGGCCAGTTTGGCGTCCAGCGCTTCGCCAGCCAGCAGACTGGCGGCCAGTTTGGCGGCGAACAGGGCCGCATTGCCGCCCATGGCCCGCTCGCGGAAATGGGCCCCGGGAATGATGGTGTAGACGGCTGGAATCTGCAGCTGCGGATGGGTGGCGTCCACCACCAGCGCCTCCAGGTTGATCCGCTGCAGGGCGGCCACGCAGTTGCGGACCTCCTCGTAGATGTCCGGGTCTTTGAGATCAACCACCTGGTCAAGCCGGATGGTCCGGCCGCTGTGGAGCACATGGGCAACCTCGTCCAGACTGAGCGGTTTGGGCAAACCGCTGGCCACATAGTTGGAGCCGCTGTTGAAATCGCCGGCCAGCTGGGCCACCTCGGTCAGGGCGCGGATCAGGGCCTTGTTGGCGTCGGGGGTGGTCCCGGCGGTGTAGACGATCTCGCTCTGCTCCGGAAAGGTGGTCGGATCCCAGGCCAGGGCGCCGATAGTGGGGATGCCGGTGTCGAGCGAGAAATCGTTCAGCGCCACCTCAATGCCGTTGGCGCGGAACTTGGCCAGCAGCTCCTGGGCGACCGGATCGGTGATCGAATCCTGATCGATCTGCGGGGTTGCAAGCCGGTCGCGGGTGACCAGGGCGCAGACGTGACGCTCGACCACCTCGCTGATCCCCTGGATCACCGCCTCTTCATAGGTGTTGCCCGCCGAAGGGCCGTTGAACTCGTTGATGGCGTAGAACCAGGAAAACGGCACGAGCAGCGGCGTGTTGTCGGAGAGGCGCAGGGCCCAGGTCCATTGCAGGGGCAGGTCGGCCAGCAGCTGGCGCAGCATGGCCGGCGGCAGCGCACCGTCGTGGACCGAGGCGAGCAAAACCTCGATGTCCAGCACCGGGTGGCCCGCGGCCTCCATGGCGGCATAATCGCCGCTGAGGAAATTGTCCGCATTCTTGAGAAAGCTGAAGAAACTGAACCGTTCACCCAGTTCCATGCAGGCGCTGGCCCGCGACTGCTCGGGCGTCGAACCCTTGCCCATCTGTTTTTTATTGCCGATGATCCGCTGCGCATCCTCGCCGCAGACGCTGAAATAGACCGGAATATCAAGCCGGCCGTTGTCGATCCGGCGGATTTCCTTGAGCACGTCCAGGTTGGTTGCCTTCAGGCGTTCCTGAAAGCGGGCCACGGTTTCTTCCGGGGTGCAGGCTTTGTCTTGATCGTAGGTGTAATTTTTCCGGCACGACTGCAGGGTGATGATTTTTTTGTTCATGAACTCTTGGGTAACTCTTGGCTGAGTAGAGGATAAATCGGCCGACGCTGTGCTGCATGTGCAGCGATCAGCATCGGCCCGGTTGGTTATTGGGCTGTTGCATGGTTGTTTGGCCGAGCTGTTGCGCGATTCGGTCGATTTTCTGCCGCCAACTCGCTCCTTTGGGGGTCAGGATGAGCCGTCGCGCCTCAACCGAAGCGTGTTCCAGGCAAATCTCCAGCCGGTCGTCGGGAGTCAGGGAACCCAGCCGATCCGGCCATTCGACAACAATCACGCTGGGTTGCTCGAGATATTCGAGGACGCCCGCCGCCTCGACATCGTCTTCGTCGGTCAGCCGGTACAGATCCATGTGCACCATCGGCAAACGGCCCCGGTATTCATGCACCAGGGCAAAGGAGGGGCTGGACACGTACTGATCGTCGCCGACCCCGAGGGCGCGCGCCAGATGTTGGGTCAGGGTGGTCTTGCCTGCGCCCAGGTCGCCCTGCAACAGCACCAGGTCGCCGGGCGCAAGCACCCACGCCAGGGCCTCGGCCAAGGGCGCCAGGGCCTCGGGTGTCGGGCAGATCACTGTCAGCGATCCGCCGGCTTCCCGGATCCATGTCCATTGCTGCGCGTCTGTGGTCATCCGTTGCCTCTGTTGCCTGCGTTGCCTGCATTGTGCGGTCCGTGCATGCATGCCCGTTGGCCCCATCAGTAACACAGGACGCGCAAATTATGAAGTCGGAATTACGCCGGAGGGATGTTCAGGCGGGCGGGCAAGGAGCCGGGGCAACCCGGCGGCGGGCAAACGCCTATTTGTGGTATTTATGGCCGGCCTTGATGGTCCAGGCCCGGTACAACTGTTCAAGCAGGATCAGCCGGGTCATTTCATGGGTGAAGGTCAAACGGGAGAGGGAAAGGGTGACCTGCGCCTGATCCAGCACCGAGCGGTGCAGCCCCAGGTGGCCGCCAATGAGAAAGCAGACCGTGCCCATCCCCTGGTCTTCCCATTGGGTCAGCAGTGCCGCCAACTCAAAGGAATCCGGGGTTTTGCCGCCGGGATCCAGGGCAACCCGGAGGTTGGCCGCAGCCGCCTGTTCCAACAGCAGGCCGGCCTCGATGGTTTTGATCACCTCGTCCGGGTCCTTGCGGCTGTGGCGCTCGCGCAGCACCGGCAACTCGACCGCGGCAAACCGACCAAGCCGGCCGGCGTAGTCGCGGATGCCGGCGTCCAGATAGGCTTCCTTGGTCTTGCCGAGGAAGGGAATGAGGATTTTCATCCGCCGAATTTGCCGGCTGCGCCCTGCTCAAGCAGCGCCTTGAAAATCCGGCAGAACTCGTCGTAATCCAATCCTTTCTTGAATCCTGGGCAGGACTCGGTGATGGTGCGGTAGTTGTTTTCGTCGGCCAGCATGCTGGGATGCAGTGGCCACTGCCGGCAGCGCCAGGGACGGCCCTCGTGGACGGTGCAGCCGATTTCCGCGTCAAAAAAGATGCAGTGCCCGTCGCGGACCTGCATCTGCACCACCGAACCGGTGACCCGCCAGTAGCGCTTGCGGGTTTCCTCGCGGCTGAGGCCCAAGGCCTTAATCATCCGTTCCTGATCGCGGTCGTCCAGGGAAACGGTGGTCTCTCCGTGGCAGCAAAAGCCGCAACGGGCGCATTGGTAAATGTCGGATACCTGGCAAGAAGGGGTTGTGTCGTTGTTCATGGCAAAAAAAATCGCCGGTCCACTCGGGCCGACGCTGTCTCTCTTAAGGAAAAGGGAATAGGGATCGACGATCAGGCGTAGCCGATGACGTCGCCGAAGGTGGAAATGTCTATGCCAAAGGTCTGGGCCGCTTTTTTCCATTTTTGATCGTCCGGGGTGTGGAAGAGCACCTCCAAGTCCGCCGGGACGGTCAGCCAGCTGTTGTCCACCAGTTCGCCCTCCAATTGGCCCGCGCCCCAACCGGCGTAGCCCAACATGAAGAGAAAACGCTTGGGCCCCTGGCCCAGGGAAATGTCCTCAAGCAGGCGGGAATCGCGGCTCAGGTAGACGCCGGGCTTCACTTCCACCGAATAGCGATCCGGGGTTTCGGTGGAGTAGAGGATGAAACCGGCGTCGGTTTCCACCGGTCCACCCATGTACACCGGCGGGATGGGGCCGTCGGGAATGGTCAAATTGGAGCCGTGAAAGACGTCCAGCAGGGTGATTTCCGGATTGGGGTTGTTGATCACCAGCCCCATGGCCCCTTCCTCATTGTGGGCGCAGAGATAGATCACCTGCTCCTGAAATCGGGGATCAGGCATCTGCGGGGTGGAAATGAGAAAATGTCCTGCCAGACTGTCCATAATCGTTCCTGTGTGGTTGTCTTCTACTTTCATGCTATCATCAGCGAACAATCTGGGTCAAGCCGGTTTTTCCGCCGGCGCGGCAACCCGGCAAAACCAATGGAGTTGCCGCTTTGTTGCCTCTCAGGTACAGTTTAATCGCATCCCCCGGAACAAGCAACCGCTATCAAGGAAATCAAGGAAGCATATGAGCAAACACGCACCGCCGCAGTCGCACGCGGACAAACTCAAGAAAGCACTGGTATGGATGACGGAGGCCCTGCAGGAACAGCCTCAAAAAAAACGGCAGACTGTTTTGCAGGAAGCGGAACTGCGCTTTGATCTCACCCCGCTGGAGTGCGAATTTTTAGACAAACATTTCAGCGACTGCTGAAGTTCGAAGCCCCCGCAGCCGCGCTGGCCGCGACCGGTCTCAGGCGGGTGGGAGGGCTGCGGCCGGCAGTTGAATGATCACGGTCGCGCCCTGGCCGAGCTCGCTTTCCATCTCGATGGAGCCGCCGTGATCGGCAATGATCTTCTGGGAGATTGCCAGGCCAATGCCGGTGCCGCCCTGTTTGGTGGTGAAATAGGGGTAAAAGACCTGGGGCAGCAGGTCGGCCTCAATGCCCTGGCCGGTGTCGCTGATGCGCAGTTCCACCGTGCGCCCTTCCGCCCGGGCGGAGAGAGCGACCGTCAGCTTTCCGCCCTGCTCCATGGCCTGAATGGCGTTGAGCAGCACATTCATCACCACCTGCTGCAAGCGGTCGACGTCGCCGAGCACCGAGGGCAAATCCGGCTGCGCCTCGAGCACGGTGGCAATGCCGTTCTCCGCCGCCTCCGCCCGGATCAGATCCAGGCTGCGCGTCAGCAGACGCCCCAGGTCAACCCGGCCCAGATGCAGGGCCGAAGGCCGGGTAAAGCTGAGCATTTCGGTGATGGTCCGGTTCATCCGCTCGGTTTCCTGGATCAGCAAATCCGCAGTGTCCTGCTCCCTACTGCCCGCCGGAAATTTGTTTTTCAGCAGCAAGGCCAATCCTTTGATCGAACTCAAGGGGTTGCGCACCTCATGGGCGACCCCGCCCGCCATCCGGCCCACTGCGGCCAGCCGTTCGTTTTCCCGCATCCGTTGTTCCAGCGACCGGATCTCGGTCACGTCTGAGATCAGCAGCACCCGGCCCATAAACTGCTGCTCGCTGTCGGTGATGGTCAAGGGATGACAGAGCAGTTCGCACCGGCGGGCGCCAACGGTGAGACGCACGCTGCTCTCCCGGGGTGCGGCGGCTGGTTCGTCGTCGGGTTGGTCGCTGGGTTGAAAAAAGGCGGCAAGCGGCTCGGGCAAAACCTCCGTCGGTCTTTTGCCGGCGGCCGCGCTTCTACCCAGACCAAGCAGGTCGGCAATGGCCTGATTCCAGGTGGTGATTCTGCCGGCCGCATCGGTGGCGATGACGCCAACCGGCAGCTTGGCGATCAAAAGCGAGGTGTAGGCCTGGATGTCTTCAATGGTTTTCTGGGAAATGCGAAAGCCCTGGACAGCGGACAGAGAAAACCAACCGCCCAGACCAACCAGCAGCATGGCCAGCGACAGCATGAAAATCTGCATCCTCAACCGGCCCAGGGTGCGGTCGAATTCTTTCATATCCAGACCCACCACCACGAAATACTGTTCGCTGGTGGGAATGCCTTCGGGATAGAGCCTGAGCATCGGACGTCTTTCCTCATGCTCGTGCAGAAAAAATCCCGGCTGCCCCTCGCGCAACGGACGCATGGGCGTCGGCATGATGGCCGGGAAGGCCGGCGAAAATTGCCGCACCGTCTCGAAAACGCGGCCATACTCCCGCAACGCCTGGATGGAGTAGGCCATCTGCGGCTGCTCTTCGCTGGCGGTCTGGTTGCCTTTTTTTTCCGGCAGGGGTTCGTTTGCGCCAACGCGGGCGTGGTCGCTGTGGGCAATCACCTTGCCCTTGGCGTCGACCAGAGAGAGAAAGCGCAGATCCGGGTCCTCGGACAGATGATCAATCACCCGTTGCACATGAACGGTCCACGATTCGTTGTTCCAGTAATCCTTGCGCAGGTCGTTGAGAAAGGAGGCCCGTGAGCCGGAGTGGATCACCCGCATCAGGGTCGAGGCCTTCTGCAGCATGGCGTTGGTCATCAACCGCTCTTCCAGCCTGAGGTTGTGAAAGGCAAAGGTGACCACGATCATGATCAGCAGGCCGGCAGCCGCAGCCAACAGCCAAGGCGAGGAAAAGATGTAGGCCGGGCGGTTGAACTTTTTGAGCAATCGCATCTTCATGCCGGTTTTATCTGCAAGGATCAAACCAGCGGGGTCAAACCAGGGCGTCTTCCGGCCAGGGCCGCTCTTGCTGGCCGAGCTTGACGTCTGCGAACAATCGTCTGGATACTTTTTACGCATCAAGGCCGCCACACCTGGATAGGAAGGGAACAGACGCCGCTTGCTTTTCCCCATGGGAGAGCGAAGAATTGCGGCTGTTAAAAAATTCACACGCCATTTCGGCACCTTAAAATAAGAAAATATTCTGGCACGGTTGTCGCTTAAGAACAGGCACAACAGGCAAACATCAATCGCATGTATCTCAGGAGCATGAAACCATGGAAACAACCAGCGCCAAGAAAAAAATAATGTTAGCGGCCATTCTGACCAGTGGTTTGACCCTGGCCATTAGCCAGGCGGCATTTGCCCAGCCCAACCAAGCGGCCGAACCGGGGCCCAAGGACAAACCGGCGGCGCATTCCGGCCAGCATCAGATGAACACGGAAATGCAGAAAGCCCGAGAGAAATTCCTCGCCGACACCACGCCCATCCGCAAGGAAATGGCCGAAAAGAGCGCAGTGATGCGGGCCCTTATGAACGCCGGAACCCCGGACACGGTCAAGGCCTCGCAGGTTGCCGGCGAATTGTTTGAACTGCGCGAAAAACTGCGCCTCAAGGCCTTGGAAGCCGGCCTGCCCCTGCCCATGCTGTTGATGGGTCAGGACAGCGACGCCATGCCCTGCGGCAGCATGCACCACATGATGAAATGATGAAATAACACAGCTGTACGAACACCCCTCCAACGCCCTCCTGTCGCCCCGGCGGTTCCCTCCCTCCTTTCCGTCGGGGCGTTTTTTTCTCTTCCTTCCAACAATTGCGGTTTGACTGACCACTCACATCATATTTTCCGGATCCACGTCAAAACTCATAGTCACCGAACGCGGGCAGAGTGTTTTTTTCTCGGCCGCCAACGCTTCGCAGACCTCGTGCAACAGTGCCGACGACCGCCCTTTGAGCAGCAACTGCCAGCGGGTGTGGTCTTTCAGTTTGACCAACGGCGACGGCGAGGGGCCAAGGATCTCCAGCTGAGCGGTTTGCGAACGGCTCCGGAGAAAGTCCGCGACCTGCGTTGCGGCCTGCGCCACCTGCTTTTCCTGCAAGCCGCTGAAACGGATATTGACCAGCCGCGAAAACGGCGGGTAGCCCAAGGGTCCGCGAACGGCAATCTCCTGTTCAAAAAACGCTTCGTAATCGTGGCGTTGCGACAACCGGACGGAGTAATGATGCGGCTGATAGGTCTGAACGATCACCCGGCCGGGATCCGTGCCCCGCCCTGCCCTGCCCGTGACCTGGGCCAGCAGGGAAAAGGTGCGCTCCGCCGCTTTGTAGTCGGGCATGGCTAGGCCGGCGTCGGCCCAAACCACCCCCACCAGGGTGATGTGGGGAAAGTGCAGGCCTTTGGCGATCATCTGGGTGCCGATGAGGATGTCGATCTGCCGCGCGCGCACCGCCTTAAGCGTGGCCAGATAATGCTTGCGGTTGCCGGTGGTGTCGCTGTCCAGACGCGCGACCCTGGCCTCGGGAAACAGCTGCCGCACCTCCTCCTCGATCCGCTCTGAACCAATGCCCATGCCCGCCACCCGGGTGGAGCCGCAGGTCGGACACAGGGCGTCCGGATGCTGGGTGTAGCCGCAATAGTGGCAGAGCAGCACCCGTTGGCCGCGATGCAGGGTCAGCGACACCTGGCAGTGCTTGCACTGGAGAATGGCGCCGCAGTCGCGGCAGAGCATGGACGAGGAAAAACCGCGCCGGTTGACGAACAACAGGCTTTGCTTGTTCTGCTCCAAGGTTTCGGCCAAGGCGCTGATCAAACGGTCGGAGAACACCAGATCGGGCCGGGATTTTTTCACCGAGGCCAGATCGACAATCTCCACCGTTGGCAGCGGCTGTTCCGCCACCCGTTTGCGCATGGTCAACAGGGTGTATTTCTTTTCCCGGCAGTGATGGAAACTGACCACCGAGGGCGTGGCCGACCCTAGCAGCACCGGACACCCGAACATCTGCGCCCGCAACACCGCCAGATCGCGGCCATTGTAGCGCAGCCCGTCTTCCTGTTTGTAGGCAGGCTCGTGCTCTTCGTCGACAATCACAATCCCCAAATTTTCCAGCGGCGCAAACACCGCCGAACGCGCCCCCAACACCACCTTGGCGGTTCCGGAAAGCACCGTCTGCCATTGGTCGAAGCGTTCGCCGTCGCCCAGGCCGCTGTGCAGCACCGCCAACTGCGAGCCAAAGCGGGAATGGAAATGGGCCTCCAGCTGGGCGGCCAGGGCGATCTCGGGGACCAGCACCAGGGCGGTTTTGCCTGCTTCCAGGGCATGCCCGACCGCCCGCAGGTAGACTTCGGTCTTGCCGCAACCGGTGACCCCAAAAAGGAGAAAGGGGGCAAAGCTGGCCGCGTCGACCGCCGGAAGGAGGCGCGTCAGCACCTGCTCCTGCTCAATGGTGAGCTGTTCCGGGACCGGAAAAAAAGCGGGCGCCTCACGAAAGGGGTCGCGGTAGACGCGTTCGCTGGCGGCGCGCAAAACCTCCAGTTCCAGCAACCGGTTCAACCGGGGCCCGGCGCCGGCATACTGTTGATTGATCAGGGTGCGCGGCACAGGCTGGCTACTGCCCTGGCAATGCAGCTCTAAAAATATCGCCAGGGTTTTCAATTCCGCTTTTTTCAGGACAATGCCTGCGGTTGTTTCCAGCGCCGCCGCAATCCGGGCGCCAATCCCGGCTGGGTCGTCCGCGCCCGGCGCCTGCGCAGGAAGCAAGGGCGCCAGCGCCGGCCCCGGCGTCAGGGTTTCCCGCATCTTGGCCTTGACCTGACTCTGGCTGCGCGAGGTGGGCGAAAGCGGCAGGGCGGTGCGCAGCACCTCGCCCAGGGGATGGTGGTAGTAGCGGGCAATCCAACGATAGAAGGGAATCAGGCCGGGAGGAAAAACAGGCGCCGAAGTGAGCGCCTCGGCAATGGGTTTGATCACAAAGGGGGAAGCGGCGTCGACCGGCGGGGCCGGGCCAAGCACATAGCCGATGGCCCGACGGTTGCCCAGCGGCACGCGAACGCAACAGCCCGCCGGAATCGGTTCGATTCTTCCGACGGGCTGGCTGTAGGTCAGGGGAGCGGCAAGCGGCGCGT
>Ga0074197_1001896_pt1 | contig 16029 bp, 18 predicted proteins | sample EPASupsiteSAE305_FD_64526 | JGI IMG/M metagenome (GOLD analysis project Ga0074197, IMG submission 64526) | Bioremediated contaminated groundwater microbial communities from EPA Superfund site, New Mexico - SAE3-05 reassembly with SPADES | ecosystem: Environmental > Aquatic > Deep subsurface >...
ACCCTGCCGGGATCGCTTAGATAAATCTCTTTATGTTGACGATTTATCCTTTCCAGATGCAAACTTTTTGCATACTCTTCCATCATTCTAAAGCTGGCCGGTTCGGCGTCGTAGCCGCCTATATGGAGCATCTGGATGCACTTGCCTTCAAGCATTCTTTCAAAATGCACTTCTTCAAGCAGTTTATCCGGTTTTTTCCTTTTTGTTTTCTCTATTGTCTCCGCCGCATATTCTTCTGTCACGAACCCGGGCTGTCGTATCATTAGGGTGAATAGAAGCTTGTTCTTGTCTAGTGTTCCCCTGTAGTCATTTTTCCCCTCTTCAGTGAGGTCCCAAACGCCCTCCAGCGGATAGACGGTGTATTCGACATAGTCAGGAGGGGCGCAATTCTGTTTGGGACTCATTTTTATCGCATACGACAATGAATAAAGTACGGAAATATATTCCGCAAAGAATGGATCATTGGGGTTTCCTCTTCCTCTAACGGTAAAATATTTGAACTCGGGGATGTCGATTAGTTCGGGCTGTTCCTTGGGAAGATAGTATATTTTTTCTCCCTTTTTCCAATCCAGCTTCATAGTGACCTCCCATGGCCGTCATTCATACTGTAATTCCATGCCAACACCCGATTCTTCTATTCCAACGATTCTTGACAGTGCGATTTTCGATCGCAGGTCGGTGCAGTGGCATGGATGTATTTGGATGAGCCACAATCTTTGCGCTACCGATTGTACGCGCTCGGGACCGCGCCTTAAAACGCATATCCGATACGAAGTTTCAAGTCAGGGATCACCAGATTCCCATTCATCCAGATGTATTTTCCCCCGCCCGAAAGCCCCAGAAATAATCCTTTGCCGAGGATCCACTGATATCCCAGCTCTCCTGATAGTACAAAAGCGAACAGTTTTGAATCGAACGCGTAGGCGAGCCCGGGCGATATCCCCGCGCTCCATCCGCACAGAGCCTCTCGTCCTGAATGATATCCTATGCCACATTCGCCCAACAGCATTGACCCGTCAGAGATACCTCCAGAATTGCCAAAATATAGGAATGTCAGCGAAGGGTTTACGCTGATTCTATCGCTTATCATCACTTGTGCTTCCAACGGAATGACAAGAAACATGTTGCTGCCATTCGTCGAAAACGCCGAAAGGCCGAGGTATGCCAGGTTAGTCTCCAGTACGACTTTTCTGGAGGCGGTCGTATCCTCTGCGAATGCCCCGATCGCGGAGAGACTCACGATGAGCAAAACGATAACGCTCTTTTTCATTGTATCGCTCCTTTTGGGACCTAGGGAAAGTGAAAGTAGCCTTACTCCTCCTGAGGCGGGCCGCAGACCAGCATCAATTACAACGACTCAGTATACTCTTGATGTCTCCAGAGTCCTCTACCTTTGTTTTTATCATTCCACGTGCATGAAAGGCAACAACATAAGCGTTTTTATCTTTATCCGAACGCACGATTGTATATTCGTCTTTCTGTATGCTTACCGCGCATTTGTTTTCAATCGCCAGGAAACTCTTCTTGTTCAGTTCAACAAATCTATTAAACCGGCTCTCTTTTTCCCGGTCGTCAAAATGAGGGCAGTGATACCCCCGCAATGCGCCCAATCCTCTTACATATGAATAATCCCAATCCGCATTATTTCCGAAGCTTTCGGAGTCACTGATGCCATATTCAAACCAACAGATTGAGCCCGCGCTCAATCCGCTGATCACTTTATCCGTCTGCCACGAATTTTTCAGGAGTTTGTCTATGCCTACTTTTTTCCATTCACTGATCATGAATTTCGTGTTTCCGCCCCCGACGTAGATGATGTCCGCATCGTCAATTTTCTGCTTGATTTCGTCGCAGGCAATGCCGGTGTTCAGAATACACAAGGAATCACATCTGCATCCAAGTGATTCATATACTTTTTGCACGGTGGCGATATATCCTTCAGGTTCTCCGCTTGCCGTTGGAATGAATAAATGGTTCGGACGCTTCTTTCCGCAGGACTCAACGATATATCGGTCTATAGCCAATGTCTCGCCATTGGCGATCTCTCCGCCTCCTATGAGTACAAGCATGTTTGGATGTCTCCTTTAAAGCTGTTCATTTCTGGTCTATATCGGCGCGCTATTGTCTTCTCCTGCGGAGTCATGGCCCTTTTGTCTTCGCCAGATTTTCCCTTAGCCTGAATTCTACGATCTTCCGGACTGTGCCGTTCTGATAAAACGACGGCATGTTATAACTGATCCGTTCTTCGGCTTCCGGCAAGAGTTCCCCGATGAGATTCCGCAGGGGGTGTCTTACTTACAATTGCTTACAATATCTTATTTCATACGCATGTAATTTTTCCAATTCCTGTCTCTTCCCGTCAGCCACATAGCCATTCTTTTCATAGAAGTTCTTGCCTATTGTGTTTCTCTCGAGCACCCACAGGGAATTCTCTCTGTAACCGCGACGCCTCGCCTCATTTTCGCAGTATTCAAGCATTTCTCTCCCTACGCCCTGTCTCATCATTAATGGATCAACATAAATGCACCACAGTTCAAACGAGTCTTTCTTGTCTTCGTCCCTTGAGCGTCCTATTACCATTATTCCTTTGATGATCTCATCTTCTTCGAATACAAGCCATTCTTCTGTATCGTTTTCAATGGTTTTTCTAATACTCTGTGCCTTTTTCTCTATGTTCAATTTGGAAAACAGAATTCTATCATCAACAATTGTCCGATAGGCATATCTCCATCCGAATACTTGGATGTCCGCCATTCTGCTTGCATCTTCAGGTCTGGATTTTCTTATCATACTTGTTCCCCTTAAGATATTTTTTCTCGAGCAGCATTGGTATGTGGTCATAAAATTTGGGATCATCCGGATTCTTTTCTCTATAGTAATGGTATAGATACATTATCTTCTTTTCGGGATTACATCTGGGGATGATTATTGGCTCTCCTCCATTTTGATCTTGTATATATCAGGCAAATTCTGCAGTTCTTTATAGAACTCATTGATATTGAGACTAACGGGTGTTCGCGCCAGCACATTTACCTGAACTTTTTCTTTTTGTATCGATTGCACAACATCGATCGACTGGATGCCTATTTTGTAGGCGCTGAGCGCTTTCTTTATTTTTTTCGTGTCGATTCCAGCGCCGTGGAAATAGAGGTGGATGACTTTGACTCTTTCCGGAGGAAATATATATCTTTCCAAGTAATCCAATATTATTAGCGTAAAGAGTATAATCGCCAATATGATAGAACACAACCAAAAAATTTTCTTTCCCGAAATACGCTTCTTCTATTTGGCCCTTTGAGCTGTCTTTTAAAGTGGTCAGTTTTTCCTGTGTTGTCGATCATGCAGCGCTCCCTAGCCAAGGGCTTTTTGCATCCTTATTCTTGTTCTCCTCATCTGCATACTCTTATAGAAAGTCTTTGCTTCTTCATTGAAGTCCCACACATTGAGCTCTATGCTGGTACAGCCTTGTGCCTTCGCCAATTTTTCCAGCTCCTCAAACATCGCCCGTCCGTATCCTTTTCGTTTTTCACGACGCGCTACGCAATAATCATCAATGAAGAATATTTTTTGATTCAATATCAGGGGGTGATCTTTAATTTCCATTACATAGCAAAATGAGTAGCCGATAATTTTGTTGTTGTCTTCCAGGACATACACTTCATGCATCTGCAACTCTTGTGCATATTCTTCTTTTGTGATTGCATTTTGCAGGTTTCTATAGAAATCCGGTTCAGCCTGGGCATGCTTTTGATGGACTTCATTTTTCAGAGGAAGAATTGCATCGAAATCTTCAAGGTCTGCCTTTCGGAAGAGAGCCATCATTTTGCTCCTGTCGCGCGTGGGACTGCCCCATGGGGTAGGGGACAATCAATTCTCTTGTTTCAATTCCAATTCTATTTCATCCCTTATGGGAATTCCATAGTTTCCCGTCTCTGGTATAGTCAGCTTGATTTTTCTTGATTTTGATCTCGCAGTTTTTCCAATAGTCCAGTTCCTATGCCTTGATATTGTACAAACGCTTCAAGTAAAACAATTTCGCATTCTTCATTTTTAATGTTGTATAGGCATATTCCAACAACTTTTTGTTTATTCTCCGCGATAAATCCTCTTAAATCCCGAGGGGAATATTTGACGCCTCTTGTTGTGATGAAATCGCCTCCCCAGTCCCGCCTCAGTAATTCCGTGATCCACGCATTGTCCGAGTTTTGTTTTTTCCTAATGATGAATTCCATATGAATTTCCCTTGCGTCCGTCCGTTCGGCCTGTCAAGCGCAAATGACTGAGTCAGTGGGAGGCGGTCCCTGCATCCGCGCTTTTTCGTTTCTCCATCCTCCCTATCGCTTTCGCATGTATTCTGTCATGCCAGATTATTCTTCTTGCTATTTTCTTGATTGTCCAACTTTCCTCTTCGTTTTTGTACAGGCGATTTCCTTCCGCGAGATATTTTCTCCTCAGCTGCTCTATGAAGCCGCGCCTGCTGGACAACAGATCGTTTCCGGTTTCTATGCCTGTTCCAATCTGTGCCAGATAGTAATTTTGGACATTGATGATATGTGCAAACTGCTCATTTATCGTCGAATACACGTCGCCATAGAAAGTTTTTCTTACCATATGGGGATCAATAAAATCTTTATATTGACAACTTTTATATAAATTATCGGCCTTAGTCGCCGATACAGAGACTAATTTGCACCAGTACTCAAAATCATCCAGGCTCTTAAAATCGATTTGTTCTGTATCAAACAGGATGTTGCTGTCCGCATCCTCAACCTGTAAATTGCACTCTTGAACGCTCTCCGTATATTCGTCGTCGCTCTCTGTCTTGATCCCAAGCCAGTTCTCATAGTCGGTTATCTCTTGCTCTATTTTTGATCGTGCCTCATCTATAGTCCTCCCGCGAATATAGGCACCGGGCAGATCGACCAGCCAGCCAAGAACCCTCTTCCCGTTTGTCTCATAGACAATTTTCATTCATATACTCCCACGCAAGACATGCCCCTCTGATAGCCGGCCATGGCATTCCCCTGTACGGTTCTTTATTCCCAGTTGTATTCAAAATGTGCGTACTTCTTTATGAACTCTTCCGCCTTTTTCTTGGTCGAGTTGCGGCTGTTCGCCGTCTGTGCCTCAATAAAATCGTATATCTTCTTTTTCGTGCTCTCGTCCCTTATGCCTGGATAGAGGGCCCTCGCTCCCTTGATGATATTTCCATACACTATATTTTTGCATTCCTGGGTGTCGTATTGATACTCCTGTGTCCTCAGGATCTGTTCCAGAATTTCGTTCTGTCTGTCGGATTCTGCCTTCGCTATCTCGAACAACGCCCACACTGCGTGATTCGCCGTGATCATCTTTCCGGTGTTGAGGCACCGATAGAGTCTTGGGAGCAAGGGCGGTATCCCCTGATCCCGGTCGACCGTTATCAATAATCCGAGCAGATCTATGCCCGCCCATTGTATGATGTTGTTCTCGCTATCCAGTAAGGTGACGATCTGCGGCAGATAAGGGTACAGGTCCCGGGGACGTTCTTTACCCGTATTCAGAAGTTCCCTTACAAAACCATATTTTTCTTTCGTGTCGGGCGATGCTAATTTTTCAAAACTGAATACACGCATTTTCGATACTTCCTGTATTTTTCCACGTAAACCCTTCATTTTCATAATTCTGCAATACAGGTTCCAGCCTGTCAAATACCGTGCCAATCTCGTCGCGGGTCCCCCTTGAAAGAGCCGTGAGCCTCAAAGCTCCGTTTTACAGACATCGATCCATTTTTCAGCTCTGCCGATCTCCTCCAATTCTTCGCAGGTCATTTCTATCGCTGAATTGGCGCTGCCGCAGGCAGGATAAACAGTGGCAAACCTTTTCAATGAGACATCCAAATACACCGATACATCTTCGTTGATTCCAAACGGGCATACCCCGCCAATGGCGTGGCCGACATATTTTTCAACCAGATCCTTATCGATCATTCTTGCTTTTGTACCGAAGAGTGTCCGATATTTTTTGTTGTCGATTTTCGTATCTCCCGCGGTTACAATCAGGATGGGACGCGCATCGATCATGAACGCCAATGTTTTGGCGATTCTCGCTTCTTCGATGCCGAGGGCCTGCGCGGCCAATTCCACCGTGGCGCTCGACACATTTAACTCTTTGATTTCTTCACCTTTGTCCCATTTTTGAAGGTGCTCTCTCGCTCTTTCCAAACTCATGGCCTCGAATCTCGCTTTCCGGTTGATTTGAAAATGTCCTGTCTCTTAATCGATACTGCAAAAACAACAAAATACCCGGATCATTTCAATTGGGTGTCCGTTATATGCTTTTCTCTCTAAGGGATTGTTTGGCCGCCGAAACACGCTCAAACAATAAACCGCGAAAGATTATTCTATGGTACAGTGGCTTTTTCTATAAAGCAATATAACTCGAGAGAGGGAACCGCAGACTTCCTGCCCGCTTTCTGGGCACGGATAACGAGAGCGCCAGGTCGCTTTCTGTATTGCCAGTGTTACGCCATCACCAATGGGTAACATTATCTAAGTCCACTACGGGGAAGAGCGGGTCATCGGCAATTTAAATTCCATAGTATCTATCGTAGAGCAACAGCATCATGAATGCTTTTTTCATGAAATCCCCCTAGGGAACTCTGGGGTTCTGCCTAGCATTACCCTCTGGCAGGCTCATCAATTTGGCTTCGGCCCGGCATGCAATCCAGTTCACTGCTGCAACGCCAGAGACATACAACAACCATTATATTTTTATACAATTAGAGTAGTAAAGCGTACAACTATGGCGACAGGGTGCCGCTATGAATCATGCGCTTTATGTTTTCTTCATCGTAGTAGCTGTTTTTCCGTTCCGGCTCCCACTCAGAAAGAAAAACCTTATTGTCCAGCAGATATCTTTGATACAGATGAGCCTCATCCGGCTCGATTGTTCTCATTACGAGCCTTTGTGTTTCATATCGCATAGAACCACACCTCAATTGCGGCGGCTTGAATTAAGAGATCGGTTTGAGAGGAGGGCACGCAGCGCTCGCGCTGTTATCCACTTTGAATCTTTCCCTTATCATTCAATGAATTTCCGATATACTTCTCCTACTTTTTTATGCCTATGTACAGCAAATGCTCGCCACAGGCCCTGCAGGAGGGATCTTCCACAAAGTGCATTGCCAATTCAACGCATGAATCAAACGTGTGTGTATCCGCGCTTTTCAAAAGATTCTCATATGGGCCCAAAATACTCTCCACGGTGAACAGCCCTTTCTTTGTAATATTAAAATTGTTCATGAAGGCATCGATTTTTTTGGGATCCATAAAATATGCTGTGGTAAAACCGGGGTTGTCATCCGACACAATATTCCTTCCGTCCTCAAGATATGCCAGGTATTCTTGAATATTTCCATTCATTTTATCCGGGTAATTTTTGAGGATATCTATGATGGGAGCATATCCGGAGATGAAGGAAGAGATCAGCGATCCCCCCTGCTTCAGGCATGCCAAGGTTTGCCGTATCACGGAGGCCCTGTCCTCTTCCTCGATGAGATGATAGAGAGGTCCCATCAACAAGGCGCAGTCATATGTATCGTTCTCGACATACTGAGAGAGATGGAGTGCGTTGCCAGTGATATGTTCTCGCAGACGCACGTTTGCTCTGTTCGCCATTTTTTGTGCATAGTCAATATTCGCCTGTGCCAGATCAAACAAGGACACATCATAACCCTGCCCCGCGAGCCAGATGGAATATCGGCCGGGGCCGCCGCCGATATCGATGATACGGGCCGGTGGTTGCGGAAGATTGCCGGACAATATTCTCTTTGTAATCTCAAATTCGATGGGATGTCGTTCAAACCGATTCCATTCAGCCTCGACATTGTCGTTGTAATATTTTTCTATAACGGAAAATTGATCCATGATGCCATCCCTCAAAGAATATCAGAGTGTTTTCCTGATGAGCCAGAGCGCGTCATATCCCCGGTTCAGCAAATAGGTCCTGCCCAGCGCCTTCTGGCGCACAAAGCCATAGTCTTCAAATTGCCTCAGGCTCCCGTTGGGATAGTAGCCGCGTTCCCCCACAATCACTTCAAGCTCTCGGATACCCATGTCTTTTATTGTGTCGACGCTTTTCCTCAACAGGTCATACTTGTAGTCATAATCATCGGGATTACTGTAGAAACACAGGATAGCGGCGGTGTGTTGATTCTGGGTAATTCCAGTGAAAGGGCATGCTTCCGATCTCATGATTTCGAGGATCGCCACCGGTACGCTGTTCCTATAGCCAATAAAACCCAGCACATTGTCCCTGTTTTCCATAAACCATTGCTTTTTATTGCAGTGGGGCAGGGCGTTCTTACAGCATACGGAAAGAGAGTCGCCGATGGTGTCTTCCGACAGCGGCATCGTGGCATCCAGCGTCCCGTCAGGGAGGATTGCGTCTTCAACCTGAATATGGTTATTGGCGCGGCGAAACAGATCAAGAACATTTGATCTGAAAACAGGAGAACCCGTAATGATGGTCCCGTCGACCGCGGTGTTGAAAGGAAATACTATTGGGCCGTCTGCCCGCGCCTTTTGTTTCTGGATGTCCACGGAAGAAAAAAGCATGTGATGCTGAGCGCAGTATGTCCGGAGGAAGGACTGCGTCGATTCAAACCATGGGCAATAATGCCCGAAATGGAATAATTCGATTCTATTCATGCAGGACCATATTTTAGGCGCCGGTTTTGTCGGAGTCAACAACACTGAAACTTTCGATTATATCCCGGCTTTCATCATTTTGGGGTCTTCCCATATAGCCTTGGCTTTTTGTCAATCATTTTTTGTTGGTTTTATAAGTAATGTTTCTTTGTTCATGTGAACTCTTCTTCAATACAGAGTATATAAGATTTTTTAGTGTTTATGCTGCTTTTACAATCCAACTGATTGTCGAACCCTGTCGCGTATATATTTTACGTCCATAGCGCTTAATGATGCCTGTAAGCCACTCTATATCGGTAAAGTTTTCTTCTTCCATCTCTTCAAGCATATCCTTTCGGCCTTCCGTGGTGAATCTTTTTGTAAGATTTGCTTTCTCAGTCTTGTTTTTATACATAAAATCAGCAATTACGAGGATGCCGTTTGAGGTAAGCACCCTGAACATTTCATCGATTGCCACACTTTTTTCTGTATCATCCAAGTGGTGGAAGGCAAAACAGGTCACTATTTTTGTGAAATACTTTTCAGGATAGGGAATGCTCAGAAAGGAACCTTTCTTGAGTTCGATGGACAGGCCTTTCTCTTGTGCCTTGGCGAGCATACGTTCAGAGATATCGATGCCATAGAAAGAAAGTTTTGTGGTGATTTTTTCTTCAAGAAGTGCCGTACCTATGCCAATATCCAATAATCTGTCACGAGGGTTCAACTCAAGCATATGGAGTGCAGTCTGATGAATTGTAGCATAATTTTCGCGGATATAGTCTGAAGTATCATTTTGACTGTTTTTTACTTGAAGGTCATAGTGTTCTGCCTGGTTATCATGGCATGCAGATTTGATCATTTTTCCCTTATCTTGCCCCCTGCACCAACCTAAGGTGCAAATGAGCCGCGAGGCGAACGTGGCGGGCAGTTCGCCTCGCATAAATAATAGCCCTTTTCTTGAATTTTTGTATACCTCTGCCTCCGTTCTTTTTAAACTTCTTCTTAAACTTGGGAAAACGGATGAAGCATGCGTTCAGGTTGAATTTTTATTTATTTATTCTACAATCATTTATCTACAGCCGAGACCCGGAATCGAACCGGGCACCTGCGCATTACGAGTGCGCCGCTCTGCCAGATGAGCTATCTCGGCTTGAAATGAATCGGGCGTACTATAGCAGAAAGGGGGCGCGTAAATCAAGGCCGTGCCGCTTCCCGTCCGAGCTGTGCGGCTCCAAGGATGCCCGCGTCTGCACCAAGCTCGGCGCGCGCGATATATCTGCGAATCGCATCCGCGGAATCGAGTGCCTGTATGTAGCCGCCAAGAAGGCCGTTCATGCGCTCGGCGACCATATCGAGCAGGCCGTCATGCAGGCCTATGCCGCCGCCTACGATGATGCGGTCGGGCGCCACGGTGAGCGCAATATTGGAAAAAGCGAGCGCGAGGTATTCGGCTTCGAGCCGCCAGGCGGGATGATCCGCGGGCAGGTCTTCGGGAGCAATGCCCCAGCGGGCCTTGATGGCCGGTCCGCTCGCGAGTCCTTCGAGGCAGTCGCCATGATGAATGCAGACGCCTTTGAATTTTTCGTCTTCGAAACCGGTGTCGGCGAACTGCCCGGAGCCGGCTGACTCACCTCGCCCGCGGAGACTGCTGTGCCCGCCGCTCGCTTTGGCGCCTAAGTCTTTGACGATTTTTGGAACGCGCATGTGGCCCACTTCGGGATGGAAGTGTCCGCGCAGCGGTGCGCCATCGACAAGGATGCCGGCGCCAATTCCAGTCCCTACTGTGACATACACACAGACTTTCGCTCCCCGTCCGGCGCCCCACTTCCATTCGCCGAGCGCTGCGGCGGCGACATCTGTCTCGAGTCTGACGGGGACGCCCAGCTCTCTTTGGAGTCGATATGCGACATCGATATCTGACCAGCGCGGCTTTGGGGTGTTGAGAAGGTAGCCCCAGCGAGGACTGCGCGTGTCGCATTCGACCGGGCCGAACATGCCCAGACCGAGAGCCTCGATATTCAGGCCGCCCCTCACCTTGAGCCCCTGCCGGCTCTCTCTTCTCCCGTCCTGCGCGGCGCGGAAAAAATCCGAGGCGGCCGCGAGCGTCACTTCCGGCCCTTCGGTGGGGATGCGGATTTGTTCGATGATCTCCGGTTTTTTCTCAGCAGAGTCATCGGGATCGAATAACGCGATAGCACAGATGAATTTTGTGCCGCCGCCTTCTATCGCACCGATCAGCATGTTATCCGTTCTCTTCCTGCGTATGGATTTCTTCGAGCGGCGCTGCCGAGGAGAGTGCGTCCTCGAAGGGCTTGGAAATTTTGATGAAGTCGGGCGGATTTCTGAAAATTGCCTTTATGTAAAAGAAGAAATCGTCGTTTTCGCCATAGTAGGCCGCGATGTGGCCGATCTGGCAATAACTCGCGTTTTCAAGCGCATTTTCGCCGAGGCTTTCTTTTTTCACTGACGATATTTCGATTCGGATGACCGCGAATGGGATTTTCTTGAGCAACTCTTCATCGATCATCTCGAAAAGGTGCTGAATGGCAGTGCTCGACCGGTAATCGCGGTCGAGCACGATAAAGCGAATATCGAAGGTAAAATTGCGTCCTGATACCTGATGGATGATGGCGAATGCGACGAGAGTCTTGCCGTCGCGCAGTTCGAGGAGGGTGTAGGGCTGCCCCGGAGCCTGTTGCCAGTCTTTGAGAATTTCGATCATGAGATCAACTTCGACGCCTTTGAAAGCGCCGTTGTTGCTCATGACTGATTCGTATTCTTTGAAGTTGAATGAAGAAAACATTACCCTGCCTTTTTCTCAATATTCGCGAATAAATATAAGGCATGACAGCAATTCTGTAAACCCGTATTTATACACTTGTATAAAAAAGTCCGGAGGTATCCTATGTGTTTGCCTGATGCCACCATGCAATTTGGTACTTCTCTTCTAAACAGAGCGCAAAAAGAAAAAGGTTACAAGATTTTTATTGAAAACAGAATTTGGGGAACCGTGTGTGATTGTTTGTCCCCGGCTGCCCGAGTTTTGAAGAGGGGCCCCGCATTTTTCTTCCCGGATCCATACGCATAAATATTCATAAAATATTGAATTATAAATAATTATCGGATTTCGCATTGACGTATCGAGAATCCCATGGGAATATACAGAGGGAGGAAGAACAGCTATGCCGATGGGCAACAAGTATGGAACGCATCGTGTCCTTGAACCGGCTGGCGCCATGCCGCAGACCGCGCAAAAACTCGATAATGACATGTCGAAACTGTATGACAACGAAATTCTGGTGGATGTCCTGGCACTGAATATCGACTCGGCCAGTTTTACACAGATCGAAGGTGAGGCCGACGGCGATGAGGAGAAAATCAAGGCCATTATCATGAACATCGTCGCGACGCGCGGCAAGCAGCAGAACGCCGTCACCGGTTCGGGGGGCATGTTCATCGGCCGCGTGGCGAAGATTGGCCCCGCGCTCGCGCAGCGCGATCTCAGGCCTGGCGACAAGATCGCAAGCCTTGTGTCGCTCTCGCTCACACCGCTTAAAATCAGGCGAATCCTTGCGGTGCACAGAGACATCGACCGCGTGGAAATCGAAGGTCAGGCAATTCTTTTTGAGTCCGGCATCTATGCGAAGCTCCCCGGCGACATGGATGAGCGGCTCGCGCTGGCGGCGCTCGATGTGGCGGGGGCGCCTGCGCAGACGGCAAGGCTCGTAAAGCCCGGCGACAGAGTGCTTGTTCTGGGCGCAGGTGGAAAATCGGGGCTTTTGTGCTGCTATGAGGCCATGAAGCGTGGAGGACCGACGGGGCATGTCGTGGCGAACATCCATTCGGAGCGTTCGAGGACATATATTCAGGAGATGGGGCTTGCGCATGAAATTGTCGTGGCCGACGCGACAAAGCCTGTGGAATTTCTGGAGAAGGTACTCGCGGCGAACAAGGGCCAGGAATTCGATATCGCCATCAGCTGTGTGAATATTCAGGGTACCGAGATGGCGGCGATCTTGCCGGTGCGCGATGGCGGCACTGTCTATTTTTTCTCGATGGCGACGAGCTTTACGCGCGCGGCGCTCGGTGCGGAGGGCATTGGCAAAGATGTGCTCATGATCATCGGAAATGGCTACACCAGGGATCATGCCGAGATCACTCTGTGGGAGCTGCGCGAAAATCAGAAGCTCAGGAAGTTTTTCGAACAGCAGTATGTGAAGTAGCGAGGAGGCTCGTATGGTGCCGAAAGAATTTCCCAGACTCAAGCTGGACGCATCGATGCGCATGTATGCCGAGGCCAGAGAGGTATGCCCGGGCGGTATCATGGGCATCCGGCGGCCTTACAACTTCGTCGAAGGCGAATACCCCATTTTCCTCGAACGAGGGTATGGCGGGCACATCGTCGACGTGGACGGCAACGATTATATCGACATGCTCTGCGCGTACGGGCCGATCATTCTCGGCTACAACGAGCCTGAAATTACGGAAGCCGTCGTCGCCCAGCTTGAAAAAGGATTTTGCTTTTCGCTCGTCCAGCCTATTCAAAATGAACTGGAGCGCAGGCTCGTTTCACTTATTCCCTGCGCGGAACAGGCCATTCTCGTAAAGACAGGCTCGGATGCGACATCGCTCGCGGTGCGCATCGCGCGCGGGTATACCGACCGCAACTATATCCTGCGCTGCGGCTACCACGGCTGGCATGACTGGTGCGTGGAGATCCACGGCGGTATTCCTGAAGAAATTTCAAACCTGACGGTCGAATTCGAGTACGGCCGTCTCGACGATCTTGAGGCAAAGCTCGCCGCACACAGGGGCCGGGTCGCGGGCGTCATCATCACGCCGGTGGGCCATCCGAACGCGAAGCCCGTCATGGCGCCTCCTCCCGGCTACCTCGAGGCGGTCAAGGAACTCGCGCACGCGCATGGGGCGGCGCTCATCTTCGATGAAGTCCGCACCGGGTTCAGAGTGTCGATGGGCGGGGCGCAGTCGAGGTACGGCGTGACGCCGGACCTGGCAACTTTCGGCAAGGCGCTGGCGAACGGCTACGCGATCAGCGCGGTAGTCGGCGCGCGAGAGATCATGCAGGTGGCCGAGAAGAAAGTGTTCGTCTCCTCGACGTTTTTCCCGAACAGCCTCGAAATGGTGGCCGCCATGAAGTGCCTCGATATCCTCGAGCGCGAAAGAGTGCCCGACTCGCTCTGGGCGCGTGGGACGCAATTTCTCGCTCGGTTGCGAGACATCGCAGCGCGCTCAGGGATGCCTGTCACGGTGTCGGGCATCCCCCCCATGCCATACCTGACCTTCAATCCGCATCCGGCCGACAAAGAGAAAACCTACAGGGCCCGCCGCGAGTACTTCTACACCCAGACCATACGGCGCGGGCTTTTCGTGCAGCCCTATCACCACTGGTACATCGCGCACCGGCACACCGACGCCGACCTCGAAAAAGCCCTGGAAGCCATCGACGAAGCGCTTGAACTCACCGCGCGGCGCTTCCCGGTCGGGAGCTAAAGGAGGCGCTATGGAGAGAAAGATCGTCATCACCTGCGCCTGCACGGGAGCCGAGACTGTAAAAGCCCAGAATCCCGCCCTGCCCGTGACGCCCGAGGAGATCGCCGATGCCGCCTTCGATGCGTGGCGCGCGGGCGCTGCGATTCTGCACCTTCACGTGCGGGATGAAGAGGCCAGGCCGACCATGAGTCCCGCCGTGTTCAAAAAGACAATGGAGCTCGTGCGCCGCAAATGCGGGATCGTCATCGAAATCACGACGGGCGGCGCGGTCGGCGACAGCCCCGAAGCGCGCCTTGCGCCCCTCGTGGAGCTTGAGCCCGAAATGGCGAGCCTGGACTGCGGCACGGTCAATTTCGGCGATGACTACATCGTCAATTCATTGCCGATAATGAGGCATTTTGCCGAGGCGTTCCGCGCGCACAGGGTGCGCCCGACCCTGGAATGCTTCGATCTGGGACATGTGTATGCTTCAAGGATGCTCATAGATGAGGGGCTCGTCGAGGCGCCATTTCATTACGGGGTCGTGCTCAATGTGCCGGGTTCCGTATCCTATTCGATAGAAAACCTTCTCGCGTTCCAGCGCGCGATGCCCAAGGGCGCCTATTTTACGGTGATGGGCATCGGAAGGTCTTCGCTTTTGGCCCAGTATGGAGCGATTGCGGCCGGCGGCTGGATTCGCGTCGGTTTCGAAGACAACGTGTATTATGCAAAGGGACAGCTCGCGCGCTCCAACGCGGAGCTGGTGGAGCGCGCGGCCCGTATCGCAAAAGAGGCGCAGCTTTCGGTCGCATCGAGCGATGAGGTGCGTGCGATGCTCAATCTCAGGAGAGGATGATGCAGGAATTTCCTTCGTTCGACTGGAAACGGATACCATTGTTCAAAGAAGTGACGCCCGACGAGTGGTACGACTGGCGCTGGCAGATGCGCCACAACATTCGCGATATCGACGCGCTCGCCCAGGTGGTTCCGCTCTCCGGACAGGAGCGCCATGACATTGAAGAAGTGCTGAGAATATTCCGCATGGCGATTACCCCATACTATGCCTCGCTCATGGATCCGGCGAATCCGGCCTGTCCGGTGCGCCTGCAGGCCATCCCCCGCATTCAGGAGACCCATTTCCTCGCGTCCGACCAGGCCGATCCCCTGCACGAGGATGTCGATTCGCCGGTGCTGGGGCTCACCCACCGGTATCCCGACAGGGTGCTTCTGCTGGCGACGAACGTCTGTTCCATGAACTGCCGGCACTGCACGCGCAGACGGCTCGTGGGATTCGAAGATATGCATATGTCCGACGAGAATATCGACAAGGCGGTCGAATACATCAGAAACACGCCTATCGTGCGCGATGTGCTGATTTCAGGGGGAGATCCTTTAGTCCTTTCCGACGAAAAGCTCGAAAGCATCATCGCCAAAATCCGCGCCATTCCGCACGTCGAGATAATCCGCATCGGAACGCGAATTCCCGTGGTCATGCCGATGCGCGTGACCGAAAAGCTCGCGTCGATGCTCAAGAAATATCATCCGCTCTACATCAACACGCACTTCAATCATCCGAAGGAAATCACCGCGGAAGCGCGCGAAGCCTGCAGAAAGCTCGCCGATGCGGGAATTCCGCTCGGCAACCAGAGCGTGCTCCTGCGCGACGTGAACGACTGCCCCGTCCTCATGAAAAAGCTGGTGCAGAAACTGCTCACGATCCGCGTGAAACCGTACTACATTTACCAGTGCGACCTTTCGCGGGGCATTTCCCACTTCCGCACCACGGTGTCGAAAGGCATCGAGATCATCGAAAACCTGCGCGGTCATACTTCGGGTATGGCGGTTCCGACTTTCGTCGTGGATGCTCCCG
>Ga0074197_1001897_pt1 | contig 16021 bp, 23 predicted proteins | sample EPASupsiteSAE305_FD_64526 | JGI IMG/M metagenome (GOLD analysis project Ga0074197, IMG submission 64526) | Bioremediated contaminated groundwater microbial communities from EPA Superfund site, New Mexico - SAE3-05 reassembly with SPADES | ecosystem: Environmental > Aquatic > Deep subsurface >...
CTCCTGCACGACGGTAGCGCCGAAGTCCTGCGGCAGTTCCCCATGGAGACCATTGCCAGGATGCGAACGCCCGGCAAACCCGCCGCTTCCCCAGCGCGGTTTTTCTACTGTGCCAAGGCCAGCGCCGCCGACCGCGATGAAGGTCTTGCGGCCATGACGCCAAACCCTCGCCCTATTTTTGACAGGAAGAACACAAAGCCCGCGGAACGGCGTAATATCCATCCTACGGTAAAGCCCACCGCCCTCATGCGTTACCTGTGCCGGTTGGTCACGCCGCCAGGTGGTCGCATACTGGACCCTTTTACCGGCAGCGGCAGCACCGGCAAAGCGGCGATCCTGGAGGGCTTCAGGTTTATAGGCATAGAAAAAGAAGCTGCCTATGCCAGGATAGCGAGGGCACGCATTCAGTTCGCCCAGGAGAGATATGAAGCAATCCCCGCAGGGGCATAAAGCGGACGCCGGGAAGAACCGGCTGGAACTGCTTCCCTTTGATGCGCTGGACGAGGTCGGCCAAGTCATGACGCTGGGTGCCGCCAAGTACGGCGATCGCAATTGGGAACGCGGGATCAATTATGACCGCGTATTCGGTGCACTTATGCGGCATGCCTGGGCATGGTTTCGTGGACAGGACAAGGACCCGGAGACCGGCTTGAGCCACATGGCCCACTGCGCGGCAAATGCCCTGTTCTTGTTAAGTTACGAACGACGTGGTCGCCGTGGCCTGGATAACAGGCCCAGGCAGGTGATTATGAAGGAAGATGAGAAAGCCCTCCGGCGCGAGTTGAACCGGCTTCATTTCGCCCAGCGACAGTATAAGGATTACCTGAGCTTCAAGAACCCGGAAGCCGTGCAGGACATTGGCCAGCGCGAGCTGGCCCGCCTGGATGCCAGGGAAAAGGAAATATACAAGCTGTTGGGCGAGGGGAAAGCGGGATGATGCTCTATTGTCGAATCCATGCGCCGCTCTGGCGTTTCGTGCCCTCGGCACAACGCACGGCACAGGAGCTGCGAGCGTTTTTCAAAATAGCGCCAGCATTGCTGCGGTGCGGATACCGCCCGGAGTGGAACTAGTCATGGACAAACCGAAATGCAGAAGGTGCGGCTCTATCGGCGTGCGTGCGGCACGGAAAGCGCGGTTCTTGCCAGTATGGAAATGCAAGCGCTGCGGGCACTGGTGGCACCCCAAATGGGCAGAGCCTGTCACACGAGCTGAGAAGTGCAGGGCTGGGCTCCGGCGCGCCGGAATCCAGTTGCTAGACAAGTTGTTCGGCTCGCGCCGGCCATAGCGGGCCGGCGAAAAGAAGATCTTTGACAATCTGGCGTTCCTCAGCCGAAAGCGAACCGGAACGCAAAGCAGTGGGCCGGGCAGATCCCTCTCCGCCCGGCCCAACACTATTTTCAAATATAGGATGGTGCTGATATGGAAACTTTTTGGTTATACGGTGGACTCGGTGTTCTTTTCGGACTTGCGTTTGGGCCAAAGGCGTTTCAGTGGTGTGTAAAAATAGTGGGTTGCATCTGCTATGTTTTGCGGACTTGTTTTGATGCTCCATTCCGTCTGTTCTGTGAGTGGATCTATGCCGAATTCTTTGCGGAGGAGGGCAAAGAGTGCTGCTTCCTTGTGTTTAACTCGGAGGATTTTGACCTTTACCATTGCTGGCTTCGTAATCGCCTCACCAAAGAGCGTGCCGATATCTTTGAAAAGTTCAAGCGCCTCGGAGGATATAAAGAGCCGCTTGCTATTCACGAGCAGGCGAAAATTGACAGTCTCGTCGATCAATTTGTCGAGCTCTGCCTTCTGCTGACCAGCATTCACAATCAGAATCTCCAGCTTCCCGAGCAATTCGGTCAGCTCTTTGACGGCGGCAAGACGCTCTTTGTAGACGATTTCCTTAAGCTTCTCCGAGAACAGACAGCGCTGGACAATAACAGTGATGACCCCGCCGACGATAGCACCGACGATACCTATTAACATCTTGACGTATTCTCTGGACAAAAGAAAAACTGGGAGGGATTCTCTCTCCCTCCCAGCCGCCATAATTAGCATAGAGTTATTTCAGTTGTAGTATTTCTTTTTCGTCGCAAGTACCTGGACAATAGTATGTATGCCCCAGTGTGAGGTCCTCTTCAATAAGGATTGCGGAGACGCCCAACTCGGTACCGATCTTGGCATATATCTTTTTAGGTGGAACAGATTGTCCGACTCGCACATCTTTACGGAGTTCTTGGAATCGTTTCTCCACCTTAATCCATCGTTCAAATGTTGCTTTGTCCGGCCGATAGATCGCGGGGAAATCGTGAAACCTTTTAATACCTGGACAATTCTTTTTCCATTGAGCATCTGTCATGCCAGGAGGTGCGATGTCTATATTTTTGCGGGTTGCATTGCGCTTTGCTATATATGCGTCACTTGGTACGGTTTCAATTCTCATGGAACCCTTGGAATAATAAGCCGCAGCAGCCCACCAATATGAGTAACCATCTGCATCCAAATGTATCCGAAATCTTTGAACCTGCGGCATGTCTGCCAAAATTTTCTTAGCGATGTAAAGAACTGTAGCGCGGGCTATTGGTTGGCTTATATCGTATGGGACCGGGGCTGAAACCTCTAGATCGTCCGAGGTTCCATTTGTTTGGATGGGTATGTTTACCATGGCTAAAACCGGAGCGTCCTGTTTTGGCGCAGTGTCTAAATCCCCGCGCCAGCCAAGCGAAATAGCCAGAACCATCAGTGCAAGCACCCCGAACAAAACAGATAACCCCAGTATTCTGATTGCAGGTGACACGATAAGTTGATGTTCGCAACTTGGACACACTGTAGATAAGGGTTTTATTGCACAATGACATTTAGGACAAGCAAATTTCATTTTTCCCCTTCCTCTCAAGAAAATTATTTAAGTCGTGCGTGGTCTTGCTCTCCTAGGAGGTTTTAGTCCTGTATCTAAGCTCTCCCCTGTTCCCTTGTCCAGGTTATCAAGAGCAGACAGCTTCAACCGCATTAACACTGCGTTTTGATCGGCCTTAGCACCTGAGTTGATCTGATAAGTCATCCGTTCTCCGCTTACGCTTCCAGTCACGAAGGCATACAGTAATGAACGCAAGTGGGGATTTGCTTTGAGGTGCTTAACAATTGCTTCAATTTCCACCTCTTCTTTTCGTTGGACATCTTTTTCAAGGGGAAAGCCAGTACCAAGGAGCAACCATTCCCTGGAAATCCCATGCTTTTTACAAAAATCAAGTAGCCTCGTCGTTGGCCAGCGATTTTCATTTTTGAAATTACTCAAGGCTTGTGGCGAAACCCCTATATCTCTTGCAAGAGCCGCATCACTCTTCGCATGAGTGATATCTACGAGACGCTGGTAAATCTCTTTTGTTTGATTATCGCTAAACATACACCAAACCCTTGACACTATACACCAAATCGGTGTATACTGTTCTTATGAGGTTAAACCTAAAACTTATGACCAACACCAATACGGTACTAAAAAATGGAAGGAAAATTAAGGCTAAATTGGCCTTGATAGGCGTTAAACATGCCGACATAGCCAGAAAATGTACGGTGTCGTCGGCCGCGATATCCCGCGTAATCTACGGGCAAAGCATGTCCAGTCGCATTCGCTGCGAAATTGCCATCCGCTTAGGCAAAAGCCCTATGCAACTTTGGCCTAACGCCAAAACCAAGCGAGCCACACAGTAATCAAGGGAGGGAATATGGAAATCCGACTATAAAGGAGAGGGAGATTAACACCTGGGAGGGACTAATGGATCGACAACAACTATTGGATTTGATGCACGCAGAAGCCGTTAAGGCAGGTATCCGCGCCCTGGTAGTTCGCGGAGTCAGTCGACGCGAGGCGCTTTACAGTATCATCCAGGCAGCGCAGCAAAACGATGAAAACGAAATAGCCTGTGCCGCCTCAGTCATGTACGAGCAAGAGTTCGAAAATAACTGATATGAACGCATTAACCCTCCGTCAAATTGCTGAGCTTGCAAAGGTCCCATTTCGTACGGTGCAAAGCCGGTTCCAACGGGAGCAATGGCGCTGGGCTGGGGAAACGGTTATCAATCATAAACCGACGAGGATGTTTGACCCGGCGGCGCTGCCTGAAGACATACGCCTAAAGCTTACCGCGCCTTCCAATACTTTGCCGGCGGTGGTTGCGGTCAAGCCCGTATCTGTGCCGGAAAGAGCGCGGCGCATAGCGCTGGCACGTTACGACCTGTTGCGTCATTGGCAAAACTGGCGCGGCTCTTATAAAGGTAACGCCGGGCAGGCCGATGCGGAATTCATCCGTGGCTATGCACATAGCCTTTGCCCGCAGCTCCACCAAGTCCTGGGGGAAGTATCCATCAAAAGCCTTTACCGTTGGCAAGCTCAACTTGCCGACACGCAGGACTATACAGCGCTCATACCTAACTACTATGGCCGGGGCAAGGGCGGGGAACCAACACTGACCCAGCCGGAGCGGGACCTTTTCATGGGGCTTCTGCTTCAGCCCAACAAGCCGAAAATAGGGACAGCCGTCCGCCTAGTCAACTTTGCGCTGCAAAAGCGCGGACTGGCAATAGAACATTCACCTGCGACGTTCCGCCGCTATGCCGAACAGTTCCGTGCACAGAACAATAACGTATGGACACTGATGCGAGAGGGCGCGAAAGCTTTGCGCGATTCAGTTGAGCCATATATCCGCCGGGATCCCGCAAAGCTGGAGGTCGGTGATGTTCTTATATCCGATGGACACCGCCTTAATTTTCAGGTTATAAACCCGTTCACTGGCAAACCGTGCCGCGCCACGCTCATAGGATATTTGGATTGGAAATCCTACCACCTCGCGGGCGCGTATATCATGATCGAGGAAACCACGCAGTCCATAGCTGCTGCTATGCGGGCGGCCATCCTCAGCCTGGGGAAAATTCCAAAGGTTGCATACCAGGATAATGGACGAGCTTTTCGCTCCCGGTTTTTTACGGCTGGGACGCCGGGCTTCGAGGAATGCGGAATAGATGGCCTCTTTGCCCGGCTGGGCATTGTAGCAGTGTTCTCGCACCCGTACAATGCGCGGGCCAAAGTCATAGAGGGTTGGTGGAACGAATTCACCAACACCTTCGAGCGGCTCGTCCCCAGCTTCACCGGGGCCAGCATTGAAGACAAGCCGGCGTGGACGAAGCGCAACGAGAAATGGCACAAGGCCCTTCACAACGAGTATCTGCCCACCATCGACGAGGCCTTTGAAATGATTGAGCAGTGGCAAGAGTTCGCCGGTGCGCAGCCTTGCCCGCACGTCCCCGGCAAGACGCGCAAGCAGGTCTTTGACGAAGGACGCGGACCAGGCGTAGATCCTGCTACACTCGATGACCTTATGATGACCGAAAAGGTCGGTTATATCGGGCGGCACGGCATTCGCTTTCTCGGCTTGGATTATTGGGCTGACGAGTTGTATGGGCTCAAGCAACGCGCAATCGTGCGGTACTCGATTCTGGATCGCAGCACCATCAAGGTCTACACGGAGAAAGAAGAGTTTATCTGCGTCGCGCAGCGCGTGGCGTCCGTGCATCCTATGGCCTGCATGGGGACGGATGATGACCGCAAGGCGATAGGTAATGCGGTGGCGCTACAGAAGCGGCTTGAGCGCGGCACCATGCGCCGGGCCGAGCAGATGTTAAGCACAGCGGCTATCCCCTTTGCCGTGCCTATCGGCGCGGCACCCCGCACGCAGCTTCCAGCGCCGCAGACTGAGGCTTTGCCCAGGGAAATGCACATCCCTGAAGAGGCCGTGACCGTCCCCGAACAGCACGAGGCGGCACCGTCACCCGACGGGAGGCCATTGTTCCCGGATTCATATAGCCGCTTTCAGTGGCATTTGGAAAACGGCTGCCATACGGAGGAAGACAAGCTCTGGGTGGCCGATTACAAGAAGTCGCGAGAGTACGCAATGCTTTTCACCGGCAATGAAGCCTAGCCGGCAGGCAGTTCCAACAAACAAGAGAGAGGGAAAACAATGAAAAACGGATTCGTTAAAACAGCAAATGTTGTCGCGCTATCAACAGCATTGACCAGGCTATGGACTCGCAATGACGGTGTACCGGGAATGGCGCTGGTCTATGGCGAGCCGGGCCTCGGCAAAACGAAAGCCACGACCTGGTGGGTTGCCCAGAATGAATATGTCGTCTACGTGCGGGCCAAAGCTTTGACCACGCCGCGCAGTATGCTGGAAGCCCTGGCGGGTGAACTGGGCGAGGATTCGGGGCATCGCCGTGCAACCGCGCTTTACGATGATTGCCGTGACAACCTGCTAAACCGCAAACGCATGGTTCTTGTGGACGAAGTTGATTATCTGCTCCATGATCCCCGCCTTGTTGAAACCCTGCGCGATTTACATGACGACACCGGGGCGCCGGTAGTGCTTATAGGGATGGCCGGGATTGATAAAAGACTGGCACGCTATAAACCCTTACATGACCGGCTATCCGAGATGGTGCCATTCAAGGAACTCTCTGTGGCGGATGTGCGGCTGATCGCGGAGCAACTGTGTGACATCAAGCTGACACCGGATGCATGCCAGGCTCTGCATGACCGCGCGCGGCGGTTTCGGCAAGTCGTTATGTCCCTCTACAAGATTGAGCATCTGGCGCGTGCCAACAGCTTGAAAGAAGTCAGCGCCGAACAGATTAAGGGGCTTAAATGAGCAACACGATACAGCCGGATACCAATACCCGCCTTTGGCGGATTGCGCGAACGCTAGAGGTCTTCACCGTGGAAGATTTGGCAGTTTTAGGCGAAACACGCAGAAGTGAAGGCAGTGCATTCCTCAAACGGTTGTTGCGTCGTGGTCTTGCACGCAGGGAGGGGCAAGAGGTCCGTGCCAGGCGTGGCCGCCCTGTTTCTAAATATCGCTTGTTGCAGAAGCTAACGCCGGAATTGCCGCCGGAATTGCGGAGGATCCATGAACACGCTTCTTAATTCATATGGCAGTCTGGCAGATGCGGAAACGGTTATTGCGCGTATCCGTGCCTTTGCGCTGAAGCATGGCGTCCGCGCCACCGCTCGGCAGTTCAATTTTTCCCTGGGCACGGCGTCGGCTATCAAGAACAATGTGGGCGCGATCACAGGCAAACGCCTTGCCCTTTGGGCAACAAAAGCTTGTATTAGCTGCCCGGTGCTGGGCTCCGTCGAGCCGTCGGCCTGCCGGGAGCACGCGCAAACCGCGCACAGCCGCCGTGCGCGAATGGTGAGCAATCCAGACAAAATCGCGCTATATGCCGCGTGCCGAAAATGCCAAAAGGGGGAAGCCTATGCAAGTGCAAACGGAAAGCAATAAGATCACGTCCCAGCAGATAAAACTGATCCACACGCTGAAGGGGAAACTCGGGCTGGCTGACGATGTGTACCGGTCAATGTTGAGCGATTATCACGTGTTCAGCTCAACGCAGCTTACAGCCGCTGGGGCGGATCAGTTCATCTACATGCTGGAGAAGAATGCTGAACGTGCGGGCAAGTGGACCCGGCCCTTCAAGAAATACGCCAACTTGACAGGCAGACGCGGCATGGCAACACCCAAGCAGCTCCGCATGATTGAAGGCATGTGGCGTGATGTTTCAAATGCCACTACTGGGATTGGGCGGGAGGCCGCACTAAAAACCTTCCTGAGCCGTTTTGGCGTGACCAGCATAGAAAGCATTGAGTACTGGCAGGTAAGCAAGGTAGTTAATGCTTTGCAAGCGATGAAAGGAGGGAAAACTTATGCGGGCTGAAATCACAGAGACAGTTCAGGAGGTCGTCGAGCTATTGATTTTGCAGGAGCTCCGCCAACTGCGCGGGACACTAAACAAAGAGGCATTCAGCGGCATATCAGGCATAGAACTGCCGCCGGAGGGAAAAAACTGGCAGATGGATATAACCCCCATCGCAATACCCGCCCGCCGGCAAGCACGCCATAAGCCGACATCGGACGAGAAGCTGGAACGCACGCGTGCGTATGGTCGTGCATGGTACGCCAAGCACAAAAAAGCCAAAGCGAACAAGACCGCGAAGCTCGACGACAAACAACGTGCCGCGATGAAGGAGATATCCGGGACACGGTCGGCGGACGAGGTTTAGCGATGAAACGCGCACATGCTTTTATGGAGATGATTGCAACCATAGCCGCCATGTGCGCCTTAGTGGCCGCCTCGCGCGCCGTCGCGGATTACATTGTTTTGCCGTTAGTCTACGGCATCTATAAATAAGGAGCTGATATGGAAATAAAAAGCATCGAACCGCTTGTCGTCGGTTATGCCGACGCTCACAGGAAACTATCCGACCTGGTAAAAACGTTGGAAGACGAGTTGCAGGCCGTCAAGAAAACGCACCTCCGGGCAATCAAGGACGCCGTTGGCAGAGCAAAGGAGCGCAAGAGCGTGCTGGAAACGGCCATCAAGGACTCCAGCAGCCTGTTCGACGCTCCCCGGACCCGCATCATGCACGGCGTAAAGTTCGGCCTGCAGAAGCAGAAAGGCACCATCCAGTACGCCGATGAGGATAAGGTCATTGAGCTCATAAAGAAGCATCTCCCGGAACAGAAGGACCTCCTAATCAAACCCGTGGAGAAGCTACTCAAGGCTGGTCTCGGCGATCTGGCGGTGGTGGACCTCAAACGGATTGGCGTTTCGATAACCGCCGCAGGGGACGCCGTCCTTATCAAGGTCGTGGACGGTGATGTGGAAAAACTGGTTGCCGACCTGCTCAAGGATTCACCGACGGAATAGGCCGAAACGGGGCGTGGCCCCGTCCCGGCGTGAAGCGCCGGCTGATGAGGCCAAGTGAGGGCAACTGTATGAAAAATCTCGACTGGGTGCGTACATTAACCGAAGAGCAAATAGAAGCCGGCCTTGCGGGCGACCTGCGGCTTGTCTATGAGCAGTGCGGTCTTGATGCCGTAATATCGCTCCTGGTGGGGATGCCCATGGTCTGGATTTACGTGCCAAAGGCGGAAGCAACTGTAGTAGACGGCACGCCAGTCTTAACCGGCGATATGGAGCTTGTGCGGAAGCGCTGCGGTATGGAAACCGTGACGGCCTTGATGGCCAGAACGCCGGGGATTTATCTGCTGGTTTCGTGCCAGACGCTTTCAAACTGGCAGAAGGCCTACATTTGCCAGGCATTCAGCGGGGACAATGCAAAGACGCTGGCGCTGGAACTGGGTATCTCGCAGAGGCAGGTTTACGCAGCCATGAGTGAAATGCGGCGCGAGAAGCAGGAACAGGCCAGAGAAGCAGATTTGTTTACTTCACAGGACAATTAATTAAGGAGAGAATGACAATGAAAGCGGAGAAAGTACCAGGGACAGCCAAAATGATTGACGTCTGGAAGGCGGTAGTGCGCGAACGGCAGGCTCAGGATCAACGCTTCGGCAAGCAGAACTATGACGCGGCGCATTGGTTACCTATCCTGGCCAAGGAATTCGGGGAAGTAAGCAAGGAAGTTTGTGACTGCACTTTCCCTTCCAGCGAAGTGGCGGAGGTAATGGCGATAGGGAAGCTTCAGAATGAGCTTATCCAGGTGGCGGCAGTCGCAATCGCCTGGGCTGAGAGCATACAGCGCAGCCAGGGAATTGACGCCTCCGAAGTCAGCCTGGCACAACTGATTTATGAACTGGGCAGAGAGGCCGGCAGACACGAATCCGGCAGCCCGAAGGATGCCCGTAAATGAACAAATCAACCCCAGTCTGCCCGGAGTGCCAGAAGCCCATGCGGAAGCGTATTAGGACCGCAGAAAATGGCCGCAAAACGGCAGACTGGGTGTGTATGAATCAGGTATGTTCCTACAGTATTTATAAGCCCTGGGTGCTGCTCAAAAAAGAGGCCGCGAATATGCCCCAAAGCAACCCCCTCCAGCCTGTTGATAACTCCCGGAAAACAGTATGACAAACGCCAAGCCCACAAAAGTTATCAACAGGCTTACCCCCTATGATGACGTCATCATAGCCCTATGATGCAAATGGGACCCTATGATGCATTACATTTTTACCGGTTTTTTCCGCAAAATGCCCAGAAACGCATTTCCCCCAATACAATTTCAGTTGTTCAGGCATTAAAAAAGCCCCGTAAGGGGCCATGAAACAGGTGATTTTCTCAAACCATTTGGTAAAAAAACGGTAATTCCGGCAATTTTTCTCAAACCTCCTTTTAGCCCTTTTCCCCAATACAATCGCTCAAAATATCAATTCTCAAATTACCTGCAAAGATACAGCGAGAAGTGTCAGGCACATATGCAAAATGAGATGGTGGAAACAATTTATATGAATTTAGGCCAACATCTATTAAATCAGCTTTTGTGGTAATAATTTGTTTTTGTGTAGATAAGCCAACCACAGCAGCAGCGTCTAATTCCCCATTGATATTTCGCGCTTCTGCTGGCTCAATATATTCCCCAATTGGAACATGCGGCAATTTGTGACGTAACTCATCGATATAGGCATCGCAAGTCAATTTAAGGTCATCCAGGCCGCGTGCGTAAGCCTTTTGATTCGCCAGCATTGAGTTATAAACATCCACATACTTCTGCTGAACTGGCACCGGGGGTAGTTCTATTTCGATATCACAGAATCTGTCCCAATCAAGATTCCCTCTAATTGAACTGTCAGTACAAAACCAAGCATACCGGTCAAATTCAGGGGATCCCATCAGTATGCGTAAGTATTCTTTCAATATCGTCTTTTCATCTGTAATTTTAAATACGAAGTATGCACCAGATACAATGAGATTTGATTTTGTGTCATTAAGTGCTACCGGGATTTTCTCATCCCGGCCAACATGCATTAAGTTAAACGCAAAATGCTCTGGAGGGACAACTAAATAATTCGAAGTATCCGCACCAACATTTCTAGACGGGATAAATCGCTTGTCGATATTTATGCCAAACACTTCTTCGCATTGAGGAATTCCGCATTTAATAGCTACAGGCTCCACAAGGTCGCCAATTTTTTTCTTACTTAATCCCATAACCTATACCTTTGAACGCTTCTTCCAGCATGGTCTGGGATTTTTTCTCTACCTTCAGCAGCTTGCGCATCTCGGATTGGATCCTTTCCATTTCCGATTTGTAGTCAATTTCCAAATCGTGGTCAATAAATTCGATGTATTTGCTCGGGGCGAGCGAATACTTCTGGGCGCGCATATCTTCCAGCGTTGCGGATTTACATAGCTCCGGCACATCGACATAACCGGCATCGGTCTGCCAGTCGTTATAAATCTTTTTTGCGGAGGCAATCTGCTCATCGTTGAACATGACAAACTTCTTTTCGTATACGTTCGTATTCCAGCGACGGAGATCGACAAACAAGACCTCATTGCGTCTGTCCCTCAGCTTCCGTCCATTAAGGGCGCGGGCTTTTTTATTGTTGTTGAGTATCCACAGCGTAACCGATATGTCGGTGGAGTAAAACATTTCGCGCGGGAGTACGATGATGGCTTCGACTTTATCGTTCTCGATAAGTTGTTTGCGGATGGCAAGCTCTTCCCCGTCGGCATTCAGCGCACCATTGGCGAGCAGGAAGCCTGCTATGCCATTTGTTACATCGAGCTTGGATAGCATGTGTAAAATCCATGCGTAGTTGGCATTGGATACGGGCGGAACCGTATATCCCTTCCAGCGATAATCGTCCCCAAGCTGATCTTCTCCCCGCCATCTTTTGAAATTGAACGGTGGATTGGCCATTACGAAATCAACTTTTTTCTCTTTGTGTTGATCCTGCAAGAAGGTGGAAACAGCCGTCTCCCCAAGGTCATAGGAAATGCCACGTATGGCGAGATTCATTTTGGCTAAACGCCAAGTGTCGGGGTTGGACTCCTGCCCGACAACGGATATTTTATTCCGGTTGCCTTTATGCTGTTCCACAAACTTTATCGACTGGACAAACATGCCGCCGGAGCCGCAGCATGGGTCATAAACAACACCGCTATATGGTTCAATCAACTCGGCTATCAGATTTACAATGCTGACAGGAGTATAGAATTCGCCTTTCTCTGCTCCTTGCCCGGCATCTATTGCGAACACTTGCAGGAAATATTCATATACCCGTCCGATGAGATCTTTTTCATGAAAGCGGGTTTCATCAATCTTGTTTATTTCGTCGATAAGCCCCTTTATTTGTTCTTTGCGGGTTCCCAGTTTGGCGTAGAAATTTTGCGGCAACGCACCCTTGAGCGGCGCATTGCGCTCCTCAAGGTCCTTCATAGCCGTATCAAGAATCACGGCTATATCGTCCGCGCTGGCATGTTTGACGATATGTGACCATCGAGCAGACTCGGGTATATAGAAAACGTTTTTCGAGCGGTAAAAGGAGTCCTTTTCCAGAAACGCCGGCACATCGCCATGCTCTTTCATCAATTCGGCGCGGCGTTTCTCAAATTTATCCCCGGCAAACTTGAGGAATACCAAGCCCATGACCGCATCGCGATTTTTCTCATTGCCGCCCACAGTGCCACGCAAGGCATTGCGGCAGTTCCACATGATGGACTCAAGCGTTTGTTCTTTTACCTTAGCCACTTTAGGCATAATACGGAGTTCCTTCTTAATTCTTAAATTGGTTGAGCTATGTGCTCACTGAGCGATGTGCTATTCCCCGCCAATAAGTCAATTGTATGAAATATCCCATAATCCGGCACAGATTTCATACCTAAAAAAGGTCCGGCTGGGTCATGTCCAACCATGCCAAGGTCATGACTTTGTATTCTCCTGGCACCCCGAAACGGACACTTTCGCATGCGTAGTGCTCCGTGGTCCGGCCCAACCCCATGTCCAGCCCGGAAATCTCGCCTTGGTACAGCTCCCCTGACTGGTAGGCATGGCAAATCGGGCTGTCCAGTGGTATCCCGCGCCCCTTAGCAAAGGGCTTCTTTGACACCTCGTCGGAATAGACGGCATAGCGCACCTGCAGCACATGCGGTTTGAGCTCAAGGTGTTCCCCATTGACCAGCATGACCTTTTGCGGAACGGGTTCACCTGACTCGGCTATAGAGAACATCGCCTCTTCCTGTTCGTGCGTTATCCCTTTCACCGGTTCAGCCACCACCAAGGCGCAGGGGCGGGTATTAACCCGGACATACCACATCGCCGTGGCCTCCTGCGATACCCCGTGTTCATGTGCCAGCCGGTTTATCAGCTCTATGCTCGGGTTCTCGTGGCGAATCCTGTCGGCAAACTTGTCGCACAGAAATAGCAGCCACAACGCGCCCTCATAGGCCTGCCGCTCCTGCGGCTTTGTGTTGACATAAGGCATGGTGTCGCAGCCGCTGAAAGGGCTTATGCACTCATGGTAAGGGTTCATGTAGTGCATTATCTCGTGGGCTATGCTCAGGCGCTGCCGGGTAACCGGCATGCCGCTGTATACCCACATGGCATTTTTGCCCTTGTCCAGCCACGCGCAGGCCGTTACAAAAGTCTTATGGTACTCCGGGTCGGCCTTATTCGGGTTATCAAAATAGTTTATGGCAAGCCCAAGCTGCCGTGCGACAGCTTCCACGTCCACCGGGGCGGACGTAAGGTTGAAGCGGGTTATCAGGTCCCGCGCATATTCGTATGGCCTCACCAAACCCATACTCACCCCTGTCTATACTATTCCTTTCCCTCATTCTTCAGCAGTGTCTTGAGCATGTCCTGCATTATCCGCCGCCCGTTGGGCGACAGCTGCTCGTATCCACGGAATATCACTCCGGCTTCCTTCTTGGCGGCTAAATCCGGGCTGGCATAGCCCGCTTCCTTCAAAAGCACTTCTATCGGCAGTTCGAACGCGTCCGCCAGCTTCTGTATGACCTTCAGCGTCGGGATGTTCTTCTTGCCGCTTTCCAGTTGTGACAGGTACGCGTTGGACACCTCGTTCTTCGTGCGTTCCTGTATATCGCGCAGCGACCACCGGCGTTCTTCGCGCAAATCGTGAAGGTACTGGCCGAATTTTATGGATTGCTGCGTTATTTTTTCGTCACCCATAGGTGATTCGCTCCTTTAGGGGCGTAGTTGTTCCTATTGCCAGTATAACCCATTCTGCTAACTTCCGCAAGCACTTTTTTGCTTAAACTATTGACTCATGGCTTTCGGGCGTGATACGCTACTATTAGCAAGCAGAAGTAAACAACACCACAAAAAGGAGGGTACATGGTCAGGGTTTCGGCAAGGCCGGAAAAGCTTCGCGCCATACTGGCCGAGAAGAACATCTCGCAGCGTCGGCTGGCCCAGATGGCGGGCTTTGCCCCGGCATACATATCGCAGCTGATAAGCGGCACCCGTCGCACATCCGCAAACGGGCGGGAGAAGCTTCTCGACGCGATAAACAGGATTCAGAAGGCAAAGGGGCAGCATGAATACACCTTCGACGACCTCTTCGTCATCGGACGATAAGGATTACCCCGCCTCCGAGGGATGGACGCCGGAGGCCAAGCGGCAGTTCGAAGCCGGGTTGCGGATACTGGCGCGGATGATAGCCGCCGACATTATAAAGAAACGGAGCCAAAAGAATGTTCCAGAAAGCACGCAAAACACAGAGCCGCCTGAGACTGGCGGTTGAAGGCCCGGCGGGCGCGGGCAAGACGTTCGGTTCGCTGATACTTGCCAAGACGCTGTCGCCGAAGGTGGCGGTGATAGACACGGAGCATGGTTCGGCCAGCCTGTACGCCGACAGGTTTGACTTTGATGTTACCGAACTGCGTCCGCCGTACACACCGGAAGCGTATATAGAAGCCATAAAAGCCGCGCAGCAGGCCGGTTATGGCGTATGCGTAATAGACAGCCTGTCGCACGAGTGGACCGGCGAAGGTGGCTGCCTGTCCATCCTTGATGCGCTGGGGAAGGGGTTTGGCGGGTGGAAGAATGTGACGCCGCGTCATGAGCGCCTCGTCAATACCATCCTTCAGAGCGACATGCACATCATCGCTACCATGCGTTCCAAAGCCGAGTACTCGGTCGAAACCAACCTCAAGGGGCAAGCCGTACCGAAGAAAGTCGGCACCGCACCCATACAGCGCGACAGCATAGAGTACGAGTTCACCGTGGTCTTCACGCTCAACCAGAACCACCTGGCCGCAGTCAGCAAGGACCGCACCAGCCTGTTTGATGGCAAGGACTTCCCTATAACCGAGGACACGGGCAAGGCGCTGCTGGGGTGGCTCAATTCAGGCGCGCCGATGGAGGGCAAGGCAACACCTGTCCCTTTAGGTTCGACTCCTAGTCCCGGAGCCTGCGAGCCGCTTGCCGCCAAAGGTGTCCTGGAGGAAGTGAAATCCCGCGACACCGAGAATGGCAAGAAATACGGCCTCAAGCTAGTGGGTGTCGGCAAGGTGTTCATCACGCACAGCGCGGCAGCGGCGGAACGGGCGGTCGGCTTTGTCGGCAAGGGAATCGCCGTCGCATATAAAGAGTCTGTCAAAGACGGCAAGCGCCAGTACGACATGCTGGGCTTTGAAGAAGCCAAATAACGGAGGCTGATCATGAAAATTAATTACGAAGTGGACGAGAATGCAGGTGTTTATACCCCGCTCCCGGCGGGCAAGTATCGCGTGAAGGTACTGGCTGTGGAGGATGGCTACTCCAAGGCTGGCGACCCGAAGCTTAACATGAAGCTGGGCATAGTGGACCAGCCCGAGCGATGGGTTTACCATACGCTTACCTTCATCCCGAAGGGCCAGCCCGGCCATGGCATAGCGGTGCATTCGCTGAAGTGCTTCGGATTCTCCGTAGACAAAAGCCGGGTGAACTTTGACTCCGAGGATATGGTTGGCAAAGAAGCCATGGCCGACCTCATTATCGAGGAATATAACGGCAAGAAGACCAACAAGGTCAAGGTGTTCGACTATCTGTCGGATGCCAACCCTGCCGACAATGACGAGGAAACCTTCTGATGAATACCGCGACATTGCCAAAGCCGGTCTACGCAGTCGGCTACCGCGATTACCGCCGCCAGCACCTGTACACCGTCAACGGTGTCGAGTATCCGTCCGTAACCAAGATACTCGGCATCGTGGGTGGTGGGAAGACCAATGCGCTGGTGG
>Ga0074197_1001898_pt1 | contig 16018 bp, 17 predicted proteins | sample EPASupsiteSAE305_FD_64526 | JGI IMG/M metagenome (GOLD analysis project Ga0074197, IMG submission 64526) | Bioremediated contaminated groundwater microbial communities from EPA Superfund site, New Mexico - SAE3-05 reassembly with SPADES | ecosystem: Environmental > Aquatic > Deep subsurface >...
GGATAAGCTCGTGCGCTCCGCGGACCGGGCCATGGCCCCCGATGCGCTCGGTGGTGTAGTGGACCCGCTGCCGGATCTCGGCCACCGCGTTGGCTGGCGCCGCAGCCAGGCCGACCCGGTTGAGGATCGGCAGGTCCATCAGGTCGTCTCCCATGTAGGCGGTCTGCGGGGGGCGCAATCCGGTCTGCTTCAGGATGGATTCATATACGGTCAGTTTGTCCTCTTTGCCCTGAAAGACATGTGCAAATTTAAGGTCTTGGGCTCGACGCTCCAGGGCCTCGGAACTGCGGGCGGTGATGATCCCCACAGCCACCCCGCTCTCCTGCAGGAGCTTGATTCCCAGCCCGTCCTGGGTGTTGAAACTCTTGGCCTCACCGCCACCGGAGAGATAGGTGATGCTGCCATCGGTGAGCACACCATCGACATCGAGCAGCAGCAGTTTCACCTGCCGCGCCGGGGGCAGGGCCGCCATCCAGGCCGCGCTCCGTTCCAGCGGCCGGTTGCGGGCCATGGCCCGGTTGCGCAGGGCCTCGGTCAGTTCGCAGTCGGTGGGATACGCGCCTCCCGATATGCCGCAGGTACTATTCGGCATCGATCACCCCGGCCACCGCCTGCCGCACCGCCAGCAACTGCTTGAGCAGGGGCTCTACTTCAGCCAGGGACAGGGTATTGGGGCCGTCGCAGAGGGCCTTGCTCGGGTCCGGATGGACCTCAAGGAACAGGCCATCGATCCCGACCGCCATCGCTGCCCGCGCCAAGGCTGGTATGAACTCGCGTTGACCGCCGGAGCTGCCTCCCGCACCGCCAGGTAGCTGCACCGAGTGGGTGGCATCGTAGATCACCGGAAAACCGAAGGAGCGCATCACCGGCAGGGAGCGCATATCCACCACCAGATTGTTGTAGCCAAAACTGGCGCCGCGCTCGGTCAGCAGAATACGCTCCGTACCCGCGCCACGCAACTTGTTGACCGCGTGCTCCATATCCCAGGGCGAGACAAACTGCCCCTTTTTAACATTGACCACCTTGCCGGTGCGGGCAGCGGCCACCAGCAGATCGGTCTGCCGGCAGAGGAAGGCGGGAATCTGGAGGATATCGAGATAATCAGCGGCCATCTCGGCCTGGGCCGGTTCATGGATGTCGGAAACCACCGGCACCCGAATCTCTTCCCGCAGACGGCCAAGAATGCGCAGACCCTTTTCCGCCCCTGGTCCACGGAATGAGGTGAGTGAGGTCCGATTAGCCTTGTCAAACGAGGCCTTGAATACATAAGAGATACCCAACCGGGCCGTGATCGCCTTCATTTCACGGGCGATTTCCCAGGCGAGCTCACCGCTTTCCAGCACACAGGGGCCGGCCATGAGCAACAGTGGGGCTCCTGGTCCGATGGTGATCGGCCCGGAAGGGGTGGGGTTCAATTCAACGGTCTTGATCATCTCAGGCCTTGTTTCCTTTCTTGTGGGTGATGGCTGCCTTTATGAAATCGCGGAACAAGGGATGCGGTTTCATTGGTTTGGACTGAAACTCCGGATGGAACTGGCAGCCGAGGAACCAGGGGTGATCGGCCAATTCGATGATTTCCACCAGGTTGCCATCCGGCGAAGCGCCGCTGACGATCAGGCCAGCTTCTTCCAACTGCTGGCGATAGGCGTTGTTGAACTCGTACCGGTGGCGGTGGCGCTCGCTGATCTCCTCCTGGCCGTAGGCGGTAGCGGCAAAGGTGCCCGGTTTCAGGTTGCAGGGATAGGCGCCGAGCCGCAGGGTGCCGCCCATGTCGGAATGCTGGTCACGCTTCTCGACCTTGCCGGTGCGAAAATCAAACCACTCGGTCATCAGGTAGATCACCGGATGGGGCGTGGCCAGGTTGAACTCCACCGAATGGGCCCCCTCTATTTGAGCGATGTTGCGGGCGAACTCGACCACCGCCAATTGCATGCCCAGGCAGATGCCGAAAAAGGGGATTCCGCGCTCCCGGGCATAAGTCACCGCCTGGATCTTCCCTTCCATGCCGCGGCTGCCAAAGCCGCCGGGCACCAGGATACCGTCGCAATTATCAAGCTTGTCCAGATCGGTGCCGTCCTCAATGCCATCGGCGCTGATGTATTGCAAGATGACCTTGGTTTCGTTGGCGATGCCGCCATGGATCAGGGCCTCGTGCAAGCTCTTGTAGGATTCGGTCAGATCGACATACTTGCCGGTAATGCCGATGGTCACCGACCCCTTGGGGTTCTTGATTCTGCGCACCAGTTGTTCCCAGGGCTCGGTGTTCGGTGACCCGGTCCAGATTCCCAATTTCTCGAGGATGCGGTCATCCACCCCTTCGTGCCGGAGCTTGAGCGGCAGCTCGTAGATACTCTCGACATCCACGGCCGAGATAACCGCATTGGCTTCAACGTTGCAGAAAAGGGCGATTTTTTTCTTCAGTTCATCAGTGAGCGGGGCCTCGGTTCGGCACATCAGGATATCGGGCTGGATGCCCGAGGCCAGCAACTCCTTGACCGAATGCTGGGTCGGCTTGGTCTTGACCTCGCCGGCGGTCTTGATGTAGGGAACCAGCGTCAGATGGATGAACAATGTATATTCCCGGCCCAGATCGATACGCAGTTGGCGAATGGCCTCAATGAAAGGCAGCCCTTCGATGTCGCCGACCGTGCCGCCAATTTCAATAATCGCCACATCGGCGCTGCCGTCCAACTGGAGCACCGCTTCCTTGATCTCATCAGTAATGTGGGGAATGACCTGGACCGTGCCGCCCAGATACTCGCCACGCCGCTCTTTCATGATCACGGAGTAATAGATCCGGCCGGAGGTGTAATTGTTCTGCTTGCCCATAACCGCGTTGGTGAATCGCTCATAGTGGCCCATGTCCAGGTCGGTCTCGGCCCCGTCGTTGGTGACATAGACCTCACCATGTTGAAAGGGGTTCATGGTGCCGGGATCGACATTGATGTAGGGGTCAAGCTTCTGGAAGGTGACGGTCAAGCCTCGAGCTTCGAGCAGGGAACCGATGGAGGCAGCCGATAATCCCTTGCCGAGAGAGGAAAGGACGCCGCCGGTAATAAAAATGAACTTGGTTTTTTTGCTCAAGGAAGCTTTCATACGGTTTACCTTTCTGGCGCAGGGAAAAAAAGAAGGAGGCGGCCGGAAGCCGCCTTGCATGTGATTGGACGGAAAATATACACGATCACACCCCGCTTTACAAGTCCGGCCACCTTGAAAACAGTCAACAAAACCTTTTGATTTCTTTAGAAAAGAGAAAAAAATACCTTCCCGTCACCGAGGTTTTTTACCGGTAAGGTCTGCCCCACAGGGATCGGGTCAGATCGATCAGTTCCCGATGCTGCTGGGCGGACAAGGGGCTGAAAGGTGAATTGTCGTAGGTGGTGTCACGATTCTCCACCACCAGCACCTTGGCGTCCGAACTGAGTGTGTGGGTGTGCCAGACAGCCTGTTTGACGGTGTAGACCCGGCCGGGTTGCAGATCCTCGGCGTGAAGCCGGGTAACCGAATCGCTCCCTTCGCCGACAAAGAGAATGCACCGCCCCTGCAGCAGGACAAAAACCTCATCGGTCTCGTTGTGCCGCTGCATCCGGGTGAGCTGTTCCGGCAGCAAATCGGGGCTGTAGTTGAGCAGAGCCACCCGCCAGCTCTCGAAATCGACCAGGGGCTTGTAGCCCTCACCGCTGTATTCTTGAATATCCAGGAGTGTGTTATGCATGGCTGTACCGGGCGGCTGGAGCGAGTATCTGTTTGAGAAAGTGCTGGCAACGGGGATTTTGCAAACTGGTAAAAAAGGTCAGGGCGCCGCCACCATGGTCAAACCTTCCCTGGCCAGGGTGATCATAACCTCCAGCGCCCTCGTTGATCATATCCGGGCGAGGTCCGAGGCAGATTTATTGAAGAGCATTTCAGCTCCATGACCAGGAGCAACAGCGCGATAAGTATCCTGCTGATCAAACATTCCCCCTCAACAAAGAATGAGATCATTGTTTCCCATCTACCATCCGCCAACCCGGCTCGCAAGAAAAAGGTACGGCAGGGAGAGTCATCGCCACCGGCTGGGCTCAGCTGAAGCAGCGGGGAAAGCTAGGTTTTTCTTGACGTTATCGCTCTGTTGTAGGTATACATTGACAGTCTTGACACGATTGTCCTTCACCCCTTCTACGCGAGGCTGACTCATGAACACATTCTCCCGTCTTTTCCTTGCTGCAACGCTTACCTGCACCATTCTGTTCCTGGGTGGATGTAGCCCAAAACCGGTTTCACCGTACGCTGGCAGCGGCGGGGGTGGGTCCGACAGCACGAACGGCGGCAACCGGATGGGCAGCATCACCGAGGAAACCGGTCCGGGAACCGAAGGGCTCGATTCCACTGGTCGTGGCGGCGCGGGTAGCCTCGCCGGAGATGCCGACCAGCAAAGTGACGCTTACAAACGCGAACACGGCCGCTGCTCTCCTGAGTTCAAGCCGATCTATTTTGATTATGATCAGTCCAAAATCAAAGGCGATCAGATCCCAGCCATGGAACACAACGGTACCTACCTGAAAAACAATTCTTCCGCGCGGGTGCTGATCGAAGGCAACACTGACAATCGGGGCACCAACGAATACAACCTGGCTCTGGGCGAGCGCCGTGCCATGAGCGCGAAGAATTATCTCCGTGAATTCGGTATTGAAGAGAGCCGCATTCGTACCGTCAGCTATGGTGAGGAACGCCCCCTGTTCAACGGTCCAAGCGAAGACGACTACGCCCAAAATCGACGCGACGACTTCATTCTAGAATAACCCCTCTCCCACCACCATCGGGTCAATCCTTTTGCTTGACCCGATGGTGTTCGTTTGCCCTCAATCGTAGTCTGCTCCATCTTTTCCCCCTTCACCTCACCCTGATTTTTGCGTCGGCTGTCAGCTGCGTCTCTTTTCACTTTTTCTTGACATGGTAATAATTCCTATGTACATATAGGAAAAATTTCCAAGGAAACCCATGAACCGATACCTGCGCATGACCCATCAACGCGAGGTCATTCTCGACGAGTTGAACCGAAGTAAATCTCATCCGACCGCAGATGAGCTGTACGAACGGATTAAAAAAAAATTGCCCCGTGTCAGTTTGGCCACGGTCTACCGGAACCTGGAAATTCTTTCCGAGGCCGGGTTGATAAAAAAATTGGAAATCAGCGGTCGGCAAAAACGGTTTGATTGGGATCCGGGTGATCATGATCATGTTTTTTGCATAAAATGTCAACGAGTTGACAACATCATCACCCCCTCATCACTGGCCCCGTATGTTGAACCGGTGCAAGGAAAAGGATACCAGATCACCGGGTGCAGGATTGAATTTTTCGGCCTGTGTCCAAACTGTCTCAAACAACACGATATCCATCAACACAAAGGAGAACACACCATGGCTTGTAAACCAGGTGACAACACCCTGCTCAGCGACACCCAGCGGCAGGTACTCGAAGCGCTGGGCAACAGTCCCGAGGCCTGTGGCAGCAAGGAACTGGCCGCTGCCACTGGCCTGGAGGCCAAGCAGATCAGTTGCCAAATTACCGCCCTCAAGAATAAGGGGTATGTCAGCAGTCCTGCGCGATGCAAATACGAAATCACCGAGCAGGGCAAAAGTTTGCTCGGTTAAATCCAGAACGAACATCCCCCCACAATCCATTCCTTAAGGAGAGCCGCTCATGAGCTTTTTAGTGACCGAACAGGCGCCAGATTTCACCGCAACCGCCGTCATGCCTGACAACTCCATGAAACCGGATTTCAAACTGTCCGATTACCGGGGTAAATACGTCATTCTCTTTTTTTATCCTTTGGATTTCACCTTTGTCTGCCCATCCGAGATTTTGGCCTTTGACAAAGCACTACCCGCTTTTAAGGCGAAGAATTGTGAAATAATCGGCGTGTCCATCGATTCGCAGTTCTCCCACTGGGCCTGGAAGAACACCCCGATCAAGCAGGGTGGCATCGGCAACATTCAATATCCGCTGGTGGCTGATCTCGATAAAAACATCTCGCGCCAGTATGGCGTTCTGCTTGACGCGGGCATCGCCCTGCGCGGCACTTTTCTCATCGATCGCGACGGGTTTGTCCGCCACGCGGTGGTCAACGATTTACCATTGGGCCGCAATATTGACGAGGCCCTGCGCATGGTCGAGGCCCTACAGTTCCATGAACAACACGGCGACGTCTGCCCGGCCAACTGGACGGAAGGGAAAGAGGCCATGACTCCCACTGCTGCCGGCGTCGCTGAATATCTCGCCAAACACAACGACTAATCTGTTGACCAACAGACGGGCCGAACAGGAAAAAGGACATTTTGGCCCTTTCGAAGCCAGGCAAGATGGTTTATTGTTTGGCCATGTTTTGCCGGAGTTAGGGCGGAAACCGATCACGGTTCCCGCCCCTCAAGATTCTTTCAATCGACAAGGAGAACATATTTATGACCAAAAAGAACGAAGTGTACAAATGCGCCCTTTGTGGCAACATCGTCGAAGTTCTGCACGTGGGGGCGGGTGAACTGGTCTGCTGCGGCCAGGCCATGGCCCTGATGACCGAAAATACCGTGGATGCCGCCAAGGAAAAACATGTGCCGGTGATCACCAAGGTGGCCGAAGGCTACAAAGTGGCCGTCGGTTCGGTTGCTCACCCCATGGAGGAGAAGCACTATATCGAGTTCATTGAGCTGATCGCCGATGGGAAGGTCTACCGCCAGGATCTTGCTCCGGGCCAGGCCCCTGAGGCGACCTTCTGCATCAAGGCGGACCAGGTGTCCGCCCGTGAGTACTGCAACCTCCACGGATTGTGGAAAGCCTGATTCAATCGAATTTGAGAGGAAATGTGATGAAAAAATACACCTGTGTTGTCTGTGGCTATGAATACGATCCCGCCCAGGGCGATCCCGATAACGGCGTCGCCCCTGGAACCGCTTTTGCAGACATCCCCGATGATTGGACCTGCCCGGTCTGCGGCGCGGGCAAGGATCAGTTCGAAGAGGCCTGAACAACACCCCCCTCGACCTCGAAGATTCGGGGTCGAGGGTACAGCCCTGCCTAAGAACGATGACAGCACGCACCGCCTTCATGGATGCTGTCCACCACGGCACAGTTGCTCCATACACCAACCACATATTCCCCAACCCCGCCACGCTTTGCACTAGTTCCTTTCTGGCAAACCTGACACTCTCCCTATCCGCAACGCGTAATACGCCCACTCGAGGTCAATCGTCATGAATACAGTCGTTTTTTTTGCCTTCCGCGATAATCCCCTGTGTTTTATCCATGTGCTGCTCAACAGCCTCGACATGGCCCAAAAGGGTATGGAAGGTCTCATCGTTCTCGAGGGAGAAGCGGTCACCCTGGTGCCGCTTATGGCCGATCCGGGTCATTTTCTCCATCCCCTGTACCTCAAGGCTAAAACGCAAGGACTGTTTCTCGGTGCCTGCCGGGCCTGCTCCAACAAATTGCATGTAACTGACGCGATGGAACGGGAGGGTATTTCGCTGATCGGCGAGATGTCCGGTCACCCCGCCATGGCGGACTTTATCGCGAAGGACTATCGTCTCCTCATTTTTTAACTGCATATTGTGCAGAAGGATTTGTCTCATGAAAACAATTGCATTGGCGGATAACGTCTACTGGGTGGGTGCCGTTGACTGGATCACCCGTGATTTCCATGGCTACTCAACCGAGCGTGGCACCACCTACAACGCGTTTCTCATCATCGACGAGAAGATCACCCTGATCGATACGGTGAAAAAACCGTATAAAAGCGAGTTGATGCACCGGATCCACAATATTATCGATCCGAAAAAAATCGATTATCTGGTGGTCAACCATGTGGAAATGGACCATTCCGGTTCCCTGCCCGAGGTGATCGAGGCCATCAATCCGGAAAAGGTCATCTGCTCGAAGATGGGGCACAAAGCGCTGCTGCAGCACTTTCATCGTCCGGACTGGCCCTATCATGTGGTCACCCCCGGCGAGGAGATGAGTCTGGGCAAGCGGACCCTGAATTTTCTCGAAACCCGGATGCTGCACTGGCCGGATTCGATGTTCACCTATCTCAAGGAGGACCAGATCCTGTTCACCAGCGACGCCTTCGGCGAACATCTGGCCACCAGCGAACGGTTCGATGACGAGGTCAATCAGGATGTGCTGATGCACGAAGCCACCAAGTATTATGCCAACATTCTCACCCTCTATTCGCCGCAGGTAAAAAAGTTGCTGGCCAAGGTGCAGGAAATGCAACTGCCGATCAAGATGCTGGCGCCCGATCATGGCATCATCTGGCGTTCCAATCCTGGCAAGATCATCGACGCCTATTCCCGCTGGTGCAACCATCAGGGCAACGGCAAGGCCCTGGTTATTTACGACACCATGTGGGAATCGACCCGGAAGATGGCCAAGGCGGTGGCCGAGGGGTTGCACGAACAGGGGGTTGAATACAAGCTGCTCGACCTGCAGGTCAACCACCGCAGCGACGTCATGACCGATGTGCTGGAAGCCAGCGCCGTTGTTCTGGGTTCGCCGACCCTCAACAACGGCATGCTGCCGCGAATGGCCGATTTCCTGATGTACATGCGCGGCCTGCGGCCTACCAACAAGGTCGGGGCGGCCTTCGGTTCCTATGGCTGGTCGGGAGAGGCGGTCAAGATGATGAACGAGATCCTCAAGGATATGAACATCATCCTCTGTCACGAGGGGGTGAAGGTGCAGTATGTGCCTGAGCACGCCAAGTTGAGCGAATGTGTGGAACTCGGACGGACAGTGGGAAAATCGATGCAGGCCTTGCTGGCCGGTGAAAAGATCGAATCCGTGGTCTGATTCGTTGGTGATTGATGTTGGTGCCTTGCCCGGCTTTCCGCTATGGAAAGCCGGGTTTTTTTATTGCTGACCGCAGCAGGGGGTGGTCAGAATTTTCTCGTACATCATCCGCACCACCTCCTCGACCGGCAACCCGGTGGAATCGATGGTCAGGGCACCCGGCGCGGCCTTGAGCGGGGCGATGGTTCGCTCGCGGTCATCCCTGTCCCGTTGAATGATCTGCGCCAGCAGCTGCTGCTCGTCCACCTGTTCCCCCTTGCTCCGCAATTGCTCCGCCCTCCGACGAGCCCGGACTTCCGGACTGGCATCGAGAAAAAACTTCCAGGCGGCCTCGGGAAAAACCACGGTGCCGGTATCGCGGCCTTCGGCCACAATGAGGCCTTTCGCCCCGATCTGCTGCTGCAATCGGGTCAGGGTGGACCGCACCAGCGGCAGCGCCGAGACCTTTGACGCCAGCATGCCCATCTCCGGGGTGCGCAGATAGTTCCCCACCTCCCGGCCATCGACCAGCACCCGGACATCGTCCTCCCCTGCAGCCGGCGGCAACAGTTCGATGCGGATTGCGGCCAGCAAGGGCTCCAGTTGCGCGGTATCGCCGGGATCGATTTCCCGCTCCCGGCATTGATACGCGACCGCGCGGTACATCGCTCCGGTGTCGAGGTAGGTGAAGTGGAGTTTGGCTGCCAAAGTTCGTGAAACCGTGGACTTGCCGCCTCCGGAGGGACCGTCGATGGTGACGATCCGTTTACACGCTGCCATAGCCCAAATCTCGCAGACAGTCGCTCAGGGCGGCAACAAACCGTTGGTTTTCCTCGGCCGTACCCACCGTTATCCGAATAAAATCCGGATAACCGTAGGCCTTCATCGAGCGGACAATGACCCCCTTGTAGAGCATGGCTTCGTACAGCCTGGTGGCATCGCCCCGGACATCGATCAGGAAAAAATTGGTGTGGGACGGGTAGGGGATGCAGCCGAGCCGGGTTACCGCCTCGCTCAGCCAGAGCCTGCCCTCGGCGGTGGCCCGCAGGGTGTGCTCGTAGTGGTCGGTATCATCCAGAGCGGCGAGGGCACCTGCCTGGGCGGCCAAGTTGATATTGAACGGCTGCCGTACCCGGTGCAGCAGCGCCGCCACCTCCCGGTGCATGACCCCGAAACCGACCCGCAGACCGGCCAGGCCGAAGGCCTTGGAAAAGGTGCGCAGGCTCACCACCGCCGGAATCTGCTCCGGGTGGCGAATGTAACCGAGAATGTCAATGCGTTGTTCCGGCTCAACAAAATCGACGTAGGCCTCGTCCACCACCACAATGACCGTCTGCGGCAGACCGGCAAGAAAGCGATCAAAGGTGTTCTTGGCGATCAGGGTACCGGTGGGATTATTGGGATTATCGATGAAGATCAGCCGGGTCCGTTCGGTCACCGCCGCACTGATCGCCTCAAGGTCATGGTGCATCTCCTTCAGTGGGATCACCACGTTTTCGCCACCGCGCACCTGGACAAACTTCTGGTACATCAGAAAGGAGGGGTGGCTGGTGATGACCGCATCACCCGTGCCGACAAAGGCCTTGACCAGAAATTCAATCACCTCGTTGGAGCCGTTACCGAGCACGATTTCTTCCGGCTCCGACCCAATCCATCGAGCCACCGCCTCGGTAAGGTAGTAACTGGAACCGTCGGGGTAGCGGTGCAGGGTGTGCAGCATGCCGCCGATGGCGGCAACCGCCTTGGGCGAAGGGCCCCAGGGATTTTCATTTGAGGCCAGCTTAATGGCATTGGTCACGCCGTATTCGCGCTCCAACTCATCCATGGGTTTGCCGGGAGGGTAGGGGACGATGGCGGCAATGTGTTGCGGGACTGGGAGTTGCATAATCAAACGATGACCGGTTTTTTTCCAACAACGCCGGCACGTTGTTCAAGGTTGTAGGCAGCGCGCAACAGGATTTCCTCGTTGAAATGGGCGGCCTGCAGCTGCATGCCGATTGGCAGCCCCTGGCTGGTGAAGCCGCAAGGGACCGACATCCCGGGAATTCCCGCCAGGTTGGCAGACAAGGTGAGGATATCGGAGAGATAGAGGGCCAGCGGATCGTCCGCCTTGTCGCCGATCTTCCAGGCCGGGGTGGGGGTCACCGGCGAGACCATCAGATCGCAGGAGTCAAAGGCCCGGGCAAAATCCTCCTTGATCAGGGTGCGCACCTGAGAAGCCTTTTTGTAGAAGGCGTCGTAATAGCCCGAGGAGAGCGCATAGGTGCCGATCAGAATGCGCCGCTTGACCTCGTCACCAAACCCCTGGGAACGCGAGCGGTTGTACATTTCGATCAGCGAATCGGCGCTTCGGTCGCGATACCCGTAGCGGACGCCGTCAAAGCGGGCCAAATTGGAGCTGGCCTCCGCAGGGGCGATCAGATAGTAGACGGCCACGCAGTAATCGGTGTGCGGCAGGGTGACCTTAACGATCTCGGCCCCAGCTTCCTTGAGCATCCTGATGCCCTCGCGCACCCTCTCGTCAACCTCGGGATCCAGCCCCTGGCCGAAATACTCTCTGGGAATGCCGATTTTTACACCGCGCAACCCGTCCTGGAGGGCAGTGGTGAAATCAGGTACCGGCAGGTTGATGGAGGTTGAATCCAAGGGATCATGGCCGCAGATCGCATTCATCATCAGGGCACAATCACGCACGTCCTTGGTCAGCGGTCCAACCTGGTCGAGTGACGAGGCGAAAGCCACCAGACCGTACCGCGACACCCGTCCGTAGGTGGGTTTCATGCCCACCGTGCCGCAGAGCGAGGCCGGCTGGCGAATCGATCCGCCGGTGTCGGAGCCGAGCGAAGCAAAACACTCGTCGGCGGCTACGGCGGCGGCGGATCCGCCACTGGAACCGCCGGTCACATAGCCGGTCTTCCAGGGATTGTGCGGCACCTGGAAGGCGCAATTCTCGCTAGTCGAACCCATGGCGAATTCGTCCATGGCCAGCTTGCCCAGGAGCACCGATCCGGCCTGGTTCAGTTTGGTGACGACCGTAGCGTCATAGGGGGCGACAAAATGCTCCAATATCCGGGAACCGCAGGTAGTGGGCATCGAGGTGGTGCACAGCACATCCTTGATCGCCAGGGGAATGCCGCAGAGCGGGCTGGCATGACCGTTCTTTCTCCTGATATCGGCCTGCCCTGCCTGGCGCAGCGCCCCTTCACGATCCAAGGCCAGATAGGCCTGCACCGTGGGTTCCACGGCATCAATCCGGGCCAGCACCGATTCGGTGAGGGCCACCGAACTTACCTCTCCGGCGTCGAGCATCCGCGACGCCTCATGTAGGGTCAACGAGTAGTATTCCATGCTTTGATTCTGATGAAGAGAAAAATGGTCAAGAAATCAGCCGATGATCCTCGGGACCACAAAGGATTCGCCATTCTGCTCGGGTCCGTTGGCCAGGGCTTGCTCCCGGGGCAGCGAGTCCCGCACCGTATCCTCGCGAAAGGCGTTGACCACCTGTTGTGTATGGGTGGTGACGGCCACGCCGGTGGTATCGAGCTCATCGAGCTTGGCCACATAGGAAAGAATGGCATCAAGCTGCCCCGTCATCCGGTCCACCTCGGCAACGGTCAACTCAAGTCGGGCCAATTTGGCGACGTGTTGTACTTCTTCTCGGGTAATTTTCATGGCTGTGCGAAAAAAAAAGCGAAGATGACAGGCTGTTGTCCGTAAAAAAACAGCTACTGTTTATACAGTGAACGGGCGGAAAGAACAACCCCCGCAAAAATTTCAACCAATTCCGGATCAAACTGAGTGCCGGCGCAGCGGCGCAATTCGCCCACCGCCTCGGGGCTGACAAGATTACGCCGGTAATTGCGGCGCGAGGTCATGGCGTCGTAACTGTCAGCAACGGTGATGATTCGGGTCAAGAGATCCAGCTCACTGCCGCCGATGCCATCCGGATAGCCGGAGCCGTCCAGTTTTTCATGGTGGTGGCGAATGATGTCGCGTTCCCGGTCCATAAAGGTCAGGGGTTCGATGATGCTCGCCCCGATCCCGGGATGTTTTTTGATCAATTCCCATTCTTCCGGGGTCAAAGCGCCGGCTTTTTGAATGCAGGACAGATCGATGACCAGCTTGCCGATGTCATGGAACTGCGAAGCCCGCCGAAGAACAACGAGGTCGTCTCCATTTAATCCGGCCGCTTGCCCCAGGAGCAGGGCCAGTTCGGTCACCCTTTTCGTGTGGCCGGCGGTGTAGCCGTCCTTTTCCTCCATGGCCGTTTGCAGGCTTGACATGATCTGGACGGTCGCGTTTTCCAGGTGGTTGCTGTACTGTTCCAACAAGAGATTTTTTTCGGCCAGCTCACTGGTTTTGGTCTGGACCTCGATTTCCAACTGTTTTTTGTAGGCTTTTTCCTGGAGAAGAAAATGCCGTTTTTCTGCGGCCCGTTTGACCTTGAAATGGAAAAGTTCTATATCGGCAATGGGTTTGGTGAGAAAATCGTAGGCCCCAAGGTTAATCGCCTTCACCGCGTAATCCATGGAACCCGCACCGGTGAGGAACAGAACCGGAATATCGATCTGTTGCTGATTCAACCGCTCCAGGGTCTCAAAACCATCCATGTCCGGCATGTTGATATCAAGAACAATGACGTCAAAGTCATCCGACACCTGTTCCAACACTTGCCGGCCGGACTCCACGGCAACGACATCATGGTTGAACATGTGGAGAATTTTCTGGATCGCTCCGCGAACCAGAGTGTCGTCATCCGCGATAAGAATCTTCGAACTCATGACCGTTCCGATGCGATAAACATAGTAACCCTGGTGGACCCACTAACGTTCGACCCAACAGACTTTTCCCCACTTGTACAGTTTCTCATAAATAAAAAACGAAAAAAAGCAATATTCCGCCCTTCAATGCACGAGGTCAAAGAGGCCACCAGTTGTTCACCCATTGTTTCGCCTGATCAATGGCGGCGGACTCAGCCGTACTGGTACGAAACCGCTGGAGATCTGGGGGCGACGTCATTGGCCAGGGGGGCGCCGCGCAATTCACTCAATACGGCCCCAATCCCCTGCAGCATATTTTTCATAGTATACCAGCCTTCCAGGGTAAACAACACCTTTCCCTGGCAGAGTTCCTCAGCCAGTTCCACCAGAAACCTGGTCATGTAGGCTATTCCCGCGGCCGTTACCCGTTGAGATCCGATGGGATAGTCGGCCATGCAATCAAAAACGAGAAGGAGTTGGGGCTGAAAGATACGGGCATATTCTTCATCGCCATGACCGGTATCGAGTGGTGTGTTAATGGTGTAACCCCGCCCGCCTCCCTCGCCGGAAAACCTCGCCGGAAAAGGTGCTGTTTATAGACGGCTGTTCTTCGCACGGGAACTTCTTGACCAGGAAAGCATTTCCTGCTCAGTTAGGACCATATCCATCGGCACGTCGTGGGGCAGGGCCGGTATCCGGTCGACAAGCTGGCAGGAAAAGGCCAAACCGATCCGAATGGCCTGGGGTGCGGCCAGGGCAAGAAACCGGTCATAAAACCCCATGCCGTACCCGAGGCGATGACCGCAACGATCAAAGACCACGCCGGGGATAACTGCCACCTCGATGGATGTCGGCAGCAGAATCCGATCCCGCGTCAGAGGTTCAGGAATTCCCAGATATCCCGGAGAAAGACCGTGGATCGAGTCGGTTATGACAACGGCCTCCATCCGTGCCTGCTGCGGCTGACTCAGCGGTACACTGACCGTTTTTCCCATATTGAGACAGTGGGCAAGTAAAGGGATGGTTCTGACTTCGCTTCGATAATGGCAATAGATGAAAAAGGTGAGCTTTTCCTGGAAAATCGGAAGGGAAACAAAGGTGTTGAGGATCTGTTCACTTCCGGTATCCCGATCCACCAAGGATAGCTGGTCGCGTTGCTCGAGAAAAAACCGGCGCAAGCGGTGGCGTTCACGTACAAGTTTGTCAATCATTGGAAGATACGTGGAGTGGAGCTGGAAAAAATAAAAAAAGGGCGGCATCTTGCGGATGCCGCCCTTTTAACACTCAAGAAAAAAATCACATCGGCAGCAACAGCTTATTGGTATCCTCGTTCCAAGTCACCACCAGATACCACAGGGTGCAAAAACCAACGATCAGGGCCATGGTATAGCCATATCCCATGACTTCAGGGATATAGACATAGCTCCCCAAATACCCTTTTTCCTCAAAATTGTAGGCGGAGAACCAAGCCACCATCAGCGAATTGGAAAGCGAGAAAAAGGGAACCGCCACCCACAACTTAATCTGTCCTTCACCGACACGCCAGAGGGCACCAGATCCGCAACCACCAGCCAGCATGGCGCCGAGCCCGAAGATAAAGCCACCGACAACACCGCCCCAGCCGAAGGTGCCGCGCACATAATTCATCGGATCAAGCACCGGATCACCGCCTAAACGGGTTCCCACTTCATACTTAAGGACAGCAGCGCCGACAGCGACGATAACGATGGACAGGGCCACGGATTTAGCCATTTTACAATCACCGGTCATGTGCGGTTCACGGAATCCCTGGATCATGCACCAACGGCCGCGCTGCATCGTGTATCCAAGGCCGACGGCTATTAGCAGAATGCCGGACAGCGAGGTGATGTATTCGACATAATCGTCACCGTCAAAATTGGAGTAATAATTGGCGCACCAGAATACTCCCACCAGCCCGGCGATGCCCAAAACCAGCTGAATGGGATAAGGAATATTCAGGGTCCAGGAACCACCGCCGCCCCAGCTGATATGCTCCATTTCCTTGTACAGCAGCCAGAGACCCAACAAAACACCGGGAACCAGCCCAATCCACATTGCAAAACCGTTGGCGGCGAGATTACCGATAGCGTTATACATGCCGCCGACGTTGCAGCCACCGGCCAAAGCAGAACCGATGCCCATCAAAATACCGGCTATAATAGCCTTGACATACTCACGGATCGGGGGAAAACGGAAAGCAAACTGTCCGCCAAGACAAGCAGAAATGAATGCGCCGCCGATGAATCCCAAACCAATAACAGAACCGGTGTTGAACAGCATTGATTTGGTGAGGATTTTATCGCCATCCTCGTTGACAAAACCAACCAATTCGGCCAGATCGCCATTAAACACCCCACCTTGCCAGAGCATCCAGTCACCCCAGTTGCGGATTGCACCGACCGCACCCCATGGCCGCCACCAAGCCATAATGAGA
>Ga0074197_1001902_pt1 | contig 15950 bp, 13 predicted proteins | sample EPASupsiteSAE305_FD_64526 | JGI IMG/M metagenome (GOLD analysis project Ga0074197, IMG submission 64526) | Bioremediated contaminated groundwater microbial communities from EPA Superfund site, New Mexico - SAE3-05 reassembly with SPADES | ecosystem: Environmental > Aquatic > Deep subsurface >...
AAGGAATGGAAGCTCTTTGGACGCATCGTAATTGAACCTTTTGAGCCTCAGCAGGGTCCGTATATTCTCTCCGTCAGTCCTTGTCCGGATCCAGCTTATTATCCCAGGCATATCCAGCTCATGAGCTTTTTCAAGCATCACTTCGAACATTCTCTTATCGATAAGTCTCTCAACCTCGAGAACGTCCCTGCTCTGTTCCCAGATCGTTATGCATTTGGGGATCAGAGTGTTGAGGCCGAATGGAAGAAGTCTATATTCTTCCGATTCGACGTTCATGATGAGATCGTCCAAAGGATAAGATCCCAGCGATGTGAGCAGATCCCACCTCTTTTTACCTCCGGTCCTGACATTGAACATGCTTTTCAGCAGAACTTTCACATTATGGAAGTCATACTGTAGTCTCATAATATCAACCATTGCCTTGTCAGGGACGAAGGTACGAATCTCTTCATATATGCTGTGCAGGTCTGCTTCAAGAACTTTGTCAAAGTCAGACCCGTTTGTCTGGGAAGTAAGCGCGGAGGAATATGATGTCTCCCCAAGTATCTTGAGGATGGACGCAAAATCTTCGGCGTCAATCATTCTCTGCAAAACTCCGGAATCAAGAAGGCGATGCTCCATTGCGCGGATACGTGCAACAGCATAACCGTATGCCCCTTGACTTGACATCAGGCCACCTCCCTCATTCCGCTGATGACGGGAACAAACGTTTTACGACGTCGGATTCCTGCTTTTCCTGAGCTATCTGAATAAGCATGTCCCATGAGCAGTTTGTACTTATCTTTCCTCTCGTGAGTATGAATCCCCCGGCAATATCAGGCTTATCCTCGGAAAAGACAAGTTCGGTTCCGTTTTCCTTATTGAAACCGTCAAGCCAGGCCTGATCCAGGTATTTTTCTTCACGTGAGATCTGTATCTCTTCTTTTTTAGTTGTTACTGCGCATTTAAGAAGCACTTCACAGAGTTTTACGTAATCATCCCTATCGATCATCCTCATTTTTCCAAGGGACAGGTCATAAACATCCTGTATCAGATTACGGCTGGATTGAAGCATCATCTTTTTGACATCCAGATTCGCAACTATTTCACGACGACGGAAAATCTCAGGACGCTCAACTTCAAAACGGCGAATAAAGCCAGATTTTATCGAGTCAATTTCCTCTTCCGCTCTCTGTGCTGTAAGCTCAGCCTTGGCCCTGGCCTTAGCCAGTATTTCATCGGCCTCGCGCTGGGCGTCGCTTCTGATCTTTTCTGTTATCTGGGCCAAAGACATGGTCTTCCCCCGTTCTTTTTAAAGCTTTATGCCATTGAGCATCAAAATACTGACAAGAAGCCCAAAGACTGCATACGTTTCACACATAGCCGGGAGGATAACAGCTTTGCCTATCTGTTCCGGACGCTTGGATATCATCAAGATCGAAGCGGCTGAAGATTTACCCTGCCAGATAGCAGAATAGAAACCGGAGATAGCGACAGGAAGGCATGCAAAACAAATACCAAGTCCCTGCCAGACAGTAAGGGTAACACCGCCTGCTCCGAGAAGCCCTGCCTTCTGAAGGGAGAGGACTGCAACAAGCAGACCGTATATACCCTGTGTTCCGGGAAGGGCAAGAAGGACGAGCGCATAACCGAATTTTTTTGGATCCTCAGTCATGACACCGGCGGCAGCTTCATTGGCTATGCCTATTCCCCATGCAGATCCTGAACCTGCAAAACCTACTGCCAGTGCTGCCCCAAGTATTACAAGCATCGGGCCAAGCTGTTCGGAAATCGTTGCGAGCATTGTTTCCATAGTGAACAATTACCTCCTCAGTTAATAAATACTATATTTTTTGTTTATATACTTCAAAAAACCTATTGTTTTTCTTCTGTCAAGCGGGCAAACGTTGTCACATTGCGCAATGGGGTAAAATCTTTCCCGTTCGCGTCGTAAAACTTACCAAAGAACTCCACATACTGAAGCCTCAGTGAGTGGATGAAAGCCCCAAGAAGGTTGACAGCTATACTGAAAAGGTGCCCTATTACAAAAATCAGTATGGCCAGAGGTATTCCGACATAAGGTGTCCCGGCAACGAGATTTGCGAGCAGGTTTATTACCATTCCGACAGCTGCAGATCCGAGACCCAGGGCCAGCAGTCTGCTGTAGCTGAGCACATCTCCGAGATAGCCTGTTACGTTGTAGAGACTCAAAACACCGGAGAAGAGCTTGCCTGCAATGTTTGATTTTGTCCTTCCCTGCGTCGCAACAAGGACCAGCGCCCCGGCAATGGCAATGTATTTTGAGACGGAAGCCACTGTACCTGTCAGCATCCCGGAAGAACTGAGCCCTGTAAGCAGAAGGCCGCACAGGAACAATATCCATCCTCCGTGATCCGACAGAGCTTCAAAGCGCTCTCCGTTGGTCCAGCTGTTCTTGAAGGCTATCAAAAGACCAAAGATGACCTGTATGAATCCCAGTCCCAGCGAGATCGCAAGCAGCGTCATGGGATCGTTCATCGGATCCAGGAGCTGCAAAGCATCCTTAATTGGCACAAGTGAGCTGAGGAACGGGAATGCCGTAATGCTGTCACCGAACCAGGAGCCGGTAAAAGCTCCGAAAATGACGGAGACTATCATTCCAACAGTAAGCATGATAAAAAATTTGCGCAGTGTAGGTGAAAGCTGGTGTTTAATGATAAAGTACCCGAATATTCCGCTTAATACCAGACCGTATCCGGCATCGCCGAAACACATCCCAAGGAAAAGGAAGAAAAATGGCGCCATCAGAGACGTCGGATCAACCCCTCCATAAGTGGGGGTACCGTACATGAGGGTAAGAGGTTCCATCGAAGATGCCCAGCCCGGATTTTTGAGCAGCGTCGGGGGCAGCTCACCTTCATCAGGTTCTATAAGTGAAAATTCAGAGAGCGACTCATAGGGGCGGACAGTTTTCTCTACCATGCCCAGGCAATCCCTGGGCATCCAGAAAGACCAGATAAAAACATCATCTGTCGGTACGCCCGAGATCATGGATTCTATCCTGTCACTGAGTATGCTCCAGTAATCCCCGTAGTAGCGTGCCATATCAAGACCTTCCTCTGCCTTTGATGCGATCTCCGCACAGAGTACTGCTTCTTCCTTCTCTGTTTTTTCGATTTCCGAAGTCAGCTTTACGCGTTCTTCTTCGGCAGTCAGCTCAAAATCTTTAGGTACGTCAAGCCTTCCTGCAGAAAATTCGGAAGCAATGGCCTGTATTTTTTCCAGGTCAGATTTTTTGAAAAGCACTGCAAATGTTGAAACAGGGTCTTTTTCATTTTCGGGGAGCTTCTGGTATTCAACAAAATCGCCAAGTTCTGATCCAAGCCCTGAGACAAACCCGGCAACAGATGACTTTGGTATTGTGTAAACAGCCCCGCCTATCATTTCTGTACCTGTTGTAAAAAATTCCAGAGGATATTTGATCGAATTAAGGAGCACTGACTGCGTAAGAAGACCCTTGAGCCTGGAAATTTCCGCTCTGGTCTCTGTTGCTTTCTTTTCTTTTTCCCGGAGTTCCGCAACAAATGCCCTGAATTTGCCTTCGTCAGCTTTTGCCGCAAGCTCAGAAAATCCAATGGTAGGAATATCGCCCAACATCCTGGCGATCGAACTGCCCTTGTTTACTTCAAATGGTTCAAGAAGGCGCACAGTAAATCTTACATCGCTGAGAAGCTCGTCTATCTGACGCTGCCTGGCCCGAAGCTGGAGCATTGCCGAGCTGTCTATCGCACCGCTGCCCTCTCCTGTAAACTCGCAGCAACCCAGTGCCTGCAATTTTTCTACAAGCTCATCTGCAACAGATTTATGAACAGCTATCCGCGCCTTACTCATTTCAGCAAGAGCCATAAGTCGTCATCACCTCTTTCACCAGCCAATCGGCCACCTCTGCAGCGGAAGCCTTTCTATCCTCATAGCATTCCTGCGCTTCCTTCTGACCTTTTTCCAGTATCTCCCTGGCTTTCAGTTCTGCATCTTTTTCAGCATTTGCGACAGATTCGCGCCACTGCCTGTGACATTGCTGTTTAGTGTCCTTTATTGATTGTTCTGCCTCTGCCTGAGCCGACGCAATGGTCTTTGCCGCCTCAGCCTTAGCTTCAGCAATAATTGCCTTTGCCAGAGACTCTTGTTCACGTATTTCCTGTGCCAAATTCTCTGTCAACAAACTCACCTCCCCTCATAATATATGGGCCTTGCTTTAAGACAAATACCAAGTGATTTTAACCTCTGCAATTAATTGCGTCAATTTTCACACATTAGAATAAATTAAATACTTAGGCGATAATTTCGTTATAAATTAAATCGCTGCATCAATTTTATCAGTTTATAGTAATGCTAAACATGTTTTTTTGAACAAATATCCCCCCACGGACATCTTGAACAAAGTTCATATCTTGCCTCGAAAATATCCGAAAGTGCTGAGACAGCTGCTCCATGCACTTTTTCACCTGTGCTTGACAACGCTTCTCCGGACATTTCAATTATTTTCTTTTTTTGAGAAGGACTTCTGAGATAATTTATCCCTATCTCGATCATTTTCTCAGGAAGTCCCTTTTCTTTCCTGAAAACGTACATTGCATAGGCATAGAACTTCAGCTGTTCCACATAGTATTCTCCCGGAGCGGTCTCTTCAGTGGTTGTTTTCCAGTCCCTGAGGCATATGCGGTCAGCTTCTTCCCAGAAAATGTCCGTAGATCCCACCATCAGCAAACCGTCGTCGAGGACCCTGAAGGGAGTCTCTCTCCATAATCTGGTCTCTCCCTTCCGGGATAAAAACGTCGAGAGTCTTTTGCCTTCTTCACTCATTGCGTAATCACAGAGAATTTCTCTTATCTGCTTCCTTGAAAGGGCTGATCTGAATTCTTCCCTGACTTCGTACGGGACATTTTTCAGAACCTTTTCGTACACTCTGTCATTCTCACCGTCAGGAAGCAAATCTGACAAAGTATCATTGGAAAAATCCCACTTTGAGAGCACCCAGTGAGCAAGGCTTCCGAACTCTGAACCTCCGGCTCCCTCGCCGCCCCTCAATGTCCACTGCATTGTCCTCCCCTGCCTGTAGGCTAACCTGTATGCTGTCGGGCACCATGAAAGCATCGCATAGGCGGAGGCCGACAATCTGGCAAGCTTTGCAGGAGATACTATTTTGGGACAGAGCATGTAAGCTGACCCTGTTGACCCGCCGCACGCTCTTTTTTTATTCCTATAAGAAGGGGCAATCTCCTCTTCGGAGCATAACGTCCATTTATCCCCGGCTTCCCGCGAACTGCTTATCATACCGAGGAAGCTCTCCTTTGCTGGGGGCAATTCTTCTCCGCTGCTGCTGTCGGTTTTTGTAAGACCGCAGATGATCAGTTTGTCTCTTGCCCTTGTAGATGCCACATACCAGAAACGCTCATCCTCTTCCAGCAGTGCCCTGGTTTCTCTTTCTTCGTGCCACATGCCGGCGACCGTCAGCACCTCTTTTTTTTCGGGATACTTAAGGAAATCAGGCATCTGTTTTGCGATCACGCCATATCTCACAGATGTGTCTACAGAAGGCAGACCTTTGGGCCGATCCTCAGCTCCGCCCAGCGCAACGACAGGATATTCCAGCCCTTTTGCTGAGTGTATGGTAAGGACGTTGACCGCATCGTTATCTTCGTCCGTTATTTGGGGTTCCTCCTGCTGCTTTGATTCTTTAACAGAAAAACGCATATATTCTGCACACCCCGCAAGTGAACGGCCCTGTGAAACTTCGTACTCAGCGGCTATCTCTGCCATGTAAGAGATATTGGCTCTTACACGGCGTCTCTGCTCCGGTTCGTATGAGGTCAGAAATTCAGGTGAACAGAGCAGTTCCCTGATGATTGCAGAAACGCCCCTTAGTTCAGCTCTTTTTTTCATCTCTTCCAGATAAGAGATCAGTTCAGGATGTTCCTTCCTTATAATATCACTAAGCAAAAGGAGATCTCCGCTCTCCCTGCCGGCCTTTGACCTGGCAAGAAATTCTTCTGCGAGTCCGGGAGGCATCCCGCTCAGAGGAGAAGCCATCCAGCCCGCAAGATATGAAGGATCATCCGGTTCAGCAAGAAGCGAGATCAAATTCACCAGATCCGCGATCTCCCCTCTCGTGAAGTAATCCCTCCGTGTACAGAGGACGTATGGTATGCCCTCCGACTCGAAAGCATCTTCGATGGCCTCATAGAAGGTCCTTTTTGGAACGAGCAGAGCGAAATCGCTCCACTTTACAGGTCTGAACCTTTCTTCGTCACCTCTCTTCTTATCCCATATCAATTTTCCTGATCCGTGGATATCTTTGATCCTTGAAGCCAGTTCCTTGTAAAGCCTCACCCTTGTGTCAAATATTTTCTCTTCTTTGACATACTTTTTCTTCTCATCATCAAAGCTTCTTTTCTGCCTTGAGATCAGTACCTCAAACTCCGGAGCTATAGGGTTGGCATTTCTATCTTTCCACCATTCCTCGGATGAAGGAGAACTCAGCGGCTCATATTCCATGGACGACCCTTTTTCAATTCCTTCAGCCCATACCGAACCAAAGATGGAGTTAATCTTTTCTACAAGTTTGTCCCTTGTCCTGAAGCTTTTGTCGAGCGTTATATATTTGCAGCAGCCCCCGTGAGGATGCCTGGCTTTATCTATGTATCCCTGGAATATCTTCAGGTTTGCGTGACGGAAACGGTAGATGGACTGCTTGATGTCGCCAACGATAAAAAGAGTGTTGACATCTTCTTTCCATATCCCTTTCAGCAGTTCATCCTGCAGACCGTCCGTATCCTGAAACTCATCCACCAGTATGTGCTTGAATTTATTACCATAGTCAGGACTCTTCCTAAGCACCTCACCGGCATATTTAATGAGGTCGTTGTTTGTAAGGATCCCCTCTCTTTGCCTTTTGGACTCCCAGCACTGCCAGCCGAGGGCGCTTGTACGGCGTAGCAACATCATCAGTTCTGTTTCCCTTTCCGAAGGAGGCAGAGCCATCGCAGCAGCCTTTTTCTTTTCATCCCGCCAGTCCTTCAAAGGCATACCAAGTGCCTCGTTGGCAGATGCTATTATTTTTCTGGGGCAGGACTGGAGGTTGGATATTCCCTCTTCAAGGAGGACAGAAGCAAACCGCCTGCACTTTTCCATGTCAGGCAGGGCTCCGCGATACTCATACTCTATCTCGCTCAGTCTTGTCAGGCTCTTGCCGGGTTTTTCACTGAGCTCTTTCCTTATTGCGGGAAAGACTCTCTCCTGCCATGTCTCCCATATCTCGGCATATATCTGATCCCGGCTTTCAACATCTGAAAGCAGTTCGTCCATCGACTGGTCCCAAAGGTCGTCGGGGGTCCTTCCGAAGCTGCCTAGCTTCTCCGAGGCATTCCTGGATATTTCTGCCAGTTTTTCCGGACCGTAATGATTCACAAAGTCTTTGAAATGTTCCTCGCTGAAAAGGTTTTCAGCCCTCTCAGCCCATTTTTCTGTAACTGTCATCTTTACCCTGCGAAGCGAAAGCGTATCTATGATCTCGGAAAATGTTTTCCACCAGAGCTCTTCCACAGGTTTTGAAACTATTGAGGCTCCTGGGTCTATGTTGAGGACCAGTCCCGATTCCCTGATGATCTTCATTGCAAAAGAGTGAATGGTCGAAATATAAGCGTCATCGATCCTCTGTATCCTGTTTTTGAGATGAGAAAGTTCCTTTTCGGACCTGCTGTGCCATTGCACCAGTGTCTCTTTTATCCTCTCGTGCATTTCTCGTGCTGCTTTTTCGGTAAAAGTCAGGACCAGTATCTGATCCACCGTGCATTTTTCGTCTGTCGCCAAAAGCCATGCAAAGCGCTGGGAAAGGGTCTGGGTCTTACCCGTTCCCGCACCGGCGCTTACAACTGTGAGCGGGCTCACGCTCGTAACAGCCTCTATCTGCTCAGGCAGCCCATTCAGGTTGCCGTACATGGTGGAAAGAGGATCTTCTCTATCAGGAATCATCCCCGTACCCCCTGACATCTTCATTCTCCGGGTCGTCTCTGTATCCTTCCCTTTTCCGGCATATGACAAAGAATTCACAGAACCTGCACATGGCAGATTCATAGTTTGCAGGAAAGAGACCGGTTTTTAACGACCCAGCCATATCTTCCATAGTCTTTTCTGCGAGGTCAAGAAATTCTTCAATTCGCTTTCTCGGTTTTCTGGAGCGGTAGGCACTTCGCATTGCATCAGAGGCAAAATATCCATAAAAAGATGCGTCTTTGTGTCCTATCCATCCGTAGCCAAGAGGCCTTTCTCCCGTCGTTTTGCTTATTATTACAGAGTATGCCGCCAGCTGCAGTTCGTTTCGGTGGTCATATGATCTGTTGGACTTGTAGTCGATCACAACAAAACCATCATTGAAAAAATCCACCCTGTCAGCCCGCCCTTTGAATATGACACCATCTGCCGCGTATTCAGGAAGTTTGTATTCAAGCTCTGTTCCTGTCCGTTTTTTAAGCTCCTCAGAGCATTCGATACTATCCAGAAGTTCCGCTACAGAGCCCATCTGCTTCATCAGGCTGTCAGCATGCCTTTCAAGCCTTGGATCAGTCAGCAGCTCGGGATAATGGTCGGATGAGGCTTTTTTCCACTCTTCTTTTGAAAGCAGAGTAAAGCTCCGCGGTGATGAAAGGTACTCTCTCCATGAGCGCTCCCATACTGTATGAAGAAGGGAACCGGCCCTAAGCGAGTCAAATAGTTCAATGTCGTGGTCCTGAAGCCTTATGTTGGTCCTGCACCAGTATCTGTAGGGGCATTCCTTCCATTCATCGAGGCTGCTCAATGAGACAGTAAGAACGTCAGAGGCTGATCCCTCCCCCGTTCTGGGGAAGTCGCCCCTCTCCTTTTTCCCGGCAGAAAGAGGGACTTCAGCTCCGCTGAACCAGAAACAACCGTCAGGGGGGATTACATCAGAGGGGTTATATTCTATGCTTCCTACCCTCTCCCATCCGCCCGGTCCCTTTTGAGGAATGAAAAGAGGATCTATAAACTGTGATCCTCCAAGAGGACGTCCGCTCTGATCAGTAAGGGAACGTGTTATGACAGTCCCTTCAAGGGAAGTTGCTATAAGCCTCCTGAATAGGCCTTCCTTCTGCTCTCTTTCTTCATGCAGTTCTGGGATATGAGAAAGATGTTCTCCGGCGCCATCCTCAGAAAGCCGGTTTTCATTGAACCTGATCTTGCTTTCGTTATCAAGGAGGGGGGATTCCCGTAGCTTTCCCGGCCATGTGCTGTAGTCAGCGTCCGTCATTATCCAGTACCTGTGAGTCGTAAGCACAGGAGGAAGTCCTGCGTATACCGTCAGAGAACGGCTTTGCGGCAGCCTTATCGGAAGGGTGGCACTCTTTCCCCACTCATGTATGTAGCTGACAGCGTCCAAGCCCTTCAACAGCACCTTTGAAGCAGGGCCGATATCCTTGCTCATGTCTTCGAGTATTTCTATCTTTTGCTCAAGCTCTTTGATCGAGGATGATGTGTCTTTCAAAATTTCGTCCAGGCTTGGAGTGGTATCAATAAAGCTGCCTATGGCACTCTGGAGATCAAGGCCATTTATAAATTCAAGCCACATCTTCAGTATCTCGGGAGGGGTACCTCCCTCTGAAAACTGCCTGCACAGCTTATCAAGATTTTCAAATGCAAGCAGGGACCTTCCCCTGAGCAGAGCCTTCCACGCCCTGCTGCCTTCCGGAAAGGCTGAAAGGGCTGAAGAGAGGTCAAACCCGGGGGATCTTAACAGGGGGTTCGCAAGCAGGAATGCCGTACTCTCTCTTTCCCAGCCGGAAGCGAAGGCGTTCCATATTGCTTTGGGCAGTTCTCCTAATAGTGTATCTGCAACAGTACCCCTTAGCTGAACATTAAATGGAATCTTATACCTCTGAAGAGAATTTTCGATCAGGGGGAGGTGCTGCGTGGTCACCATTATTCCGATATCACCGAAATCATTTATAGATCCCAATGCCGAAAAGGCCCCTTTGCCATGCGCCCAGAGGGCTGTCTCCCTTGCCGTTGCATCAAACTGCAGCTGGCAGTCTCCCGCTTTCAGCTCAAATATTTTCGAGTGCCACTTAGGTCTTTCCTTATACTCTGCTCCAACCTGAACGATCGAATCATGCAATGAGTCCAGTCCTGTTTCGGGCAGTAAAAATATAGTTTTAGCAACTTCTTGAAGTTTTTTAATAAGTTTTAACTGGCTGCCTGTGAAAGTCAGGAAGCCGACTAATACAAAGGTGAGATCTGAAACAGCCTTTTTGCTGGATGATTCACTGGAGAGACATTCTTCTGTAAGCTCTGCTGTCTGTGCGCTGTCTGCTATTTCGTTTTCTTTAAGGTATCCTACATAATCGGAGTAGAGCCTCAGAAGTATGTATCCGGGAGATGCTTCCGGCGGACCGTTTTCCTGAAAAAGCCTTTCTCTGAGGTCGTCCGGTGATATACCCTCTGTCAGAAGTTCTCTTATGTTATTACCGAGCACCTCTGAAAATCCCCTGTGAAAGACTCCTTCGGGCAGGTCTTTTCTGAGGTCTCCCTCTTCTTCCAGAAATTTATATAAAATGTAAGAAATGATCAAGTCATGGTCTGGGGGGTCAATTACACGCTTTGGCATGAGCTGTGAGTACTGGGAGACCTCCCGATAGAGGTCACTCCATGTCCATACGACAGGTCTGGCGCCGAAAAATGAACCCTTGCGGGAAATAAGGTGCAGGATGGCGTCTTTGTCCAGCCCTGACGGCACTATAAAGACAGTTTTGTTTCCGCCGTCCTTATAGAGCCGGGAAAGCCTCTCTTCTTTCTCTGATATGTTGTAATAAGTTTCAACTATAGGCATTTCTTCTCACATAACCAAGATATCCGTCTACACTCTGACGCAGGAAAAAAGCCTCCCTTTCCCTGTCCTTTTCGGGAAGCTTGCCGATCTGCGCAAGGGCCGGATCATGTTTAAGCAGCGCCTTGACTCCATCTTCCGTTCCTGCACCAGCAGGAAGTGCTGAAATAATGTCCTTCCAGAAAGCCATCTGTTCCTTAGCCATAACAAGCAGTCCCTTCGGATCGCGGCTGCAGCCCGAATGCGGATAGCATATGAGATCCGCGTCCCCAAGATCTATCAGCTTCTGGAGTGAACCCATCGCAGTTTCATAGAAAAATTTGTGCGGAGTCGCCGGCCTCATGAAGACAGACCCGTCCGGAAGCTCAAAATAACAGCCGGCAGCCTCTCCAGGGAAGAGTATCCTTACTCCGTCAAGGTCATAGAGGTATGAGCTGTGATGGGGGGCATGCCCCGGCGTGTCTATTATCTTAAGTCCGTCCAGCTCAATATTTGGATCAGCAAGCGCCTCTTCAGGGAGGGGTATCGGCATTCCGTACACATCGCAGAGGTCCCCCAGGTTTTCCCTGCTTCCCTGTATAAGCCTTTCCGGGTCCACAAGGTGGGGACGGCCTTTGAGCGGGGCGATGATCTTTGTGCCGGGGAATTTCTGATGGAACTGTCCTGCTCCTCCCGAATGGTCAAGATGGATATGCGTATAGAGAAGGTAATCAGGTTCGCCGGCATTCATCTGCTTCAGGTCCTCTATAAGCTGAGGAACGGAAGAAGCAGGCCCCGTCTCCATCAGGATCGACCTTCCTCTGGTTTTGTCGTCGATGTGCCATCCTATAATAAAAGATTCAAAACCGCCCCTTGGAACAGGCAGTATTATCTCCGTAAGTCCCTTGATGATTTCTTTTGTGTTCATTTGGATCTCCCCTTTTAAAGATTTCCTTGCCGTCAGAGAATTATCTTACGATGACCAGAGCAAAGAACAGTCCCCGGCTTCGCCAGCCTTTTTACTCAGCATCGTCGAGGGCCGACAGTACTTCATCAAGCAGGGCCTGGAAAGTTTCACAGTGACGGTCCCTTGGATATTCAAGCCCTATCGGGATGGAGGCCTCGATCTTTCCCTTTTTCAGGACAATAACACGTGTTCCGAGCCTGAGGGCCTCCCCTACGTCATGCGTCACCATGAGGAAGGTTTTGCCTCCCTCCAAATATATCCTTACAAGTTCACGCTGCAGTGCCCTTCTGGTAAAATAATCCAGTGCCCCTAGAGGTTCATCCAGAAGGACTATCTCAGGATCACACGACAGAGCCCTCCCTAGGGCGACCCTCTGTGCCATCCCTCCAGAAAGCTGGTGCGGCATCGCATTTCCATATTCCTCAAGTCCAAGCATCTTCAACAGGCCTGTTGCCTTTGAATGCAGATCTTTAGCCCTGTCTTCCGGGTGAAATGGAAAGAGGATATTGTTTTCGACAGAAAGCCAGGGAAGGAGGCGGGGCTCCTGAAAGACCATCCCTACGGGAAGCGGATGTTCCTGATCGCAGACCCTGCCTTTAAATATTATCCTGCCCTCTGTCTGCTGTTCAAGACCTGCCAGTATCCTGAGCAGTGTGGTCTTGCCAGAACCGCTCCTTCCTACTATTACAATGAAGCCGCCTTGCTCTATTTCCAGATCGATACCACTCAGGGCATCGACATTCATATCTTCAAGTGCATACTTTTTTTTCAGGTCTACAATACTGAGCCAGCTCAAGCTTCGATACCTCTCTTCAGGTAGTGCTTCATTGCCCAGAGGAAACCATAGTCCAGGAAAGCTCCCAGAGCTCCGATCACAAATATGCCCATGAGGACAACGTCTGAACGGGAAAGCTGTTCAGCATCAAGTATCATATACCCCAGCCCTGAAGATGCCGCAACAAGCTCCGCAGCCACGAGTGAGCGCCAGCTGTAACCAAGGCCGAGTCTGAGTCCGGTGAGTATCGAGGGGATCGCCGAAGGCAGTATGACAAGCTTGAACTGATGCCATTTTTTGTAGCCAAATACCGTTGCTACCTCGATCAGTTTGGGATCGCAGTCCCTTATGCCCTGAAGTGCGTTCATGAACACAGGGAAAAATGTAGCAAGGATTATAAGAATTATCTTCGGTGCCTCTCCTATCCCAAACCAGAGGATAAGCATGGGAATGACCGACATGGGCGGTATATGCCTCAAAAATTCCAGTGTGGGCTCAAGCTGTACCAGCAAGGGCGGGAACCATGAGCAGAGAAGCGCAAGTGAAAGCGCAATGGACGCAGAGAGCCCGAATCCTTTTATGATCCTCTCAAGGCTGGCCCAGACGTGCTTTTGCAGCTCTCCGTTCTGAATCGACAGGACGAAAGAATCAATGACTTTTTCCGGGGAAGGGAGAAGAAAAGCATTCCACCAGCCTGCGTTTGAACCTGCCCACCAAATGAACAACAACAGTACAGGCAATATAAGGCCGCTTTCCAGCAAATTCTCTTTTTCGAATTTCATTCCCTCACGCTCCCGTTATATTGTACATTTTTTTAGCTGATAAGCACAGTAAATGAGCCTGATTTATGTTAATCTATTATTACGAAGATCAGCAGCACCAAAATATGATGCTGCATACAGAACTCAGAAATCATCGGAAAGGGGCAGATAAATTGGGAAAAGTGACCTGGAAGCCTGGGACCATGCTTTATCCTATCCCGCCCGTCATGGTCTCGTGCGGTACGATGGAAAGACCTAATGTCATAACAGTAGCCTGGACCGGGATCGTAAATTCCGATCCGGCAATGACCTACATATCAATAAGACCGGAGCGTTACTCGCACGAACTGATAACGGCTTCTTCAGAGTTTGTAATAAACCTCACCACAGAGGCACTGATATGGACCGCCGATTACTGCGGTGTAAAGTCCGGAAGAGACATAGACAAATTTGCACTGCCGTCAATAACCGCGATCCCGGCTTCAGAGGTAAGCGCGCCCATGATAGAGGAAAGTCCGCTCAGCCTGGAATGCCGTGTTGACCGCATACTCAGGCTAGGCACTCATGACATGTTCCTTTCAAAAATTGTTGCGGTAAACGCAGATGAAAAGCTTATCGACAGCAATGGCAGACTTCACCTTGAAAAAGCCCGCTTAGTTGCAACAAGCCACGGGAAATATTTCTCACTAGGAAAACAGCTCGGTACTTTCGGCTACTCTGTTAAGAAAAAAAAATAAAAAATAACTCCGGGATCATCTGATCCGCTTTAAAATTATTTTTATAAAAAATCCGTTCATAAAGGGAGGAATAGAGATGCTGGTTTGCGCTATATGCGGAAAAGCGCTGAAAGAGTGCTGCGACCTTTTTCACGAGGCTGTCACGCCAGACGGTGACACAGTGGTCGTATGCAACGACTGTGCAATAGAAAACGATCTGCAGTTTGAGCCTGATATAAAAGAAAAGTAAAAAGTTAGAGATTGTTTATCATATCCCTCTGTGAGCCTGGAATAATGCTCTTTATGACCCTTGCAGCAGAGAGCATATTCCCGATCTTTATAGTCTCAGTTCCGGCCGTCAGTTTAAGCGTGATCCTCTGCCGGAGTATCTTCTTTATAATAAAGCGATGGTCATGCCTTGAATTCTTCAAACTCCATAGCTCTGTACTGCTCCGCCGGCTTTCCCGGAACTACTATGGCATGGGCGGGGCAGAACGCCACACACCTCTGGCATGACTCACAGAGATTTTTGTTGATAAATGGATACTCCCCTTTCTTGTCGATAGCTCCTACAGGGCAGTTTTCCAGACACCTATTGCATTTCATGCACTTATCATTATCCACCGTTATCGGGAACATCCTGTAAAAGAACCTCAGTGATCTCCCGCTCGAGACCAGTTTGTACCACATCGACGGAATGAGAGGTATGCCGCGGTTCCATGACGTTTTTCCTTCTGACAGCTTATCGGCAAACGACCTCGCTTTCTCAAGTGCTGCAGAGATCAATTGCTGATTTTTTTCAACAGGAATAACTCCGTTGTTGTAGTTGCCCGGCATCACAAACAACTCTGAGCCTATCGGCTTATAGCCTTTTTGTCTGACAAGTCTCCTGAACTTCCCCTCAGCTCCGAGAGCGGAACCGCCCATCGTCGCAGTCATAAATATATATCTCCCCTTACCCTCAGGCAGTGAAGCAATAAATCTCAGAACAACAGGATATGATGAGAAAAAAGCAATCGGGAAAGCAAGGCCGATAACACTCTCACCAGACATCCTGAAGGAATTGAATTTGCCTATCATATGTAAGTTGACTTCATTTCCTTTTTCTTCAAGCCTTCTGCCGACTTCCTTTGCTATCGTAAGAGTATTGCCGGTCCCGGAAAAAACATAGTATTCAACTTTCATTTTTTATTTCCCCCCATGTCTGAACAATTATACGAACAGCCATTTTCTAGTAGTTATTATAGTCATTGACTCAGATATAATAACAGTATCAATAGGCTTAAGAAACCTTATAAACCTTAAAAATATTTTTTGATTTTTTAGCTCAAAAAATTAAGGCATTTTATTAGTCAAACACAAAACTACAGCCATGAAAAATATTGTCATGCTCATTAATATTTGTGAAAAATAATATAAGCTTGGGGCAGGAACAGGCACCCAAGCTTATATTTCAAACACTCCGTATTACATCTGCTAAAGCTTTACACAAAACCAAAGATTATCCAACCATTCATTAATGGGTTACTGAAAAATGGACTCAGCAGATTCGTGATTAACCAGTAATTATAAACTTCAGCAACAATGTCAACCTAATCTATTGGCCCTTCATGCATTGAATATCCCAGTCACATGACAACTCCGGCATGGTAACATAACTTTTATGCCTTGCCATGATTCACAGAGCTTAACTTTTATGTTAATTCTATTTCGTTCGGATAATTTTTGTATGTGAACATGCTAAAAATTACAGCTTAAACTAAATGGTTACTTTAATAGTTCTTTTGCGGTTAAGGCAAGACCTTCAGATAGTTTTTCAATCAATTCATTCACCTGTTCAGCATTAATTATTAATGGTGGCGCTACCAAGAAAGTATCTCCTTCGTGGCCATCTATCTGT
>Ga0074197_1001906_pt1 | contig 15932 bp, 20 predicted proteins | sample EPASupsiteSAE305_FD_64526 | JGI IMG/M metagenome (GOLD analysis project Ga0074197, IMG submission 64526) | Bioremediated contaminated groundwater microbial communities from EPA Superfund site, New Mexico - SAE3-05 reassembly with SPADES | ecosystem: Environmental > Aquatic > Deep subsurface >...
AGCTTTTGACGGGTGTTTGTACTTCTGGTGGTCGCCCTTGCCGCCGACACAGCACCACCCCTCATTTTCAAGTCGTTTAATGATCTCTTTACTGGTCATGCATTATTTTATACACACCAATACACACTAGGTCAAAGTAAAAAGCAATATACGGTAGAGGTCTCAACCAGAATGAAGCAGCGGTCAAAACCCGCCGATGTTTTCTCAAGTTTTCTCAAAGCAAGGAGACATTTTCATGGATGATATGATTGTATTCGCAACAAAGAACCGGCTTGGCTGCCGCGAAGGTGGCCTTACAGCCTTTGGCAGCAGCCAGTATCTGGAAAAGTACAAGAAAAACCGTGAATCGATCCAGAAGAAGAACGCCTGGAAGACCGAGGGGATGGGCGCAGCCTTTCAGGGAGTCCGCACAAGTTCCGGGCCGGATTCAGAGGAGATACATGCACGGGCGAATGTAAACGGTATTGCCTTTGCGAAAGATGGCATGATCGTCTATTCCCTTGATGTTGAGGACTATTCAGGCCTGTTTCTAAAGAACCCGAAGAATGACGGGGAAGATGAGGGCCACATCATCCATGACAGCATGACCAGGTTTATGAACCTTGATTATCATCCCGTGACCGGTGAGCTTGTTGTCTCAGTTCAGGACAGTCCGTGGGAGCGACATTTAGCCCTGTTTGAACCCAAAAACTCGCGCTACCGGAAAATAACAGAAGGTGATTGTTTCGACGAAAACCCGGTTTGGGGAAAGCAAGCCAGCCGCTCGATCTACTATGATTCTGCAGGCGTTGGCAAGGATGCAGAAGGCCGCTTTTTAGAGCTTGGCGAGAAGGTGATCAACCGGCTTGACCTCGATTCTGGAACAATTTCCGAGTTGGTTTCCCTACCCAGGCACGACTGTTTTCTGCCAAAGGTTGATAGCGAAGACAGGCTCTACTTTATCAAACGGCCCCATGAAAAGCCTGGCTCGAAAGGTATGACCTTCAAGGATATTGTTCTGATTCCGTACCGTCTGGGTCGGGCTGTCTATTCTTTTCTGCAACTCTTCAGCATGCGCTATACCGGCGAACCGCTCTCCACAGCCGGGCCTGATCCTACGAAGGCTAAAAACAAGGATCCCAAAGATCTGTTCATCAACGAAAACATGATCAATGCTGAACAGACGCTTAAAGAGAACCGCGATAAAGGTGATTCTTTTCCCGGCATCGCCCCCCGGAGCTGGGAATTAACGCGGCTGGAGAAAGACGGCAGTCTTACCTGCCTCAAAAAGGGCGTGATTGACTTTGACCTGGGGAAAAACGGCGATATTGTCTTCTCTAACGGGAAATACCTGCTTAAACAGGACCGGGAAGGCAAAGAAAAGGTTTTAGACACCGTAGACCTGATCAACCGCGTGCGGGTGTGTCATGCGTAAACAGTCGGGTGGAGCTGATCGTTGGCGCAGATCAAATAAACCTGAAAAAAGCAGTTAGCCGCCACAGAACGCAAAGATCACAAAGAACTGCCCGTAGTTAGAATGCATTTCAAATGCACCAGCAAGGTGTTGCATAAAGTGTAGTTAACAGTCTGTTATTCTATAGTTTTCTTGCGCTTTTGCACGAAAAGCCTTTCTCCGGCATCGGTTCTCATGCTAACAAACGATATCCTTTTGATCACGAGGTACCCATGTCAAACGTACGCTCCCACAGCCACGTAACCAATCTCTCCGGTAATGAGATCTACTGTCTGAAGAAGCTTTCCTTAAACCCCGGCAACATCTGCATCGGCAACAGTGTTTTTGCCCTGGGAATTCTTGGCAGCCTGACCGCAGGCCTGAATATTCTGTTTGGCGGTGAGATCCCGGATGTAACCAGCCTGATCCATGATGGCCGTATAAACGCAATCAACCGGATGCTGGAGGAGGCAAAGGCAAGCGGCGGCACCGGCGTTACCGGTGTCACCACGGAACTGATCAGCCACGGCAGCAACATTGAATTTCTATCCATCGGCTCTGTTGTCCATGTTGCCGATGCAGCGAACGAAACCCTCTCTTTCTCCACCTCTGCAGATGCGCAGGAGCTGTACTGTCAGGCTGATTGCGGATTCAAACCGGTTCAGTATGTTATCGGCAACGTGGCCTACTCCATCGGACTTGGCGGCAATATTTTCGGCTTTCTGCGAAGCCTGGGCAGGGGCGAGGTCAAGGAATATTCAGAAATATTCGACCGTACACGGCATCTTGCCCTTGAACGGATCACCAGAGAGGCACGGCAGTGCAAGGCCAATGCGGTGATCGGCATAAACACCACCATTACTCCGCTGATGGGTGCCCAGGAAATGCTGATGCTGGGGACCGCCTCTTCACACCCGGCGCTGACTGAGTACGCCACCCAGCCGATCACTTCGGATATGACCAACGAAGAGATGTGGAATATGATCAACATCGGCTATATGCCGATCCGCCTGGTCATGGGGGTTTCGGTCTATTCACTGGGGATTGTGGGTGGTATAAAATCGATCTTCAAATCAATGGTACGTGGTGAGGTTGATGTCCTGACCTCTCTTTTGTACGAAGCACGGGAAAAGGCGCTGGACAGGATTCAGGCTGATGCACAACGTTACGGCGCTGACGAGGTGGTTGGCGTCAAGATTCATGTCTATGAGCTTGGCGGAGGTCTGATAGAGTTTCTGGCAATCGGTACGGCAGTTAAAAAAATGGATGGCATCACAACCCGGACACCGGTCTTGATCCCCCAGGCGATCATCAGGGACAGAGATACGTTTTTTGATAAAAAGCCCCAGACCGGTCAGGCAGTATCACTGACGGAAAGCGGCAAATCTTCAGCTGCTGCCACACAGGGCGGGCCGATAGCCATAGCCATTGGCATTATCATGTTTATCTTCTATGTTTTTATGTTTGTGCTGAAACATCGGTAATTCCAAGTCGCATTTAAACTGACACATCACCACCCCCTTACCCCCTAAAGCATGAGGAAAATCAGCTCACCTCCTTACAAAGGAGGGGGTGGTTGGGTTTAGCGCCTGCCTGATCGTTAACGTGAACAATAAACCCCTTATTATGGTTTCTCATTATTGACTTTTGTTCTTTATTGCATATAATGAGAAACATTATGCCAGCAAAGCCACCAACCACCGATGCCGCTACTGCGCACAAGTTACTTGCTCTGGGGCAGCAGATTCGCGCTCATCGCAAGGCGCTGCGAATCAGCGCCATTGCGGCAGCGGAAGCTGCGGGTATTTCACGCGTTACCTTGTTCCGTATTGAAAAAGGTGAGCCAGCAGTGACCATGGGAGCATATATGAATACCATGACTGCACTGGGCTTGAATTTCGGACTGGTTACGCCGGTTGAGCTGATCGAATCGCATGATGCGGCAAGCCAGGAAGGCTGGATACCCGCACGTATTCGTTTGATGGATTATCCTCAGCTGAAGCAATTGGCCTGGCAGGTTCAGGGGACAGAGACGTTATCGCCCATAGAAGCCTGGAACATCTATGATCGCAATTGGCGACACATGGATCAACAGGCATTAACTATGCATGAGCAAAAGTTGATCGATGCGCTGCGTTTGGCCTTTGGCGGTGGTGAAGTCCGTGTTTGAGCGCCCCCATCACCAACGAATCGCAACGGTTCTCAGCTCTCTGGATGGTGGACTGCTGAAAGAACACAGGTGTCTGTTCGGCGGAGGAACCGTGATTGCTCTCCGGTTTGGCGAATACCGCGAGTCCGTTGACATCGATTTTCTCTTGTCGGACATGACCCGCTACCGCAATTTGCGTCAATTGCTGACGAGCACTGATGGTATCAATGCTCTGTTACTGCCCGGACGCCATCCCTTGACGCAGTTGCGGGACATCCGGGCTGATCAGTACGGCATCAGAACAATGCTTTCCGTGGCCGGACAACCCATCAAATTCGAGATTATTCTGGAAGGGCGGATCGAACTGACAGCTCCAACGGTAAAAGATCTGATTTGCGGGATTCCCACCCTCACCGTTTTGGATATGATAGCGAGCAAACTTCTGGCAAACTCCGACCGTTGGGCTGACGACGGGGTTTTTAATCGTGATCTGATTGACCTGGCAATGATGCAGCCCCAATTACCCTTGCTACGCCAAGCCATAGTTAAGGCCGAGGCCGCTTATGGGGAAGCTATTGGTGGTGATCTGGGAAAGGCAATTCACCGGCTTCAACATCGTCAGGGCTGGTTCGATCACTGCATGCAGTCGATGGCTATGACGCTGCCCAAAGCGCTGGTCTGGCAGCGGGTGCGTAATTTACACAAGGCTTTGGCCACAATCGGCCAAAGGTAAGACGTGATCTTGCCCGCCTTGGACAGATAGGAGCGTTTTTGATGAAGATTGGAACACCATTAAAGGCTGGAGCCACCAAATTACTGTTGTTGGGATCAGGTGAACTGGGCAAGGAAGTTGCCATTGAGGCGCAACGTCTGGGTGTTGAGGTAATTGCGGTTGATCGCTATGCCGATGCACCGGCCATGCAGGTGGCCCACCGCAGCCATGTGATCAGCATGCTGGACCGGGAGGCACTGCGCCGGGTGATAGAGGCTGAGCAGCCTGACCTGATTGTGCCGGAGATTGAGGCGATTGATACGGTCTTTCTGCTGGAGCTGGAGCAGGCAGGGCAACGGGTGATCCCCACGGCCCGGGCCGCCAACCTGACCATGAACCGGGAAGGGATCCGTCGGCTGGCAGCTGAAGAGCTGGGCCTGCCAACCGCCCCCTATGCCTTTGCCTCCAGCGCGGCCGAGTTGCGCGCTGCAGCCGATAAGATCGGGTTTCCCTGCGTGGTCAAGCCGATCATGAGTTCATCCGGCAAGGGTCAGAGCGTGGTGAAAACCGCAGCCGAGGTGGATACTGCCTGGCAGTACGCCATGGATGGCGCACGCGGCGCCTCGGACACGGTCATCATCGAGGGCTTTATCGACTTTGACTACGAGATCACCCAGCTGACCGTCCGCCACGTTGGTGGCACCTCCTTCTGCCCGCCCATCGGCCATGTGCAGATCAAGGGGGATTACCACGAGTCTTGGCAGCCGATGGCCATGTCACCAGCAGCCCTGGCCGAGTCCCGGCGTCAGGCAGAGGCAGTAACTACCGCCCTGGGCGGTTATGGCATCTTCGGGGTAGAGCTGTTTATCAAAGGGGACACGGTGCTGTTCAGCGAGGTATCGCCCCGCCCTCACGACACCGGCATGGTGACCATGATCTCCCAGAACCTGAGCCAGTTTGAGCTGCATGTACGGGCGATTTTGGGGCTGCCGGTGCCTGAGATCCTGAACCTGGCACCGGCAGCCAGCCATGTGATTCTGGCCACAGAGAGCCAGGATAATGTCCGCTTTGAAGGTGTTTCCGATGCCTTGAACATCCCCACTGCCAAGCTGCGCCTGTTTGGCAAGCCGGATACCCGGCCCGGCCGCCGGATGGGGGTTGCCCTGACCCAGGGTGCAAGCACCGATGAGGCCAGAAGCCGTGCCGAGGCCAGCGCCCATTGTGTACAGATCGTGCCGCAGGGATAACCTGCTCTTGCTTTAACCTAAAAACAGCAGTTTACATCCACGAAGAGCACGAAGTTTCACGAAGATTAAGCTGCTACAGCAATCAAACGATTTACCCAAAAGATGATTGCTCTTTTGTTTTAAACAATACGTTTTCCTTCGTGTTTTTTCGTGAACTTCGTGGACAACTGTTTTTCCAGATTTAATCTGTATCCGCATCAAAAATTGAAAAGGAAACCAGCAATGAGTGAATTACCCAAATGTCCGTCCTGCAGTTCTGCCTACACCTATGAAGATGGAGAAAAGTATGTTTGCCCGGAGTGTGCCCATGAATGGCCAATGACGGCTGCAGAGGAGACGGTTACCGAGCGTGTGGTACGGGATGCCTTTGGCACAGAGTTGAAGGATGGCGATAGCGTGACCGTGATCAAGGACCTGAAGGTTAAGGGGGCGTCATCATCGGTCAAAGTCGGCACGAAGGTGAAGAATATCAGGATTGTGGATGGCGATCATGATATCGACTGCAAGATCGACGGGTTCGGTTCCATGGGGTTGAAATCGGAGTTTGTCAAAAAGGCCTGACCGGTTCCAGTCAAGCTGTCTGATCAACACACCTTCTGTGCTGATCAGACAGCCGCTTTCATAGTCACTCGTCCCTCAAAGCGTAAATTCCTGCATCCGTTCCCGCAGGGCCGCAACCGCCTCCCGTGATGGCGCGCTACCTCCCATCCCTTTCAGCCAGAACCGGTCAAAGATCCGTTTATTCTTGGTTTCCACCAGCATCTCAGCCGGAAAGAGCGAAAACAGACTAAAAGTGTTCAATAGTGCCGACAGGACTCCAAGCCGGTCTGAACCACTTGCCTCAAGGTAGAGACTGCCCTCACATTTGGTTGAGCGTTCAAGCTGGTAATCATCCAGCGCAATCGGTTCTGCTAATGCCAGTACTGTCGCGTTCGACTTGCTGAGCGCCAGATAATCAATCGCATCGGGTGCCAGTACAGCAGCACTGAAATCCAGATCAAGACAGGATTGCCAGTTCCTGCCAGTACCACGTGCTGCCTCAACCCTGGTGATGTTGACTCTGCGCTGTGCCAGACCATGACTGAGTCCACAGATCCAACCCGGATCAAAGCGTCCTTCCATAGCCAGCTGATAACGCCGCATCCCCAGATACTTGAGAGCTGTTCCTGATGCGGATAGTGGCACCGTTGCCTCTTTTGTATGCATAGCCCTCACCTCTCTACCTGTTTTACCGCATATTTGTTCATCTACTGGTGTTGTATTCATCAGGCATGCCAAACCGTAAGTAGTAACGGCAGCAAAGTTGCATGAAGGTTAGCATCTGAGCGTAGGAGAACATATGCCACTACCAATAGACCGCGAAGAGGGAAAGCGGCTGTTCAAAAAGTATCGTTCCCGGCGGGATGGGATCAGGAACTGCCCGGAGATGGCCTCGGTCTGTCTGATCTGTGAATCAATTGATGTCGCAGTTAAACCGGATGCCGACGGCATGCTGTACTGCCGTAACTGCGGCTTTGCCTTTTATCGCTACAGCTGTCCGATCTGCGGCAAGACCGTTGATGGACGAGACCCTAAAAACCCTGGCTGCAGCAGCTGTGGCCTGCGGATATGCAGTTGCGGCGCCTGTGGCTGTACGCAACCAGACAAGGAGATACCAGCATGAAACGCGCCCAAACCGGTAGTAGTGTTACCATCAGTTACATCGGAACCCTGGACAATGGCCGGATCTTTGACAGCACCGAAGAAGGCGGTCCCTTAACCTTTACCATCGGCAATGACCAGGTTTTTGCTGCGCTGGAACAGAACATCATCGGCATGGCCAGCGGTGAGACAAAAAATATCCTGGTCCCTGCGGCAGAGGCCTATGGACCACGCCTTGATGAAAATATCATCAAGGTGAAACGGGATATGTTTCCTGCAGATCGGGAACTGCGGATAGGCGAGAAACTACGGATTGAGTTTAATGGCGGCAGAGAGCGGATATTGATAATTCTGGAAGTGAATGAACAGGAGGTGACTCTGGACGGCAATCATCCCCTGGCAGGACTTGATCTGACCTTTGCGCTGCGGCTGGATGCAGTGGAATGAGCAAGCCTGATCGCTATGTTTCATTTGTGGGGATTGATGGCGACTCCAACGCACGCAAGCTGATGGAGCTGCTTCGCCACCATATTGATGATCCAGCCAAGACCAACCGTTTCTGGGAGCTGTTCAAGGGTAAGCTGGCGAAGATCAAGCAGCCGGATGCAACCAGTGGTTTCAGCCAGGATGAGCTGTACCTGATCCATGCCTACATCAATAACATCAGAGAACTGTTTGAGTCATACGATGATCAGCCGGCACTTGCATTACTGGACCGGATTGAAGCAGAAAGCTGCTGACCTTTGATGGCCAACAGCTTTCTGTCTAAGCAGCTTATTCAGCGATCTTCTTTTCTTCCTCTTTAGGAGGCTCTTCCTGCTCGGCTGCTTTGGCTTTTGCTGCAGCAGCAGCTGCTGCGGCTTCTGCCTTTGCGGTTGCCTTTGCAGCCAGATATGCGTCAAGAATCTCTTTATAGTCTACGGTGCCGGTCAATTCAGGCTTGATCGAAAAGAGCGGGGCATCATAGCGACTGAAACCACTGATGTTCTCCAGGCCGACCTGGTAGCGGTTATCCTTGCCCACCGCCGTGAAGCGGCTTTCAATACGGCTGATCTGTCCTGCTGATGTCAGCCCGATATCAAGGGTGACCGCCATGCTGAATTTTGCCAGATAGGTATCGATTTTCTGTCTGTCAGTCAGGATCATCAGCGTGCCGTACTCTTCCTTGCTCAGCACACCATCCTGATACAGCCGCTGGATCAGGGTGTCTGCAATGGTAAGTAACAGGGCAACCGATTCCTCATGATTCAGGGTTACCTTGATATGTCTGACCACACCTGCTGCCTTGTCATCACCGGTAAGCGGCTGGTCAATAAAGCGCTCATCCTTCAGATTGGTAAAACCCTTCAAAATCCCTTGTTTAAATCCCTCGTTAACCGCATCAAAATTTTTCTGGCCAAGCATGTTTTTAAGTTTGTCAGACTTGTCACCGGTAAGTTTCAGCAGATCATTCAGATCAACCTTGATCAGCTTGCCTTTACTGGCCGGGGGCATGGGAAAGATGGTGTTAAAGAGCGTGGTGCCGATGTACAGGGTCTGATTGGTGTAATCAAGCAGCAGTGGCACCTTGATTGAGACTTCAAGATTATCCTGATCATAGTGAAGGTTGTACAGCACCTCGGATTTTTTGGCCTTCATATCAATGGCGCCATCAGCAATAATAGAAAGACCCCGCACCGCCTCCAGACCTTTTTCCATGTACTGCTGTTTGGATGTTGCCGCCTTCAGATCCTTAACCGGCACGGTCAGGTTGGTGATTCTGCTTTTTGAGCTGTAGTTATAGCCACTGGAGTTCAGGGTCTTGTGCAAGGCCTGATTCACCTCTTGATGCGGCGGAAGCGTATGGGTACAGCCGGCTGCCAGAAAACTGATCAAGCTGAGTACTACCAGAATATGTGGTCTCATGGGCATTGGCGCTAACTCCTCTGTTTGCAATAGGATGGTCTTTGTAGCAACGTGTGCAACACGTTGAAGGCATACTAGACCATAAACCTCTTATATTCAATAACCTCCTGAAACAAGATTAGAATTTCATAGCTCAGAGACAGGGCTGTTGCGCAACAATACCGGGATTGGAACAGCTGGAAAGATCGCCCCTGAACACAAAGGCAGCACCATTTTTGACAAGTCCGACCCAGTCATGGATCGCAGCCGGATCGAACCCGCATTTCCTGATACCACCGGATTCCAATAATGGTCGCCGGATCAGGAGATGATCCTCAAGCAGCAAGGCAAGCGCCTCATCAGCAGCATAGACCTCAGGATCAAGCTCACCTGTTTTGACCCGCGTGGCATTGGGATTGAACCAATCCTGTACCGACAGCGTACCAAAGTAGGATTTCAGCTCTTCTGCGGTCCAGTCATGGGCCAGCAGATCCTGCAGCACCACCTGATGTCCTGCCTCCTGCAATAACGCAAGCTGCTTCTGTGACGTTAAACAGCCTATTTTTGTATAAAACGTAATACGGGCCACACTATCCTCCTAATATCCTTGCATCAGCTGGCTGCCGCAACCCACCAGATAGTGAAAGGTTTCTTCACGATTGGTGATGAAACGCGGCATGGTGTTGAGGAAATCTTCAAGGCGATTCAGAACATCACCGTCATCGGTGCCAAGCTGATCCATCACCGCCCCCATCATCGGCAGGACTTCATACAGGTCATCCCGGTTAAACGGGGAAGGATCTGGCAGGCCGGAGAATTTCGGTTCGTCGCGGGTTTCCACATATTTGCGATATTTGAATTTCAGATCAAATGCCTTGACGACCAACATACGAACCTCCGAGTAAACCCCAAAAAATCATAGCACGCGGATCAAATCTGATCTGAGCGGATTTCCGCTGATTATCCAGACAAAATGGTTTGAAATTCGCGCATATCCGCCAAATTAGCGTTATCCGCGTGCTATTATCATGGCCTTTAAGAAATCAATGACTGCCGCAACCGCCACTGCCACACCCGCCACCACATCCCTTTTTGACGATATCCGATGGAAGCGGTTTACCGCAAAGTTGCAGTGATGCCTTATCAACAAACCACTCACCATCCACCTGATTACCCTGCAGTTCGTTTTTCTTCAGCATCATCAACACCCGGGTCTCAGTTGTAGCCAGCAACGTGGCTGCCTCGGCAATCGGTACGGTCGTTCCTGATGTACACATGGTCGTCTCCTTAAGCCGCCTTCAGCAGCTCTGCTCCGTTTAGATAAATATTCACCAGTTCCCGGTCTTTCAGATCACGCTTGTGGCGCAATGCCTCAAGCCGTACCACCGGCAGCAACAGTCCGGCATCATCACGGGACAGCACAATTCCCAACTCACGGTAGCGCTCGATCATGCCGCTGGCACCGGAATGTTTACCCACCACAATCTGACGCACCAGCCCCACCTCTGCCGGGTCAAACCCTTCATAATTATGTGGATCTTTCAGGACACCATCGGCATGCAGGCCTGATTCATGGGCAAAGACCCGTTCTCCCACCACTGCCTTCCAGGAGGGAAGTTCCCTCCGTGAAGCCTTGGCCACCATCAGGGACAGTTCACGAAAACGATGGGTGTCAATGCCGGTCTCAATACCGCAGGCATGTTTCAGCCCCATTACCACCTCTTCCAATGCGGCATTACCGGCCCGCTCCCCCAGGCCGTTCACGGTGGTGTTCACAAAACGGGCACCGGCCCTGATTCCGGCAATGGCGTTGGCGGTGGCCATACCCAGGTCATTGTGGGTGTGGACCTCAATCTCCACCTCAGGCACAGCAGCCCGCAGCCAGGCCACCTTGTCGTACATGGTAAAGGGGTCCATGATGCCAAGGGTATCGCAGAACCGGAAGCGGTCTCCGCCAAGTTCACGGGTGATCTGCAGCAGTTCAACCAGAAAGCCCAGATCAGCCCGACTGGCATCTTCACCACCAACGGATACATACAGATCATGCTGTTTGGCAAAGCCCAGTGCCACCTTTAGTTGTTCTTTGACTGCGTTGCGGTCTTTCTTCAACTTGCGGCTGATCATCTGATCAGAGACCGAGAGCGAGATATCAACGGCCTGAATGCCGCAGTCAATACTGGCCTGAATTTCAGGGATCAAGGCCCGGTTCCAGGTGATCAGACGGGCAGAAAGCTCCATCTCCACCAGGGCGCGGATGCTGTTCTGCTCATCCTCTCCCATGGCCGGAATACCGCATTCAATCTCCTGCACACCCACCAGGTCCAGCAGGCGGGCAATGGCCAGTTTTTCACGGCGGGAAAAAACCACACCGGCGGTCTGCTCGCCATCCCGCAGGGTGGTATCGTCAATGATGATGTTGTTTGTGTTGATCATGGCAAGCTCCTTTGCTTAACCCATGCTGCCCATACTGGCCAGCCCGTAGATATGCTCTGCGTGGTAGGCTGGCGGCTGTCCGGCGTACATCAGATCCACTTCATTGCTGACCGTAAAACCCCGGCTGGTCAGCAGCTTTGAGGCCACCCGGTTTGATGATGGTACATCCAGCAGCACCTTCCCGGTTCCCGGCAGCATCTGTTCAAGCAGTTTTTCTGCTGTGGCGCTGTTCAGTGCGCCAAACGGGCCGATCTGCTGACTGCTACCCAGACGCTGCAGCACCAGAAAACCCTCTTCTGTCCCGGCTGCAGTGCCGTTTGATGCGGCATAGGCTAATAGTTCGTTTCGAGAGTCACCCCAGCCCAAAAAATCAATTTCTTCCCAACCCGGTTCAAGTGGCTTGGCATCATGTGCCTCAGTCGTCTCTGCCCCCATCCCCTCCCAACGTCTGATACGATCACAAACCCTGAAACCACTCCGTTCGTAGATCGGCCGTCCGGCAAGGGATGCGGTCAGCCAGACTGTTTGGACATCAGACCGCTGCAGTACCTGCATTGCCTGTTTGAATAGAGAGGTTCCGATCCCCCTCCCCCGTGCATCAGCAGTAACCAGCAGATTGCCGATCCAGCCTGAGCGGCCATGCCGCACTGCGGTGACAAAGCCGACCGGTTTTGTACCCTCATGGCAGACCAGGCAGCCCTCCGGTGAGCGTTCCAACAGAAAGGCCAGCTCATGACGAGTGCTGATCCAACCCTCGTCTTTTGCCATGGACAAAAAAGGATGGATATCATTGGGGGTGAAGTTGCTGATCTGCATAATGCGGCCTTTCTCTCCCTGATCTCTTACAAAAGTCCGATTGCATCGGCCCGGCACTGTTTGCAATGCCGCATCTGGCTGATGATCCGCTCGTTGTTGTTGCGTACTTCCGCAAGTTGCTCTGTGCTTGGCGCTGGAATATGTGCCAGGTCTGCCTGGGGAATCAGTGGCATCACGTTCATCACAAAGGCGCCCAGCCCTTTAATCCGCTCTGCAATCTGCGGGACCTCGGCCTCGTTGATGCCGGGGATCAACACGGTATTCACCTTGACCACCATGCCCAGTTCAACAGCCCGCTGTACGCCTTCATACTGGCTGGCCAGCAGGATCTCGGCAGCATCTTTACCGCTGTAGCGCTTGCCGTGGTAGTAGACGTGGCGGTAGATCTGCGCTGCAGTCTCTGGGTTCACTGCATTAATGGTGACGGTCAGGCTGTGCAGCCCCAGGGCATGCAGGCGGTCCAAGGATTCAGGCAGCAACAGGCCATTGGTGCTCATGCACTTGATCAGGTCGGGAAACTCTTCTCCAACAAGCCTGAAGGTCTCAAAGGTCTGCTGATTAGCCAGCGGATCGCCAGGTCCGGCAATCCCCACCACCCGCATGGTAGGCCCCAGGATAGGGGAGGCCATCACCTCACGCACCTTATCCAGCGCCTCGGACGGGGTCATCAAGCGGCTGGTAACGCCTGGCCGTGATTCATTGGCGCAATCATGCTTGCGGGTGCAGTAGCCACATTTAATATTGCAGGCCGGGGCCACAGCCAGATGCATCCGGCCGGTCTTGTGGTGGTTTTGTTCAAAGCAGGGATGCCCCTGAATTTTCTTCATCTGCTCACAGGTTGTTGCCATGATCTACACTCCTTTCAAAAAGAAACGACGCCGCAGGAGATCAGTCCCGCAGGCGCCGTTGCCTGAACTGGTCCAATTCCAACTCAAAGCGCTATCTGCGTTGGCTGCGTCAGCAGCTCCTCGACGTACTATGTAGTACGCCTGCGTCGCTACTTCCTTGCCGCCTTGATTTCATCTTTGATTTGAAATTGGTTGATTACCCAGTGTTAAGGCATAGAGCGTGCCAGTTTTTGTTTTAAAGTAATATCGGTATCTTATCTACTGCCCCGACCATGGCGTGATGCTTTTTTAAGCAATTTTACTGTTCTGGGGCAGACACAACGATGAAACGATCATCAAAAAATTCTTCCAGCATCGGTTTCACCTCCTGCCAACGCATCCCCCCGCCTCCACAGCCAGGCCGTGGAACAACCACGGCGTTCCATCCGCACTGGTCTGCCAACTGACGTAACTCTTCGGCAGAACGCCTGATCAGGCTCAGCTCAGGCAGCGAAAACGGTGTCTCCTCCACCGGGAAGCTGACCAGCCCAAGCAGGATCTCATGGACATGATTGCCACGCACCTGCAGCAGCCGGCCCAGCTGCTGGCGTAGCTCGGGAAAACGTTCTGCGGCCTGCTTGGCCACCCCCTTGCCCATAATAGCCCTGCCGTCGCGGGTTAGTGAGCCGTTGGTGGTAATGGCAATGATGGCCTGACCTTGATACGACCAGATATCAACCTGCATCTCACGCATCCGGGAACACTCCTTGCTTATAGATTTTTCATGATCCTGAACATCGACCCAACAGAACTGAAAGAACATGCCCGCGCCGCCTTTATCGGTATGGCGATTGGTGATGCATTGGGGGCAACCGTTGAGTTTATGACCACCCCTGAGATTGAAGCCAAATACGGCACCTTTAAAGAGATTGTCGGGGGTGGCTGGTTGCGTCTGAAGCCGGGCCAGGTCACGGATGATACCGAAATGGCTCTTTGCATTGCCCGTGCCGTTTCAAAAAATCAGGGCTGGTCACGGGAGGCGATTGCCCAGCAGTTTGCTGCCTGGCTCAAGTCACGGCCGGTGGATTGCGGCGACACCTGTCGCAAGGGAATCCGGGCCTTTATGCTGAACGGCACCCTTGAGGTACCGTATAATCAGTGGGATGGTGGCAATGGCGCTGCCATGCGGATGCTGCCAGCTGCCCTGCTGTCGCTGCCAGACACTGAGCTGATGAAAAAATATGCGCTGGAACAGGCCCGGCTGACCCATCATCAGGCCCTGTCCGATGCGGCCTGTATCTGCCTGGGCACACTGCTGCATCAAATTCTTCAGGGGGCTTCAAAGAATCAGCTTCGTCGTGAGGTTGACGGCTTTGTCACCCGTTTCCCCTCCTTTTGCTTTGAACCGTACCGTGGCCTTGCCACCGGTTATGTGGTGGATACGATGCAGACGGTATTTCACTGGTTTTTCAGAGGAAAGAGTTTTGAGGACTGTCTGGTGGGTACGGTGAATCAGGGGGCTGATGCAGACACCACCGGTGCCATCTGCGGCATGCTGGCCGGTGCTTACTACGGCCTGGAATCAATTCCCAGGCGCTGGCTGAAAAAGATGGACCCCAAGCTGCTGCGCGAACTGGAAGAGCATGCCGACAGGTTGGTTATGGCGAGCCCGGCAGGCCGCTTTTTTTAAGCAGCTCTTCTGCCAGTTGCGCCATGCTGACCCTGCGGGTCATGGACTGGCTTCGCATTAATTTGAACGCAGCATCCTCACTGATCTTTTCCCGCTCCATCAGCAGACCTTTGGCCTTTTCAATTACTTTTCTATCTGCCAGATGCTGTTCCGATTCCCGTAACTTTGTGCGTAGAAGTTCTTCATGCTCCAACCTGATGCGGGCCTCAAGCAGCGCATGTGACAGCTCTGCCTCTGTCGGGAAACTGGCTAGAAAAGCAGCAACACCTTCCGTAACTGCCGCTTTTACCAGCTCTGGTGTCCAGTTTTTTGCTGCCAGCAACACCGGCACCCAGACCTTGCCACGCAGCGATGTTGTCAGAGTAATCCCGTCACACAGAGCTGGCTCATGGCTGCAGATCAGCAGGTCCGGCTGCTGCTCCAAAGCGCATTGAAGCGCGGCTGCAGGGCTGACAGACACCGCTGCACGATAGCCGCCGATTGCAGCAAGCAGTCGCGTCAGGTGATCCCGAAAAACCGGATCAGGGGAGCAGATCAGCACCGTTGCAGGCCTGCTCCTATCTGTCAGAGGCGTCTTCATGCAGAAGTTAAAAGCAGGAGCTATGCCAGATTTGTCTGAATACAAAAAAAGGGACAGATTGATCAACCTGTCCCTTGCTACCTGCCATTAATCGGATGTTTAAAAACGGATCAGCAGACCACCCCAGGAAAGCCCGCCACCAAAGCCCATTACCAGTACCAGCTGGCCCGGCTTGATGGTGCCATCCTGCCTGAATTCATTCAGGGCCAGACCAACCGAGGCAGCTGAGGTGTTGCCATATTTCTGCAGGTTGACCAGAAACTTTTCTTTGGGGATGTCGTGCTTCTTGGCAACCGCATCAATAATCCGCAGGTTGGCCTGGTGGGGGATCAGCCAATCAAGATCAGCAGGCTGGATACCGGCCTTGCTGCAGACCGTCTGAATCAGTTCAGGAATGGCGCTGACCGCAAAGACATAGACCGGCTTGCCTGCCATGTAGAAGGTGTTCTCTTTGGCGGCAATGGTCTCGGCAGTAAACGGGTTGCGCGAGCCGGAAGACGGCACCCGAAATAGGGGCCACC